>WNFJ01415716.1_pt2 | contig 11912 bp, 7 predicted proteins | sample 5400461 | NCBI WGS metagenome assembly WNFJ01 (sample SAMN13153349, study PRJNA577476) | soil metagenome | isolation source: 115 cm saprolite on Douglas fir-dominated hillslope | place: USA:California | collected 2013-09-17
AAAAGTTTGGACCAAGCTGCGGCACGGTCTTGCCACCAGCGAGAAGTTTGGCACCGCGTGCGATGGCATCGTCCACCTGCTCGCGAACCATGTTGAGTTGCCGTTCATGGATCAGCGGACCCATATCGGTAGAATTGTCAGAGCTGTTGCCCAGGCGAAGCTTTGCGGTTTTTGCCACGCACGAATCGAGAAATTTCTGAGAGATGGATTCGTGAACGTAGCAGCGCTCTACTGACAGGCATGTCTGTCCGGCATTCATGAATGCGCCCCAGACGGCGGCGCTGGACGCGACTTCCACATCAGCATCATCCAGAACGATCATTGGATCTTTGCCGCCGAGCTCGAGGACCACCGGCAGCAACCGCGAGGCGGCAGCCTGTGCCACTCGTTTACCTGTCGGAACGCTTCCAGTGAAAAACAGCTTATTAATGTCAGCTTGCAGAAGTGCGGCGCCGGTTGGGCCTTCTCCGGTGATCACGCTCAGGAGGTCGGGATCAAGACCAGCCTCGCGCAGCAGCTCTTGCAGCTTCAGAGCCGAGAACGGTGTGAATTCGGAAGGCTTGAGAATAACGGCATTGCCGGCACTCAAGGCCCAAAGAACTTCAACCGAGGGAATACTGAACGGATAGTTCCACGGGCTGATGATGCCGATCACGCCCCAAGGCTCGCGCAGCAGCACGCCGTGTTTCATTTTCATGGCGAGGCTGGCGTGGGGAACCCGTTCCGGATGCAGAAGGGCAGGAGCGTTGTCGAGCAGAAAGCGGGTCGAGTCGAGCACGACCAGGACTTCCGTGGAAAGCGCCTCAACCCTAGGCTTGCCGGTTTCGCTGCTGATCACCGCGGGCACGTCGTCTTTTTTCTCGCTCAGCACCTGCTGGAAACGGCGAATGACTTTCATGCGATCGCGGATGTCTGTAGCCGTCCATTTTTGCTGGGCAGAGCGTGCGCGTTTTACCGCCGCATCGATATCATGGGAAGTGCACACGGGCACCGATCCCACGGGCTGCTGCGTGGCCGGATTACGGACCAAGATCTCGTTTGCCCGAATCTCCGTTTGCACAGCGTTCATAGCGGCTTTTCTCCCTCATATTCTACGCTGACCAGAAACAGGCCGCTGGCCGGTGCTGTGGCCGCTGCCGCGGAACGGTCACGAGCATCCAGAATGCGCCGGAAGTCATGGACAGTGAGATTGCCCTTGCCGATCATTAGAAATGTCCCCACCAGATTTCTCACCATGTGGTGCAGAAATCCGCTGCCCCGGACGGTGTAGACGAACTCTTCACCCCGATGTTGCCACGCCGAAGAGTAGATTGTGCGGACATTGTTGATCTCCAGGCCTTCTTTTCTCACCTCCGGATCGACTGCGGCAAAAGAAGTAAAGTCATGCTCGCCAATTGCGGCGCTTGCCGCTGCAGCCATCTGCGCTTCGTCCAAAGGAAATGGATGATGACAAACGTACCGTGCCAGGAATGGCGGGCAAATTTCACCGCGATAAATCCGGTAGTCATACGTCTTTGCTATAGCGGACTTTCGCGCGTGAAAGTCCGGCGGCACTTCTTGTACGTCGAGAATCCTGATCGACTCGGGCAGAAGATCGTTGAGCGCTTTGCGCAGGTTGGCTACCGGAATTGGGGATGCAATCTCCACGCTGGCGACCTGGGCAAGAGCATGGACGCCGGCATCGGTGCGTCCGGAGCCCTGCGGCAGTGTCCGTTCGCCGGTCAACTGTTCGATAGCGGACACCAGAGCGCCCTGAATGGTCACACGGTCGGGTTGGACCTGCCAACCAGCGAAATCATGTCCATCATAAGCAAGAATAATTTTGAAATTACGCGGCAAATGGGTCACCTAACACTTTTTAACAGGCGAAAGTGCTCTGGAGCCGATATACTATCGAGTTTCCACCTGCGCACACCATTGTTTGTCTTTTCGGAACCATGACTACGATTCGCTCGTATAGCAGGGTAACGAAAAGAGGGTTTCCAAGTCAGTTACAAGCAAGTCATTCAGTTTGGGAGATGAAGAATGTCTGTAGCTCTTTTAACAGGTTTGGCGGTTTGTTTGCTTGCACTTCCCGCGATGGCGATGGCGCAGCAGGTTGCCTCACAGGACCTGTCCGCTACGCAGGCTTACAGCGCCACAGCGCAGAATGGAACACAATCACAGGCCGAGGCACCCAACGCTCCGCAGCCGAAAAACGCGTCATCCAAACTGCCGGATTACTCAAAGGGAAAGAACCATTTTCCCAACCCAATCGCCCCGTACCGCCCCCAGATTCCTCCGCCCGCTGTTTTGGTGAACACGACCAAGCTCGAGCAGATGATCCAAAACGGCAAAATCATGCTTTCGATGAACGATGCCATTGCGCTGGCGCTGGCCGACAATCTGGATATCGCCATCTCGCGTTACAACCTGCCCATAGCAGACACTGATCTCTTGCGTACCAAAGCTGGCGCCACCTTCTTCGGTGCGCCCAGCGGTCTCTCTACAGGCACTCCGGGCGGGGGCGGGATCGCAGCAACCGCTGTGGGAGGTGGCACTGCAGGTTCAGCCGGCGTAGGTGCAGGGGCCAGCGGCGTCGTCCAGTCAAGTTTGGGCGCTGGTCCCAACCTGGATCCCCGTGATCCCACCATAGTTGGCTCGTTGAACTTCGAGCACGCCATCTTCCCCTCGAGCAACACTTTCATCACGGGTGGCGCGGCCGCTACGGTGCAGAATCGTACCGACGCTAATTTCACTTACACGCAGGGCTTTGCTCCTGGCACACTGCTCACCGTCACTTATGACAACTCGCGGCTGGCGAATAACTTTTTGACCTTAAGCCCGCAATTGTCATCGAATTTTCGCATGCAGGTGAGGCAGCATCTGCTTCAGGGCTTTGGCCTGGCCCCGAACCAGCGCTTCATCAGGATTGCGAAGAACGACAGAAGAGTGACGCAGGAGGGCTTCCGCCAGCAGATCATCTCCACCGTAAGCCAGATCCAGAACATTTATTGGGACTTGGTCGCCGCTTACAAAGACGTGCAGGTCAAGGAGCAGTCACTGGCGCTGGCGCAGAAGACGCTGGCTGACAACAAGAAGCAGGTCGAGATCGGCACCTTGGCGCCGATTGAGATCGTGCGTGCCCAAAGCACCGTGGCGCAGGACGAGCAGGACCTGCTCACTGCGCGGAGCACACTTCAACTCCAGCAATTGTTCATCAAGAACGCGATTACGCGTGACATGAAACCGGCCTCGCCTCTGATGGACGCCGAAGTTGTGCCTACGGACACCGTTTTAGTCCCGGACCAATGATCCAGAAAGCGGTGGGTAACCGGCCCGACTACATTCAGCAGCGAATCGGTCTGGAGAACAGGCGGATCAGCATACAGGGCGCTAACAATGCACTGCTGCCTACTCTTGATCTGATTGGCTTTTATGGTGCCTCCAGTCTCGCTGGTGATCCCCGGCTGCCCTGTACCACCATTGTTCCGACGCCGCTTCCTCCCGGATGCAACACTGCCCCCTCGGGTTTTGGACATGCGTTCGCCAATTTGTTCAATTCCACCGCTCCAGACAAGGGCATAGCCCTTCAGCTTAACATCCCGCTGCGGAACCGCGTCGCTCAGGCAACTCAGATACGTTCCCAGCTTGAATACCGGCAGTCGGAACTTGCAATCAAGCAGTTCGAAGGCTCGGTCAGCATCGTGGTCCGCAATGACCAATTCGCTTTGGAGCAGGACCGGGCCCGCGTGGCTGCCGCACGTGAAGCTTTGCAACTGGCTACGCAGACGCTGGATGCCGAGCAGAAGAAATACTCACTGGGCGCTTCAACCTTCTTCAACGTGTTGTCGGCCCAATCAGCATTGGCTGCAGCGGAAGAAAACGTGGTGTCGGCGGAAATCGCCTATGCCAAGCAGCGGGTAATCCTGGACCGTGATACGGGTGAGACTCTGGAACACAACAACATCAAGCTGGAAGAAGCCCTATCGGGTGAGATCACTACGCAGCCGAACGTGCCAGGGTTAACCCGCAATACGAATCTTGACCAGAAACCGGCCACCACCACGCAACCGCCAAAGTAAGAACGAGTCATTATGATTCCTGCCCGGCTGGAAGTAACCCAGCCGGGTTATTTTTGTCGTCGACTATTTCCAATCGGGTATCCTTCCCAACATGACTCTTTCCGTCTGCATTATCACGCTGAATGAAGAAGTCAATATCGCCCGGACTCTCAAGAGCGTCAAAGGCATCGCCGACGAGATCATCGTGGTAGATTCGGGCAGCACGGACCGCACGCTCGAATTGGCCGATACATTTGGAGCCAAGGTCTTCGTGGAGCCGTGGAAGGGCTTCGCGACGCAAAAAAACTCGTGTCTGGCAAAAGCAACCAAAGACTGGATACTCTCGCTTGACGCCGACGAAGAGGTCAGCCCCGAATTGGCAGCGAGCATTTACAAGCTCTTGAAGTCAGCAGAAGCGGCGCCGAAATTTACCGGTTACCGGATGCCGCGACGCAACATGTACCTCAAACGCTGGATGCGGCGCAGCGGATACTATCCTGACCGCAAGCTACGACTCGTCCGCCGGGGTGCGGCGGAATTCGAGCTGCGGGCCGTGCATGAGGACATGAAGATGTCCGTCGAGACCGGCTTGCTCGAAGGTGATCTCATTCACCATGCCTACCCGAACCTGGAAAGCTTCGGCGAGCACGCCAACCGCTACTCTTCGCTCGGCGCGCAGATGGTGGCCAAGGAGCGCCGAGCAAGCTTCAGCGTGATCGACATCATCTTTCGCCCGCTGGTTCGTTTCATTTACGGCTACTTTTTTCGTCTCGGCTTCCTCGATGGCCGCGAAGGACTCCTGGTCCATCTGACGCACGCCTCTTACGTGAGTTGGAAATATGCCAAGGCGTGGGAACTGTCAAAGAAGCGCTAGGTTCGCAGTCGCAGCCACGATTCTTTGCACGCAGTGTATATACTTTCTTGCAATAGTTCTGCAGAGCCGGCTTCTTCAGCGCAGGACTTCCAGGACAGACATGACACGGTGGCTTCGTCGCCTCGCTATTTTCTTCTGCCTGCTGTCGTCCTGGTGTTCGGGACAGAAAGAAGACTGGCTGCCTGTCACTGCGCAGGACTGGCAGATCAAAGACGTGCCAGGAAATCCCGGCGCTCCCGCGATCCAGCTTTACTATGCCGACGCGCGGGATGACAGCCGCCAGTATCAATTCATTTACTGCCGGATAAAAATCCTGAACAACCGCGGCAAACGATATGCTGACGTGGCAATCCCCGTGCCGTCCTATGCGCATTTTCTGGACCTCAAGGCGCGCACCATTCATCCCGATGGCAGCATTGCGGAGTTCTCCGGCAAGCCGTTTGAGAAGATTGCCAGCAAGACTCCTGACGCCAAGTCAGTGATTGAAACCTTCACGCTACCGGAAGTAACGGCGGGCAGCATTGTTGAGTACAAGTATCGCTACACGTGGGACACCTACATTGTGGGCAAGACCTGGGAGATCGAGCACGATTTGTACACCGTCCGGGAGGAGTTTTCGATCAGGCCTTTCACTGGCACTTTGAACGGCACAAAACATTTTGAAGATCCGGTGCAACTGTCCTATGTCTATTCCAACCTGCCTGCGGGCATGAAACCGAAGGACGCAGGGGCTACCGTGACGCTAGAAGCCGAGCGCATGCCTGCTTTCGAGGCTGAGGATTCCATGCCGCCACAGGAGAACTTCAGGCCACGCGTGCGGTTTTTCTACGGAGGCCGCGAGATTGATTCTCCTGACTCTTTCTGGCGGGAGCACGGCCGCGACTGGTATACGGAATCAGAGCGTTTCATCGGCAATCATCAGGAAATAAAGACTGCCGCTGTGGAAGCCGCTGGTGATGAAAAAAATCCGGAGCGGAAACTCAGGAAGCTCTACGAACGCGCACAACAGATCAGAAACCTGAGCTTCGAACGTGGACGTACGCGCGAAGAAGACAAGGCCGAGGACCTGAAACCTAATAAGAGCGCGTTGGACGTCCTGAACCGCGGCTATGGCTCCGACAATGAAATTGCCAGGTTCTTCGTTGCGCTGGCGCGTGCTGCCGGTTTTGACGCCGACCTCCTGCGCGCCTCCAGCCGCAAAGAGTATGTCTTTGATCCAAATTTTCTGTCAACCGATCAACTTGAAACCGAACTGGTCGTCGTAAAACTGGATGGTAAAGAAATCTTTCTTGATCCTGGCACCAGGTTTTGCCCGTTTGGGCTGGTGTACTGGACACACGCGTCCGTTCCGGCACTCAGACTCGCGCGCAATGGGAGCGCCTTTATTACCGTCCCTACCGCTACCGCTGACACGGCAGTCACCCGACGCTCGGTCACAGCAGTCCTCAAAAGCGATAGTTCGCTGCAGGGAGAAATCGTTCTTGAACTCAAAGGCATGAAGGCCCTGCAACTGCGTCTGGACGCCCTGGAGACGGACAACGCCGGAAAGCTGAACGCCATTGGCGAAACGCTGGGGGACTGGCAGACCCGTCCGGGCAGCGTGAAATTGCAGAGCACAGAGGGATGGGAACTCTCTGACGCGCCATTGCTGGCCCACTTCACGTTTGAGCTTCCCGGTTTTGCGCGGAAGAGTGGAAGACACCTTCTTATTCCTGCAACCTTGTTTCCAAGCCGGCTCAGGACAGTATTCACGCCCGACGAGCGCAAATATCCCATCTATTTTTCCTACACATTCGAGGAAATAGACAAGGCAGAGATCCAGGCGCCGGACGGGTTCTCGGTGGAAACCGTTCCCAGCGGACAGGACATAAAGCTTGCCTCAACGCGTTTTCTAACCACACGGCAGTCCCAGGACGGAAGGATCACCCTGACCCGGGCCCTGGTGGTGAATTCCATCTACTTTCCCGTGGAGAACTACCGCGAACTGAAGCAGTTTTTCGAGAAGCTGGGCAATGCTGACGAAGAGCAAATTGTGTTGCGGGAAAGCAAAGCCCACACAGCGGACCACTGATAACAAAGATCGGCGGGTGCGTGATAGCGCTGGTCAAGCTATATTTAAGCTATATTTTTTGGTGTATATAAATGCCACGACCTCCCCGGCGGGACGTATATCCAGGAGCTAACGGTGTTTAACCTACGACATTTAGTTTGGATGGTGTGTCTGTCTTGGGCCTCTTTCTCGTTTGGACAAAAGGAAGACTGGCAGCCTCTAACGTCCCAGGACCAGCAGATCAAAGAAGTGCCGGGAAACCCGGGTGCAGACGCTATCCAACTGTATTACGCAGACTATATCAACGACAACGACCATTCGGAGTTCTACTACCACAAGATCAAAACCCTCACAGAAAAGGGCAAGCAGCCGGGCGGCCCCGCTGATGTGGAGATCCTGTTGCCCTTTGGCATGTCAAGAATGACAGATTTCAAGGCCCGCACTATCCATCCCGACGGCCAGATCATTGAGTTTGCTGGAAAGCCGTTCGAAAAGACGGTCGTCAAGGGACGAGGTTTCAAGTTTCTGGCCAAAACATTTACCTTCCCTGACGTTACGGTTGGCAGCATCCTGGAATATAAATACAAACTTCATGGAGATGAAGATACCATCTCGATTCATAACTCGTGGACAATCCAGCACAGTCTATTCACCGTGCAGGAACATTTCATTTTCAAGGCTAGCACTCGCGAGCTGGCCGACGTAAGTGGCGGAACCAATGTCTCGTATCTCACGCTGCACCTCAACAAGAATCCGACAATGAAGAGCGGTACCGTAGAACTGTCGATGGAGAATGTGCCCGCCTTCCAGGAGGAAAACAACATGCCGCCGGAAGAGAATTACAAACCGCAAGTGCGGTTCTTCTACGGCGGCAGTGAAACCAAATCACCCGAGAAATTCTGGCAGGAGCGCGGTAAGCGCCGCTATGAAGCGGTAAGTCATTTCATTGGCAACCACAAAGAAATCAAGGATGCCGCTACTGAGGCGATCGGGCCCGAGACTGCGCCCGACAAGCAGTTAGTAAAGCTCTATGAACGTGTCCAGCAGATCAGAAACCTTTCCTACGAGCGGGACCGTTCGGAAGAGGAAAGAAAAAAGGAACAGCTGAAGCCAAACGAAAATGTGGGCGATGTCTTGAAGCGCGGATACGGCGATCGGGACGACATAACGCTGCTCTTTGTCGCCATGGCCCGCGCCTTGGGCATGGACGCATCTGCGCTCTATGTTTCCAGCCGTCTGGAGAGGTTTTTCAACAGCAAAGTCATGGACGCCAGCCAGCTCGATTCCATGATGGCCATGGTCAAGGTGAACGGCAAAGACATTTATCTGGATCCTGGAACGCGCTTTTGTCCGTATGGCATGGTGCGTTGGTTCCGGACCTCGACTGCCGCGCTCAAGCCGGAGAAGGACGGAGGAACTTTCGTCGAAGTGCCTGCTCTCAGCTATGACAAAGCGGTAATTTACCGCGTTGATGGTTCCCTGAAGGGCAGCATTATCGTTAAGTACACCGGCGCAGACGCCCTCGAGCACAGGCTCGATGCACTCAACACCGACGAAGCTGGACGGAAGAAAGCGCTCGAAGATGAGCTGAAGGGCTGGATTTCCAGCGGAACGATCGTGAAAATAGCCGAAGTGCAGGGTATGCAGGCGGTCAACGAGCCCCTGATCGCGCGCTTCGATGTCGAGTTACCGGGTTACGCCTCGGCCGCCGGAAAGCGGTTGCTGCTGGCTTCCTATCTTTTCCAGGCGCGCAAAAAAGACGCCTTCAAGCACCCGCAGCGGAAGTATCCGGTCTATTTCCCTTACGCGTTCCCGGAAGTTGATAAGATCGGGATTCGACTGCCCGCGGGATATTCAGTCGAGGGCGCTCCCCAGCCGCAGGAGGCCGGCGTGCCCTACGCGCGATACACCAACACCATCCGGTTTCAGAATTCCCAGCTGACTACGGACCGGAGTCTGATATTCAATGGGATGTTCGTCGACATTTCGAAATATGCCGAAGTCAAGGATTTCTTCGGAAAGGTCCAGGTCGGCGATGAACAACAAGCTGTAGTACGGATTGGAGAGGGCGGTAATGCGAAACAAGGCAATTAACAAATTCCAGTTTCTCCTCATAGTTTTCTTTCTGTCTTGCGCCGCCGGCGCAAGCACGCCGGACTGGCTCCGCAGCCTGGCCCAGCAACCGCAGAAAAAATATGCTGACGATGTAGACGCAGTGGTCCTACTGGACGATCAGGAAACCACTGTCAAGGACAACGGTGAGATCGTTACTCATCGGCGTATCGCATGCAGGATTCTGCGGCCGGAAGGGAGGGAGCGTGCGACATTTCCGCTTGGGTTCAGTGACGAAACTAAGATCATCTCCCTGCATGGCTGGAGTATTACCGCCAAAGGTCAGGAGTATGAGACCAAGGACAAAGATGCTTTCGAGAGCAGCATGAGTACCTACGAGGTCTTTTCCGACGCCAAGATGAAGATCCTGCTGCTCCCCGGTGCTGAAGTGGGTACGGTCCTGGGCTTCGAATACGAGCGGAAAAAGCATCCCTTTATATTTCAAGATTTTTGGGTTCTCCAGGACGATATACCTGTAGAACGGTCCCGGTACACGCTGCATTTACCGCCCGGCTGGGAATACAGAGCGGATTGGATGCATCATGCACCGCAAAATCCGGTCGTACAAGGCCAGACGTCTGTCTGGGAGGCAACTGACGTTCCCCGAATAGAGACTGAATACCGGCGTCCGCCGGACCGGGCTCTGGAAAGCACCATGATTGTGACTTTTTTCTCGGAGAGTCTCAAGAACCAGAACTTCAGATCCTGGAAAGATGTGGGCTTGTGGGAATACCAACTTACCTCCGCCACCCGCGAAGCCAGCGAGGCTCTGCGGCAGAAGGTCCAGGATATGGCGCCAGTCAATTTCCCATTAATCGATCGCATCAAAGCTCTGGCGCGGTTTGCCCAGCATGACGTTCGTTACGCTGCCATCGAAATTGGTATCGGAGGTCTTCGACCGCATCCCGCAGCGGAGATTTTTGCTCATCGCTACGGCGATTGCAAAGACAAGGCGACTGTCTTGATGACGATGCTGTCAGTGATCGGGGTAAAGTCCTTTTACTTGCCCGTACATACTCAGCGCGGGATATTCGTTGAAAACAGTCCTCCCAACGAAGGGTTCAACCACGCTATCCTGGCCATTCAGCTTCCGGAAGGCAGCTACTCCAAGCCTATGCCTGCCGTGTACGAGCATTCTAAGCTGGGTCATCTGCTCATTTTCGATCCTACAAACGATTTTGTTCCTTTTGGGCAACTGCCCTATTACGAACAGGACAGCTTTGGACTCCTGGTAACGGAGCAAGGTGGCGAGCTGATTCACTTTCCCGTAAGCGGACCGGATTCCAATCGGCTTATCCGGACTGCGAAGCTATCCTTGCTTCCCGACGGCAGCCTCAAAGGCGAGGTGGAGGAAGTGCGTACAGGAACGGAGGCGTCCAGGACCCGATCACACTTCAGCCGCCAATCAGAGGCTGATCGCAGAAAAGCGCTGGAGCGGGCTGTGGGAGCCTCGATCACGGCTTTCCATCTGGATAGCATGGAGGCCGAGAACCTGGATAACATCGAGAGCGACCTGATCGTGCGCTACAAATTCACTGCGGAGCACTACGCAAAGAATGCCGGCCCTCTGCTCTTGGTGCGGCCCCGGGTGGCTGGAGAGAAACTGAGCCCATTAGACGGGACAAAACCACGGCACTATGCGTACGAGTTTGACTCGCCCGCCCTGGAAACCGATATCTTCGAGATCAGTTTGCCTGACGGGTACAAGGTCGATGAGTTGCCCGATCCTGCCAAGGCCAGTTTCTCTTTCGGCGAATACAAGAGCAAGATTGAGAATGCCGGCAACCTTCTGAAATATACGCGCGAATACAAAATCACTTCTCCAACGATTCCGCCGGAAAGAATTGGCGACCTCAACAAGTTTTTCCGTGAGATCAACATGGACGAAAAGAATATGGCGGTCTTGAAGAAAGCCAACTAAAGTTTTTTCTTAGGAGCAGCCCGCAATTAGCGGGGCTATTCTTTGTCTTTGGTCGGACTCTTTCCTTGCTCCTGCTTTTCCGCATCTTCTATGATGGTGTGTTAATCACAATCCTATGGCAGATCAAATCAAGAAGAGCAAAACCAAGACAGGCGCCCCAGGCAATGTCGCCGAAAGCCCCATAGCCGACGTTTTTGAAGGACGCCATCCCTCTGAGTCCGAAACCCGCTGGGCCGAACAGACGCTCGCGCCGACCCTGGAGAAGTCTCCTGAGAAGCCGATTGGCGCGCCTACCGGCACGAATCTGGACGAGCACGGCAACGCGCGCTTTACCACCATCAGCGGCGTGCCCCTCCGGCGGCTTTACACCCAGGCCGATCTGCCTGAGGACTGGAATTACGAGCAGTATCTCGGATATCCCGGCCAGCCGCCGTATACGCGCGGAATTCATTCCAGCGGCTATCGCGGCCGGCTCTGGACCATGCGCCAGTTCTCCGGCTTCGCTTCTCCGGAAGCCACGAACGAGCGCTACAAATATTTGCTGGCCAGCGGCGGTGGCGGACTCTCGGTCGCCTTCGATCTGCCCACGTTGATGGGTTACGACTCGGACCATCCGGCGAGCGAAGGTGAAGTCGGCAAGTGCGGCGTCGCCATTGACTCGCTGGAAGACATGGAAATTCTTTTCGATGGAATCGATCTTGAAAAGAACACTGTCTCGATGACTATCAACTCGCCGGCCTCTGTTCTCTGGGCCATGTATCTGGTGGTCGCGGAAAAGCAGGGCGCTGACTGGAAAAAAGTGTCCGGTACCCTCCAGAATGACATTCTCAAAGAGTACATCGCCCAGAAGGAATATATTTACCCGCCCGCGCCCTCGATGCGGCTGGTGATCGATACTTTTGAGTTTGGCGC
>WNFJ01255878.1_pt1 | contig 11910 bp, 12 predicted proteins | sample 5400461 | NCBI WGS metagenome assembly WNFJ01 (sample SAMN13153349, study PRJNA577476) | soil metagenome | isolation source: 115 cm saprolite on Douglas fir-dominated hillslope | place: USA:California | collected 2013-09-17
TCGCACATTTTGGAAGAAATCAGCGATTTCCGAATCGTTGGTTACATCACAAGGATACGAGGGCGCGTCCGCGCCGAATGTTCCAGCCAACTCTTCGACATTTTCCTTCAGCCGTTCACCCTGGTAGTTGAAGATCAGCTTTGCCCCAGCTTGGGCCCAGGCCTGTGCGATCGCCCAAGCGATACTGCGTTTATTGGCAACACCAAAAACGACACCGATCTTACCATCAAGAGTATTCGAACTCATGCCAGTTATGTAATGGAGCGCGGCTTATTCCTCAACCCGGGATCGCTCTCCAACACAACGCCGGGAACGGCGTGAACGCTGGGAGGTGACAGGTGAGAGGTTGAGAGCGGCCCGAACATCCGTAACGCCTTAGGTCGGGTGGTCCGGCCCAGGATCACCGAATCGAGAACGAGATCAGAAGCCGGCACGAGATGGTTGGCGACCATATTGCCAAACCAACCGGCTATTATAATCGGAATCCAGACCAGCTCTCACCTCTCACCGTTATCGGCGCTTCCGGCGTTCCCACCGATCCGTATTGCGGATTGAGGACTAGGCTGATACGCTGTCGAAACCAGCTAGAATTTAACTTTGGCGGTTGTCGAGGCTGGGAAAGTCTGATTGAGAGCACTTTTGCAGTCTGATCGCTGCCTTGAATTCTAGATGGCTTTTCGGCGGCAGTAGGAACCGTACGAGAAGGATAGCTCAATGAATGCAACAATTATTAATCTGATTATCCAGCTGCTGTCCGGCGCTGCCGGCGGCAACATCATCGGTAATATCCTAAAGCAATACAACCTTGGTCCCCTCGGAAACAGTATTGCCGGGATTGTTGGTGGCGGGCTTGGTGGACAATTACTTAACATGATCCTCGGTGGCGGGGCGGCGGCAGGTACAGCGGCAACAGCTGCAACAGCCGGTGGCCTTGATATCGGTTCAATCGTTGAACAAATCGCTGGCGGAGGCGTCGGCGGTGGAGTGCTCATGCTGATCGTGGGCATCATCAAACAAGCCATCGCGGGCCAACCCCCCAAGTCTTAACGGCCTGTTCTCGCCGGCGCCACCAGGGGTGCCGGCGAGGTGTATCTACCCGTGCGGTCCTGCGGTCCCGTCCCGCTCAGGAAGCTCATCGTCCACATGTTCATCGTCCTCGAAACAATGAGCCGGCCGCAAAAAGCCAATGCTTCCGAGGTTGGTTCCGGCGCCATACTGGAAAACCTGGGATCGAGGACGAGCACGACGAGGACGAATGTATTGCCCCATCCGCGTGAGAATCAGTGACCTAAGATATCTTTTCACCTATGCGCATCTATTACATCACGCTCAACACCGTCGATGAAGCTCGTCAAATCAGCCGCGCATTACTGGAGCAACAACTGGCAGTTTGCACTAACTGGTTTCCAATCACGTGTGCCTATCGCTGGGAAGGAAAGATTGTGGAAGAGCCGGAAACGGTTCTTCTCGTCAAAACCCAAGCCGGGTATCGTACCGCGGTTGAACAGGTAATCCGTCAGCACATCAGCTACACGAACTTGATCGCAGAGATCGCTCCGGAATCGGTCAACGAAAGCTTCCTCAAGTGGTTAAACACAGAGGTGGCGGCCAGCTTGCCACAAAAAGGTACCCTCGTTTGAATCAAGGAACAGCTCGGTTCGACGGTCGCTGGATCGCGATTTCGGCAGCCCTACCGATCAATACTTCTGGCTCCTGACTCCTGTATTCCGTATTCCAGCTTCCCGTGTCCATAATCACGCTACTCACCGACTTCGGACTCACAGATTACTATGTTGCGGCAATGAAAGGCGTCATCCTCAGCCGCAATCCGGAAGTGCGCATCGTTGATATCAGTCATGAGATCGCCCCACAGAACATCCTTTCCGCCGCCTACGTTCTCTTTGGTGCTTACGACAACTTTCCTGGCGGTACCATCCATTTGGTTGTGGTTGATCCCGGAGTCGGTTCATCGCGCCGGCCGATCGCGGTAAAAGCAGGTGCTTATTTCTTCGTTGGGCCGGACAACGGCGTCTTCACTTACGCGCTGAGAAACGTTTCGGATTACGAAGCGTTTGCGATTAAGAGCGAGAACCTACTCGCCCCAAAGATCAGTAGCACCTTTCATGGCCGCGATATCTTTGCTCCAATTGCGGCGGCGCTGAGTCTTGGCGCTCCGCTTGAAGAAATCGGAGAACAGCTTCCAGCCGCTCAGCTATTGCCTGAGCCGATTCAAGTTTCTCCCTCTTCCATCGAGTCCAGCATTATCCATATCGATCGTTTTGGGAATTGTGTCACCGGCATCCAGCGATCTGCTTTGCCCAAAAATGGATTACCGCAAACATTCGCGCTGGACGCCGGCCACCATCAGGTCCGGCAACTAAAACGCTACTATCTGGCAGAGGAAGGACAACCAAACGCCCCGTTCGTTATTTGGGGCAGTATCGGTTTTCTTGAAATATCCTTGGTTTCATCCTCTGCCGCCGAACACCTGGGCCTAAGAATAGGTGATACGGTAAGGCTGGAGCTTGCTCCGAAAAGGTTTCCCGGAATGACGCCTACTCCTTGACGCCACCGGAGGTTAAGCCGCCGATGATGAATTTTTGGCACAACAAAAAAACCACCGTGATGGGGACGCCCCCCAGGACCGCAAGCGCGGCAAACCGCCCCCAAAGTTTTTCCTGCTCATAGAGGAACGAATTGGCTCCGACGGCCAAGGTCCAGGTTTCACTCGTCTGCAGCACTACTGATGCGACCGGGTATTCGGACATTGCGTGGATAAAGGAGAGGATTAATACCACGGCGAAGATTGGGGCGCTCATTGGAAGCAGCACACGGAGAAACGTCTGAAATTGCGATGCCCCGTCGATTCGAGCCGATTCCTCCATGCTGGCCGGGATAGTTTCAAAGTATCCCTTTATCATCCAGATATTGATTGAAATTCCGGCCAGGTAAATCGCAACCAGGCCCGGAATAGTGTTGAGCCCGAGCAATCGAAAATGTTGTCCGATGTAGTCGAGAAGTACGTAGTAAGCGACCAGCGACAGGACCGCTGGAAACATCTGCAAAATAAGCAGGGCGCTCAAAACCTGGCCGCGAAACTTAAAGCGCATACGGGCGAACGCGTATGCCGCCGTCCCGGATAATAGGATAATGCCGAGGGCCGAGCAGGACGAAATCAAGACCGAGTTCCAGAGCCAGAGAAGCGGCGGCGTACCGGCATGGATCGTCCGGAGTTCCCCTGTCGCTGGGTTAACGATTTCCTGGTAGGGTATTCCCAGCACGAATTTCCAGTGCTCCAAACTGAGTTGGTCCGGTCTGACCCAGAGCGTACTTGGAGGAAAGTGGCCTTTGCGCAACGACGCAACAATGACCATCAGGAAGGGGACTAGCACAATTGCGACGGAGCAAATGAGACACGCGTGCGCCAAGGCTTTACGCAGGTTGAGCTTTTGCTGAGGACTCATACCCTTACCTTTTTCGCGCTGAGTCGGAGATTGATCCAAGCCAGCGTACCAACAATAACAAAGAGCAGGGTCGCGATCGCGCTAGCCAACCCATAGTTCGTTCCGGAATCCCGGAACGCCAAATTGAAGGTGTACGTGACAAGAAGATCGGTTTCGCCAGCGATGCCGCCTCCAACCATTTTCGGTCCGCCGGCCGTTAATAAGTAGACCAAAGTGAAATTGTTGAAGTTGAAGGCAAAGCTTGCAATCAGAATCGGCAAGAGCGGAGGAAAGACCAACGGCAGGGTAAGCCTAAAGAAATCGATGATCGGATTACTCCCTTCGATCGAGCTGGCCTCATAAATCGTTGAAGGAACCGACTGCAGCATCCCGGTGGAGATGAGCATCATATACGGGTAGCCGAGCCAAAGGTTAACCAGCAGAATCATGGCTCGAGCACCCCAGGGGTTAGTCTCCCATTCTGGAGTGAAAAGATGGAGCGCCCGCAAAAACTCGTTTACCGCACCGAACTCCTGATTGTAAAGACCCTTAAAGATCAAGATCGATAACACCGACGGAACCGCGTAAGGCAATATGAGCAGTGTCCGATAAGCGTTCCGGAAGTGAAGTTCCTTCCATTCCAGCATTACGGCCAGGAACATCCCTATCGCGAATGTCCCCAGGACCGAGAGCCCGGAGAATAACACAGTCCAAAGAAAAATGCAGAGAAACGGGCCTTGGATACGTGGGTCAGTAGCAATCTGAATGTAATTTTCCAACCCAGTGAAAGTCCTAAACCCAACACCGATCTTCTCGCCTTTTTGATTAACAAAACACCCCTGTTTGAAGTCGGGACGGATCGTTGATCCGTCTTTCGCATGGGTCATCGAACCATCGGGATTAAGCTTCCAGAGACGCTCTCGAGAGACGAATTTTTGTAATCCCTCGATCCCGACCAGAGTACCGTCAGGCAACGCGAATTGCCGGCCGCGCATCGGAATGTAGAGCTTTTCTCGAGTCACCTGACCCAATTCGAGTGGCTTACCAGGAGCCTTTGTTCCATCAGCTAACCGTTCGAGTTTAGTAGGCTCTTCAGTGTGAGCAGCTTCTTTGGCGCCTTTCAGTTCGAGAGGCTCAGAGACGAAGCGACGCGAAGGATCTTTGTCGTCCTCAAGGTAAAGTACATAGCGTCCGTCCGGTTGAAGAAGGAGCTTATAATTGTACGAAGCGCTACCCGATACAAACGTCTCCTGCCTCAAAATGTTAAGAGCCCGCTCGTAGGGAAGCAGATTGGAAGAACTGTACCGTGTTAAGCTGACAAATACGGTATAGACCAGCGGGAAAATCACGAACAAAGCGAAGCTCAGGAGCCCGGGGAAAAGGTACCGGTAAGTATATGCCCGATCGCTCAGATAAATGTAAATACCGAGACCAGTGACGACCAGCAAGCCGAGAGCTATCCAGGTGCTGCCGGTTTCATAGATAGCGAAATCTAAATAGAGCGCCGGCAACGCTATCAGCGCTATCAGAATATGGCGGATGGAAACCGCTAGCCTGGTGCTCACAGACGCGGCTTATTTCTCCATGTTCTTTTTGGCGTCAGCCAATGCGGCCTCCGCAGAAGCTTGACCATTTGTAGCAATTTGGAACGCCGAAGCCATAGAGCTCCAAAACTTACCCATCTGCGGAATGTTTGGCATCACCACCCCGTTCTGGGCATTGTCATACGTAACTTTAACCAGCGGGTTTTGGGCTGCCATTTCGTCATACAACGACTGCAGTGCCGGAACACCGATCGGCACGTCAGCGTCGATGGTTTTCAGACCGTCAGCCGTGCAAACATATTTTTCGAGAAATTGGGCAGCAAGATCAGCGTTGGGAGTGGAGCGATTGATAAGGGCAGTAAGGACTCCAACGAACGGTTTGCCAGGTTTGCCGTCAACCCCTGGCACAGGTGCCAAGCCAAAGTCGATCCCGCTTTTCCGAAGATTGGCCCAAGCCCATGGCCCACTGATCATCATTGCCAACTCTCCACCATTCATCTTCTGTTCCATCACGCTGTAAGAAGCGCCCTTCGGCATGATTCCCGCGTTAATTAAGTCGACCACTTCCTTCAGCCCCTTTATGGCACCATCGTTAGCGACTCCGATGTCTTTGGTATCATACCCGCCCTCCACTACTTTAAACGGGTATCCGCCACCGCTGGCCAGAAACGGCCAGGTGAAATATGGCGTGTTATAATCCCACAGGATGGGAATCACACCCGGGAACTTCGCCTTCAGTTCCTTGGCTAACGCTGGAATTTCAGACAGCTGAGCCGGCGGTTTTCCGGTAACATATTTTTTGTTATAGATCAGCGAGACCGCTTCCAAAGCGAGCGGATAACCCCAGATCTGTTTGTTGTGCGTGACAGCATCCCAAGACATTGGGATGAATTTGGTTTTGGATTCCTCCGATATTGTCAGTGGTTTCAAAAGACCCGCATCCGCCCATTCGCCGATGCGATCGTTTGCCCAAAACATGATATCCGGCCCTTTACCGGTCTGCGCGGCGGCCTGGAACTTATCGGTCGCGCCTTCGGGCGCCTCAACCTTGACTGACACGCCAAGATCTTTTTCGAATTTTTTGCCGACTTCGGCCAGGCCACGGTAACCTTTGTCACCATTGATCCAGATTAAGAGTTCACCATCGGTCCAAGCAAATGCTCGTAGTGTAGAAACGAGGACAAAAAATCCGCAAAGGAGGTGTCTGATCATATTTCCGGGGGGAAGGACTAAAACAAAAGCGCGATTACAGAGAGGATGGCTACCAGTGTAGAAGTTGATCCCAAAAAGACAACGCTTCACTTATGAGGCAGCAACTCGTGTATGTTTGAATCAGATCAGATTCCGGGACAGGTCATCAAATCGAGTGCTTGAGCGCCGTTCCGAGGAAGTCGGAGCCAACGCCGCCCGTCAAGCAACGGGCGGAAGAACGAGGACGATCAAATTCTGTCCAAGAAATCCAGACCCTTGGCTTTGGGAGTCAGCCTTCTCTCTTCCAACCAGCGAGGATTATACAATCGAGAAACATATCGCGAACCGGAGTCGCAAAGAATGGTCGCGATCACCTGGTCGCGACCACCGGATCTCGCCAACTTTACTGCGCCACAAACATTGATCGCCGAGGAGAGACTGAGAAACAATCCTTCTGCTAGCAATAGATGATAAAGCATCTCTACGGCAACGTCGTCCCGGATGCGGTAAGCGTCATCGATCTGAACTCCCTCCAGGTTCTTCGTCACGCGACTCTGTCCGATCCCTTCCGCAACCGAGTCGCCGTCACTGATTTCGGTGTGGCCATACTTGACCCACGACCACATGGCAGCTCCATATGGATCGGCACAGACAATCCGGACATCGGGATTCTGCTCCTTCAGATAAAGCGCGACTCCGGCCAACGTCCCGCCGGTACCGACCGATGAAACAAATCCGGTGATTTTTTGTTCAGTTTGATGCCAGATCTCGGGCCCGGTTGTCCGGTAGTGAGCCAGGCGATTAGCAACATTATCAAATTGATTGGCCCAAAAACCGTTTGGCGTTTGATCGGCCACTCGCTGAGAGATGTGGATATAGTTATCGGGATCCTTGTAGGGCTTTTCAGGAACTGTTCGAACTTCAGCCCCCATCGCCCTCAGCCCATCAATCTTTTCCTTGGATTGGGTCTCCGGAATTACGATAACCGTGCGATAGCCTCGCGCATTTCCAACCAAAGCTAAGCCAATGCCGGTATTCCCGGCGGTGCCCTCTACAATCGTTCCTCCCGGCTGGAGCACGCCGGAAGCCTCTGCATCTAGCACGATTCCCAAGGCTGCTCGGTCTTTCACCGAACCGCCCGGATTGAGAAACTCTGCCTTTCCCCAGATCTCGCAACCGGTGGCGGCCGATAGGGCGTGCAAACGAATCAACGGAGTTCGCCCGATCGTCTCACAAAATCCCTTCGTGATGAATCCGTGCGGTGCATCCTCGGGAGACATGGTTTCGCGCATGAGAAAGAGCGTATCACTATTTTAGGCCTTGGTAACCTTCTGGCTGCCTTGGCGAATGAATATGTCCTTCCGGCCACCGATCCGGTTACTTCAGATTCTTGAACAACGAGATCGCAAAGATCTCAAAGAAGAGATTCTGGTTTACCAGGCCCTCGCACTAAAGAGATACGGCCATTTGGCCTTATGTGTCGATCGACTACCATCTTCTCTGCGGATTATCTCTTCTGTGGTTGCGGCTTGCCGCGCTGTGATCTCCTGTTCAAAACTCTGTGTTCGCGATCTTTGGTGGAACTTATTCCCTTAGTGTGTGGCAGGGTTGATCAGCCGCGCTTCCGCAGCCGCATCAATCGTTCACCGGCAGCGCATAAAGTTTTGTCGCGTTTGGCAAAATGGAATCGAATGAGATTGGTCACCGGTTCGGCAAAAAAACTGGAGCCTGGCACGGCGGCAACACCAATCTCTCGCGCCAACCAATGACAAAACGCGGTATCACTCGCGTGACCAAAGTCTTCAATATTCACCAGCACATAATACGCGCCTTGCGGTTCGACAAACCGCAGGCCCGCCTTGCGGAGATAACTTGTGAACAGTTCGCGGCGGCGCGTGTAATCGCGCGCGAGCTTCTGATAATATTCGGGCGGGAAACGCAGTGCGGTAACCGCTGCCTGTTGCAATGGATGGGGAGCCCCCACCGTTAAGAAGTCGTGCACCTTTCGGGCCTGCGAGATCACTTCCGGAGCGGCTAGCACAAATCCCAGCCGCCAGCCAGTTATTGCATAGGTCTTCGACAATGAACCGACCGTCAAAGTACGTTCGAACAATCCTGGCAGCGACGCCGTATAAGTGTGCCGATGGGGAGCGTAGACGATGTGTTCATAGACTTCGTCGGTAATGATAAAGGCGTCTGCCTCGGTAGCCAAATTGCCAATGAAAGTCAGCTCATCGGCCGTAAATACCTTCCCGGTCGGGTTTGACGGATTGCACAATACGATCGCCTTCGGACGTTTGGAAAAGGCTCGACGCAGCTCGTCGCGATCAAAATCAAATCGGGGCGGCCGCAATGGCACATAGATCGGATGGGCCCCAGCCAAAATTGTATCGGCGCCATAGTTTTCGTAGAACGGCGAAAAGATGATCACAGAATCGCCTGGGTTGCATACCGTCATCAGTGCGACCAGCATTGCTTCAGTGCCGCCACAGGTCACCACTAGATGGGCATCCGGATCGATATCGAGGCTCATCCATCGCGATTGTTTCTCAGCGAGGGCTCGCCGGAATTCTAGCGATCCCCAGGTAATTGCGTACTGATGGAAACTTCCGCGGAGCGCCTCCGCGGCGGCAGCGACCAACTCGGCCGGCGGATCGAAGTCCGGAAAACCCTGGGAGAGGTTGATTGCTCCATACTGATGGGCGACCCGGGTCATCTCTCGGATGACCGATTCCGTGAACCCGCGCAGTCTGTCGGCGGTGGGCAGCATTTAATACTTTAGCATAACGGAGAAACAGATTCTTGCTTCTCTCCCGAGTACCGCTTCCGTATTCTGCATCCCGTTTTGCTTTCTAAACCACGAAGGTTTGCAACAATGAAGCTTCAGAATCCTCTTTCTTTATGCGCGATCGTAAGCGCGATGATTTTCGCGGCTACAGCGCAGATGAAGGCGGCCGATCCGACGGATCAATGCCCGAGATTTCAGCTCAATCCCCTTGACGCCTATAAAAACGGCATGAAGTACAGTTTCCTCCCGCCCGGTTCCGGTAAGCCGAAGACAGACACCTTTACTTCGGTCTGCTCGGGCTTTTGGCAGCCGCCGAATGCACAACAACCACCGCCAAATGCCAAACTAACTTGGAGCATCACCGTGAGCAAGAAGGACGATCCGAAGGTGACGGAAGCCTACAATCTCAAAGACGGCTACACCGCAGACCTCGCGAGAGCCGATTCCGGAAATGCTACCCCCTACCTTTACTCCCGCTTTCAGAAGTTCACTTTCCCGTGGGGAAACGCGGTCGGATATTTCGTTCAGACAACCAAAGACGCCGCCTGGCCGGAACCAAACAATGCGCAGCTCATGTACGAAATTCGAGGCGTAACGAGTGACCACCAAGACACGATTGTTGCCAGGTTTGCGGCTCGACATCCGCAGCTTCCCGATGGATCAAAGGTGTTAGACGCGCAAGGTAGCATCCGCGCGCTGACATCGTTTCCGAGCTACAAGCTTCTGGATAAGTCTCGTCCCGAATCGTTCGAGCCGAGTCTTACGGAACTCCAGAATATAGTTTCTTCGATTGTCATTCTTAAATCGAAGAAAGCTGAGAATTCAGAAAGAAGACCTGTCAAGTCCGGCGCGCCTGACCAATAAAAGATCGCAAATACCTGTTCCACGAGGTGTTTCGATCCGCTCGCTAACGCTGACCCGTCGCCTTCTGGCTTCTAGATTCAGTCTTGCCTCTCGTCGCTCCCTCGCCTTTTTTGCCCTTTTTTCGATTTACCCGCCCACAGCTTGGGCAAAGATTTGCTACCTCGCAGTTTTCGCAATCCGGTCTAAGTGCTGTGCAGCGGCGACGGCCGTGCCAGATCAACCAATGGCTGAAATCCGTCCAATCTGTTCGTGGCACGAGGCGCATGAGATCCTGCTCGATCTTTTCCGGTTCAGTCCGCTTGGTAAGACCGAGCCGATGAGCTAACCGAGTGACGTGCGTGTCGACCACGATGCCCTCGTTGATTTGAAAAGCATTCCCGAGCACAACGTTTGCTGTTTTCCGGCCCACCCCGGCAAGCGCTACTAGCGCCGTCATGGTCGACGGTACCCGGCCTTGATGCCGTTCAAGCAGATCCTTTGCCATTGAGCGGATGCTCTTCGCTTTGTTGCGATAAAACCCGGTCGACCGAATTGCGTTCTCTAATTCTTCCTGAGGAACGTCGGCGTAGTCTTGCGCGGTTCGAAATCGTTGAAACAGGTCCTTGGTCACAATGTTTACGCGTTTGTCGGTGCACTGGGCCGAAAGAACGGTCGCAACTAACAGCTCAAGCGGGTTCGTAAAATCCAGTTCACAATGCGCCGTGGGATAAACTTCGCGAAATCGCTCAATCAAGCGACTAACCCGAATCGGCCGGCGAATAGCCTGAGCCTTGGCCGGTGCGCAGGAAGTGGCAGATTTCATTCCGATCCAACTAATACCCGTTGTTCGGCCGCGAATCGATGCAAATGAATGAATTTCGCGTCCGCCAGTATCATTTCGCGACCGGTTTCGCCAACCCGTTTTGCTGGAGAAAGCGCATGAAGTACGCACATTGTTGCTCCTCGTAATATTTGCGTGCGTTCGTAAAGTATTGCTGGGCCTCTTTCTCTTGCGACTGCTTGAGAAGGACGGCAGCCCGGGCGAAGTAATAGGCGGGTGTAGTGCCGGGAAAAGTCATGTCGTTGATCAGTTGAGCTGCCTGAGATTGGCGATCATCAAGAACGTCAGTTACGACAATCTTGAACTGCAGCAGCTCTGACTTGGGATCAACCTGCTGCAACTCCTCGTAGCGCGCCCGAGCGTCCGCGTACTTGCCTAGCAACAAAAACACGTCAGCCAGATTGAGCTTAGCCGGATAAAACTTCTCGTCGGCGGCAATTGCCTGGGTGAACCGACCGGCCGCATCTTCGTACTGTTTTTTCTGGGCGGCGATAACTCCGCGTAAGTTCGCGGTTTGTGCACTGGCTGGCTCAAGCTTCGCTGCAACATCCGCTTGCTTATCTGCTTCAGCTAAATTCCCGGCTCTCAACGCTTGGGTAGCTTTTTTGATTGCGGCGTCATAGCCCTTATCACCGGCCAACGCCGGAGAAAACGCCACAACCGAGCTGAACAGTATCCAAAACGTTCTTACCGACATTGTAATGGTTTGACCGTTGACCGCTGGTTATCGGCTAGTGGTCATCATAGCGCGCGGCCAACCGCTTCCGCAACACAGCGGACACGCCTGACCAGGTCATCAAAGTCCTTCGGTAACAAAGATTGTTCGCCATCACTCTTCGCCAGTTCGGGAGCGTTATGCACTTCGATCATGATCGAGTCAGCACCCGCCGCAACGGCCGCTAATGCCATAGCTGGAACGAAATCACGAATACCGATTCCATGAGTCGGGTCGACAACCACCGGCAAATGAGTTTCTGCCTTGAGAACCGGTACTGCATTCAAGTCCAACGTGTTTCGTGTCATCGTTTCGAACGTCCGAATTCCCCGCTCACAAAGAAGAACATTGAAGTTTCCTTCGCTTAGAATGTACTCAGCGCTCATCAGAAGATCCTTGATTGACGCTGCCATTCCCCGCTTCAACATCACCGGTAGTTGGGTCCGCCCAACCTCCCGAAGCAGTGAGAAATTCTGCATGTTCCGAGCGCCGATCTGGAGGCAATCCGCATATTCCGCGACCAATTCCAGATCTTTTGTATCCAT
>WNFJ01034523.1_pt1 | contig 11908 bp, 10 predicted proteins | sample 5400461 | NCBI WGS metagenome assembly WNFJ01 (sample SAMN13153349, study PRJNA577476) | soil metagenome | isolation source: 115 cm saprolite on Douglas fir-dominated hillslope | place: USA:California | collected 2013-09-17
CGTCTGGCAGATAGACAGATACAGCCTGCTGATGCGTCGTTTGAGCTAATAGGCTCGGAAGGCACTGAATTTGTGCTCGATGGGCCACTGCAGCGTGATCCCGAGGATCGCCGCCGCTGTATCGTTGGGCCTGATGGGCAGTCAGCCACGACACTAGTGAGAGTGCTAGCAGTGGTGCAAGGCTATGCGCTGTTGGATGTGCGTCCCGTGACCGGGCGTACGCATCAGATACGTGCGCATCTTGCTGCACTGGGCTATGCGATCGTAGGAGATGAAACGTATGCCCTCCCTACTACCACTGAAATGTCTGCAACATCTTTGACTCGCCAGTTCCTCCATGCCTACAGTCTGACGTTGCGGCGCTATCCCGATAATGAGTTATGCACATTTGTGGCTCCGCTGGCCAAGGACTTGCAAGCGTGGCTGGAAATGGCTGGTCTTGCCTTGCCAGAAACCTCTGGATATTCCTCTTGATTTGTGCTACTATGCCGTTGTAGAATCAGCCTAATGCTTCGTTAACGCTATTTTGACAGGTGATTTGCTGTACTGACACTCCCGCTCTAAAGAGATGGGGATTCTTCCTTCATCCAGGGGGCTTGCCATCTGCCCTTGCGGTACAGACAGTAGAGGTCTCCTGTCCAGAAGCGTTTCACGGGGCAAGCCCGTCTGTTTCCGAGTGCCCCTCGGTACAGTCCTTGATGGTGAAGAGAGACGAACAGACCGTTAGGTGTGTATTGCGCTCCTGCCAAATAAGGCAAGATGTTACGCGATCTCTCCTGCTGTTTTGCTCTGATGTGAACACGCTAGTGCTTTTACCCAAGCGAACGATTTAGCTTGAAACCCAGAAAACACTATTCCGTTGTCAAAGTACTACAAGAAGGAGTATAGCATATGTGTCAATATACAAATATTCATGCTAGAGTACAAACAAATGAATACTTTGTCATACAATTAAAGCCCCTGTGCCCAAGCCCCAGAAAAGGTAGGTCGCTTTCATTCCCCGCTTAAAAGACGGGGGCTTTCCCGCGCCCGACAAGTAAGAACTTGATCTACTTGTCAATTTTATGATGTCAGAGCAGTAGAAGCAATTGATGCTATGCTCTGCCAGGAGAACAGAAGGATGCGCAACCGCACTGGGCAACAATTGGGTAACTATCGCTTGCTCCACCTGCTTGGGCAGGGGGGGTTTGCTAATGTTTACCTGGGTGAACATTCCCATCTCAACACCAGAGCTGCTGTCAAAGTCCTGCACGAGCAAATGGAAGCACAGGCCCTCGAGAATTTTCTCAAGGAAGCACAGACCATTGCGACCCTCAAGCATCCCCATATCTTAGGCGTGCTAGATTTTGGTATGGAGGACTCTACGCCCTTCCTGGTAATGGAATATGCTCCAGGTGGCACATTACGGAAGAAGCATCCTCATGGCTCAATAGTTCCCCTGCCGACGATAGTGTCATATGTGAAGCAAGTGACAGCAGCGCTACAGTATGCTCATGATCAGCAGCTCGTGCACCGGGACGTCAAACCGGAGAACATGTTAGAGGAAGCACAGGGCTCTATTGTGCTCGGTGACTTTGGTATAGCAATTCCTATCTATAACACTCAAACGTTCAGTACCCAGGAAGTAGGGGGAACACCTTCTTATATGGCACCGGAACAATGTCGAGGGAAAGCACGTGAGGCCAGCGATCAATATGCATTGGGTGTGGTGGTCTATGAGTGGCTGTGCGGCGTACTGCCATTTCAAGGTGCAAGTGCAATCGAAATAGCCATGCACCATCTAATGGATCCCCCTCCTCCATTGCAAGACAGGGTACCCGGCATCTCCGCAGAGGTAGAGCAAGTCATACTGAAAGCACTAGCGAAGGATCCTCAAGAGCGTTTCCCGAGTGTCCAGGAGTTTGCCCAAGCCCTAGAGCAGGCATCCCATCCAAAGAAGTCAGCGATAGCAGTACTGCCTCTGTCAGTTCTACTGTCTCAACAGCTAAGCAGCACTATGTATCAGTCAGCACTCCCTGGGAGACTCGTGACGCCAACGCAGTCGACTATATCAACAATGCCTCTTGTACAAGTGGCAGAGGCCTTACCTGCTGCAGGAACGCTCCTCTATACTTATCATGGTCATTCCGATACTATAAGCAGGGTAGAGCAGTCATCGAATAGCACACACATGGTCAAAGAGACCCCGAGGGTATGGAATGTGACCACGGGAAAGCATATCCTGACCCCGCGAGGTCATTCCAAGTATGTATCTACGGTAGCATGGTCACCTGATGGCACACAGATTGCCTCAGCAGGGTGGGATAAGGTGGTGCAGGTGTGGGATGCCAGCACAGGCCAACAGATCAGGACCTGCAGCGGTCATTCCAGGTTTGTATTTGCAGTCACATGGTCATGGTCACCGGATAGCACACACATTGTCTCGGGAAGTACTGATAAGACAGTGCAAGTATGGGATGCCAGCATAGGCCAACAGATCAGGACCTACAATGGTCATAGCGGATTCGTGTTTGCCGTAGCATGGTCACCCGATGGCACACACATTGCCTCAGGAGGAGGGGATAAAACGGTGCGGGTGTGGGATGCGGCAACGGGGGAACAAGTCAGGACCTATAACGGTCATTCCGATGGGGTAAGCGGGGTAGTATGGTCACCCAATGGGACGCGTATTGCCTCAGGGAGTCACGATAAGACAGTGCAAGTATGGGATGTGACCACGGGAGACCAGGTTTGCACCTATAGCCGTCATTCCCGTGCCGTACTAGCCATGGCATGGTCGCCCGATGGCACACGCATTGCTTCGGGGGGTGCAGATGGGACTGTGCAAGTATGGGATACAACCACAGGAGAACAGGCTTACACCTATAGTCGTCATTCCCAGATAGTCTACGTAGTAGCATGGTCGCCCGATGGCACACGCATCGCCTCGGGAAGTGGTGATAAAACGGTCCAAGTGTGGGAGGCGACCACGGGAAACCATGTCCTGACTTATAGTGGTCATTCTGATAGTGTAAACGCAGTGGCATGGTCGCCCGATGGCACACGCATCGCCTCGGGAAGTAAGGATGGGACTGTGCAGGTCTGGCAGGTGTAGGACCGGTAATAGATGGCGACTACTGCTCGTTCAACGAGAACAGGCTCTCTAGCTCGGCTCCCATTGCTTCGGTCGTTACCATGTCTTCGTAGGTGCCATTGGGCAGTTTACGCAGCGACCAGTCAGAATTGACATCATAGAGTACACCATGCCCGGGAGCATAATAGATCTTGTTTACGGCCAGAGATTGCAGCTGATCTTCTGTTTCTTTATACTTTCCACCAGCCAGCTCATTGGCTATATGAAATGCTTGCAGCATAATGATCTGACGGCCCACCTCTTTGTGTGCTTTGTTAAGACTAAGTCTGCCGGGATTGGTCGGAGATGTTCCCAGAAAGTTGACCGAGAAGTAGTAGCCTCCGTTCTTCGTATCCCACATACCCAGGGGATTAGCAGGAAGCGCATAAGAGTCCAACAGATCCGTTGCCTTATTCAATAAGTCCTGATTATGGGTTACTTTATAGGCATCCAGCAGGGAAATAGCTATCTGAGCCACAGCTCCCATCTGGATGTTTCGTCCACTAACCGTATAATTTTTGGTAGTGCCAGAAAAGAAAGTTTGATTAGGATTGACAGATCCATCAGGTTGCAAGACATTATCCATCTGGCTAGCAAAGGTATGGTACGATTCTACATAGGCATGGGCGTAGATAAAGTTTATCGTACTCACGCCCTTTTGCATCCATTCTGGTTTATTGAATAGCACGCTCGCTTGCACGAGAGCACAGCCAGCTTCTAAAACGTTATCAACACGATATGAACCGTTTGAATGGCCGGAATTCTTTTTATAGATGCTGCCGACTGCGGGATCAAAGGCATGTGCATAGCCACTAGCCAGACTATAGGCAGTGTCTTTATAGAAGCCATCTCATTGGAAAGATTGTACACCGCCATAAACTCATCAAACAACCATCCGCGCTCATTCTCGTGATGAGCGAACTCAGCCTTGATAATAGGTGTATAGCGAGCTATTTCACTATCATAGCGTGTATCCGCAGGATTCTCATGCTTATACGACCAGAGATTGTGAATGTAGCGAATATCGGTCAGTAGATCATGGCGGGGATTCGCACTAGCGTCATCTGGCTCGCCAGTCCCATTCACATTAGTCTGCAAGGGGTTGGTTCCATAGCGCCAGTTAATGAACAATCCACCCATCCCATTGTTAATGCTCGGATCACCATCAAATCCATTCGCTTTTATATTATCGAGAATCGACGTTTCTATATTGTGAATGACTGCAGGGGTCCGATGTCCTACAGTTGAGGCTGGAGCCGTCGCTCGCTTAGTCTGATGGTTTTTCAGTGGTTGAGAACAGCCACGTACTAGCAAAATCAGACTGAGCAGCAATAATCCTAACGGTATAAAATATAACCGGGAATAACGCATGCGTGCATATTCTCCTCTCTATCTTCCAGCAACCTAGTGCATGTAATCATTCTTTGTAAAACTTGTTATTCTATTATTTTAAAGGACTGAATTCGTGATAGACCTGACGATTCTTCTCTAAAAATACAGGCCAACTATACTGTTTCTCATAGGCTTGACGCGCGTTTTCGCCTAGCTTCTGTGCTAGTTTGTGCTCGCACAGCAGAGTCAGAACACCTTGTGCCAGTCCTTCTGGAGTAGGGGATACTAGCAATGCTACATCGGATGTGAGGATCTGCGTGTGGGAAACAATGGAAGTTGCAAGAATAGGCTTACCTGAACGCAAATAGGTATACAGCTTAAGCGGTGTGTGTGTACCTTTGCTACGCGGACTCACAAGCACATCGGCAATGGCCATATAGTGGGACATTTCCTCCGTAGGTCGCTGCCCCACAAAGATTACATGCTCTGCTACACCTAGCCGCTGAGCTACCATACGCAGTTCCTCAACCTGCTCCGGCTTTCCGCCAACGATAACATACTGGGCCTTCGGATAGACATCGCACACAGCCTGCACACTTTGCAACAATATATCGAGCCCTTGATACTTTTCAAGAGTTCCGGTATAGACCAGTGTGGGACCCTCTCCAAGCTTCAATTCACGGCGCACACGCTCAGCATCGCTCTCAGTTGCCAAGGGAACACCTTCGTCAACGGCAGGAGGCAAAATCAGATAGATTGGTTTAGCAGGGGCAATGTTACGAGCCATGGTCTCCAGTTCAGGATAAAAGGTAATCACAGCCTTGGCTCCACGAACCATCAGCTTCTGAACAAAATCGACAATACATACTAGTAAGCGAACTTTTAGGGATTTATAGTCCTTAAGGGAGCTAGCAACCAGATCAGGAAGATCACAATGCATATAGTAGAGATGCTTGCAGCCGAAGACTGCTGATAGCAAGATCCCCATAAAAGCTCCTTCTTCATGTGCATGGAGATACCGATATCGTCCGACACACAAACGCCATAAGGCAGTGAAGAAGACAGCCGCATCAAGCGGAATTTTTGCAAGAGAGGGCCCCGGCTTCACTGAATGGATAAGAGGCAGCCGAGGAGCCCGGAATATTCGCAATCCTGGCAAATTCACATCCTTACCTAGATGATAGGTCACAAGGTCAACTTCATAGCCTAGCGTCAGTAATGCTTTAATATGTTGATAGACACAAAAAGGGGCTCCACGCGACTCAAAAAATGGCTGTGGAGAGATCATCAAAATTCGCATAGCATCCACCTCTTTCCATATGTGCAGCACACCCTCGATTGTCAAAGATGCTTATAGGCAAGCTGCCTTTCTCTGGAAGTCCAGAGTACTTAAGCCCACCTACTATCCATTTTAAACACATACACATAGAATCAAAAAGGAACATGCCATTGCGCTCGCTAGATCGCAGCGCACCTTATAACTGAAGTCAGAGGGATCCCAGCGCGAGTTGGTAGGTGAAAAGAGATGTGAGGCATAGTGGAGTGAGCAGGTTCTCCATTATTCGTCAGTTGATTGGACGGTCCTAGAAGATGCAGTCCCCACAGGCGGCAATATCTGCAGCGAACGGTCATCTTCGATCTGACCATCACGCATCGTAATCAGTCGCCGAGCCTGCTGAGCCACTTCCAGTGCATGCGTGACCCATACAAATGTCAATTCATACTCATGGTTAAGCGAGAGCATCATATCGATGATTTCCTGGCTGGCCTGACTATCAAGGGCGCCGGTTGGCTCATCGGCCCAGACAATCGAGGGTTGTGTGGCAAGGGCACGAGCAATAGCCACACGCTGGCATTGTCCTCCTGAAAGCTCAGCGGGGCGATGCTGCGCCCACTCCTTCAGCCCCACACGTTCTAGTCCTTTCCAGGCTCGTTCGCGTGCCTCCTTTGGACGCACCCCGCTCACCAGCAGTGGCATTTCGACATTTTCCAGGGCAGTCAGAACAGGAAGTAGATTATATGTCTGGAAGACAAAGCCCATTTCTCGAGCGCGAAACGCTGTCCGCTGTCGGTCGGAGAGCCCATGCAGATTCTGGCCTGCAATTTTGACCGTGCCGGACGTGATGCTATCCAGGCCGCTGAGACAGTTGAGCAAGGTTGTCTTGCCACAGCCACTAGGTCCCATGATCGCAACCACCTCGCCGCGTTGAATACGCAGGTCCACACCCTTGAGCGCCTGCACCTTGACCCGGCCAGTATTGTATTCCTTGCGGACATTGATCGCCTCAATGATGCTATTGCTGCGTTGGAGAGCTAGCTTCTCATGTTTCATATTATTTATGCTCCTAAAACATGATATGTGATGCGATCTCTATAGAAGAGGTCCAGGCCTAGCCTAGAAATAACATCCACCGGATTCCGGCTTTCTCTTATCAACGTTTTGCCTAGAAAAAAGAGGCGAATTTAGCCTCTTATGACTTTTCTTTTTCATTCTCAATATACACCGAGGTAAACCATTGATACATCACATGGTTTACCTCATTTTCATCTATCAGGGTACATTAAGATCGCACATGTGCCTTTAACGTGCTATTCTCCAAGCTAGGTGAGGCCCTATGCTTAAGGCATAGAGCCTCCAATCCTGACCTACTCCTGACTTTCCTGCAATGGTGATTTTAATAGCTTCAGTATTTCCTGATGTTGCTCTTTCATGAATTGCTGCTGTGTATCCATTTTTTGCACAATCTGCAAAATGAGCTGCTCTTGCTCATCTATGCGCTTACTTTGGGCCTCTAACCGCTGCGCAATCTGGAGGATTAACCCATCTTGATGATCTAGGTGCTCTAGAATATGGCAGATTTCTTGCTCACCCTTGACATCAGTCTTATAGTCGTTTTCCGCTGTTAAACGATCTTTCGTTGCTTGACGATTTTGGCTCATCATAATAAAAGGAGCCGTATATCCTGCAAGAAATGATAAACACAAGTTCAAAAGTATAAAAGGCGCAGGATCAAAATGAGGCAAGAATGAAATACTATTCCATACAAGCCATACAATGAGTAAACTCGTCATCAAAATCACAAAACGCCACGATCCCACATATGATGCTACACTATCTGAAGTTCGATCACCAAACGTTAATGAGCTATCATGCAGTTCGTTGGGGTTTCTTATAACATGTGGATGAGTCTTGTGTTGAAACAGTGACATACTAGACATTCCTCCTAAAGCTCTACTTGATGTTGACAAAAATAAATGGACCTTGATACCATATTTATATGGATGAGAAAATTTGCACTAAGTGCACAAAGTCACAACCTCTTACAGAGTTTTATCGTGGCAAGAAATGGAAAGATGGTCTTCACCCTTGGTGTAAGACGTGCTTTAATAGTGCTAATAAAGCACGTCGTGAGAAGAAATGCATTGAGTCGCCTCCTAGTTACCGATGGAACCGTGATTCTATTTGTCATACATACTTCTCCGCTGTTGATAAGCCTATCCAAGCCTATATACTTGGTTTTCTTGCGGCTGATGGTACGATAGTAAGTTCTCTGCCTCGTATTGATCTTGAACTCTCGGTTAAGGATTATGAACTATTGGAATTTGTTCGAGATGAACTTGCTCCTAACCACACTATCCATAGGCGCTTGAGAGAGAGATCATCAACCCGTTTTGCTTCAGGTGAAAGTGCTACGCTTTCTTTCACATCTCCTCAGATGGTTACAGATCTAGCACGCTTCGGTATTGTTCCCAAAAAGACCTTGACTATGCAATGGCCTTCTGAGCTTCCTGAACATTTAGAACGTGATTTCCTTCTTGGTTACTTTGATGGTGATGGTTCTATTACCTCAACTGTGAATTTTGGCTGCCTTTACCACGTCTGGACTCTTTGTTCTGGATCTATCAAGTTTCTTGGAGAAGTTATCTCAATAGTAAAGAAACATACAGGTATTCACCTTGGAGGCCCTTATAAGAAATTACCGTCTAAAACTGGCGTAATTCGTGTTACTGGTTCAAAAGCTATTATGCTTGATGAATGGCTACATATAAGCGGATTAGGACTTGCCAGGAAACGTATCGCTAACAAGTTGACACCTCCTGATGGAAATACTCCTCTCCAACAGAAGCTATTCTAGGTTTTTTGAGTATATCTCTATAATACCCTATATCAACTGCAACTGCATCGGCAATTTTCGCGCCGAATGTCAATTGGTTATCAGCTACTTCGTTGATATTGACAATCGGTTTATGCTTCTCGTGATGGAACTTGGGGAATTTGAGGTGCTTGAATTTCTCTTCAAGCGTTGATGAATGGACAGGGGGCATAGTGTTCGATGTGATCTCCATAAATAACTCTCCTCTCACTTTTTGAGATAACAGACTATTTGATAAACGATGACAGTGCATGAATTTTGGCAATGCTTTGTTTCCGTGTGCGGGGAGTATGCCATACATGTAGAAACACGCAACCTCATAATTCATTAAACGTATCAACCTGGTATCTGTATCTTGATGTTTAGACTAATTTGGTTTCGAATGCCCTGTAGAGAGATTTAGCGCCCTTTCATCGAGCACAGGACTCAGAGGAAATCCAATGCTACCCTACATGGTAGAAGAACTTGATTCGGTACTATTCAAAGACGACCCATCAGGATATGAGTCGTCTAATTCTTGCCATGTTTCTTTAAGACATTGCGTAAAAGCGACAATTCTATCTATATTTTCCTTTGTTGGATTAGCCTTAGCTTGCCTTAGAAATGCTTTATAATTCCGCATTAATCTACATATTTCTTCTTCTTTGGTCGTCTCATCTTTAAACTTAACAGGAGTATGTTTCCCTTCACATTTACTAACATGATCAAAACAGATGGGACAAACTTTTTCTACTGTTCTAATGAGTGATACATCCTGTTCCAATGGAAATAGCTTTCCTAAGTTTTCTCTTAATATATAGAACATCTCTTGAAATTGGTCACCTTCTGCTCCTTCTGATGAGGAACTGGAACTATCCCCGAAGCTTTCTGAACTACTATCAAATCTTTGAGATCCAAGCATGATAAAATCTCCTTCTTTACTATTTTACAATATATACGCCTAGATAAAAAAATTGCCTGTCATCGTCTGCTGTAGCTTCGTCTTAAGCTATCTTGGCGGGAGTTTCCTTATTGAGACAGCAGGAAAACTGGTCGTATTCCCCTCTCAAGTGAGAGGCTGTGTAAGAGGATCGGTTTAGCGCGTTCAGAAGGCGCTTAAGATTCTTGGCTGTCAAAACAGCTCATGCCGCCTCTTCTAGACACAGTATACCTAATAAAAGGGCCGTTTGTCAGCAAAAAATGTGACACTTTGGCACAGCATCAGCGACGGTGGATGGAACATACCGCCAATCATGGTCGCCTTTCTTCATCAGTTCAAGAGCACAGAATAATGAGAAGGTTGCAGAGAGTCGGGCGCAAGATGCTGCCAACGCGTTAGGAGAATAGATCAGGTCCTTAAATACAGCTCTTATTAGGAATAGTACTTTTATCTGTCTTTGTTTACAGTACTTTTCAATATACTCTACACTCTCTGCAAGGATAAACATATTCGCGCTGAGGATTGCCAAAGCAAGGAAGATCGAGATGGCTAATAACGACCACACAGCTCACAGAGCTAATAACGGCCCCACAGCTCATACAATTCATGATGACCTTGTGGAGAATAATACCTCCACGGATCAGAGGAAATCTATACGACCACGTCCAAACTGGTCTCGCTATCTTCTCCTTTTTACTATTACAATTGCATTCTTTGTCTTAAATCAGCCATTCAATCTAGCGAGTATCTTTGTATTTGTAATGCTCCTGTTAGGGACACCTATCTTCGAGTTTCTCTATAAATATATTGATGTTCTTGATCCGCTGCTAGAAAATGGCGTCGATTGGGCAAAATCTTTGCTTTTGAAACTATTGCCCATGGTGAAGCCATCGATTGACGCCCAAGCCTATTTAGGCTCATTGAAAGATATTAGGAAACGCTTAGGATGGATCTATATTATCGTCATTACGGCGGTATTTGTGGGGGAATTCCTCTACCCTGCCACCCATTATTTTATCTTCTCACAGGCCAGTTCTCTCAACGATTCTCTTTGTGTGAGCAGCACCGTCAATATTCAGTTGACTTGTGGCAATGGCCTAGGTGTTGATCCGTTCTCTACTGACGATGGAACGATCTCTGTTGGTTTGATCAATCAGGGCGGCCCATTTGACCACTCCGCTATGAATGGCCCAGAAAAGCAGGTCGAAATCCTGATTTTCAAAGAAAATGTCACAGCCTGCACGAACCCTAACCACATCACGCTCGCCATCGTCACGATGCTCAGCCGTACTGTTGATGATGCCACCCTATCGGCACAAGTTGGGCTGGACGATCTGCGGGGAGCATATCTGGCACAAAGGGACTACAATAGCATCAAAGGGCATCAGACCAAACTGTGTCTGGTGATTGGCAACATCGGCACACGTTTGACGACAGTGCAGACCATACCGCTCGTGTTGCAGCGGTTGGTCCGGTACATGAAATACGACCCAACATTTCGCGGCGTTGTCGGCTTTCCCTTCAGCTCAACGGCTAAGATAGCCACGGACACGCTCAAAGGCTGGGGACAAGCTGCCTTCCCCATCGTGTCCCCTTCGGCTACCAGCGATCTGCTCAATACCGTCACGAATTTCTACCGGGTGGTCTCCTCAGATCTGGCCCAAAGTGAGGCGATGGTCCAATTTGTGGAGCAAGAATACCAGACGCAGCAACAACCCACCCCCATCAACATCGCTGTGTTCAGTGATAGTGCAGACACTTACAGTACGAGCCTGCATAATGATTTTGTGAAGAATGTGGATAAGGATCAGCCCAATATTCATACCTTCCCCGAAAGCTACCAGATTGAAAATCCCGCATCGCTGGACGCGCCCCTAGAGGACGCGCTCCAACAAAAGGCGAACTTCATTTTCTTCGCGGGCTATGCCTATGACCTGGCTATGACCTGGGCGCGCTGGAGGATAAGTTACAAGCGCTCCAAGGTCCAGGAGCGTCGCCAATTCCCATCCTAGGTGGTGATGGTTTATACGACCTGACCCGTTCCATCAACAACCCTTACTCGATCGTGTACTCGACGGTCTATGCCTCACCCATAGAAAGGAATGATCCATTTGCGGTCGCCTATCAACAGCTCTTCGGTCCCTCGACAGTGCAAACTACCGTGCAAGCTCAGTACTCGTTATTGCCGCCGCACGCCATCCTCGCCTATGATGCGACCACAGCCTACCTCAAAACGCTCGACTGGCTGGTGTCGCGCGGAGAAGATCTGACGCAGCAAAACGTGAATGCCCTTTTAGCCACAATCTCCTTCACAGGGAAAAGTGGCTCCCTCACATTTCAAGGGAACGTAAGTAGCAATCCGCTGGACAAGCCAGTCTACATTCTCTGCAC
>WNFJ01217447.1_pt1 | contig 11908 bp, 10 predicted proteins | sample 5400461 | NCBI WGS metagenome assembly WNFJ01 (sample SAMN13153349, study PRJNA577476) | soil metagenome | isolation source: 115 cm saprolite on Douglas fir-dominated hillslope | place: USA:California | collected 2013-09-17
TCCTGGGCAGCCGACCGGTTTGGCTGCGTTACCTCCACATACGTCCACGGCTCCATGTCTCGCCGTATCCTGAAATCCGACTTCCGCGTCCTTCCAGAGGCCGTAGCCTGCGGTTCGTATTCGATCTCAAGTTCTTGACTGTGACATGCAAGCCAAATCGCAGAAAGCTCGGCATACGCGCTGATATCCCGATCGCGCAGCTTCGTTAGAAGCTTCCCGCCGTTATCTACATGTTCAAGTATGGCAAGCTGCCGACCAAGAGTGACAATGTGTAGTGTCGGCGACGCACCCCGAGCAGGGCCGATTCCTCCTTCATGCATTCGGCTCGCTTCAATCCATGGTCGCCCAAAGTGGGCTTCAACACGTTCGAACGCCTCAACAATCACTTCTGGTGGCTGAGCGAGCGCACTGCCAGCAAGCCAGTCTGCCTCAATTTCTTTCCAGAGCCACGTCATTGGTCGGTCCTTTCGTTCGCCTCTTACTCTGTACTGAATTATATCCTCAGCGACAAAACTCTTGCCAAGCAGGGTACTACATGGTAATCAAAGCGACTGATAATGACAGTAGCTCGATAGTACTTGGAGATGAAGGGCAGGGCTTGAAGCGCATCGCTCTCGATGATTTTGTGAGAAGCAGTATTGTCGTTGAGCCACAAGTCGTATCAAAAGCATCCTCTCAACGCTTGCCATGACACCTATGCCTACCGCTAAGCACGGCTACCGCCTGCTTAGCCCCTAAGCAGCCCGCTCCCGCTGCTAGCGCCGCGCGACTGCTGCTTGGCGGCCAGCATCGCTTGACCGTGCTTAGCGGTAGGTATATACTGATAGATGGCAACTGAACGAAAGGAGCCATATGCAATCAGAACCCCACAAGAACATACACGCCGCCACGCTCGGTAGTCTTGGCGGCTACAGACGTGCGGAGCGATTAAGCGCCCAGGAGCGCAGCGCAATCTCCAGACACGCCGCGTGGTCACGCCACCACCCGCGCGAGGCCCAGGCAGCGCGAGCAAAAGCCCAGGAGCAGGCATACCTCATCCAGCAGATATTAAAAAACGGCAAGCAACTACCGCTCGTCTGATATCGTAGATATAACAGATTCGAAATCAAGGAGAGGTATTGTGAGCCCAAAGGTATCAGCTAAAGTTAAAGACGACCTGATCGGTACCGGCATTTTTTTGGAACGCGATACCTACCAGCTATTTAAGGACTGGAAGGTGGATAGGGTTTTTACGGCTTATAGGGAGTACCCCTACAACTATGGTGTTCATCCGCTCATCATCAATGGGACAGTAGACGTCCTGGCCGCAACAAGTATAGATAACGGGGGCATCGTCTTTTTGCCGACCGAGTGCAAGAAGGCTGACCCCAAACTGAAACATTGGGTATTCGAACCGCACCGACCGACCGGGCTTCGCGATATGCCGTATTTTATGTTCACTAAGGGCGGCGAGAATTCGTTCACACAAGGTTATAATCTTCCAAACCTCGGCTACAATGCATACGGCGACTACGAAAATTGCGTTAACGTCTTTGAATTCAGCGAAGATAAAGGCGCCATCAGCAGGAACGCCGATAAAACGCTGCGTGCTTACTTCGCAATCAAGCAGGCTAATGAAGCGGTACCTGGCATTGTAGAGAAAATCCCATCCCTATCGCACCAGCCAGAAGCTAAGAACTTTGTTATACCAATCGTAGTAACGACGGCAAACTTATGGATTACACAGTATGACCCCCAGGACATAAGCAAGGCGACTGGCGAGATCGACACGGCGAAACTCGATTTGGTCCAAAGGGATTGGCTACTGTATCAATATCCCCTTGCTCTCCATGAGCAAACTAACGGCAACTTGATCGGCCCAACTCCCGTCGTGAGCATACGCCCCGACAAACGGCCCACATTCGTGGTGAACTCGGTAAAACTTCCAGATTTCGTCACCAATCTCATCCACGATCTTGAGGGTTACTTCTAGGGCGCAGGTCTTTTCTGATACCGGACTATCATAAATCCCTAACACTCCCGAACGCCACCCGCTTGAGTATCACGTCCTGCATGTTCGCCATTGTTGCCGGTACGATGGTGAACTCACCGTACTTGTCATTCACCAGGTCAGCGGCCCGCGCTAAAGATTTCGTGTCCAGGCGGGTGCCGTCGAACAAGCCAAGCTGTTCAGGGGTCGTTGGTTTCAGCTTGTACACGGTGACGCCCATATTGGTAACTCTGGCCGGAATCAAGGCCTGGTTGAGCAGCCGTTGGGCGTGCAGGTAGATGTCCTGGGTGGAGTAAATATCAGCTTTGGTGTCTTTGCCTTTAGCCCAGTACGTCCGGTTCTCGAAGCTCAGCCATAGGTAGATGCCCGTCGCAATATAGTTGCCGGCTCGTAAGCGGCGCCCGGTTTTCTCGCATAATTTCATCAGTAAGCGCGACAGTTTTTCCCGATCAGTAGTTTTATCTCCCAAGGCATACTGCTGCCCGTAGCTTTTGCGGCCAAAGTCCACGCCGTCGATTTCATGCCCTCTGAGCCGCAAGTACCAGTAGTAGCCGTTAATGCTTTTGAACACTCTTTTTTTGAGTAACGGCAATGGCGCGTGCAGAAAGTGCAGGGGGGTAAAAATACCGCCCGCGTTCAGCCTGGCCTCGTAGCGCACGTTAATGCCCGGCAGATCAACTAACGTAAGCTGGCTGTATATCTCCTCAAGATTATTACCGTCAATGATATCCAGACCGTCCGGCTTGTGCAGGCCTGCCGCCAGTTTGGCTAAAAAACGGTTTGGACCAATGCCGACGTTGACGGTGACGTACTCACCCAATGCTGCTTTGACATCCGCCTTTATCTCGTGACCGACATCGACCAGGCTCTTGCCGCGCTGGATGGCCAGCGAGCCCCTAAAATCAATCACGAACTCATCGACCGATTTTGGGGTAACGGTATCGGTGTAGTTTAAGAGCACTTTTTTGAAGCGCTTATGGGCATCAAAATATTTGTCCGGGTCCGGCATCATGACGATGACATCACGGCACAATAACCGGGCCTCCCGCACGTTGACGCCCAGCTTGATACCCAAGGCCTTGGCTTCATAGCTGGACGCGATCACCGCGCCGCGCGGCGTATCGTACGCGGCAATCGCCACGGGTTTGTGCCGCAACAGCGGGTTGGCCTGCTGCTCGATAATGGCAAAGCAGGAGTTCAGGTCAATGTGCATGATAAGCGGCCGGTTGTAGTTAAGAGGGAAGTCCGTCATGGATGGCCTCCAATGTCCAGTGCAGGTTAGAACTGTCCAGGTTCAGCCTGAAATACAGGCTATTTTCTTTATCTACTAACTCAAAGATGTGGTGCAGGGTATCGCCAACTTTGACCTTGTGGTGATACCCGAGCTTGCCCACTGCATAGTCTTTGTTTTGCCAGCGGATGAGGCAGGGCAGGGCCTCCCGCTTTTTAGCAGAGTAGTACATCACCACGCTCACTGCTTCGTTGATTGTTTCGCGCATACGTTGTCCTTTCAGGGTAAAATGGGTAGTATGTGCGGCCGGTATACGCTCTATGACACAAAGGGACTTGGGCCCCAGGTTCAACTTGGCGACGCAACCCAAGTTTGTGTCCCAGGACAATTACAATGTGGCACCCCGCCAATGGCTGCCGGTGATAGTGCAGGACCCGGAGCAGGGCAGAATTGCCGAGCTGATGCAATGGGATTTCATTCCGCCGTGGAGTAAAGACCCGTCCAAGGAGCGCTTGCATATCAACACCAGATCAGAGAACGCTTTTGATAGCGGAATGTGGAAGGGTGCTGTCACGCACCACCGCTGTTTAGTGCCAGCACGGGGCTTCTACGAGTGGAAGCCGATAAGCGACCATTTGAAAGTGCCTTATTTTATTCATCCGAAAGATCAAGCATTGTTTGCCTTTGCCGGAATATACAGCGTGTGGCATGACGTGGAAGGCAAACCGCTTTACAGCTTTTCAATTATGACGACGGGTCCCAACAGGGAGATGAAGCATATACACGACCGTATGCCAGTTATTCTGACGCCAGAGCATGAAACGCGCTGGCTTAATCTTCAGTACAGCGAACGGGAGCAACTGGCAGGCCTGCTCGTTCCGTACGAAGACGGGTTGCTTGAAATGTATACAGTGAGCGGAGATGTGAACTCACCGCGCCACAACGACAAGCATCTTGTCGAGGCGGTAGGCAAGTAGCGTACTCCGATCACGGTGGTGTTAATAAGCCTGCGTGGTGAAAGGCCGGGGCCAGTCCATGCATTGCTAGAGGGGATTATACACCTTGTCAAGTAGTAACACTGCGCACCCACAAAGCTTATTTTGATCGAAGCTACACAGTTCTACCGCACAAGCAGGAACAAAAGTCCTACGCGTCGATTACTATTTGGCACTCATATATACAAAGTGCTAACGTTCTGATATAATAGCTGCCAACTTACTAAGTGGAGAGGGGCAGCCTCACTATCGATCTGCTGAACAGCCAGACAGTTTTTACTGCCGCCGCATATAACAAGATTCAGAGATCCTGCTTATTTACGCAAGGACCTCTGGTACTTTCAAAAAAACATCATTGTCGAAGGCTAATACATGAGCAAAGTTAGTCCTACTATCACTCAAGAAGTGGTAACGAAGACCCACGTAGACGTATATTTTTCTGATTACTTTAAAGTTGACCAGGACGTACTCGAACGATACGGAGCTTTCAATATCTCATTAGTTACTGATTTGCCCCTTTTTATCGACCCGTTTTTGCTCTTTAACAGTAAGAATCCACAGTACCGCAAATTGCATGACGACATAATCAACTACCTACGTTTTCTAAAAGATAAATCACTCACTCAACGTATAGATAGCGGTGCTCTTAAGGCTTGGTACACATTTCGAGAGGTTAAGCAGAACTGGCTTGGCTTTTCTGCCATTGGCAACAGCGGAAGCGGCTTGGGAACGGACTTTGCTAAGGCTTTGAATGAAAATCTTGTTAAAGTTTTTGATACGCCCGGTCAGAAGCAAATCACCCAAGGCAGTCACCTTGAAAAGCTCTGTTTAATCAAAGATGGTGTAGGCAGGGACAACATCAGCGATTTCACCACGAACCTTATAAAAGGGTTCCTCCTTGAGTACACCCAAACCTTTGCGCAGCGACACATTAGCCAGGACCGTCGTGCAACTTTCAGGGTAGAGCGCGCCTACTTTAACTACAGGACTGAGAGTTGGGAGGAGCGAACCTTTGACCTACCTAAATTTAATGGGGGTTATGTCATCCTTACGCCAAAGGCACTGCTGACGAAAGACGATACCTGGATTAACAAAGAGGATTTGTTTAACGACTTTGATCAAATTCCGACCATGATTGACGACGAGGAGCTGCGCTTCAAGGTGAATAACTATTTTATGAGCCAACTCTCACTCGACCCAGAACGCGCAGGTAAAAAACCTACCAAAAAGGAGCGTGCGGCAGCCGCAGCGGCGACTTTCCAAAAATTCGCACCTGAGCTAATCGATTACTATATTAAGTTCAAGGAGGCCCAAGGAGAGCAAGCGACGAGCATCAGCGGAAAGAAAGTAGCTTTCTCTGAAGTTCTTTATGTTGCAAAGGTTCAACAATTCAGAGCTGGCTTGGAGAACACTGGCTTTTATCTACCAACGGCCACCAGTTACGAAGAGGCACGAAAAAAGATCAACGATCTTAAAGGATATATTGAAAATAATGACGGCTACAGGCTCTTTTACAATAACGGCGAACGGACCCACGGTGAAAAAGAATTGCAGCTCTTGTTCGGCCTGATATGCCATAATTCAACCCTCTCTGACGTTAATCGTGAACCAAACAATGGGCGGGGGCCGGTGGATGCTACGCTTTCAAGAGGTAGACTAGATAAAACGCTTGTTGAGTTTAAGCTAGCCAGCAATAAGAAACTCGAACAGAACCTACAAAAGCAAGTTGAGATTTATCAGAAGGCTAACGGTACCCAACTTTCTTTTAAAGTGATTGTATACTTTAGTGAGGACGAGTTACTAAAGGTAAGTGCAATACTCAATAAGCTGGGCATCGCTGGAAATCCGCAGATCATACTCATTGATGCGCGGAACGACAACAAGCCTTCGGCATCAAATGCTTAGTCAATGAACCAACGTTTCTTTTTCACTATAGGAGCAGGGAGTCGCCAATGAAAGATTCCACGATCAAGAACCACGCCAGCTTCATTTGGGCGGTCGCCGATCTTCTCCGGGGCGACTACAAGCAGTCCGAGTACGGCAAGGTGATACTGCCGCTGACAGTCCTCCGTCGGCTTGACTGCGTACTGGAGCCAACGAAAGATGCCGTGCTGGAACGTGCAAGGAAGCTCAAGGGTCGCGTTGAGAACATCGAGCCAGTCTTATGCGCTGTATCTGGCGAGCAGTTCTTCAACACCTCCCCCCTCGACTTCAGGCGCCTGCTCGATGACCCCGGCCAGGTTGCCGGGAACTTGGAGGCCTACATCGCTGGTTTCTCGCCCAGCGCTAGGGAGATTATCGACAAGTTCGACTTCAACACCCAGATCGCACGCCTTGATCGAGCGAACCTGCTGTACTTGGTTATTTCCCGCTTCGCCGAGATCGATCTTCATCCCTCGGTAGTATCCAACCTCGAAATGGGCTACCTCTACGAGGAGCTGATCCGACGGTTTTCTGAACTATCGAACGAGACTGCCGGTGAGCACTTCACTCCCCGCGAGGTCATCCGCCTCATGGTGAATTTACTTTTCGCAGAGGACGATGAGGCGCTAACGGGACCGGGCGTTGTGCGTACTCTCTTCGACCCAGCCTGCGGCACCGGTGGAATGCTCTCGGTGGCTGAGGACCATCTGCGCTCGCTGAACCCACATGCACGAATGGAGGTCTTCGGGCAAGAACTGAACGACGAGACTTATGCGGTTTGCCGCTCGGATATGATGCTCAAGGGCCAGGATGCCTCTCATATTGTTTGCGGCAATAGCTTCTCTGACGACGGTCACTCTGGCCGCACTTTTGATTACCTCCTTGCTAATCCACCGTTTGGTGTCGAGTGGAAGAAAGTTGAAAATGAGGTGCGTCGAGAACATGAGAAAGGTTTTAACGGACGCTTCGGGGCTGGGCTTCCGCGCGTCAATGATGGAAGTTTCCTTTTCCTTCAGCACATGATCTCGAAGATGAAATCTCCTGCTGAGGGTGGAAGCCGGCTGGCCATCGTCTTCAACGGCTCCCCGCTGCTCACTGCGGCAGCCGGTTCAGGAGAGTCGGAAATCCGCCGGTGGATCATCGAGAACGACTGGTTAGAAGCAATCGTCGCTCTCCCCGACCAGCTATTCTATAACACCGGGATCTCGACCTACTTCTGGATCGTCACCAACCGAAAGCGTCCTGAGCGCCAAGGCAAGGTCCAGTTGGTAGACGCACGGGACTACTGGACCAAGCTGCGCAAGAGCCTGGGCGAAAAACGCAAGGAGATTAGCAGCGAACAGATTGCAGAAATCACTCGCTTATACAGCGACTTCGTCGAGGGTGACCGAGCCAAGATCTTCCCAAACGAGGCCTTTGGCTACCAGCGCGTAACTGTCGAGCGACCCCTCCGTCTTCGTTGGGAGGTGACAGGAGAGACCGTTGCCCGGCTTGTTCAAACCAAGCAATGGGCGAAGCTGTCTCCACACGAGCAAACTTGGCTTACTGAGAAACTCACGTCATTGGATGGAACAAGTACGACGGACCGTCAGGTCCTTACAAAAATATTGAGGCTGGTACCTAAGGCACTTGAAAAGCAGTTGTGGGATGCACTCGCGGTGCCCGATCCCGATGCCCCGATTGTTACAAATCAGAAAGGTGAACCAGAACCGGACCCCGACTTGCGCGATAACGAAAATGTACCACTCCCTCCGGTGCCTGTCACATGGGCTGAGAATCCGGATGCTCGACTGGCGAGTGTGGAATACCGGACCGCAGTCAACGATTACATGGTTTCTGAGGTTTTGCCATATGTTCCTGACGCATGGGTTGACCACAGCAAGACCAAGCTTGGTTATGAGATTCCTTTAACTAGCCACTTCTATAAGTACGTTCCGCCGCGACCATTGGCGGAGATTGATGCCGAGATCAAAGCGCTAGAAGCTGAAATTCAAAGCCTCCTACAGGAGGTAACGAAGTGAGCATCATCGACGGTATCTCAGTACCACCATCATGGACAGTGCGCCCCTTTGGACGCGTGGCCGCTCGGATACAGCTAGCTGGGCAGCCCAACCTCGAACCATTGTCAGTCTTCCTTGATGAAGGCGTCGTCCCACGGTCGTCACGGCAGGACAACCACAATCAACTTGGCGAAGACCTTGCCAAGTATTTGATTGTCCAGCCAGGAGACATCGTATTCAACAAACTCCGTACCTGGCAGGGAGGCCTCGGTGTGTCCCGGTACGAAGGGATTGTCAGTCCAGCTTACTTCGTCTGTCGCCCGAAATCTGAATATGACCCTCGCTACCTCCATTATCTTTTGCACTCCCAGCCATACTTACAGGAGCTCACTCGCATCTCAAAGTGGATGCCTCCATCTCAATTCGACATTGGATGGGAGCAATTGCGCCTGCTGCCAGTCTTCGCTCCACCCCGAGCAGTACAAGCAAGGATCGCCGACTACCTCGACTCTACGACGACCCGAATCGACGCGCTCATCGCCAAGAAACGCCGCATGATCGACTTGCTAGAGGAACGCGTCAACGCGCAAGTCTCCGACTACATCAGGAGGAGTCCCCTTGCCGGTGAAGGAGAGGTCGAGGTCGTTCCGATCCGGCGGGTACTGACAAAACTTGAGCGCTGGGCCGACGGAGGCAACATGGTTACGGCATTCCGAGACGGCGAGGTCACGACTCGCGAGGCCCGCAATCGCGAAGGTTTCACGAATGCTTGGACCGAGACGGCTCGTGTCCAGCAGGTTGAAGTTGGCGACGTCGTCATCCACGGGCTCGACGGGTTCTCCGGCGCTATTGGAGACGCCCGAACGGCGGGCGTCTGTAGCCCTGTGTACCACGTGTGCATCCCAAAACAAGGCGACGGCACCTTCTATGGAAGAATGCTGCGGCTGCTTGCTGTCAATGGATACCTCGGCAACTTTGCTATAAGCACAAGAGAAAGGGCGGTGGACTTCCGCAACTGGGACCTCTTCGGCAGGATCCCTGTGCCGCTAGTGCCGACCGACGAACAGCGAGCCATCGGTGACGAGATCCGCAAGATCCGCCCCTTGCGAGATCGGATAGTCGCCTCGGAGGCGTTGGCACTTGAGCACCGCCAAGCGCTAATAACCGCAGCAGTCACAGGGAAACTTGAGATACCAGTGCCGGAGGCAGTGGCATGAAAGTAGACGAGCGCCTCTTCGAGGACGCCATCGAACAGTTCTTGCTAGCGCACGGTGGTTATCGTCGGTCCTCTCCATCCAACTTTGATCCCATCTTGGGCCTCGACTCCTCCGAGTTGTTTGCCTTCATTGGTGTTACTCAGGTGAAGGCGTGGAACTCCCTCCTAGGCCGCTACGGCAATAATCCTGAAGCTGCACAGCGAGGTTTCGCTAGGCGGCTCGCAACCGAGCTCGACAACCGAGGGACGGTTGATGTTCTGCGCCACGGCGTAGTTGACCTCGGAGTCACGATCAGGCTTGCATTCTTCAAACCAGCTCATAGCCTCACACCTGAATTGCTTGCCCTCTACGATGCGAACCGCCTTACCGTAACTCGCCAGCTCGCCTATGAGTCTGGCTCGACAAAGACGCTCGACATGGTGTTTTTGCTGAATGGGATCCCAACGGCCACAGTAGAGCTAAAAAATAAGCTGACCGGCCAGACGGTCGAGCATGCCGTCGCTCAGTACCGCAAGGACCGAGACCCGGCCAACGTTACCTTGTCACGCCGGGCAGTAGTTCACTTCGCTGTCGATCCCGACCGCGTATCGATGACAACGAAGTTAGCAGGCGAACAGACCCGCTTCATGCCATTCAACTTGGGCCACAACTACGGGGCAGGAAACCCTCCGAACCCGAACGGCCACCGCACGTCTTACCTCTGGGAGCGAGTGTGGACCAAGGACGCCTGGATGAACTTGCTCGCTCGGTTCATCCATGTTGAGCGACCTGACAAAGGATCCTCAGCAGCCAAAAAAGCTGCTGAGGTCATCATCTTCCCACGCTTCCATCAGTGGGACGCTGTATTGGCTCTTGAAGCCGATGCCAGGACCCACGGAGCCGGAGAGAACTACCTTATTCAGCACTCGGCCGGCTCGGGTAAGTCGAACACCATCGCCTGGACGGCTCACCGCCTTTCGAACCTACATGATGCAATGGACACCAAGGTGTTCGACAAGGTGATCGTGATAACCGATCGACGTATCCTCGACCGTCAGCTACAGGACACGATCTACCAATTCGAACACACCCGAGGTGTGGTCGTGAAGATTGACAAAAACTCGGATCAGCTCGCTGAAGCCCTGAAAGGTGAGCAGGCACGGATTATTATCACTACTTTACAGAAATTCCCGTTTGTACTCAGTAAGATCGAGAGCCTACCATCCCGTCGTTATGCCGTTATCATCGACGAAGCCCACTCCTCTCAGACTGGTGAGTCTGCTAAAGATCTGCGCCTAGCACTTGGAGCGACCGACGAGCAGGAGCTTACTGTGGCCGAGGCCGAGGATGCAGGCTTTGTAGCAGTAGCAATTGATCCCGTTGAAGAGGCACTAGCCAAGGTAGTGATGGCTCGAGGTAAGCAAAAGAATCTCTCCTTTTTCGCTTTCACCGCTACCCCCAAAGCACGTACCCTAGAAATGTTCGGTACCTGGAATCGGGAGCTAGAGAAACACGAGGCGTTCCACCTGTACCCGATGCGCCAGGCCATCGAAGAGGGCTTCATCCTCGATGTTCTCCGGAACTACACGACCTACAAGACGTTCTGGCGCATTGAGAAAGCAGTAACCGAGGACCCAGCTTACGAGACTCGCAAGGCTCACCGTGCTATCGCTCGTTTCGTCTCGTTGCATCCCTCTAACCTGTCGCAAAAGGCTGAGATCATCATCGAGCACTTCCGTGCCCATACGGCCACGAAGATTGGTGGTGCCGCGAAGGCCATGGTCGTCACGTCATCGCGCCTTCACGCTGTGCGCTACAAGCAAGCCATCGACGCCTATATCAGTAAGAAAGGCTACTCCGACCTCGCCACCCTGGTCGCTTTTTCAGGCAAGGTTATTGACAAGAGCGGCTTGAGTTGGACTGAAGCGGGTATGAACGACTTCCCAGAGTCGAGGACCGCCGACAAGTTCGATACCGACGATTACCAAGTGATGATCGTCGCTGAGAAGTTCCAGACGGGTTTCGACCAGCCACTCCTGCACACCATGTACGTGGACAAGGTGTTGATTGGACTAGCGGCTGTTCAGACTCTTTCTCGACTGAATCGCATCCACCCCCTCAAGAACGATACGTTTGTCCTCGACTTCCGCAACGAGACTGACGATATAGTCAAGGCGTTCGAGAATTACTACGGTCGCACCATCGCTCCACCCACAGACCCGAATCTCCTCTGGGATACGCGCGGACGTCTGGATCAGTATGACGTGCTGCGTCCCGACGAGATCGAAGCTACCGTTGCTGTCCTCGTCACCATCATCGATCCCAAAGACCACGGCAAGGTCTACGCACTTCTCGACCCGGCGGTGGAGCGGTTCAAGGCATTGGACGAAGAGGACCGGCTGGCTTTCAAGGACGCCCTAGACAAGTTCGTCCGGACGTATTCGTTCCTGTCTCAGATAGTGTCTTTCGGGGACTCGAAGCTCGAGCGTGATTACCTCTTCTGCCGTGCGCTAGCACCGAAGCTGCGGGATGAGACGACCATTGAGCGGCTGGACCTCGGGACCGAAGTGGAA
>WNFJ01322355.1_pt1 | contig 11908 bp, 15 predicted proteins | sample 5400461 | NCBI WGS metagenome assembly WNFJ01 (sample SAMN13153349, study PRJNA577476) | soil metagenome | isolation source: 115 cm saprolite on Douglas fir-dominated hillslope | place: USA:California | collected 2013-09-17
ACGCGGTTCCAGGCACCATACTAGCGCCAAGAAACACGTATTCGCACGATTTTCGCTTATTGGTGCGAATCTCAGTCAGTATAGGCCCCTCCCAAAAAGCCATGCAACCCGCTCGTGGTACAGGCGTGGCTATCTCGCCATCCTCTTTTTAGGGGGTAAGTTGCAGTGAATTCGGTCCCTTGTCACAGCGCGTCTTCACGTAGCTGGCCATTGGAAGAGCGCGCAGGAGGGAAAGCGCAAGAAAAAGTCGGCCCGCTCCGTACGAATAACTGCGTGGTATAGCTGGAAGAACCAGACCCCTTCATAACGTATATTCGCGGGCTACGTTTGACGGGGATAGAGACGGCGGTGGCTGTTGTCGGGGTAGGCTGCGCTTATGGATACAGTTCAATTCATAGGTGTAGCTTATAGCCAATGTTATTTAAGTGTTACAGTGTTACGGAGTGACACAGGGGGCAGGGAGAGGGGCGGGGGAGGGGGATAGCAAAAATCATTCGGCAACACCGTAACGCCAAAATCGCTAAAAAGCGCCGAATAATAACGCAAAACGTGATAAAATTGCTGCAATTATTCCGATGGAAATTAAACCGCATTACGGTGTTGTAACTCTTTTCGGTTACGGAAGCAAGATTTACGTCGAGCGCGGACACCTTGTTTTGGAAGATGGCATCGGGGCCGTACGCGATAAAAAACGATTTCCCCGCGTTGGACACAAACTAAAACGCATCGTCGTAATCGGCTCCGATGGATTTGTATCTTTCGCTGCGTTGCGCTGGCTTGCCGATCAAAATGCAGCATTCGTAATGCTGAATCGCAACGGAACGGTGCTCGCTACTTGCGGTCCCGTTCGTTCTTCCGATGCCCACCTTCGCCGCGCACAAGCCCTCGCGGATTATTCCGGCGTGGGCCTGCAAATCACGCATGAATTGATAAGCGAAAAACTTGCGAATCAGGAATTGGTAGCGCGGGAGAAACTTCTAAACAATGACGTTGCAAATCAAATCGCAAAATGCCGTATTTCCGTTCCAGCGATTAGCCAGAAAAAAGAACTGCTCGCGGTGGAAGCTAAAGCGGCTAGTGCATATTGGGGAGCGTGGAAAAATATTTGTATTCAACTTCCAAAATCGGATCTTCGTCGCATTCCCGAGCATTGGAAAACTTTCGGTGCGCGTATTTCTCCGATAACCGGATCGCCACGTCTCGCGGTAAATCCGGCGAATGCAATTCTTAATTATTTATATGCCGTCTTGGAATCTGAAACTAGGCTGGCTGCCGCCGCTGTCGGACTAGATGTAGGACTCGGATTTTTTCACAGCGATACCACGAATCGAGACAGCTTGGCGTGTGATTTGATGGAGCCTGTTAGACCTAAAGTAGACGCTTTTCTGTTCGATTGGATTTCCAAAGAACCGCTAAAACGAGAATGGTTTTTCGAGAAACGCGACGGCAATTGCAGACTTGTCGGATCGTTCGCGGTCAAGCTCTCCGAAACGGCATCTATCTGGAGAAACGCAGTAGCGCCATACGCGGAGAGAATCGCCCGTATCTTGTGGACAAGGAAAAGTTCGTCGTTCTCAATGCCGACTCCGCTTACACGAAACAATAAGCGCAAATATATCTGCGATACGTCGGAAACATCGGCAAAAAGAATTGTCAGGGTTTCGGCTTTGTGTTTAATTTGCGGAGAAGCGACTACTCCCGGTTCAAGATACTGTCTAAGCTGTGCTCCCGCCGTGTCGAAGGCAAATCTTATCGAAGTAGCGAAGCTCGGAAGAATTGCGACGGTCAACGCGAGAGCGCAAGCGTTACGGTCTGCGACGCAGAGACGGCAAGCCGCCGCATTGAAAGCGTGGAATCCGTCGAATAAACCAAAATGGCTGGACGAACAGTTTTACCGCGAGAAGATTATCCCGCGATTGAAAACCATTGCGGTGCCGAAAATAGTCTCTATCCTTTCTGTTTCGGAGCCTTATGCAACGAATATCCGCGCTGGCCGGACGATCCCGCATCCCCGGCATTGGTTGGCGCTGGCGAACCTGGCACAGCCTAAATAAAACATTTGCTTTCCAAAATCGAGGAGACTTATTGTAAGTTCAACATGAAAGTATTGCTTGCTCTATTGCTATCCTACATTTGGATTGTTGGAGAGCCACAGCCATTACCGGATCACGATTATCCCCTCACTTTGAGTGTCACTCGCGCTACACGCCACAATCATAATGGGTACGTAACGACAGATATTGTAGGCTCTCTGTCAGACGATCCTGAACACAAACAATTGCACATGACGTGTGATGTGGGAATCTTTAGCATCGGTCCAGATGGACAACCGGGTAACAAATATCAGGCTCGCCACGGCAACAAAACGAATGAAATAAAAATTGCGGCGCGAGAACAAGGAAGCGACAAGATACACGAACACACCTGCAAGTTCTAATCTTCGGAACCAAACAGTTCATCATACATTTCTTCGTATTCTAGCTCTTCATCAAATTTAGATGGCGCGAGCGAGTTCAGGCAGGCCATAACAGCGCGTCTGTTTCCCCTGTGCTTTTTGAGAAGCCGCCTAACAACTGTCTCGGAAAAATTTGCCAGCCATTTTTTGCATTTTGGACACTGAATTTTTTCAGAGAGCTTGCCCGCTGGAATGTTGTAGCATCTCGGACAGACCGCGTGCTTATCGCAGAATTTGTATCCGCGATTGCGAATTACCGATCTACAGGCAATGCAACGGTCAGGCATTTTTCTCGCTTTAGCAACTGAATTGCTTTAGCAATTTTGAGTGCCGTAGATTTTCTAATGCGTTTTCCCGCACGAAGTCTGTTTATAGTGTCCCTGCTTACTCCCGCTGCTTGAGCCAATCTGTTATTCGACAATCCCTCACCGTAGGATTTCGTTCGCAAAATCGGATCGTTAACGATTCGCTTTGTTTCTTCTGGACGATACTCCGTAACTTTGGAATTTAATAGGCTGGCATCTTCCCCCTCTTCCCATCTCCGGTTAGTTTCCTTCCCGATAACGCGGAATTCATCGGCGGCAATTACCGGCATCCGCTGTAGCAGCCCTTCCGTTTTTGAACTGCATAATTGTCCATCGGGCCTCAGACTTTTTGTTTCCGCGTGCTTTACGTATTGCAGGAGCGTGCTTCGATAGGTATGCGGCAAAGCCTCGTTTGATAATTTCTCTTTTGCGTCGGGCCGCGCCAGTTTGTACGATTTTCCGTCGTAAACATTCACCCATTCGGCCCCGTACCAGTCCATCGAATCCGGCGAAAGCGGAGCTACTAGAAAAAATCGTTTAGGATCGGCATCGTCCGGGTATCCAATCGGCTTGAGAATCACCGGACTCGAAATGAAATTGAAACATTTCGTGCGCTCCCGGTAAGGCAATCGCTTTTGCCGGTCCTGCAACACTTTCAAAATTTCCGGCGTGCGAATTACGATTCGCATCATTGCGGGCAAATCGAACCAGTCCGGTTCAACGCAAGGAAGATTCAGAGCATTGCGGATAATCCAATCCCACGCTTCGACGATCCATACCGGGGCCTCTTTCTTTTCGTCGATTCCGGGCTTTGGAGCGCGGAGGTATCCTAGACCGTGGCCGCTGGCTTTCTCGATTTGTATACCGTTCGCGGTTTTCGTGAACAATGCGTAACGCTTAGAACTAATCGAGTAGCAGAAAATCTCGTGCTGCTTTCCCTCAGCATCGAAATTTACATCCTCGATTTTTAGAATGGAATTCGTAACAACGTAATGGTCATACGGATTCAGTCGCGCAAAGTTCTCGGAAAGATTTCGTACGTCTGCCCAAGACAAAGCCCTAATAGCTTCTCGGCCATCCGGCAAATGATCCTGTCCGCCATTGCAGGCGACGAGTCCACCGTTCTCAGAAGCTACAACGGTCATTGAATCCGTGTCGCAAATAGCGTAAGAGCCTTTCGCATCGGTTATGCTGCGCTCAAGCATGGCGAGCAAGAGCCTTCCGGCAGACGTGATTAGAGAAGCGAAAATAGGGCAATACCAGAGGCCGGGAGTCTCGACAATCTCTGAGGATGTTTCAAATACTTTCTCGCCTGAGAAAACCCGAATCTTCTCTCGATTGGTTTTTGACTTGTTTCTGATGCGCTCAGGATTCAGTTCCACGAAAAGCCCGTATGATCCTGCGTTCGCTAGGATTTTCAGAAAATAGACGAGGGCCTTTCGTTCGTTCTCGGGCATATTTTTGTCGGATTTGATCTGTGAACGGGATTCGATAACCTTGCGGAAAAAATCGTCTTTCGTCGGATCGACATTGACCGCACCGCGCAACAGTGTCGGATTCAATCCGGCTTGCTTTCCGTTTGGGACTATGCGAACAGCTTTGACGATTTTAGGAACCTTTCCAGTTAGCAGAACAGACGCAACGATGTCGGGGCCTGCAAACCAGATTGGCGTATTTGACGTTAGCGGATTCACTCCGATATTGCTGTTTTTGCCGTTGTACGTTGTGCGTACCGGAAGAATATCCTCCGAAGGTTCTACCAGCGCGAAGAACGAAAGCTGTTTCCAAAACTTCGGATCGAAAGCCCGTTTCAGCGTCACACGTTTCAGGAAAGTTCTGATTCTGCCTGTCGCATCCTCGACGTTCAATCGTTCTGCTATCAGAAAACGCCACAACCCCATTAGCGTGTTCACTGTAGGGTACTCGGACATAAAATCGAGGTAAACGACTGGAACGGCGGTATTACGGATACGGCATTCGACGCGGCCCCCGTAGTACGCCTGCATCGCAATTCCATGAATGTTTGGAGACAGCTCGAATTTGTCCGAGGGCAACGACAATCCCATCTGTTTCAAATAGGACTTCGCAACACTCGCAGGCGAGAAAGCACGATCCGAATTTAGAACAATCGGATGGCAGTCGAATTCCAATTTGAGCGCGTTTAACAATCCGACAGTCGCAATTCCGTCTTGCCGGTTGTACTCGATTTCCTCGACTGTTACTTTTCCGGTTGGCTTGTGGTCGCCAATCTTGCCGGGTATTCCACGGTCCTTGCACGCGGAATCGAGCGTATGCGATTTGTTGTATAAGGCCCAAAACAGCGTTTTCAAATCGAGACAGCGGATCGGCGGAAACGCAGTTTTACTTTGACTGCGAGAGTTCACAAGACGAAAGAATGCGCCCTTGCCGTCCTTTGGCTTTATCGTAATTCGCGGCCTGAATTTGTTTTCGCGCATCTTGCCGGTTTTGCTGTCGAGATATTGATTCATCGTGAGCGACCAAGCTCCACCACGGCGCGTTGTCCAGCAGCCCTCTAACGCCAATCGAGACAAATCGAAAGGAATGTTAAAGCCCACGATAAGGGCCTCTGCCCGTACCGCCTGCCAAAATATCCGTTTGATGAATTCAGACCGGCTGAAAACTTCTACACCATGCGCCTTGCCATACTCCCGAAGGATCGCGGTCTGCCCGGAATTCAAATCGTCAGCGTGGAAAAATCCCTCTTGCACGGATTGATAACCGTTTTTCCCCTGTTGGCAATAGCGATAGCATCCGAAAGTCAGGCATTGACGCTGATCTAAAGTCGTTTCGCAATCGACAATCAAGGCACGCTTAGTCCATTTGTCGGGAATGTTTGCAGGCGCTAACTTCTCGTCACTGGACTTTTCGAGTCGTTCCGTGTGCGCTCGTAATTCAATCGTTTTCATTACATGTGCTCAAATCTGCGGCCCACTGGCAATTCCTGTCCGCGAGTTGACGCAAAAAGATAGCCTCTGCCCTAAGCATGATTGCTGTGCGCTTCTTAGGATCGCTTTCACGATGGAGTTGAATGCCAGCTTGCAAATAGCCTTCGGTAACTAAGGCATGACAATTACGGCAAAGAAGCACGATAAAAGTCGCGTCGTGATTTCTCGACAAAACATGATGCCTCTCAAGCACGCTTCGAGAAACGCGGCGTTTTAGCCAGCGAAGTGATTTCGGAATTAGAATCACAGGATCGGACACACTACAGAACAAACAGCAATGCGGTCCCGGCCCGAATTTCCTCAGCCGCTCGACGTGCCGTGCATCTGTCGCAATTGGATCGTTGTCTTTCACATTTAGCCGTAAATAAAGTTATAAATCGTGTCGAATTCCAGTTCTCCCGCGTCCGCTAGCATGTCGAGAATCTCAGGATCGGTAACGAAACTATAAGGGCCTAGCCGTTTTCCCTTGAACGGCGCGAGGAAGGATTCCTTTCCAGTGGATAGATAATTTTTCGTCGCCGCCATGTACTTCGATACAAGCGTTGCATCGCGGGAACCGCGAACGTCGATTGAAACGATGCCTTCATCGGTCAGAAAATTGAGCGAGCGAGAAATTCTGTCGGATCGTTTGGCGTAGTAATTTCCGCCGCTGCGCCGAAGTCCGTCTCGAACGTATTGCAGGACCGTTCGCGGGGAAACATCTGTCCGTTTCGCAGCGTCCTTGAGCGACAGTTTCTCGCGTCGCATCAAGGCCAGCGTCGAAAGAGCCTGCTCGCGTGCTTCGCGGTCCCTGGGAGCCATAGTCCGGCCTCTCAGTTGCCCCAGGAATCGACACTTGACTTCTTAGTGGGAGTTATAGAGAATGGTTCTATCATAAGTTCCACTTATGAGATTCCTTCCTGGGTTCGGGCCGGTTCCGTCGCCAACGATTCCGGCCCTTTTACTTTACAGTTAAAGGTAAGTAGTTAGTTACTCTTGCGGCGCGTTATGCACACATCGAGTATGTGTAGCCGCCTGCCCGGTGATATTTTTTCAGCACAAGGCTCTTCGTTTCCTCGAATGTTTCGCAGACACAAATCAATTCACTTTTCTTGCTGCGCTCGTACACGCCGATCCGCCAGCCCTGAAACGCCTCGACGCCGGGAAGCGCCGGACGGCATTGAAATATCCAATACGTCCACGCATCGAAAGCGGAACCTACTTCCGTTTTCTTCTGCGATTTGTCAATGCAGGCACGGCAAAATTCGCTTACAGAATCGCGTAGACTCCCGCATTCCATGCAACGATCTTGCGCAATGCGTTCGTGCATTAGCATGTCTTGCGCTGTGCTTCCGGCCCGCAATTCGCTTGCGAGCTTGTTTTTCTTTGCTGTGAGTGTAGGCATTCTATTTCTCGTAAAAAAAGAATGTATCGGAAATCGTTCCCGTAAGGGCCGCTGCCATTACCACGTCAACCCCTCCGTTGCTTCCGGGCGGTAAAATAATCCCTCGCAAATCAATCGTTGTCGGGATCGTTGCCTGCACCGGGACGGCAAACAGCAATGTCGCACCTGCCGGATTAACTCCACACGCTCCTATTCGCGTTGCGGTATTTTGCGGAGATGTGGTTGAGCTTGCTTTTATGTTTATTACCGATGGGCCGGTAATGCACGTGGTTCCAATGTTTGTCGTAACTAAAATGTTCACAGTAGCCGCTGCGCTGGCGACGATAACTACACGATCTAAATATGCCGTAAGCTGCCCTAAGCCGGAATTGATAACGAGATGAATCATTTGCCCGGAGAGGGGATTAGTTATATTGCCGCTGCTGTAAGCGTACGCCTGACTCAATCCGTCCGAAATTGCCTGTATCGGTGGAACGGCATTCACCGTCGCAGAATTACTTGACACCGTGCTATTCCCCGAAAAACATGGTGCAACTGTCTGGGAAATTACAATGTTTGCTGTGTCAGGAGAGCCTGCCTGTGTAACGGAAGCGCTAAGGTTTATGGATGCTTGTGACACGCCGGAAATTGATGCGCTTATAGTTACAGCGAGTCCTATACCCGCCGTCAAGGTATTCGACGATGCCGCCGACTGCCACGTATTTGCACTCGGAGTTGTACTGGTGGGATCGCCGGTAACAGCGATTGACGCGGAAAACGTGTGACTGTTGGAGGGATTTTGGTTGTACACGTAAACACAGACGTACTCATTCTGGGCAAGAGGGACAAAATAGAAATTGTTATTGAATCCTTGCGGGCCGGAATTACCCCACACCAGAGAATTCAATTTGTAAATCGGCCCACCAATCGTGGGTAGTGGAATATCAGTTGCCGATGCAATAGACGGAATGAAAAGACACAGCATTGCTAACAGCAAGAAAAGTTTTCTCACAGCATTTTCTCCCTTTTTGTCCATTACGCTTTCTTCCTGAAATACACGATGCGGTTATCGTTTTCACTTCCTGGCGATTCGGTTTCTTCGCAATCATCCGGGCTACACGCTGTAAATCCGCCGCGTACTTCGGAGAGGATTTCTCCGTGGGAATCAGCGATAAAATAACTGCGCGTGCCAACGTCGAACACGACTGCCTCATGTTCTCCGAGTTGCATTACTTTGTCTGTCGCGTCCGATCCGATACGCTTTAGCAGTTCTTTCACGTCTATAGGTTCTGCCGTGTGGAAAATAACAAACGTATTTGCTCCCGCGCGTATCGGCGTCGGAATTTCCGAAACGCGAATGGCTGTCACCATCACGGAAATGTTTCTATGGCGTCCGCGATTGACAATCTTTCGCAGCGCGGGAGGCATACTCGCGGGACTCGCGGTATTTGCGATTTGATGGACTTCCTCGAAAACAACCCACAAATTCTGCCCTTCCCAAACCATGCGGCAAAATTCGTTTGCGTCATCGAAGAGAGAACCGCTCTCATCCTCTTCCGGTACGTAGCGCACGGCGAGAGATTGCTTGTTATTTGTGCGGCACCATTCGATAAATTCCTGCAATTCCGTCAGTGAATGAACGGTATTCGGAATCCACGAATACGCCTCATCTTCGTTCGGATCGTAAACAAAGATGTTCAATTGCTTTTTTAGAATGTTTTGGACGTATGTGGTTTTTCCACTACCGCGAAAACCGCAGGCAACTAGCACCCGATTTTGATTGCTTGTGTTCCCTGCGGTCATCGCTTCGGAGTCCAATCTTTCCAGCGTTGGCCGGACGTTACGGTGTTAATAATCGCGCCCGGTATCACTATGTGTTTAAGCAGAAACCACGCGACGATTACAGCAGCACCTACCAATGCGACAAGCCACGCATTGAGCCCGCTGCGTTGTGGCTGTTTGCATTCGGAAGGATTCGGCATAGCGGATTACTTTCGGCTGCCGAATTGTACGCGCTTGTCGTTTTTGTCTTTCGCAGCGCCGTAGGTATATGGCTTTTTGCGCCTTTCGTAGAGATGGAACCCCCCGGAAACCTTGCGTCGTTCCTCGCCGCTGAATTCGTTTCCGTTGCCGTTTTTCTTCGTATCGCGTGAAGAATTGCGGCTATCGTCGTCGTTCTCTTCTTCCGTCGATCTCAGCAAATCCTCGAATTTCTCGCGGACAGCTTCATCGTCGCAAAGAGCTTCGACAAATTGGCGAATCAACTTCTCTCCGTCAGGGGTTATCTGTACGGATTTTTCACTGTCCATGTAATCGACAAATTCGGTTTGCAGAGATTTGCATTTTTCGCGGTCTAAACGTGGCACGGTGTTTCTCCTTTTGCGCTCCGGTAGGGGGAGCGCCTGCTCGAAGTGTCCCGTAGGGGTGTATAGTCATCAAGCGGTAAAGACGAAAAAGGGGGGTATTAAGTAGTTACGGCCCGCACCAATCGTCTAGGTTCTTCGGCCTGCCAGATGGAAGCGTGGGAAGGAAGCGACCGGACTTTCTGACAAATTGTTGTAGTAATTTCGTGAAACCGGAATAGTCTCGGCTCAACATTTTTGCCAGTTCAAAAAACTCGTAAATCCTTCCATCTTCCAATGCCCTAGCCGACATGTGTTTCGTTAGCTCGTATTTGACTAGCTCGAATTCGCGTTCGTTGATTCGTGGTTTGCTGGCGTCCATTTTGTGTTACTCCGTTACTCGTCGCTAGACGGAAAGAAAGGTTGTTTCAGTTTCGGCTCTACATGAATATCCGTTTTGCGACGGCGGTATTTCGTTTTGTTTATCGCGCCGCGTTCACGTCTGTCTGCTTCCTCTATTGCCGTAAAGAACGAACGCAGAGATACAAACTTCAATCGTCCGAGGGATGCGATGGAGTCAAATACGGAATTTCGTTTGTCGTCCCATAACAGGACGCCTTTAATAAATTTGTGAGATAAGAAAAGAACTCTCATTTTCGCATTGCTCCGTTACTCTGAATTTTTCGGCTCAAAACAAAAAACGGCGGACAATTTCGAGAACTGTTACGTTCCCGCGATTGCCGCCGTATCCAAAAACCGTGCGGTGTCTGCGCTTAAGCCGTGACTACTTCGTCCAGCGGCCACTGTGACTGAGACGCATCTCAGAACAGCGCGCTAAATTTTTGTGAAAGGAATATTCCTTACCGGCTCCAACAAAAAAAATCACTTTGAAAATTTCAACAGAAGTTAGAGCCTAAGAGTTATGCCCGATCCGACACGCCTTAGGCCCTTTTTGGAGGGTGGAAAAAGAAACGCGCCGGATCGAGCAATTCTTTTTCCGGCTCCTATTATACCCCCTTTGTCAACTTTCCCCCTCTCCCTGCCCCCTGTGTCACTCCGTAACACTGTAACACTTAAATAACATTGGCTATAAGCTACACCTATGAATTGAACTGTATCCATAAGCGCACAGCCTACCCCGACAACAGCCACCGCCGTCTCTATCCCCGGGCTACGTTTGACACTGCGGGACGGCACCGCCTATAGTCCGTTGAGGGATCCCACGCCGAATTTTCGCGAGCGCCGCCGCATCAGTCATTCTGCGGCGCCTTTGTAATCGACCGTTTCGCGCGGCAACGGGATTGTCGAGGACAGGTTCGGGTTCATGGCCAGGGGAAATTTTGGTGAACGCCTGAAGCGCGAGCGCGAACTGCGCGAAGTTTCCATGGACGAACTCACCAAGGCTACGCGCATCAGCACCCGTTTCGTCGAAGCCCTGGAAAATGAAGATTGGGCGAAGCTGCCCGGCGGAATCTTTGGCCATGGGTTTGTGCGCACCATCGCGCGCTACCTGGGCCTGGATGAAGAGGGGCTGCTCGGCGAATATGACCTTGCTCGCGCCGAACATTCGGCCCCCGCTCTCTCCAAGCCCGAGGAACGCATTCCAACGCCGCCGAAGTGGCTTCCGGTTGCAGCCGTTCTTGTAGTACTTTTCCTGGTTGCCGGTCTCTTCTACACGGGCCGTTACGGCTGGCGTCGCTACGCCGCGTATCGCGCGGCAAAAAAATCCGCCGCTGCTTCCCTGCCGGCGCAGCCGCAGTCCGGTTCCAGTTCAGCCGTATCAGCAGAACCGTCTGCTTCTACTGGTCCACTCGATCTTTCCGTCTCCACTTCCGCGGCAACGCACGTACGCATACTCGCGGACGACAAACTTGTTCTCGACGCGGAGCTGCCGGCCGGGGAGAATCGCCATTATTCGGCCAACGACCATTTCGAGGTGACTGCGGGGGACTCCTCCGCGGTGTTGCTAGAATTGAACGGGAAGGCTATGCCGCCCCTTGGACCGCCGGGCGCCTCCGGTAGAATAGTCTTGAGTGAGAAGGATCTGAGGCGGTAACGCAGTGGAAGCTCTTAGCCCGGAAATTCTCGAAGATCTGCGCCATGGGCGCGCCACACGCGAACGAAAAATCGCCGTTTGCACCGGCGGAGCGCACCTTGCTCCGGCGGATCGCGCGGAGATTCTTGCGGTTCTTGCGCACGACTCCGACGAGATGGTCTCCTCCCGCGCGCAAGACGCGATGCTCTCGCAGCCCCTGGAATCCTTTATTGAGGCTCTCAAACGCGAGCAGGCGCTCCCTGCGCTCTTTTCGTACGCGGCAAAGAATCTTGCCGATAAGCCGGGCGTCTGCGACGCCATGGTGCAAAACAAAAACTGTCCGGCGGAACAGCTCGTTCCTATCGTCCGGCACCTTTCGGCTCTCGGCATCCAGGCGCTGATGGAAGAACTCGATCGTATCAGCGCATCTCCGGCGCTGGCC
>WNFJ01239136.1_pt1 | contig 11907 bp, 10 predicted proteins | sample 5400461 | NCBI WGS metagenome assembly WNFJ01 (sample SAMN13153349, study PRJNA577476) | soil metagenome | isolation source: 115 cm saprolite on Douglas fir-dominated hillslope | place: USA:California | collected 2013-09-17
ATTGAGTGTAATGACGCTGGGGTCGGGAACCTCGTCATCAGCGATATATCGCTGCCTCCTCCGCTCCTCCGGGCTCAGGGCTTCTTGCTGAAGCTGAGCACTGGAAATGAGTCCGTTGCATTGGAGGCAGCCAGATGACGGGAGCACCAGGCGCGAGACGGTAAAAACATCCTCTACGTTCCCAGTCTTTGGCTCCACCGTGACTTTGGCACCGATCTGAATGCCTGGGATTAAGTACTGATGCACGAGCGCATTGAATACCAGGCGGCTTTGCATGGTATCGGTGGCCAAGAAGAGAAAATCGACATCTGTCAGACGATGGGCAACTGCGGCATCGACTACTGACCCCTCGATTGCCTCAAACCGCACCCTGGGGTTGGCTTCACGGGCTACTCGTTTCGCCACCTCAACCTTCGCTCGACCAACATCACGTTGGCGTGCGCCTACAATGCGTGGAAGATTGGTGGTGTCGACCCTATCTGCATCAACGGCTACCAGGTGTCCTACGCCCAGCCGTGCAAGTATCTGGAGCACCAGAGAACCTCCACCGCCAGCACCTATGACTCCTACTTTCATCTGGTTCAAAATGTGTTGGCCTACGTCACCAAATAGTCGTACCTGGCGATCATAAAGTAAACTGCTTCCTGGTGCTAGTGGAGGCGGTTCAGGAAAAAGCTTGGGGGGATGTAACCCAACGATCTGAGGATGGTGTAAACGATGCCGTCGCAAAACAGCAGTCCAGATATCGCCGGCTATCGCTTGCTGAGCAAAGACCAGGGCTCCTACTGGTCCCCCCTTGGTTATATCAAGTAGCGCTGGATAGCCCCGGGCATGGGCAGCCATGTCAGTCTCAGAGAAGCGGACAGTCAGGCTCAGAGAAGCGGACATGCTTCGTGCCCCGATGATTATGCACCGCGAGGTAAACCAGGCTCTCTTCAGCGCAGCGTCCAGATAGTTCAGCCACAAAGCGCCCTGACAAAGCACGATAACCGCGCTTTCCTGGGATGAAATCCTCTCCGTCACAGGCCAAGACAGCCTCTCTCACTAAGAGGCGGATGCCGCGCTGGCTTTCTGCCAAGCCAGCCAGGAGTACAGCACCATGTTCGTCATTATCACCTGGAAACAGATGAGCATGTAGACGCTGATACAGTCGCTCATCCATAATGAGTGACCAGGTTTCCTTCACACTGTTCTGAGCCAACTTAACACCTTTGCTAGTTTACTTGCTGCTGTATCCACTCCAGTGGTCCAGCGATTGGAACGGCGAGACACCTGCAGCGCTGTTCGATTTTGCCAGGTCGTCGGTCCGGTAATTCCCGCCGGTAATGGCTGCCCATCAGCGCGCCTGAGATCTCCTCGAATAAAGTGTGGATAGACGTCGGCATCCGGATATTGGAAGGTAATCAGAAAGCCAATCCAGGTAGTGCTGGGGATAAACCGCTCGCCAATTGTCAAGTTCTGGACGGCTACGTAGGCGCCGCCCTGAGGCTCGGAGATCGCTTCGATCTCTGAGCCTGGAAATGCCTCTTTGATCTCAGCAATGGCAGCCTCTACCTCTGGTGTCATTTAGGCCTCTGAGACATCATCGGGGGTTACAGCACGAAAGCGCTCGTGCTCATGGGTATGGACTTGTTCATCGTCCCTAACCGGATCAAGTTGCCCGTTCCCATGGACGACATACAGCAAAAAATCCAGTTGAATAGCCACTCCTTGGGTGATCGCTGCAGCCTTAATCTCGTATCCGGAAAGCACTCGTTTCTGGAGGATGACAGGCTTATTGTTCACGAATACCTGAATGGCGGCCTGCTCTTGCTCGTTCACCGGTGAGGTGACTTGGTGCTGATCCATGTGAAACTCCTCTCTACTTCATCTAGTATTGATGAACAGGTTACTCGCTTTCTCATGCGAGTACTCTGTCCTTATCTCTACTTTGTACAAACCAATGATTATGGAGATTTTCCAAGCTCTACATGGCGAAGTTCAGCATCCAAGTGATCTGCTGTCTATTACACTTGATGGCTTCTCTGGCTCCAAAGGGCATGCAACGGGAATGTGCTTATTCTACCGGCCTTCGCGGAAACCCTCGTAAGGACGGCGGCTACTCAACTTTCCTCGTTCGTTGAGAGGGGCTTCCTGCGCTTGTTAATGGAGATGTAGGAGAAATTAAGACGAAAGAGGTGACTGGATTCAGAAGAGATTATGCGTATTCTGTAACGTCCGGGCTTCTAAGGGATGGGATTGCCCATTGGAAAGACCGGTAGAGTTCCTCCGCAGGATTAGTGCTACGCGATTCGTTCCATTAAAAGAAGGTTGATCGCTTGAGGCCCCTTGGGAGAAGCCTTGACGTCAAATTCCATGTGCAATCCTTCCCTGACTGCTGAGCCCCCTGGGAGATCACTCACATGGAAAAAGAAGCGTTCACCCGCTGTATTTTGAATAAACCCAAAGCCGCGCTGGCTATTATAAAATACAATCTTGCCGGAATGCTCTCCCTCAGACGCACTCGAGCAAACAGCCACCTCCTCCACAGCCTGACGAGCGGCCAGCTGTTCTTCAGTAGCATGGAGTCGCTCCTCCGCCTCTGGATAGGACTTATTATAGCGCTTTTGTCGTATGTGGATAGCTTCTCGATAGGCTTGGCGGGCTTTACCAAGGTTTCCCAATGCTTCATGTGCGAGGCCAAGATAATAATGACTATGGTGATTTCGCGATTCCTTCTTGATCGCTTCGAGAAGACTCCTGACCGCCTCCTCATAGTGCTCTTGTTTGAAATACAAAATACCCAGGTTCCGTAAGATATACTCACGCCGACGATATGGTGGGATGCGGGAGTACAGCTGTTCTGCTTCTGTAAGATCGCCTATCGCTATGTATGCTTGAGCAAGCCGGTCAATAACGTAATCCACGCCAGCATTTAATGTATCGGCGTGACGGAGTTCCTCAATGGCCTCATTGACCTGATCAGTCTGCAGCAAACATTTGCCAAGTTCATAACGTTTGTCGGCATGGTCTGGATCGTGTTCAACCGCCAGGGTCAGACATCGCCTGGCCTTGAATGTGAGGCCTTGCTTCAAGTATAGCTTCCCCAGTTGGAAGCGGGCATCAGAGTAGCTGCTCCGCTTTTCCTGCTGGGCCTGAGGAGGGAGGTTTTCCCAAATGGTGAGGCAAGATTTGAAAGCACGTTCTGCCTCTGCCAGCTGTTCCATGCGAAGATGAGCATAACCCTTGCGATACAAAACAATCAGGTACGTCGGTTGGATGCTCAGAGCTTGATCAAACCAGCGAAGTGCCTCAACCCACTGAGATTGCATGTAATATTGGTAGCCAACCATATATGGCCAGCGGGCTACCTTCGGCTCGCGTGTCGATAAATCCGTGAACACTACCACAGCACGCTGATATTCCTGGTTGCGAGATAGGCAGAAACCGAGCTTACCCAAGACGGCAGTATTTGCTGGAGTGAGTTCCGTTGCCTTTACGAACCACCTTACCGCCTCCGTCCAGCGATTTTCGTTGATCGCGCGCTCTCCGGCTGTGAGGCAGGCTTGGAATGGAGTTTCCGGCGCTGTAGATGGTTCAAGACCTCGATCTATCATCTCTCTCATCCTTCGTGCTTATGAAGTGGCCAATACTTGTTGGGTGGTCTTAAAATGGAGCTTGGCAATCATTCGAAGTTCTTCCTTGCCTCGGCGTGCGACAATAGCTCTGGCAGTTTGGACAACCTCTGCAGAGGCTCCTTTGGGGAGAGGGCCATATTTCCTGGACATGTTTTCTATCCAGGTCAAAAACCGATCCCTGGCCAGGATCGAAGCCGCAGCAACTGCCAGGTTGGCTTCTGCTCGTGGCATCTGAATCAGGTTGAGTTTCCGCTCGGGGTTCTTGGCGAATAGTCGTGAACGCAGATAATGCTCATTAGCAAACTGGTCAACGATGATATTCTCGCATTCCACGACTGCTAGTAGATTCTCCAAGGCTCGATAATGCCCCCAGGCAAGTAGGTGATTTAATGTCTTGTCTTCTTTTTGAAAGTCTTCATAGAGCCGGTTATACTGCTCCGGTGTAATCACAACTTCCGAAAAGCGATCCTTGCAAAGGACGCGAATGCGTTCCGCCAGTTCTCGCGCTCTCTTATCAGAGAGCAACTTACTATCCTTGACACCTAAAGCTGCAAGCCGCTCAAGGATTTGATCATCGACGTAGACAGCCGCACTGACCAGCGGTCCAAAATAGTCACCTTTCCCTGATTCATCGGTACCAATCCAGGGAGTCTCAAACGTGTGTGTTGCGCTGATAGCAGCGTCAGGCATGGAAGAGCTCTCAGTTCCTTGAGTGCCTTTACCACTTTCTTGAGGCAGAGCGGTGATAGAGTCGCCTTGCGATGGCATACCCATGGTAAGTTCGACCCGTCTACAAAGGTCGGCGAACAAAGGATCACCGTCTGAACTAACTGCTGTCTGCTGAATCGTCAAGGTACCATTGGTGAACTGACGAACAATTACACGTTCACCTCGCTCTACAAAATCGAGCCGGTAATCACAATTAGCCTCAGTCTTCTCTTCGAAATGAGATACTGATCGCAGAGCGGAGGCCACCTTCTGACGCATGGCGGGATCACGTACCAAGAACTTCTTTGATTTGGGCTGAGAAGGGGTGATAGAGCCGATCCCAAAGATAGAATCGACGATGGGCTTTACTCTCTTGGCGAGTGGTGTATCTTTGCTTCCTCCAATAACGTGCTTAATACCTCCTCTACCCTGGTAGATGTCAACCAGCACTTCTGATTGATAATCAGTGACTTGCAGATGCAGGTAATTAGGGTACTGCTTTTCACTAACTTGGACACCAATCCGCTTGCATTCATAGACGAAGCGGCGGATTAGCCCTTTAGGGGAGGTACCGGGTGGCAAGGTAGCATTAGACTTGTTCAACAGCGCCCAAGCTCCATTGACCGAATCCACGCTAATGAGAGTGAAGTCGTCTGTTGCTAAGTGCTTGACCTCCTCCCAGTTTTCCATTGGCAACAATACTCGCTTAAAACCGGCTTTTCGTGCCGCTGCCAGCTTATCCGCTAGGTAGTCAACGCGTCCGACATGTCCATCATCGTTCACCGTACCGGTAAAAGCAGTGTAAGCATCAATGATATTGCCACTCAGCTTGGATAGGGTACCTATCGCGATGGCAAGTCCGATAGACCTCCCCTCATAGGAAAGGGGTTCGCTAATTGACCAGACGACATAGTTGCGATCAATCTGGAACCCATTAGCGGCAAGCGCGTAGGTAGCTCCTGTCCTGGCTGCCTTTTTCATCTCCTCATCCACATCACTATTCGTGTGTACACCTCCATTCCCAGGGCTTACATTCACCTTAACTCGGTAGCAATATCCCTGATGCCCATTGCGCTCCGCAAAGAGCGCATGCACAGTTGCCTGTTGCTCCTCTACTGTATAAGAGGCAATTGCTGTATCAATGGATGGCTTGATAAGGTTGATTGATTCTCCGGCTTCAGACTCAGCCAACACCTCGAAATACTTGGTGAAAAAATGTTTGAGACGTTCTGATGGCTTTTCTGCGCTGTGCCGTAATTTTTGCAGTTCCTGCACCAACTCCTCCGAGAATACAAAGCCGATCGGATGACTAAGTTGTGGCCAATCATCAAGCGTGACATAGAGGAGATCCAGGATGCCAATCTGCAGATTGAGAACTGCTGCCAGTTTAGTGTGGGTACTAGCCATGACGCTCCGATGTACCTGGAGCTGAAGAAGGTGCTCCGCATACGGCCCCTGATCAATTTCATTCTCCAGCAACACTTGCTCAATCGCGTCAAGAGTGGAGAGACGACCGAGAGCGCTCAATCCTCCCTCTGTGAACAACAAACTGAACAACGCTTCTAATCTGTCCTCATAATCAGCTTCATCTCGTTGAGAAGGCAGAATCTGACGAAGCTCTTGTACAAGGCGCTCTACTGTATCGACAATAATGATTTGATTCATCTTCTTAACCCTCTAAACTCTAGGCTGAGACTTTCTATCCGCGCTGGTTCCAGGATGCCTTCCTTACTGAGCAGGGTTTGCTCTCCTTGTCGAGCTGTGGATTCCTCGACGATGGGTGTTTCCCCAGTATCCGTATGCAAGCGGATCGACACAGTGGTTCCTTGAAGTGTTTGGGGCAGGCGTTCCCAAAGCAGATACAAGCCCGTCTTTAATTTACGGATTATCTTGGCCATAATCTCGCCGTCAGCACTCTGTGTATAGATGTAATGCGATAGGCTCTGGGTTCGCGGCTCGGCGGCTGCTAGCGTTAGGCTTGCTTTTTGTTGAGGAAGTGGAAGTTGACCATGTTTGACAGGAAGCTTCGTCTGAAACAAAATGACCGGTCGTGGGGGATCAGCCTTCAGTGTTTTTGTCTCTGCCCTTTTCAGCAACTCGAGGACTGGATGTCGCAGATAGTCACACGCTTCGAGTTCCTGCTCTTGAAAATGCACACGTGGATCATCTTGGTGCAGAATGGCCGGCCCAAGATGCTGAACTGCCTCGCCCAAGTCAACTGGAACACCAAGGTACGCTTGGTAGACCAGCCCGAGAAAGCCTTTCAGAGGCTGTTGCAGTGCGCCAAGGTAGCGTACCAACTGAGAGTGGAGCGGTGACACCGAGTTCCAGACCTCGATCATAAATGGATAACCAAGGGGGCTCTCCTGCTCAAACACCAAGAGGTCATAGCTCGACCGATAGGCGATATCAACAGAAATCGGCGCAGCTACCAGGAACGGTTCGCCCAGTACTGAGGAGTCGGACTCATTTTCGAGAAGCACGATGATCCGAGGGGGAACATTATTCTCCTGGGAACTGCCGCTCTGTTCCTCATCCCATAGTTTGGTTGTCCAGATCTGACCAAACTGATACTTCTCTGGCCGAGCAAGGCGCAAGAGCTGCTGGAATTGTTGAGAACGTTGTGCAAACATGTGCTTGAGATCCTCAGGAATCATCTGGTCGGTGGAGCCACTTCCTGCATCTGGCTGTGTCGACCCGGCGGAGTTGAGGAACCGCTCAAGAGTCTCTGTACATATTGGGCAATTGTCCATGTGGCTTTTAATTTGATTTGCCTCTGGTCCTGACAAGCGGTTTTGAGCATATCTAAGAAGATCTGCACGCTTCGGACAGATACGTTCCTCCTGTGTGGACATAGTAATCATCTCCCTTTCCGAGCCCAATAGTACGATACCTGGTCATGTCACTTTAGCAAGCAATAATTTAGTAGCTTGAAAGGTATCCTTTATTCTGGGCTAAGGAGTTCGAGGAGGCGCGCGTAGATAGCCTCCGCTTCCTCCATGGTTTCGGCGTGGCGACGAATCGCCTCTAACGCTCGGTGGATCTCATTTTCAACTGTACTTTTTGAACATCCTAGCTGACCACCAACGTTGGTCAAAGTAGCTCCTGGTTGCGCATACGCAAGTAATACTTGTTTTTGGCGAGGAGACAATTCGCTCAGAAGCGCTGTTGCTGCCTCGTTAATGATTGCCACCTCTTCTACAGTTGGTCTCTCACGTATCACGTCACTTATCTGAAGAGAATTTCCTTCGCTGTCTTCCGCTAGAACTGCTTCCAAACTTCCCTCGTCAGTCTCAAGTAAGTTGAACCGATACTTAAAGACTAGAGCAAATTGCGCTAGGCTGAGCGCACGACTTACTGTTTCAAGGAGTGTATGCAAAAATGCAATGAGATCGGCATCCGTGAGGATTGGCGAGTTTTTCTTCGAGTCATCTCGGTACCGAATGATTGGGAACCCTTCCAAGCCTAAGCCAAGAGCGATAAGCTCCGCGTCCTGGCCCTGATAGGGCTGTACCTCTTGCCAGGAAGCCAGAGCCCAAAGCCGAGAGGCTTTCTTCCTGGTTTCGCCAAAGAGACGGAAGCGCGGATCACGCTCCAGAAGCGTATTTGCTCTCTGGAAAAGATTATCTAGTGCTGTACGGTCCTTCTGACTAATTAGAAAATATCTAAATGAAAAGGCCAGACCGTTGCGGAATCCTGTTAGTGTTTGATTGGTAAGGAGCAGGTGCTCAAGGTGGCCCAACCGCCAGAGCTTGGCAACCGCCCAGTCATGGGCGAGAGCTGTGAAAGCACCTTCATCCCAATGCCCAGTTGGCGAGTAACTCACTGGATAGCGCCAACTCACCGTGCGAACTGTCCGGAGCAACTCCTGATAGAGATGTTCTCCAAGACCAATGGAAGCATATTCATCGACAAGGGTTTGAAGTTCCACTTATGGTGCCTCGCTTTCCCTTGTGATTTTTTCTCCCCACTGCTGCAAGGCGTCTCTGAGATTGCCTTGCCAGACTTCAGGAAGTAGCCCAATATAGTCATAAAAGCGGAAATTTTTGGCGGGGAACGACCTCTGTATCTTGAGAATCACCACACCGTCTCGCTCCAACTCCTCTAAAATTCCACCTGGTATAAAGAGTTCTCCTATTCTGCCCGCTTGGCTTTTGCTGGAGGTCCGTGGACAAGCCGTGATCATCGGACGTTGGGGGTCATAAGGAGTAATGACTACCCAGGGATGCTTGTCGTGATCACCGTTTCTACCAAACCCTGAATCAGCATCAGGAATATGGTAGAAGGCACCGAACTTCAGCGAAGGATAGACGAGCAGTGCAAGATCCTCGCCCGTTTTCTCTAAGGAACGTTGTAATTCAGTAAAACTTTTGAATTGTCGATTGCTCCTCTTAACGGAACTAGACTCCTCCAATTACAACCTCCAAATACAAAACTACACATGGGTACGCCATTATCCACTTGACCTCCCTGTTTTTAACAAACCTGGGATTACCAAACATTTCCAAAGCATTTTCTGGCTTCATCACGCCATCGTGTATCCGGCGGGGGACGATGAGGTGCCAGTATACTCTCTGCTTCCAATACAAGAGATCACGCCTTGAAGCAGTTTGATCTCTTTGTGTGATGATGTGAAGGAGCCTGGAACCGTACTTCATACAGGTGGTTTAAGCTGCTCACTTTCACCAATGATATCATACCTATTGTCGCTTGTCAGTAGGTATGAGATGATCTGCAGGGCTATTTAAATGACAAGAAGCAAAAAGAGTAGAAGTCTTTTCTATGCGAATGGTGCTAGCACAATCCATGGTGGAAAATCTTACTGTTCTCATTAAGGCAAAGAAAGCCATCTTTTCTTCATCTGACGATATAGATCCTTCCCCTCATGGATGGCACTGTTCCTCATTTCAATTGCATTTATCGTTTGAGTAATATCTTCTAAAGTGATTTTACCTGAAAACGCTGCTACTATTGCTAAACGCCAATCTGAGCCGCCAATACTTGTAATTGAACAATGCTCGCATCCCACTCTCTGGTTGGTAAAAGGACAGCCTCAAAGTCAAAGGCCTTGCCATTTTGCTCACTATTCCAATATTTCCCTCGTTGCGTTGATACATCGTAGAAGATGAGCTTTGATTTGCTGGTAGTATCATTCAGTCCCTTTGTTGTAATCCGGTAGTAGTCGAGTGATTCCCCTTCCATCCATTCCTGTAGCAAGGACATCGCCTCGTCTCGGTTAGCAAGAGCGCCAGGCGCTCGTATCACCAGACAATCAACCATAGCTGACTGGCCTCGATGGCGAACGACTGAGTGCTTTTCAAAAGCGCAACTTCCAGTCGCAAAGCGACCAGGAACTTCGAGTTGACGTAGGAAATTTGCACGCGTATCGAAACGAGCGATTTAGGCTAGTCCGTTCACGATAGCGGTAGCCGATGGGGCATCGTATGGTAAGAGGTGTGCAAGCAACTGTTGAGCACTGGTTAATGATAGCGCTTTCAACGGAAATGGTGGTTGGCACAAGAACTTTCTCCAGAATGCGCGCAGGGCAAACAACTGTTTATGATCGCTCTTCGCAGCGGCCACTTTAGCGCTGTAGAATACTGCTGCCAGCATATACGCATCGTTTTGATAATCTAAGATGAGTTTGAGGGCATGGGCCTGCTGTTCCGCGTCTAACTGGTACCAATATCCAGTTTGTGCTTCGTCTCCCCAGATGAGGTCCCATACTTCGATCAGCGAATCGACCACAAATGACGCTTCAACCCAGTCTTTTGTAAAGAGTCGCCATAGAACGTGAGTGAAAACGATATAGTTTTGCATCACTATTTCATACCCGGCGAACGATTGAAAGCCTGGACTGCGTAAACCGAACAGATACCGCTGAATAAAATGTTTGAATAAGCGTCCAATGCGTTGTTGCTTTGTCCAGTGCCGTTGTTGCCGCTCCTCAATTGCTGGAGGGTTCTCTCCCTCCACAACATCTTCACTTTCCTCAAGTTGGGCACTGATGGTTCCTATAGAGGTAGAAAGGGAAGCGATTCCCCCTCCAAGTTTTTGGAAGGATGCTGTGATGGCGTTCAAGATGATTTGCAACCGTGAGCGTGTGTATCTCTGGCTGCCAGTTGCGCTATGCAAGTATTGCAGAATTTTAGGATGCTGGCGCAATCGGTCGTAGTCGATGTCGTCGTAAGGTATATATTCGCCTGCTTCCTCGTTTCGTGTTAGTGCAGATAGTGTGCGTCCTGCTAACTGCCAGACACTACGCTGGTCAATAACGAGCGTTTCGTTTAATTCGCCTAATAATTCCTCTATCTCTTTGTCATCTAGATCCAGATCTCCGGTACGATCCAGCACTTCGTGTTCCGTAGATTCTTGTAACGCAGCATCAAGAGCGGCTTTGTTGCAAATAAAGAGAGGATTTGTTTGTTGGGTCGCTTCCCCGTCTTCCCACAGAATAATGATGGGAAGCGGTTGAGCAAGCAGTCCTAGAGCCTCTTCAGGCACTGTCAGTTCGAGCATGTGTGACTGGCGTTCGAGCTTCGAGACTATCAGAGGAAACAGACTCTCGCCAATCACCAGCGCTAATTCCTTGAGGCTGGGAAGCGTCCCCTGGTAATTCAACAATAGGCGTTTTCCATACCACTCACCTCCCGTAATTTGCCATGTTTCTTGATCCACCTCTTTCGGCTCTTCAGTAGCCTGGAAGTCCAATTTCAACGGCGTGAGGTCAACTGTTGGTGGTTCAATCTGCAACCTGTCAAACACATAGTCAAAGGCGTTACGCGGTCCGGTAAGCAGGTTGGCAACTTCCACATTACTGTTTGGGCTGGACAGAAGCATCGCTACCTGCGAGAGGTTGGGAGAACCTTGCAAGCAAATGGCGCGGTCCTTTAATTTGAGGAGGTAACATTTCGCATGAAAATAGGAGCTCCCACTTTCTCTCTGAAAGGGTCTGATCTCGCAACGCCCGGGAGCCCGATCAATGACTTTTTGTAGTACAGCAGTATCCACTGAAGTCCGTCCCGGCTGTACCAGGATCGTTGTTTGTTCCGGTTGGAATTCCTTCAGAAGGCGTTCCAGCGCTACAGCTTGCTTGTCATAAAAAGGTGAAAGTATCCATAGTTCCTCGACCGGTTCTCTATCGACTGCAAGAAGGAGTTGGTCAAGGAAGCTGCTTGTGAGGTTATGACGCACTGGTCTCTCAATATTCGTCGGTGCATGAAAGAACCATGGCGTCTGCTCCCACATGTATTCTATACGTCTCCGGGCTGTGAGTCCAATAGATCCGCGTTGTATGAACGCATCAACAAGTTCACGCACGGTGAGAAAGGCTGGTAACAATTCAGGAGCATCGAGACTGTATTCATAGCTTGTGAATAGTTCACCTCCTGAAGCGTAGCCTTGCCAGAGCAGATGGTAAATACCCTACGAAGTGGGTGAATTTGGCCCGCAAATGTGGAACATTGCCCTCAATCCTGGACACTGGTACACGCGTTCCTGGACAAAACCGCTTTCCATCAGGTACACTTGCTCTCAAATCTGTAAATTGTGTTTCCTTTTGAGAGAAAAACAAACCATTGGA
>WNFJ01705964.1_pt1 | contig 11907 bp, 9 predicted proteins | sample 5400461 | NCBI WGS metagenome assembly WNFJ01 (sample SAMN13153349, study PRJNA577476) | soil metagenome | isolation source: 115 cm saprolite on Douglas fir-dominated hillslope | place: USA:California | collected 2013-09-17
CGGGGTGAGCGCCGAGCGCATCGAAACGATCAGCTACGGCGAAGAGCGGCCGGTCGATCCGCGCCACACCCCCGTGGCGTGGGCGATGAACCGCAACGCTCAGTTTCTGCTGTTGACGCCCGCGGTCGTGCTGCGCCTGCCCTGAAGGCAACCGGAAAAAGCCCGGCGGTCGCACCCCTGGACCGCCGGGCTTTTTGTATATTTGGGCACCACCGTCTGCCGGAGGTAGCATGTCGCGGACCTTCCTCGCAGCACTCGCCTTGATCGGTCTCGCCGCGTGCGGCGGCGCCAAGAAACCCGCCCCGCACGGCGCCAAACCGACGTCGACGACACCCCACACGCGCGCTCCAGCGGCAAAGCAGAAGACCAAGGCTCGCCAGAGCACGGCACGGCGTGACACGGTCGCCGCGAGGCGGAATCCGTTGGGGCACTGACGCGGTCTCAGGGGGGGCAGCGCCCCCGCCCCTGGCCGTGAGAAAGATTCTCAAGTAGTTTTGCCGACCGATTTAGCGGCAAAACCTCTTGAGGAGCAAGGCTTTGAAATACCTGTTTCTTGTCGCGGGCGCCCTCCTCGCGCTCGGCACGCCGCTGCTCGCCCAGGATCCCTTCGAGATCGTCGTTTACCCCGCCGCGACCGCCGAACGCGGTGAATGGGAGCTCGAGGCCCATCTCAACTATACCGCCCGCGGCACGTCGGCGTTCGCGGGCACCGTGGCGCCGAGCCAGTACCAAACGCGTCTCGCGCTCGAGCTGACGCGCGGGATCACGTCGAACTGGGAAGCGTCCTTCTACCTGCTGGGCGCGCGCCGACCCGACGTCGGCGCCGAATATGCGGGCTGGCGGCTGCGCTCGCGGGTGCGCGCGCCGCAGGCCTGGAGGCTGCCGTTCGCCCTTGGCTTCAGCGCCGAGCTCGCGGCGCCCCGCCCTGCTTTTGGTGGCGCGTCCCCGACTCTCGAGTTGACGCCCATTCTCGAGCGGCGCTTCGGCGCCGTCCGCTTGGGACTCAACGCCAACGTCGAGCGAGACCTGGGTGAAGGTGAGGCGGGCGGCACGTCGGATGGCTGGGAGTTAGAGCCCGCCGCCCTCGTGGGCGTCGCGGTGTCGTCGCGGGTCCTATTGCGGCTGGAGTATCACGGCGCGTGGGGCGAGCTCACCGACCCGCTGGGGCCCCGCGCCCAGGTGCACCAACTCTTCCCGGGCATCGACCTGCGTCTCGGGGACATCACGCTCGGCCTGAGCGCCGGCGCAGGAACCAGCAACGCAGCCAACCGGCTGGTGTTCGCCTCCCGGGTGGAGTTCGGCCTCTAGGGCACCGTCAGGCCGCTGGGCACTCGCGTCGGCACGATCGGCGCCAGGTCGCGCGCCGCCGGGTCGGTGAGCGACTTGAGGAACGCCACCAGGTCGCCGATCTGGACGGGCGTGAGCTTGAGTGGTGTCTGCAGGCGGAAGTCGAGCCCCGCCAAGACGGCGCTGATGGTCGCGTCGTCGCCGTGGTACATGGGGCGCAGGGCGGGCGCCACCTGCGACACGTCGTAGCTCCGCAGCGCGGTAGGCACGTCGTTGTAATGCCGCACGACCGCCTCGAGCGTCGGGTACACGCCGTCGTGGAAGTACGGCGCGGTCAGCTCGACGTTGCGCAGCGGCGCGATCCGGAACGCGAACTTGTAGAAGGAATCGGCGGGGATTCCGCCGCGGCCGAAATCGAGCGGCGCGGCGCTGCCCATCCCCGGCCCCAGCTGCGGCGCGCCGGTGTTCGCGAATCCCTCTCCACCCAGCAGCGGCCCGTTGTGGCAGCTCGCGCACCGCGCCGTCCCGAAAAACAGCAACGCCCCGCGCTTTTCCGTGGCCGTGAGCGCGGCGTCCTCGCGCGCCAGATAGCGGTCGAACGGCGAGTTGGTCTTGGTGAACTCCTGCAGCTCGAACGCGGCGATGGCCGCGGCGGCGTGCTGGAAACCGAGCTGGTTGTCCGGCGTGCCGGGGAACGCCGCGTGGAACAGCGTGTCATACTCGGGGATCGCCAGCAGCCGCTGCATCACGCCGTGCCAGATCGCGCTCAGTTGGCTGTCGCCGTACTGCGCCAGCTCGTTGGGCCGGCCGAGCGAGTCGACGTCGCCCGAGTCGCCCCGCATCTCCTGGCGGTTGAGCACGGGGAACATGGCCTGCGCGGCGAGGATGTTGGGGAGACCGGCGGGCAGCGCGCTCCCCGCGGGCGTCTCGAATGGCCCCGAGCGGAACCCCGCGACGCGCCCGTCCGCGAACACATAGACCAGGCCGAGCCCGTCGTTCAACAGTGACGGCGCGCTGCGCGCATGGAACTGGCGTCCCGGCCCGAGCGTCCGGGTCGGTCCTTCTCCCACGCCCCCGGTCCCAATGGCGAGCGACAAGCCGTCGTCCAGGTGCTGCTGCGGCAGGTGGCAGGTGGCGCAGGCGACATCCTTGTTGCCGCTGAGAATCTTGTCGAAGAAGAGCGCGCGGCCGAGGGCCACCTGCGCTGCATCCTGCACCGGCATCGGCGCGATCGGCACGACGCCGTAGGTCTGCGAGATGGCCTGGCGCAACTCGGCGTCGATCGACTCGGGCGGCGTGATGGTGCGATTGGTGTCGGCGCAGGCGCAGGCTCCGAGGAGGAGGATCGCGACGGCGAAACGCGCTGAGCGTAACGTCATGGTGTCCTCCTCACCGCAGCGGCAGGGAGAGAGAGATCTGATGCGTCACCGTGTGCACCCCGGTGAGCACCACGGGACCGTTGGACGTCACGAAGAAGGCCGGGAGCCCAACGTCGAACGCGCGCACGCCCGGCGGGAACAAGAACTGCTGGCCGTTGGTGCGGCCCATGCCGTTCTCCACCCGTCCACCATAGCGCAGCTCCAGATCGGGGAACCGCAGCGAGAGCCCCCACGTGGGCGTCCACTCGAGCCAGGACTGCGTCATGTGCTGCGTCGTGGCCTGGACGAGATCCTGCTGGGCGAGCGTGTAGTACACGGCGCGCACCGCGAGCCCGAGCTGGAAGCCCGCCACCTTGCCCGCGCCGGGGAGCGTCGTCTGGCGGCCCACCCCCATGCGCATGACGGCGTTGGCGAAGCGGAACCGGTTCACCATGGTGCGCGCGCCGGTCGGCAGCGTGTCGCCCAGCGCCGTGACGGCCGGCGCTCCCGCGACGCCCCAGGTCGTGCTCGCGATGGGCTCGAACATCAGGTCAATCGCGAAGGTCCCCGGTCCGCGTGTCTTGGAGAAACCAACGCCGATGTCGGCGGCGCTCGAACGCCCCGCGCCGCGCGCGATGCCCAGCACGTTGTAGTCCGGGACGTGGCTGTTGGAGACGCGATTGGCGGTCAGCAGCCAGCCGACGGTCCATCCCGCGTCATTGAGCGGGCGGCGGTAGCGGAGATCGACGCCCCACGTGGCGCTATTGTCGCGGTTGTTCTCGATGCGGAGTTGCTGGACGGTTTGTTGCAGCGCCGGGTCCCAGACCTGGTCGATGTAGGCCACACTCTGCCCCATCACGACGCCCTGGCGCAGCAGCAGCGCCTGCAGCGAGCGCCCGCCGGTCCAGTCTTTCACCAGGCCAAGGTGCAGGTCGAGCGTGTGACCGGACTCGTCGACGCGCTGGCTCTGCGGATAGAGCAGTGCCACCCCGTCCACCGCGCGCAGCCGCGCCCAGCCGACGCTGCCGCCGAGCGACAAGTGCGCCGCCGGGAGAACTCTCCCCAGGGAAGCGTACGTGTATGCGTTGCCGTGCGACTGCGGCGGGGAACCCAGCTGCGCGGCGAACGCCGGGAGCACCGCGCACTGGGCACAAGGGAACGATGGCATCGGCTGGGTGACGTCGAGCTGTTGCAATGCGACGGCCAAGCCGCCGACCCAGGCGCCCGACCCGATGAGCGCGGCGAACGGCAGCGATCGCCCTGCCCCAGTGCTTTGCGATGTCGTGTATACGGTGGGCGACGTGAAGAATCGCGAGCCGCCGAGTCGCACGCCCGTCGCCGGATTGACGAACGGATCGAGCAGCGTGTCGCCGAGGGCGATGGACACGCCCCCCATGCCGAGGTTGTTGGACGGGAACAGCAAGAACTGGTCGCCCTGGGCGAGCGGCACGGTTCGGATCGGGACGATCTGGGCTGCTGCGAGAGAGGCGACTACCAGGAAGGCGAAAATGCAACCCGACACTGCTCGCGTCCGCATAACGGGCCTCGCTCGGTGGGGTACCTGACGTGGATACCCAATGCACCGAGCGAGTCGTCACCGCCAAAGGGGCGGTGTGGCGAGCGTGCGACGGTCAGCGATGTTTGATGAACGTCCCGTCCCGCAGCTCGGAATATGCCTGCCGCAGCTCGTTGGGCGTGTTCATGACGATCGGCCCCTGCCAGGCCACGGGCTCTTCCAGGGGCCGGCCGGAGACGAGCAGGAAACGAATCCCCGCCTCGCCCGCCTGGACGGTGATCTCGTCGCCCGAGTCGAACAGGACGAGGGAGCGGTTGCCCGCCTCCTCCCGCACGGGCGGCCCCGACTCTCCCTCCCCCACGCGCTCGGTCAGCACGCCGCGCGGCGCCGAGGCGTCGCGAAACGAGCCCGAGCCCTCGAAGATGTAGGCGAAGGCGTGGCGCGAGGCTTCGACCGGGAACGTCTTCCGCTTCCCCGGCGGCACCCAGATGTCGAGATAGCGCGGCTCGGCGGCGACGCCGTCGACCGGGCCTTTCTTCCCCCAGAAATCACCGACGATGACCCGCACGTGAGTCCCGTCGTCATCGGTGACGTCGGGAATGTCCTTCGCCAGGATGTCCTGGTAGCGCGGGTCGGTCATCTTGAGCGAGCGCGGCAGGTTGGCCCACAGCTGGAAGCCGTGCATGCGGCCGTGCTCGTCGCCCTTGGGCATCTCCTGGTGGAGAATCCCCGAACCCGCGGTCATCCACTGCACGTCGCCCGGGCCCATGGCGCCGCGGTTGCCGAGACTGTCGCCGTGCTGCACGCTGCCGCTCAGCACGTAGGTGATCGTCTCGATGCCGCGATGCGGGTGCCACGGGAAGCCTGCCAGGTAGTCCTCAGGGTGCTCGTTGCGGAAGTCATCTAATAGAAGGAAAGGATCGAAGTCGTCCGTATTCCCGAACCCGAACGCGCGGCGCAGTTTGACACCCGCGCCCTCGAGGGTGGGTTGCGACTGGACGATCCGTTTGATCGGTCGAATGGACATGGGGCTCCTCAGCTCCGGGTACCCAACCGAAACCACGACTCAGCGGTCGAAGTTCCCTGGCGCCTATGCCCCCCAGTACTGCAACACGCGCAGCGCGTTGGTCGAGCAGATCTGCTCGGCGATGGCGGCACCATAGCGCGCCGTCAATCGCGCCGCGACGGACGCGAAGGCCGCCGGCGTCTCGAGCCCAGGCAACGTCGGCTTGATGAAGCCGTCCAGGTCCGAGCCGAACGCGATTGCTTCGTACGATCCGGTCACATCGTGGATCTTGTCGATGTGACGGCACAGTGTGGTAATGGTATCGTCGAACGTGCTCGGCTGGGATAGGCCGTCGGTCATGTAGTGCTTGCACACAATGAGGCCAACGACTCCGCGGCGCGCGGCGATCGCCTGGAGTTGCGCGTCGCGCAGGTTGTACTTGAGGCCGCCGAACGCATACGCGCCGTGCGTCGCCACGACTGGGACGCGGCGTTGTGGATCGATCGTGTCCAGGCGAGCCAGTGTCTCCGTCATCGCCGGGCCGCTCATGTGGGTCAGATCGATGAGAATCCGCTGCTCCACCATGGCGTCAAGCGCGGCCAGCCCGAGGTTCGACAAGCCTTTCGCCGGCTGGGGAAACAGGAGTTGGTATAACCAGTCCGGCAGGAACGGCAGCGCCGGCGCGTTGGTAGCGATGTCGCGCCAGAAGAGGTGGGCCAGCGTCACATACGCAACGCCGTGACCGGCCAACCGGGCGACGTTGTCGCGCACATGCTGCGCCGTGTCGCCCAGGTGAAACCCACCCTCCACGGCGTGAATCAACGCGACCTTGCCTAGCGCCCGCGCGGCATCCAGCTGGTTGTGATTCTTCACGACGGCCGCGTCGGCGCCAAAGCGGGCGACGTTGGTCTCGACTGCTGCAAGCTGCGCCTCGAGATCGGCGAAGTAGCTGCCGCGCGGCGGCGCGCCGTATTTCTCGTCAAGATCGATTTCGTCGAACGGCTGGTACAGGACCGACAGGACCACGCCCACGCCGCCCGCTTTGAGATTGGGAATGGTGACGGCGGGCTGTCCCGACTTGGGGTAGTTCGCGAGACGATTCGCGAGGTTCAGAATGAGCGCGCGAATCTTGTCGCCCCATCCCGCCCGGTGATGGTCCGCCATGCGGGCGAGGGTGCTCGCCGCGGAGAGATGCATCGGGTAGTGGGCGTGCAGATCCACGATCATCCGAGCAGCTCCTGGATTGCCCGCGTCGCCGTCATCTTGGCTCCGCGCCGCCCCAGCCGCGCGGCGGTCCCCGTCACCACGGAATTCTGCTGGGCCCATTGCTCTTCCAGCAGGAAATCGTCTTCGTCCTGCGACAACTGGTCGTAGTAACGCACGCGCAGGCCGCCCGCGGCGTCGAAGCCCAGCGTCACGAATCCGTTCAGGCCGATTGACTCGCCGTCGATCGGCTGGCCGGGCCGGGCATCGTGCAGCACCAGCGGCACGGCGGGGTCCGCCTCGGGAAACGGCAGCTCGATGGGAATGCCGCCGTGCCCGATGCACCGTCCGCGGATGTTCTGGTGCTTCGCGTACAACGCCAGGCGATGCTCATGGCCCCAGAACCAGATTGCCACCCGATCGAGGAACGGCGTGAGCGGCGGCACAATCTGTGGATAGACATTCTCCTGCTTGAACGCGCTGAACGGCTGGTGGTGGGTCAACAAGATCACGGGCCGCCGGTCGTTGGGATCGGCGAAGACCGTCTGCTCGAGCCACGTGACGCAGGCTGCAGGCAGCTTCGTAGAGTCGTGTTTCAGATGGAGCGCGATGAGCAGCAGGTCGCCGTCCTTGCTGCAATGGTAGCCCGTGTCGAGTGCCACGATGCGCCACCATCTGTTCTGCAGGCAGAAGTAGCTCGTGGGTTGGCGGTACTCCAGCAGCGCGCGGTCGAAGTACCCTTCCCCGCCGCTGTACATCTCGTGATTGCCGTTCAGCACGTACGTGCCGCGAGGCCCTCGCGGCCAACAGTTCTCCGGCAGGAAGAAGTCCGTGAATTCGTCGCTTCGGCCCGCGTAGTAGACGTCGCCCAGGTGGATGGTGACGTCAGGCCGCAGGCGGCCGAGGGCGTCGCCCACGGCGTAGGCGTCGGCGGTGCCCGAGCCCCAGTCGCCGGCGAGGCCGACGGTGCACGGTGCGTCGGGGAGCGGATAGATGCCGGTATTGCCGGACGGCAGCGGCGGCAGGGCCCGCGTCGGCTTGAAGAGGTTGCGCAGCCATTCCCACAGCCAGGTGAGTTGGGCGCGCATCAGCAGCATGGCGCGGGTGTGGAATTTGTGGCCGCCGGGCGGTTCGGGGGCCGCGCGACGCGAGCGGTCCATGGCGGAGCGGCGCAGCGAGCCCAGGACATTGCGCGGGATGCCGAGTAGGTCCTTACGGTTGGCGCGTTGCGCGCGGGGGGGCCGGGGCGTGGTCATGGCGTCACCCGGCGTCCAACACTTCCCGAACCTTGCGCGCCAGCGTCGCAGGGGTGAACGGCTTCTGGAGATAGTTGAGCCCGGGCTCGAGCATGCCGTGATGGACGATCGCGTCGTCGGTGTACCCCGAGACAAACAGGACTTTCGTCTCGGGGTGGGTTGCGGCGAGGCGCCGCGCCAGCTCACGCCCGCTCGCCCCCGGCATCACCACATCGGAGACGAGCAGGTGAATCGGTCCTTGGTGCCCGCTGGCGCTCGCCAGGGCCGCGTCGGCGTTGGCGGCGGCGAGCACGGTGTAGCCGAACTTTTCGAGCACGTTTTGCGCGAGGGGCCGGAGCAGATCGTCGTCTTCGGCCATGAGCACCGTCTCCGTGCCGGCGAGCGTACCGCCTTCCTTGGGACGGGGCGCCACGTCGATGGGCGCGTCCACGCGCGGGAGGTAGATTTTGAAGGTGGCGCCCTGGCCGGGCTCGCTGTACACCCAAACGTAACCACCCGATTGCTTGACGATGCCGTAGACAGTGGACAAGCCCAACCCCGTGCCCTTACCCTTCTCTTTGGTCGTGAAGAACGGCTCGAAGATGCGGGCGCGCACCTCCGGCGACATCCCCACGCCCGTATCACTCACCGCGAGCATCACGTACGCACCCGGAACGACGGGCTGGTGCGCGTCGGCGTACGCCTCGGTCAACCCGGCATTGACAGTTTCGATCGTGAGCTTACCGCCGGTCGGCATAGCGTCGCGGGCGTTCACCGCGAGGTTCAGGACGACCTGCTCGAGCTGGCCGACGTCGGCCCGCACTTTGCCGGCGTCCGGGGCCAGGGTGACGCGTAACTCGAGATCCTCGCCAATCACGCGCCGCAGAATTTTCTCGAGATCCTGAACCACGTCGTTGATCTGCAGGACGGTGGGTTGCAGCACTTGCTGGCGGCTGAACGCCAGGAGCTGGCGCGTGAGGCTCGCCGCGCGCCCGGCCGCCTTGAGCACCTCCTCGAGGTCCGCGCGCCCCTGGCCCCCGCGCGGGAGATCGTCGATCACCATCTCGACATATCCGAAGATCGCCGTGAGGACGTTGTTGAAGTCGTGGGCGATCCCACCGGCGAGGCGGCCCACGGCCTCCATCTTCTGCGCCTTGAGCAGCTGCTCTTCAGTCTTGCGCAGCTCCGTGATGTCCTCCGCCACGCCAACCATGCGATACACCGCACCGGCCGAGTCGAGCACCGGAAACCTGCGACCACGCACCCAACGCTCCGAGCCGTCGGGACGCCGTAGGCGAAATACATCTGTCGCCGGCTCGCCCCGCATGATGGCGGATCGACCGGCGAAGAGCAGCGCCCGATCGTCTGGATGAACGGCATCCATCAGGACCTGGGGGTTGGCGTACGCATCGTCCACGCTCCGACCCCAGATCTCGGCCCACGTGGGGCTGACGTAGAGTGGCTGCCCCGACGGCATCTCGATCACGAAGAACGCCTCGTTAATGTGCTCCGCCAACTGGCGGAACCGCCGCTCACTCATGCGCAGCGCATCGTCGGCGCGCTTCCGTTCGGTGATGTCCATCATGAGCGCCAGCATGGCGGGGCGGCCCTCGAACTCGACTTGATGCGCGCTCACCTCCACGTCGATCTGCGTACCGTCCTTCTTACGGTGCGTCCAATCCGCGCTCAGCCGGACCCCCGCGAGCGACTCGCCCATCGACGCCAGGAATCGGGGCACCTGGTCCGGGGGGCGAATATCCCGCGCTGTCATGCTGAGAAATTCATCCCGGGTATATCCGTACAAGCTGACCGCGGCCTCGTTCACCGCGAGGAAGCGCAATGTCTCCGTGTCCAACACCCAGCTGGCAAGCGGATTGCTTTCGAACAACATGCGGTAGCGGTCCTCGCTGCGGCCCAGCGCGGCGCTCGCACCCTGCAACGAGCTCGCCATGTCGTCGAAGGCGTGCCCCAGCGCCGCCACCTCATCACTGCCAGCGCCCGCTCCAAATCGTGCGCTGTAGTCGCCGCGCTCGATTTGCTGGGTCGCGGCGGTGAGACGGCGCAACGGCTGGGTGATCGCCCGGCTCAGCCCCCATGCGCCGACGGCGCCGGCCGCGAGGAGGATCAGGGCCATCAGCGCGATACGCCGCAGGAAGGCGCCAATGGGTGCGACCACGCGATCCCGCGGCAGCTCGGCGACCAGCACCCACGGCACGGTCACCATCGGTCTTACGAAGGCCACCACGTCTCGATCCGAGCGCCGATATTGCACGACTCCACGGATCGCGCGCAGGTCGACCGACGGGCCGGCGACCGGCCGAACGAGATCGGTCCAGACATCGTCCGCCGCGTTGCCGACGAGCAACGCGGCATCCGGACCGATCAGCGCCGCGAGTCCCTGGGCGGTGCCCGGCGCCACCGTGACCGACCGCCAGCGCACGAGGTATCCGGCCGTGCGCCCACCGTCGCGGACAGTGCCCATCACTGGGAACAACACCGCGTCGCCGACGCGGCGGAGCGGGCCGAAGACAGCGGGCTGCGGCTCGACCGGGCGGAACGCTCGCGCCGCCGCGATGTCGGACGCCGGGATGCTGTGTCCGACCGCGAGCAGACGCTCGCCAGCGGCGTTCCACAGCTCCACCGCCGCGTTAAGGGAGTCAGCCGCAACCGCGCGCAGCGTTGCGACGGCGAGCGCGGGCCCGGTTCGCGGATTGCGGAGGAACACCGGGAGGGAGGGCTGCGCTGCCTCCTGCTGCGCCTCGCGCAAGCGCTGCGGCGCCCCGGCCGTGAGTAACATCACGATCTCGTTGCTCGCCTCGCTCAAGCGCGCCGCGGCAGCCGCGAGCGTGGTGCGGCGCACCTGTTGATAGGCCACGCCAGCGAGCACCCCCACCACCAGGGCTAGGAGGGCACTGATGAAGAGCGGCAGCTTCACGTCGAGCGACGTGAGGCGAGGCCTGGACCCAGTGATTGGCGACATCGCGGCTTCTGCTTGGTACTAGCGCTTGGCCGACCGGACGCAAGTAGGGTTTGCCTGACAGGCACAAGAAGAGCCCCACCGCTGACACCGCGGTGGGGCTCGAACCTCCCTGCGAGACGCCGGTGGCTACTGTCCGCCGCCCTCCATGTGATCGTCGGTGCCGTCGTGATTGTCGTCCTCGAAGGCCCGCAGCGACGCACGAATCGTGTGCTCGATCGCTTCCTGGTTGGCGGGATTCGTGGGATCGAGCACCGCACCGGCCGCCGTCTTGAACCACGTCGAGACGTCGACATTGATCGTGAGGTTATTGGTCCCCGACCCGACCGTCACCGGCGCCGCGAAATGCATCTCCAGTTCGGCTTCGGTGTTGGACGTAAACGTGAACGGATGGGTCGCGCCGCCGGAATCGGTGAACACGCCGACGACGTTCACGCTCTCGAACTTGGCGCGCAGGCCGGTGTAGCTCCCGGCCGGCACCAGCCCGTCGAGCACCACCTTGGTGGTCCCATCGAGCGGCAGATTGACCGTCACCGGCCCGACGTCGAGCGCGGCGCAGTCGTGCTCGTCGTTGTTGTCGCCATTGACTGCGTTGGTATCGGACCCTGCGTGTGCGGTGTCGGCGGCTTCCCCGCTGTCGGGGGCTTCGGCGCTGTCGTGCGCTTCGGCGCTGTCGTGCATCTCGGAAGAGTCGGCGCTGTGTTCGTCGCCTTCGGTGCCGGCGCAGGCCGCGCCTTTGAGCCGGAGATCCGACAACACGATCTGCGCCGACGTGATCTTCACCGAACCGCCGGTGCCGCTCACGATGACATCCATCGCGGGGCCGGACGGTGCCGCGTGCACGGCGCTCGCGCTGATCCCGGCCGAGAGACTCAGGCGGGCCATCGGTCTGGGAGCGGTCGTTTCGCAGGCGGTGAAGAGCAGGACGGCGGGAGCGGCAAATAGGGCAAGACGACTGGTATGCATGACAACCTCCAGAAGCCGATGACGGTGATCGCGGGACTTGAATACTACACGCGCCACGGTGGCTTCGGCTCTCGTCATCTTGGACTGCCACGTCGTCAGTTCGTCGTGCGACCCGACGACTGGTGAGGAGCATCACAAGATGGCGGGCCTCGCTTCCCGGTGCGCCATACGTCGACTCTGAAGAGTCCTGCGACCCACCATCGGTAACGCTCAGGGAGCCCGGCCCAGACGATCCGCGACGTTGCGATTCCAGGACGGCCCGCGTTCAGGGCCGTCCTCTCTTATCTCAGCGATATCCGGCGGCCTGGAGCTCAAAGAGATGGGCGTAGCGGCCCTGGGCCTTGATCAGCTCGGCGTGC
>WNFJ01134357.1_pt1 | contig 11904 bp, 14 predicted proteins | sample 5400461 | NCBI WGS metagenome assembly WNFJ01 (sample SAMN13153349, study PRJNA577476) | soil metagenome | isolation source: 115 cm saprolite on Douglas fir-dominated hillslope | place: USA:California | collected 2013-09-17
AAATCGTTGCGTATTTTTCGGAGCATCTGGAGAGCGTGTTCGCAAGCTTCGTCGATCAAACCGAGGCGGAACGCTAGAGCGATGCGGGCTGAGAAGGTGCTGAGTGGTCGGTCTAGATCGAAGAGGTTGTCTTCGCCGCCGGGGTGGTGGTGAAGAGCTGACTTTAGCATTTCTTCGAGTATGGCGTCTGCGCGAGAAGCACCTAACACGACGGCAGATCGCTCTCCCTCTTCTGCCAACGTCGCCACAAAATGACCCATGTTACGCGCACGGTCGTCTGAGGTTACGTCAGTTCGTTTTTTGCGTTGTTTAGGCATCGGAAGGCTTTGTACCGAGAAGGGTGATCGAGATCAAGCGAGAAGCGAACCCGTAAGGTGGGTGGCGCGCCAGGGTGGCCGGGCCAACGGCGGTCGGCGGTCGCGTAGCGCGTTTGCGTGGGTCGTTAGGTGATTGATCGTGTCCGATGACTGTAGAAGAACTGAAGCAGAAGGTTGAATCGTATCGCGAAGGGCTGAAGACACGGACGGGCAAACTCACGAAGTTCAGTGACACCGGGCCGGTCGGCATGGGTGTGATTGATGCTGTAGTCCGCGTGCTTGAGGCGCAGGAGAAGCGAATTGAAGCGCTCGAGCGCGGAAGTGTGAACGCGTAAGGAAAATTATTTTGTGGCGGGCCGCCAGGAAAATGGCCTTTCCGGCCTGAGGAATTAAGACCGAAACCCCCGCGCATGTGGTGCGGTCCTCGTGCGCGGATTGGCAGGCCCCTTGTGCTTCGTTCGGAAACGAGAGGCCACCTTACGTGCCGGCAGGAAAAGCGATGATTTTCGACCCAGTTTTGAGCGTTTGTGGCCGCTCCGGTGGCGGGCAGTAAAGGTGCGCCTCGCGATTCGAACGGAGGCCGTATTGTTCGCGTTTTTCGCGAGTTCGCTTCGCCTGGAGCTGCTTAATGCGTTGCCATAACGCACGTTCGTCCGCTATTTGCGTGTTTGAGAGTCGAGTGAGTCTGCTCATGGAAAGTCTAGCGGGCTGCACCACACGGCAACGGCCTCTGGCGCGGAAAAAGGCCCACACACTTGTTCGTGCTCGTGCAACCCGCTGTCAGTGGCCTCGGGTTGCATTGGCTGTCCGGGCACCAGCTTGACGGCCGGGGTTGGGTTTCTGACGGTCAGAAAGTGAAGCGGCGCGGTTTTGCCATTGCCGCTGGCCTTCGCGGTGTATTGCGAGCAGATACCGGACTTGCTCTCGGAGATTCCAGATAGCACCGATCGCGTTATTGGTGGCGAAGTGGACGTCGTGCGTTCGCGCGGGAATCAGGAGTACTAGCTCTCTGCAGCGGTCGAGTTCCTTAATCAAGGCTTCGGTGTCGAAAAGCCCTGGGTCACGCAGGGTTTCCGGTGGTCGCTGATCGGGTGCCAATTGCCGGAGATTTGCGGGTACGGCACGAGGCCGTCGAGATATATAAGATATATGTTCTGTAGGTGGCGGGTCGGCATATGGACTGCTGCTGCGTTTCATCGCTGCGAGGGAAAAGGCGTGGGCTTCGTGGACAGTATAGCATAGCGATTTTATATGACATATATTGTCTGATGTTATGGACACATATTGGGTGTGAGTGGTCTTCCGGGCCTCGCCGCCGCCCCTTTCTTACCCCACCAACTCTTGACGCTATCGTGAGCGGTGCTAGCCTCCGCGAGTCTCGGTTTCCTATTTCGATGTCATGAAGACTTGCTGCGGTGCTTTACTCGGGTGCGTAAACCTTGCTTTTTGCGTGATGCTCGCGTGCATCGAGCCGGCAACGGCAGCGCCACCGGAGATGTCTGGCAATATCAAGGAAATGATGTCGCCGGACGAATTCAAGGCTGCTGGGTTGAATAAGCTGTCTGCGGACGAGCTCCAGAGACTCGATGCCTGGCTCCAAGGCTATCGTCAAGTCACTGAACAAACCGCCGAAAAGAAAGCCACAGCGAAAGCTTCCGCAGAGTCCCACGCCAAGATGGATCTGCTTGTAAGTCGCGTGGATGGCACCTTTAACGGGCTGACCGGCAGGACGATAATTCGTTTGGAGGATGGAACTGTATGGAAACAGGCAAACGCTGACGACCGGTATCGGCCGAAAGTCACTGATCATCCAGCGGCCGCAGTGATTCACGGCGTCTTTGGCTACAAGATGCGGATTGAAGGGACCCAGGAATTTTACGTCGATCCGGTCCGGAAGCCGTAGCCGAATCAAGCAAGCGGCTGCGTTGCGGAGGCGGCCGGCAGTAATCGCCCCAGACCGAATTCGGCATGGATCAATTGCGCGGCGCGTTCTGCGTCTTTTTCTTCGATAATCACGGCGATCTTGATCTCCGACGTTGAGACCAGCTGAATATTGATTCCGGCGCGGCCCAGACATTCGAACATCCGTGCCGCGACGCCCGAATGGGACCGCATCCCAATGCCGACAACGCTCAACTTGGCCAAGCCGCTCGCGGTGTTTAAGCGCTTCGCTCCCAGTTCGCCGAGCACTGGCATGAGGATTGTGCGGGCGTTTTCCAGTTCGTCTTCGTGAATTGTAAACGAAATGTCGGTCGTCCCATCAATCGACGCATTCTGCACGATCATGTCAACGATAATGTGCGCTGCGCCGACGTCGGAGAAGATCCGGGCGGCAATTCCCGGCTTATCACGTACTCCGGCGATGCTGAGCTTGGCCTGATGCCGGTCGAGACTGATCCCACGAATCAGTATGTCTTCCATGCTGGGGGTTTCTTCCCTTGTCACGGTCCCAGCGGCTTGGTTAAAAGTCGATCGCACCTCGAATTCCACGCCGAATTTCTTGGCGAATTCGACCGCGCGCGACTGCATCACTTTTGCGCCGCTGCCGGCCATCTCAAGCAGCTCATCATAAGCAATTTCGACGAGTTTTTCCGCGTCTTCAACAATTCTAGGGTCGCAGGTAAAAACGCCATCCACGTCGGTGAAAATCTGGCAGGTATCGGCATTCAACGCGCCCGCCAGGGCAATCGCCGTCAGGTCTGAGCCGCCACGGCCAAGCGTGGTTGTTTCTCCTTCCGGCGTCTGGCCCTGGAAACCTGCCACGATAACGATGTAATCGTCGTCGAGCAGCTCATGGATTTGCTTTGGACTGATGTTCGCGATGCGGGCACGCGTGTGATTGCGGTCGGTTAAAATTCCGCCTTGCGCGCCAGTCAGCGAGATTGCTGTTCCGCCCAGACCGTTCACTGCCATCGCGGTCAGGGCAGCGGCGGCCTGTTCGCCGGTTGAAAGCAGAATGTCGAGCTCACGCTTCGTTGGCTCCGGCGCGACGGCAAGTCCCAGCCGGAGTAACTCATCAGTGACTCCGGCTATTGCGGAGACAACCGCCACTACCCGGCAGCCCTGGCGCTGCGTCTCGAGAATTCGCTTCGCCACGTAACAAATTCGTTCCGGTGTTCCAACGGAAGTGCCGCCATATTTTTGAACCACCAGGCGCATGCTTAGATGGAGACTAACCCGAACAGAGCACGAGCTGCGATTCTTTTTGAAGTTGGCTACAGCTCAATTGCGCGTCGCACATCGGCTACCGTCGCAGCGATCGGCTTCAATTCTGTCATTTGCCCGATAATCACATCGGGGTCCTTCAAGCCGTGTCCAGTGACGGTGCAAACGATCCGGCTGGTTTCCCGAATTTTTTGGAACGAGTGTGCGGCATCGGCCGAATCGCAGCACTTGAAAAAGCCGGCGATCGACGCGGCGCTCGCTGGCTCGACAAAAATTCCTTCATGCTGTGCCAGCCAACTCTGCGCAGCTATGATGTCTTCATCGCTGACTACATCGATCGCGCCTTGCGATTCGACAACGGCCGCGAGCGCCTGTTGCCAGCTCGCTGGATTTCCGATTCGAATCGCTGACGCGATCGTTTCCGGCTCGTTGATTATGCGGTCGTAGAAAATCGGTGCTGCGCCGATCGCTTGGAAGCCAATCATTGCCGGCAATTTTGTTGATCGCTCGCTCGCGAAATATTCCCGGTAGCCGGCCCAGTACGCCGTGATGTTTCCGGCGTTGCCGACCGGCAGTAAATGAAAATCGGGCGCATCGCCCAGTTCATCGACAATTTCAAATGCGGCCGTCTTCTGTCCTGCGATCCGGTCCGGATTAATGGAATTCACGATTGTGAAATCCCCGGTCTCACCCAGTTCGCGAACGATTCGCAGCGCATCATCGAAATTGCCGTCGATCGCGACGATTTTCGCTCCATAGGCAAAAGCCTGAAGCAATTTCCCGGTCGCGATTTTTCCGGCAGGCAAAATCACGACGCATGAAATCCCTGCGCGCGCAGCGTATGCAGCCGCTGAAGCTGAAGTGTTCCCGGTTGAAGCACAGATGAGCGCCGTTGTGCCTTGGTCCATTGCCTTGGACACAGCCACCGTCATCCCGCGGTCTTTGAATGAGCCCGTGGGATTGACTCCTTCGTTCTTGACGAAAATTTCGCAGCCGCGACCGACGCGTTCGCTCAATCGCGGAGAATAAATCAGCGGGGTGCTCCCCTCACCCAGCGAAATGATCGGCGTCGCTGGCGAGACGGGGAGAAATTCGCGGTAACGCTTGATCACTCCCCCGCTCCGCTGTGATTTTGTTGTTGTCGAATGCATCAACTTTTCTTATGCGAGGCAGGTCCGCGCGATTGTCGATCGAGAAGCGACATGTAAAATCAACCGTATGCCTGCCCTTAGCAAAGACGATAAGCTGCGGCTCTTAAGGATCATTCTTGAGAGTCGGCATGCGGATTTGCGCGAACAGAATTTGATTCGTCAGGGCAAGGGACATTTTCACGTCTCGGGGATGGGCCACGAAGGGCTGGCGGCGGTCTCGATCCAGATGGAACCGGACGATTACATCGTTTCGTATTATCGCGACCGTGGCTTGGTCCTTGGACGCGGTATGACCACCCGCCAACTCGGCCTGGAGTATTTTGCAAAACGCAACACCGGCAGCGGCGGCCGGCAAATGCCCTCACATTACAGTGACGCAGACCTCCACATATGGAGCGTGCCCACGCCAACTGGTTCACAACTTCTTCCTGCGTGCGGCATCGCCTGGGGCATCAAGCTTGATGGAAAGAAAAATGTCGTTGTTACGACAGTAGGTGACGCCGCGACGCGCCAGGGAGATTTTTTCGAGGCAATCTGTTTCGCGAAAGAAAAGAAACTTCCCGTGCTCTTTCTCGTAGAGGACAACGCATACGGCATCAGCATGCCTACACGGAAAACGAATCCGCTCGCGTTGGACATTCTCGAGCAGGACAACTGGCGCCACATCGAAGGACAAGACGTCCAGCAGGTTTACGATGCGACGGCCGAAGCGTTCGAGAAAATTCGCGGAGACGGCGGACCGTTCTTTTTCTGGATTAAGATGGAACGCCTGTCGAGTCACACCAGTTCCGACGATCAGAAACTTTACCGGACGGCTGAGGAACTGCGGGACCTGGAAAAGTTCGATCCCTTAACGTGCTGGAAGGAACGACTCAACGACTCATTAAAGAAGGCGTAATCACAAAAGAAGATTACGCGGAGCTGGATAACGAGATCAAGGAGCGCGTTCGCCGCGAATATGCCGACGCGGAAAAAGCTGAAGATCCTTCGCCTAACGAGCTTCTCGCCAATGTCACAGAACCGCCCCCAAAGATCGAAAAAGAAATCCTCCCTCCCGGTAAATACCGAATCGGGGACACCGTGAACAAGACTCTGCGTGCCGGGATTGAAGAAGATCCGCAGCGTATCCTCTTCGGCGAGGACATCGAAGATCCAAAAGGCGGCGTGTTCCGCCTGACGCAGAAGCTTTCATCTGAATTCCCAAAGCAAGTTTTCAATTCACCGCTAGCTGAATCCACGATTCTCGGTGTCGCATGTGGACTGGCTGCTTACGGAAAGCGACCGGTGTTCGAGATGCAATTCATCGATTTCATTTATCCCGGCTTCAATCAACTTGTAACCAACATCTCGACTCTGCGTTGGCGATCCTTTGGCAATTGGAAATGTCCGGCAGTGATTTACGCGCCGTATGGTGCCTATCTGCCTGGTGGCAGTTTGTGGCACAGTCAGGCAAACGAATCGGCGTTCGCCCATTATCCTGGTCTCAACGTTGTGATTCCAAGCACGCCTGCCGACGCCGCCGGATTGCTCTGGACGGCGATGCATGCAGAGGACCCCGTGATTTTTCTCGTTGCCAAGCATCTGCTTTGGGCGGAGCACGAATACACCGAGCCAATTTGCGCGGTTCCGCTGGGCAAAGCACGTAAGGTGCGCGAAGGCTCTGATGTCACCTTGGTGGCGTGGGGCAATACAATCGAGAAATCACTCGAAGCCCTCAACAAAGTCGGCAATGAGATCAGCGTCGAATTGATCGATCTCCGCTCAATCGTGCCTTGGGATGCTGCCGCGATTGAAGAATCCGTACGCAAGACGCGGCGACTGGTTGTGGTTCAGGAGGACACGGAAAATTGCAGCGTGGGTCAGATGATTATCTCTCACGTCACTGGCACCCCGGCGCTTTGGAACGAATTGGTCAGCCCACCCATTCTCGTCAGCAAACCCAATGTAGTTATTGGTTACAATCCAATTTACGAATACGCGGCATTGCCCGACGTGCAGCGGATCGTAACCGCAATCAAACGCTCGATCTCAGCCAAATATGACCGCGCACCTGAGGGCGCGGGCGTTGACCGCGCTCCTTCGGCCGAAGAATCAAAGTTTGCGCAGCGGGGGTCAGCACCCCCGGCTACAACAAAAACAACTGAACAACACGCCCAAAGGATCACCGTCCCTGTAATGGGGGAAGGAATTCGGAATGCGAAAATAGTTTCGCTTCTCAAAAAGCCTGGAGAACAGATTCAGCTGGATGACGAATTGTGCGAGGTCGAAACGGACAAAGCCGTTTACCCGATTCAATCATCGTTCGCCGGGGTGATGGGTGAATGGAAAACGAAGATCGGCGATACCGTCGAGATCGGCGAGGAATTGGGCACGATCGTTACGAGCGAGCCAGCGTTTGCGGAACAGTCTGATGCTGCGGCAAAGGAATCGTCCGCCGCTTCTGTAGGCGCGGGCGTTGACCGGGGCCCTGCAATAACTGAAGCAATCGAGCCTGCGCTTTCGCCAACCATTACGCGTAAACTGAGTCACTGAGTCGCGTTATTCCTGCCAACCTCCAAATCGATGCGCGCTGGGACGCAATTCAGGAAGTGCGCCAGGCGGTGAAAAAGACAGACCGCGAGCAGGCTCCCTCTCCTTCCGTGATGATTGCGTGGGTGGTCGCGCGCGCGATGGAAAAACACGCGCCGTTTCGCCGGTTGATTCTCGAAGACGATCACATCGTGCAGAATGAAAATTTCGATCTTGGTATTGCCGTCGCACTCGAAGGCGATCGCCTCGCAACAGCAGTGATCACAACTGCAAATCAAAAGAGCTGGCCGGAGTTCATCAGTAGTTACAACGAGACAGTCGCCGCCACACGCGGCGGTCGCGTTGACGCCATGAACGCGCCGGTCGTGATCACGAGTCTCGGCGCGTTTGAAGTGAAAGCCGGCGCGCCGATTGTCGTGCCCCCATCAGTCGGTACGCTGTTTGTTGGGACCGCGCACCGCGAATTAATTTCGAACAAAAACAAGAACGAGAGCGCTGAAGTCATCACCCTCTCGCTGACATTCGATCACCGGGTCGTAAACGGCGCCGGCGCAGCAGCGTTCGCAAACGAGATCAAGAAGCAAATCGAAGGATTCAAAATCCCGTCTGCAAAAATCCCCGCAGCATCGGCAGACAAGCGCTAAGTATTTTTCTCGGTTACATCCAACCTTAACAAGGGACTGGAGTTTGACAGAGCGGACCCTGCGGGCGCCGAGCTACATAGATGAGAAGCGCGAAGGGCAAGTTCGCTGGCGCGAACGAATTAACCGCCCTACAATTTTCTTTGCCCGCGCCATGACCACCGCCAACAAGATCACTGTTGTTAGGATTGTGATGATCCCAGCCTTCGTCACAATGGCAATTTACTATGGCGAAAGCATTCAACGCGGCCAACCGCTCGAATGGCAGCGGTTCGCAGCGATCGCAATTTTCATCCGCGCCGCAGTGAGCGACGGACTCGACGGTTACGTCGCTCGACGATACAACCAACGCAGCACACTTGGAGTTATTCTCGATCCCATTGCCGACAAGGGATTGTTGCTGAGCGGCGTTATCACGTTAAGCCTAACGAACTGGAGCGAGTTTGAACCGATGAGCGGAAAATTCCCCGCCTGGTTCCCAGTGCTCGTAATTTCACGCGACGCTATTCTTCTGGTCGGGACGCTTGTCCTGTATTTGCTCAACGGAAAAGTGCAGGTAAAGCCACACTGGACGGGAAAGATCGCGACGGTCTTACAGATGGTCGCCATCGGATGGGTGATGCTGCAACTGCATATTATTCCCCTGCTCTATGTTGTGCTTGCGGCCGGCGCGTTCACACTGATTTCAGGGATTATTTACGTTGCAGACGGCGTTCGTCAGTTGCAGGCGGAAGGCCATGCGAATCCGACGAAACCCTAGATGCGGGATGCTTTCGTGAATGAGACCCACACGCTGCCCAACGTGGCGATTGTCGGACGGCCGAATGTAGGCAAGTCCGCGCTGTTCAATCGTCTTGTTCGTCGGAAAATTGCGATTGTTCATGATCAACCCGGGATCACGCGCGACCGGCTTTCGGCAACCTGCACTCGCGGCGAGCGTCCGTTCACACTGTGGGACACCGGCGGGATTTTCGGCGCAGGCGAATCCGAACTAACCCAGCAGGTACGGCACGCCGCCGACAATGCGCTGCGTGAAAGCGATCTTCTCCTTTTCGTTCTCGACGGCAAGGAAGGCTTGTCGCCAGTCGATGCGGAACTGGCGCGGATGTTGCGCAAATCGCAAAAACCAGTCGTGCTGGTGATTAATAAAATAGACGCCGAGAAGCACGATCCGTTGGCAGCAGAATTCGATTCGTTAGGCTTCGAAAAAATAATTTCCGTCAGCGCAGAACACGATCGTGGGATTTCAGAATTACTGGACGCAATCGAACTGCAACTCCCCTCGCCTGCTGACATCGATCATCCAACACTTGTCCGCCATGGGCCCGGTGAAGGCGGATCGGACGTTGAGCATCCAATTGCGATCGCGATCGTCGGTCGGCCGAATGTAGGTAAATCTTCGCTTATCAACTCCATCGTACGCGGCGAACGCGCCATTGTTAGCGAACTCCCCGGCACAACACGCGATGCCATCGACATAGTGTACGAACGCGACGGATTGAAGTTCGTTTTTATCGACACCGCCGGAATTCGCCGGCGAGGGAAAGTTTCCAGCTCGGCTGAGGTTTTGAGCGTGATGCGTGCCGAACGCAGCATTCGCCGAGCTGATCTTTGCATTCTCGTCATCGATCTGACGATGGGTGTCACGGCCCAGGACAAACGGATCGCCGGACTGATTCAAAAGGCGCGAAAACCGGCCATCCTCATCTTGAATAAATGGGACTTGGTTAAGCCGAGACGCGGGGAAAAGCAGTCGGCCAGGGAACTAATCGAGGAGACATTCTCGAGGATCTTCTTCCTCAAATACGCGCCGGTGTTAATCACGTCTGCGTCGACCGGCGAAAATGTCGATCGACTCTTTGCTAAGATCCACAAAGTCCAGCATGCGGCGCGGAATCGCATCGGCACAGGAGTTCTCAACCGCTTACTACGTCAGGCGTTTGAGGCGAATCCACCTCCATTGGTCAAAGGCCGCCGCCTGAAGTTGTTTTACACTACGCAACCAAGGAACGGCGGTCTCCACTCCGCCGAAGGATCGCTTGGACAAGGGTCCTCCTTCGGCCAACCGCGACGCGATCTCGCGCCGCCGGAATTCGTCCTGTTCGTAAATGATCCTCAGCTGATGACCGAAGCATATCGCCGTTACCTCGAAGCTCGCATCCGCGAAGCTGAACCGTATCCCGGGCTGCCGATCATTTTAACGCTGCGTGCCCGAGCCAGGGAGGTCGGGCGACGCTGATTTTGCAAGGGCGAGAGACCGGCTACTGCTCCTGCTCGTGGCGATATGGAACATTTGAGCGAACTGACGCAAGAATGCTTTCGCTGAGTTTTATACCGTCTGTATCACCCCGGGAGCGTGCTATACTTAGAGCTTCTTCGCCGGCAGCGACGCCACGTAAAAAATCTCCAGCCTCAGCATAAGCCGCAGCCAGTGTAGCGAGTAGAGCAGGCACGCGCCGGTCTGTGAGCTCGCAAGCGCGCGCGGCGAGGCGAACTGACTCGGCGCCATCGCGCGCATTCGAGTCGGGATACGTCGCGAGCAACCACGCGAGTTCGTCCAGCATTCACGGTGAATCCGGCGCATTTGCCGCAGGATCTGATGCACTTGGCCAAACGCTTCCTCAGCGTTCGGCCGCAGCATCATCACATAACCGAGATGACGCGCGGCCGTAGCCAGGTCACCAGTCTGTGCCATTGCCACAGCCACAGAAGAATGAGCAACCACATCAAACGGCGATACCGCCAGCCATTCCGGTCCGAGCGCGGCCGCTTCGTTGAAGCGTCCCGACTCTAGAAGAAACTTCATCAGCAGTTGAGACGCTGAGAAATTTTCCGGCCCGAGCTCGATGGCGCGGCGGGCTTCTGCCATTGCGCGTTCCATGTCGGCACGCTTCGTGGCAATCGCGAGGTTGACATGGGCGCCAGAATCCATCGGAGCCAACTCGATTGCGCGCTCACCTTCCTTCACGGCTTCTGCGTTATCGCCGAGTTCGCTCAAGCTCAAAGCGCGATAGCCGTGCGCCGCTGCGTTCGAGGGATCGGCTTCGACTGCTTTGGCTGCTTCGGTGGCGGCCTCCTCGATCTTACCTTGCTGGCCCAGAATTTTTACTGCGTACAGATGCTGCGGTACCGAAGGAATAATGAAGAACGTCGCCAAGCTGTTCAGCGCCCAAACGATCACGAGCGCACCGATGATAAATCGAAAACGCGTCCAGCTGCTGGTCACCGTTTCTCAACCAACCGCGCCAAAGAAACAAAGCGACGTCAGAGCAGATAATCCGTAAAACGCTTTGGCTTGCGCGTACGAGGGAACTTTCAGGGTCATAAGACTCAAGCCCAGTGCGACTACGACCGGAAAGGCGAGCAACAGGAACAATTCGGCTGAGGGTTTTCGAAGGAATCGAACACTTGTGATGCCGGCGCCGACAAGAATCAAAACTGCCGGAACTATCGCCCACAAGTAACCTGCGGCCATCGGGCTCAGGTTCCAAGGGACATTCACGCTCGACGCCCCGCCCGACAAACCGTCGCCCCACAACGTCGAATAGATGCCGTCCGCAAATCCGGCAAACCCGCTGAATAGCGGAGTTATTAAGGAACGTCCGAAACGAAGGTAATCGGCTGTTGTGTGATAGCCGGGATCCTGCCACCAGGTGAATCCGCTTATGACGTCCAATTGCCGAGTAACGGAGTTCCGAACTTGAGCCATATACGCGCGTAATACCAGCCGCACACTGCGAGACAAGTTGCGATGAGCAGACCCAGACTGCGCAACCAAATTGCAAACCGCGCCCTCGTGTAGATACGCCTTACGCAGATCGCAGCGATTACGACGGGAAGTAAGAGGATGCCGGTCGCCTTCGTCAGCATCGTCGCGCCCAGTGCCAATCCAACAAAGACAAATTGTGCGGCGCGGGGCGTTTCGTTTGTGAGCAGGCGCAAGCACAGATAAACCGTTAACGTTGTGAGCGTGGCGGTGAGAAGTTCGTTCGTTACATAATGCATCAGATACAAATGCATTGGTAGAAAAGCTGCCAGCAGGAGACCCGCCAAAGCCGTTCTGGCCGGAAGCAGGAGCCGCAAACTTAAGAACACCAGAAC
>WNFJ01403987.1_pt1 | contig 11904 bp, 12 predicted proteins | sample 5400461 | NCBI WGS metagenome assembly WNFJ01 (sample SAMN13153349, study PRJNA577476) | soil metagenome | isolation source: 115 cm saprolite on Douglas fir-dominated hillslope | place: USA:California | collected 2013-09-17
GCGCACTCCCGGCGGCGTCGACGGCGCCCAGGTCCATGCCTGGATCGCGCAACATCGCCCCGATCTCGCCTCCCGCATCGTTTTCATTACCGGGGACATCGCCAACGAAGAAACGGTCGCCACCTTGCGTGCAACCGGAGCGCCCTGCGTGGAAAAGCCATTCCGCGTGCAACAGTTCATCGATGTGGTCTTCAGGACGATGGGGAGAGCGCAGTGAACAATGCTCTGAGCAAGGAAGACCTGCGAATCCGGCTGTTGATCGTCGACGATGAACAGAGCATCCGCAAACTTTGCGTGACTGTCGGCGAGGCCCTGGGCTTCATCTGCATGGAAGCAGAAAGTGGCGACTCCGCCCTGGCGCTGCTCGAAGAACAGCCCGCCCACATGNNNNTCATGCCACACATGTCCGGGCTGGAGTTCCTGGAAAAAGTGAAAAAGCTTTTGCCGCGCAGCGAAGTTGCTCTCATGACCGGACACGGTTCCATTGAGACCGCGGTTCAGGCCATGAAGCTCGGCGCTTACGACTACATCACCAAGCCGTTCTCTCCTCTCGAGGAGCTCCGGCTTTTCCTCCGCCGCATGGCGGAAAAAATTCGGCTGGTGGAAGAAAACGAATTCCTGCGCCAGCGCATGGACTCGGAAACCGCCGTGCACGGCATCGTGGGCTCCTCGGCCAAAATTCAGGACGTTTTGCGCATGGTCTCCCGCCTCAAAGACACGCGTACGCCCGTGCTCATTTCCGGCGAGAGCGGAACTGGCAAGGAACTCGTGGCCCGCGCCATTCATTTCCGTGGCGCATTCGCCGCGCGCCCCTTTGTTGCCGTCGACTGCGGCTCGCTCGTTCCCACCTTGATCGAAAGCGAACTGTTCGGCTACGAAAAAGGAGCCTTCACTGGCGCGCTCAAATCGAAGCAGGGACTATTCCAGGCGGCCGATACCGGCACTATCTTTCTCGATGAGATTGGCGAATTGCCCCTGGAATTGCAGGCCAAGCTGTTGCGGGTGCTGCAGGAAAAGGAAGTGCGTCGGGTCGGCAGCAACCAGCGCGCGAAAGTCGACGTGCGCGTGATCGCCGCAACCAATCGCGATCTCGAAGCCGCATATAAAATCGGAGCCTTCCGCAAAGATCTCTATTTCCGCCTGAACGTCGTCACCGTGCACGTTCCCGCCCTACGCGAGCGCCGCAGCGACACGCCCATGCTAGTGCACTGGTTTCTCGAGCGCTATGCCCCGGGATCGGAGCTGCACGTCTCGGGTGCCGCGATGAAGGCTCTTATGCAGTACGAGTGGCCTGGCAATGTGCGTGAGCTCGAAAACTGCGTCGAACGCGCAGTCGCCCTGGGCAATGGACAGATCATCGATCTGGGCGACCTTCCGCCCTCTATCGCCAACTCGATGACTGCACCGGGTTCTGCGACAGCGAGCGCCGGCGAAAGTTCCTCCTTGCTGGGATCGGACCTCACTGCCGAGGCAGCCTCTCGGACTCCGCCAACTCCTTCGTCCACCACCGATCTCGAAGACATCGAACGCGCAACCATCCAGCGTGTCTTCGAGCAGGTCAAAGGGGACAAAGCCCTCGCCGGACGCATGCTCGGTATCAGCCGCGCCACTCTTTACCGCAAATTGAAACGCTATAACATCAGCACCGCGGGTTCCGGATCGTCCAGCCACTCCTTGCAGTGAGTTCAACCCAGGACGGAAACAATATGGTTGGTAAATACAACCGGCTTGGCATCGTTTACAATCCAACTACCTGCTCCCAGAAACTTTTGCGGTTCGTGAGGAAACATGAAGAAGTTTTTGCCTTCGACTCTGCTGGTGGCGTTTCTCTGCTCTCTTACTTTTGCCGCGGGGGGTCAGACGGCGGGGGGTCAGACGGCGAATGATCAGACAAAGGAATCGAAGGCCACAGAGCGCGCACAAGCCGCGGCTGAGGTTCTCAATGAGATTCAAGGTACGCCCGATAAAGGCATTCCCGGGGAGGTCCTGGGGTCGGCGGAGTGTGTCGCCGTAGTGCCTTCGATGCTGAAGGGCGGCTTCATCGTGGGAGCAAAATATGGCCGTGGGTTGGCCAGTTGCCGCACGGCGAAAGGTTGGAGTGCTCCAGCATTCTTCGTGGTCACCGGTGGCAGCATAGGCTTTCAGATCGGCGGGCAGGCCGTGGATCTGGTAATGCTGGTGATGAATAACGACGGCATGAAGCATCTGCTGTCGAGCAAGTTTGCCCTGGGTGCCGATGCCTCGGTGGCCGCGGGACCTGTGGGGCGCCATGCCGAAGGGAATACCGATTGGAAGATGCGGGCGCAGGTGCTGACTTATTCGCGCGCGCGCGGGATTTTTGCCGGCGTGAGCTTGAATGGAGCAGTAGTGAAGCAGGACAAGGACAGCACGCGGGAATTCTACGGACGGATGGTACCGTTCCGGACGGCGCTGACGGGAGAAATTGATCCGCCGCCGGCGGCGAATGCCTTCCTGAGTACGCTGGCGAAGTGGGCACAGGAAGCGGCGAAATAAACCCCCGCAATCGATGTGCGATCTGCGTTTGTGGTTTCGAAGCCGTGGTTTCGAACTTGAGGTGATGCGGTCATGAGTTCGCCGATAATCGCTCCACCCCTCGCGGGACATGTCCTGGCGTCCATTGGCGACGGGTTTGTGATCGCCGAATGGCAGGATGCGGGTGGTCCGGCTGGCCCGCCGCGCTTCATTGCCCCGCTCCACCTTCATCACGCCGACGATGAAGCGTGGTATGTGATCGAGGGGACCTTGCGGGTTCGCGTCGGGGACGATGAAATCGAAGCTCGTGCGGGTGCGGGTGTTTTTGTTCCGCGAGGAACTCCCCATACGTATTGGAACCCGGAGCCGGAACGAGTGCGATATCTGCTGGTAATGACCTCGAACATCTATCGATTGATTCAGGAAATCCACACCATGACGGATCGATCTTCCGCTGCGCTTCGAGCCGTATTTGCAAAGTACAACTCGGAGCTCCTTTAGAAGTTGAGTCAAAACGAGCGACGGGTCGGCTCCATTCGTTTGACACAAATTTTTGGCGGTGGTACCGTCACGCTTCCCCGAATGCGGCAGCGACTTGAGTACGCGGCAGCCTGGCCGTTCATAAAGATCCTTGGCATTTTGCCACGTTCGCTGTCCCGCGCCTTTGGCATTGGCATTGCCTGGATTGTCTATCTATTGCACGTCCGCTTGCGCCAGGTTGGAATGCGCAATCTCGCCATGGTGTTTCCGGAAAAGAGCGCGAGCGAGCGGGCGCGTATTTTGCGGGGAGTGTTCACTTCGTTGGGCCGGCAACTGGCGGAGGTCTGCCAATTCCCCAAATACAATCCCGAAAACATAGAAGAAATCGTCGTCTACGACGGGTTCGAGAACTATGAGCGGGCACGTGCGCGGGGAAAGGGGGTCTTATTCCTGACGGCGCATTTCGGTGCGTGGGAGCTCTCCGCCTTCGCGCATTCCATGCACGGGCACTGGATGCACATCGTGATGCGTCCCATGGACAATGTTTATCTTGACCGGATGATTAGCCAGTACCGCACAAGCCATGGCAACAAGACAGTGGACAAGAATGACTTTGTCCGCGGGTTGCTCTCGGCGATGAAGGCCAACGAAGTGGTTGGGATTTTGATGGACACGAACATGACCCCGCCGCAGGGCATCTTCGTGGACTTTTTTGGTATCCCCGCATGCACCGCGAGCGGACTGGCGCGCATTGCGCTGAGGACCGATGCGGCCGTGGTTCCGGGTTTCACGATCTGGGATCCGGCGCTGGGCAAGTATCGGCTGCGCTTTGATCCAGCGGTGGAGATAGTACGGACCGGTGAGCTTGAGGCGGATATTAAGGCCAACACGCAGAAGTTCACTTCGATCATTGAAGAGTACGTGCGGAAGTATCCGGAGCAGTGGCTGTGGGTGCACCGGAGGTGGAAGACGCGGCCGCCGGGAGAGAAGGGGTTGTATTGAGGGCGGGCTTCGGGCTTCCGGCGTCCGGCTTCCGGTCGAGCATCAGCGCTTGCGCCGACGGGAGGGGACGTCGCTTTGAATGTCGGCTCGAAAAAAGCTTGGGGGCGGGTTGCGGCGAGCGTTGGATAGCTCGCACCTATGCTGAAAATCGGAGTATCCCCCTCCCCCCTCGATCTTTGGGATCATCACGTTAGCAAGAAATTCCCGCAAAATCCGGATGTCAAAGAACTTGGATATCAAAATCCGTGAAACAAAGGACTTCGGGGCGCAACGAGTTGGCTTCTGCCAACTGTCGCGGCCTCGACCATGATTGCGCGAGTGACGGGCTGTGGACAAGGTTGGACGTCACGGCGGTCTGTGGATTTCTACCCAAAGCCCACTTCTCGCAAAGGCGGCGAGAAGTTGGGCACCCGGCCGACGACGAATGATCATGGGGTTGTAGTCGGCGGCGCCCAGCTTTCGAAAACTTGTTCAGTCTCATGATGTCCCGGGACTTTACAAAAACGGCGGAAGGTAAGCACCCTCAGTTCTTGCGCTGCAAGGCTGGGCCAGCCCCCACGCTCAGAATGAGGGGCTTCCGTTACGAAAACCGAACAAGAAACGGAAACTGAATACCATGCTGAGAGCAGTGTATAAGGTGTGCAGAAATGGTCCGTGCGGACCTCGGCAGCTTCCCCCCGTCCCAGCGAGCGCGACAAGCGAGCGCGACATATTAAGTGAGGAGAATCGTAATGGGGTTATTCAACTCCACAGTTCTCGACTGGACAATCGGCATCGTATTCGTGTATCTGCTACTAGCGATCATTTGTACAACCGTTAATGAGTGGATCGCGGGAATCACCTCGGTTAGTGCGAAAATCCTCGCCAAATGATCCAACAAAACGGAACGAAAGACCTGCCGGACGGTGACAGTCACGCCAAGGCACATAGGAGAAGATCGGCGCTTGTGCTCACCCTGCTAACTTGCCTGGTTTCTTTCCTTACCGCATGTGCGGGTAGCGGTAACATACCAGTCCCCGAAAATCTCACGTCGATTCGACACACGGTTTTCATCATCAATGAGAATCACACCTTCGACAACTATTTCGGCACCTTTCCCGGCGCCGACGGCACCACCACCGGCCTCCTATCAACTGGCCAATGGATGCCGCTGAGTCCCATGCCGGATAGCTATCAGGGGGCCATGCTTTGCAACGGCTGGGATTGCAGCCTGCAAGCCATCGACACCGGCAACATGGATAAGTTCGATGTGATCAGCAGCGGCACTTGGAGCGCCTACACCCAGGCAACGCAACAGCAGATTCCCAATTACTGGGCCTATGCTCGTCGATTTACTCTTGCTGATCGTTACTTCACTTCGGTACACGGTCCTAGCCTTCCCAACCATCTTTTTGCGATTGCCGCGCAATCGGGTGGCGCCATCGACAATGGAGGAAATCCCGGCCCAGGTACAGATTGCGCAGGCGCTTCGTGGGGTACGGTTACAGTGATCGACGAGTATGGTAACCGCTCTCAGCAAGCTCCCTGCTTTTATTTCAAGACGCTGCCGGGTGCCCTTGAGGAAGCCGGCATTACCTGGAGGTATTACGCCGAAGGCGGCGGCTTTCTTTCCGTTTTCGGGAGCATTCGCAACACCGTTTTGTGGAAAGAAGACGTGATGCTGCCCACGCAATTTATAGCGGATGCGAAGAGCGGTCATTTGCCGGCCGTGAGTTGGCTTTTGCCACCTGGGGAATACAGTGAACACCCGCCCGGCAGCATGTGCGAAGGAGAAAATTGGACGGCGAGCGTGTTGAACGCCGTGATGCAGGGACCCGACTGGAATTCCACCGTAGTCTTTGTGACGTGGGACGATTTCGGAGGCTTTTACGACCACGTGGCCCCGCCGCAAGTCGATCAATTTGGTCTGGGCCCGCGTGTGCCGCTGCTGATCATTTCTCCTTACGCTAAGCCGGCGTATGTCTCGCACACCGTCTACGACCACACGTCGGTATTGAAATTCATTGAGACGCGCTACGGCTTGAAAGCGCTGACATCGCGCGACGCAGCGGCAAGCAATATGTTGGACAGCTTTGATTTTGCGCAGGCGCCGCAGGCCCCGCTGCTGCTGCAACCGCGTACCTGCCCGTAAGGGGCTATACGAGGCTACACGTTTCCCGGCGGCACCGCTGGGTGGCAGCCGACAACAGGGTTGACCTTTACTTGGTGGGAATCTGCACTGCACAGCCGCGCAAGCCGGCGCGTCCTAGTTATGGAGTGATCTTCGAGGTCAGCCCTAAAAACAAAAAACTTTTACAGCAACTACGCAAAATAGAATTCAGAATCTCTCGACTCTCCCGCGTTCTGTGACACTAATCCACAACTGAACTGCATCCGGACCTGAGCTTCTTCCGGTAGAATCAAGTCTTCCTATGAAAACTTTCGAACAGATCGCGGAGCTGGAGCGGCGGTATTTGCTGGGGACTTACAATCGCTATCCCATCGCGTTGACGCGGGGGAAGGGAGTATTTCTTTACGACCTCGACGACAAGCGTTATCTCGACTTCGTGGCGGGGCTGGGCGTGAATGCGTTGGGGCACGCGCATCCGCGGATTGTGAAGACGATTCGCGAGCAGGCGGCGAAGCTGATTCACGTCTCCAATCTTTATTACCACGAGTATCAGGGCGAGCTGGCGGAGAAGTTGTGCACGCTGTCGGGCGGCTCTTCCGGAATGTCCCGGGCGTTTTTTTCGAACAGCGGGACCGAGGCCATCGAGGGATCGATCAAGCTGGCGCGGCTGGCGGGACATCGGGCTGGAGGCGAGGCAAAGTCCCGGCTGGTCGCGTTGGAAGGTTCGTACCACGGGCGAACGTTTGGAGCGCTGTCGCTGACCGGGCAGGAGAAGCATCGCAAAGGATTTGAGCCGCTGCTCGAAGAAGTGACTTTCGTCGGACAGAATGATGTGGAAGGCCTGCGGGCGGCGGTCAACGACAATACCTGCGCTATCGTGCTGGAGCCCATTTTTGGCGAAGGCGGAATCTACGAATGCTCGGTGGAGTTTTTGCAGGAGTGCCGCCGTCTGGCAGATCAGCACAAGGCCGTCCTGATCTTTGACGAGATTCAATGCGGCTTAGGGCGGACTGGGACGATGTTTGCGTTTCAGAGTTTTGGCGTGACTCCGGATATTGTCGCAATTGCCAAGCCGATTGCCGCCGGGCTTCCGCTGGGTGCGTTTCTCGCCAAGGAAGAATTTGCTTCGGCGATCTCGCCCGGCCAGCATGGTACGACTTTTGGCGGAGGGCCGCTGGCCTGCCGTGTGGCGCTGGAATTCCTCGCCATCGTCGAGGAAGAAAAATTGCTGGAGAGCGTGAACAAGGTAGGCGCGTACCTGCAGCAGGAGCTGAAGGCGCTCATCGAGAAGCGAGCGGCGGCACAAGAAGTACGAGGACGGGGGTTCATCCAGGGGATTCAACTGGACGTGCCCGCGCGTCCGATTGTGGATGCGGCGCTCGCCGAGGGAGTTTTGTTCAACAGTACCCAGGATACTGTCGTACGCTTCCTGCCGCCATTTCTGCTGGAGGAGAAGCACGTCGACAAGGGAATCCGCGTGCTGAAGAAACTCTTGGCGAAGAAGCGGAAGGCCGCTTAGGGCTGGCCTCCGGCGTCGGGCATCCGCCAGTGCGACGCGTTTGAGTGGCTGACGTGTAGTGTGCATTCAAAAAAGCGGAAGCACCCTGCGCACCTAAACTTTTTTCTTTGTTCGAATCTCCGGTTCTTATGAAAGCTGCGCAAGTAAGGCCGCTGCCGAAAGCCGGTTGCCGGGAACCGAGATAAAAAGCGGGGAGCCGAAGCTCCCCCAAGTGAAACGAACAGAGGCGATGTTCTTTTAAATAGACTCCGGCGGTGGGGAAAGAGTTGTCCTTTGGACTGTAAGATTTTGTCGTGATGAACCAACCGCGGGGAGTTTCTACGCTTGCGCGTCCACCGGCGGGCCGCGGCGTGGAAGACTGCTGGATGGAACTTGACGGGGCGCGTATGCGCTACCTGCGCGCGGGATCTGGTCCGGCGCTGATCTTGCTCCATGGCCTGCTGGGGTATTCATTCTCTTGGCGATTCACCATTCCGGCCCTGGCGCGCTATGCCACGGTGTATGCACCGGACATGCTGGGGGCTGGCTTCTCCGATCGCCCGACCGGGCTGGATCACTCGATGCGCGCAACGGTTCAGCGTTTGCTGCTGTTCGTCGAGAAACTGGGGCTTTCTTCTTTCGATCTTCTGGGCACTTCACACGGTGGCGCCGTAGCGATGATGGCTGCGGCGGACTGCCTGGGTCCGGAGGCGCGTCTTCATGTCAGGCGTCTGATCTTAGTCGCTCCCGTGAATCCATACTCCGCCCACGGGCGACGTATGGCGCCATTTTTCGCTAGCCGTTTTGGCGCCGCCCTGTTCCGCCTCACCGTCGCGCGCATGACTTTCTTGTTCCGCTACGGGCACAGGCGCCTTTATGCCGACCGCAGCAACATTCCTCCGGGTACGCTCGACGGCTACATGGCACCTCTGGCCATCCCGCGATTGTTCGAACACGGGCTGAGCATTGTCCGCACCTGGACTCAAGACCTGCAGGAACTGGAAGCGATATTGCCGAAATTGAAAAATATTCCCACACTTCTGATGTGGGGAAGCCGGGACTCGGCGGTGTATGCTTCCTCGGCCGGTCCGCTGGCCAAACATTTTTCGAATTCACAGGTCATCATTTTCCCCGGTGTTGGACATTTGCCCTATGAGGAGTGTGTTGAGGAATTCAATCGCGCGCTGATCAATTTTCTGACTACCGATTCAGTTTTCCATGCTTAAGCACGTCTCCGCTGAGTCTGTTAGTATCGCCGCCAAGAAAAATGAGCATATCGAGAGGATGCTTCCTCCCGTGGAAGGCGAAGCGCACAAGTGAAATCAAACTGAGTTCGGTCGACGTCCTTCCCTCATGACTTCCCACATTTTCGACTTGCTGCGCAACGCTCTGGTCCAGTATGGATACTGGGCGGTAGCGGTGACGCTGCTGCTGGAAAATACGGGCCTACCGCTGCCGGGCGAGACTGTCCTTTTGCTTGCCAGTTTTCTGGCCTACTCCGAACACAGTTTGCGGCTTCCATGGATCATTGCTGTGGGAATTGTGGCCGCCACTGCGGGGGACAATCTGGGCTATATCCTGGGCCACCGCGGCGGCCGTCCCCTACTGGAGCGCTATCAAAACATCTTCCGCATCCGTACTGAGGTCCTCGAGCGTGGCGAACGGATGTTTGCGCGCTATGGCGCGGTCACAGTCTTTTTTGCCCGCTTCGTATTTGGTTTGCGGATCATTGCCGGCCCGATGGCGGGGGTCTTGCGGATGCGGTGGCGAAAGTTTGTCGTGTTTAATTTTTTGGGAGCGGCTTTGTGGGTTTCGGTGATCTCGGGAGCGGGCTACCTGTTCGGGCGGCATTGGGCGCGATTAGTGCACAATCTGGAGCGCTTCAATATTGTGGTTGCCATCGTGGCGCTCGTGGTTGCGGGCTTATTGTGGTGGCGGAACCGGCGGAACGCCTCTTCTCGGTAGATCACCTGCGCGTCCAGGGCACGCGAAAGAGGAGTATCTCCGGAGCCACCTCATCCACATTCGAGTCGTACGAAACCGCGGCTATACTGTGCGGGTGCTGCGGACTCGCATTGCGATGCACTGTCCGCGACACGCGGGATCGGAAACCACCATGGACAACCACGACAACGGCAGCGTCCGAGCCGCAATTCGGACCGGGAGGATCGGCATGAAGAAAATCGGGTTCCTGACACTACTGATTATGGCAGTGCTTCTCATTACCCTTACCTTTCTCCAGCGGTTCCGGTTGCGGCGGTACCGCCGATTCCGGCAGCGGCGGCTGTCCCGGAAGCTCATCCGCACATTGATGAGGCGGTCGAGGCAATGCGTTCCGCTAAAAAGCATCTGGAGATGGCCGAACACGATTTCAAAGGACATCGGGCAAAGTCGCTCCAACATCTACAAATGGCTATCCGTGAGGCCGAGATCTGCATGTCCATGAAATAGTGGGAAGAGTTCCGATCGCACAACAAGACAAAGAGGAAAGGCAGCGCCGACCGGGCGTTGCTTTTTTATTTCTCCGGGTTGAGTCTACTCGTTGGATCTACCTGGGACCGAAGGTGTAGCCGATCGAAGCGCCCACGCGTCCAACGTAGTCGGAACTGAACTGGGTATTGTTGTGGATAAAATAAAGGTGTGCCTCGGGCCGGACGAAAAAGCTGTGCCAGAAGTAGTAACGAATGCCGCCGCCCACATGCGCCAGCAAGTGATTGCTGCTAATGTGCGTGGAGCAACCTGTTAGATAACTGCAATTACCGATCGGGTTGTAGAAACGTATGCTCTCCCCGCCAATGCCGCCCATGAACTCGGCACCAATTTTGTCACCGAACCGGGGCGCGAATATGGCGTTGAAGTCGTAAAAAATGGGACGAAATCCCTGGTAGTTGTTATACAGCCCCTGCTGGGCTCTGACCGCAACTTCTCCGTTGAAGCCGATTCGGTTCTTGAAAATGACGTCGGCGCTGAAGTTCGGGTACGATCCTCCCTTTTCCGCCGGAGGCAGATAAACCTGAGAGGAGCCGGTGTACTTGGAGGAGAGTAGGGCGCTGTCACCGACGGCAACGTCAATTTGTTGAGCATAAGCGAAACTGGCAAACAGAAGAACCGTACACGCGGATGTGATTAGCGCGAACTTTCTCAATACAGCCCCCTTATCAGTCCGTTCATGCTTATGAATATATGAGCCAGGTTGGTTGCGCCTGGTGGTGCGACCGCGAACCGACTGGGCCCGCAGAATCATCTCGCCGTCGGAGTTGGGTGCCCGGATAGCAAAACCCACGATCAGTCGCGCGGTCAAGGTCTATTCGGGACCACCGATGGTGTACCCGATTGAGGCCCCTACGCGGACAACGTTGTTGGAGCTGAAGTCGGAGGTGTTGTTTACGATGTGGTAGAAGTGCGCCTCGGGCCGCACAAAGAAATCTCCGTGTACGTAGTAACGGATGCCGCCGCCAACATCCACCAGGAAATGGTTGCTGCTGGTGTAGCAGGCACCGAAATAGACGCAGTTGCTAGTTGGCCGGTAACCATAGAAGCGAGTGGTCTGCCAGCCGATGCCGCCCATGAGGTCGGCGCCGACCTTCTTGCTTAGGCGGGGTTGGTACACGCCGTTGAAGTCAAACAGGATGGGGCGGAAGGGTATGCCAAGTCCGGCATAATTTCCTCGGCTCGCTTTCCAGGCAGCCTCAAAATTGAAGCCGATGCGTTTGTGAAAGATGACGTCAGCGCTGACACTTGGGTACAAGCCTCCCTTTTCGGGTATCACACAACTACTTACACCGCACGAGGTCGACCCAGACGACAGGATCGTACCGAAGCCGAGCATGGCGTCAGCTTGTTGCCCGTGGGCGAGGGTGCCGAGCAGGAAAAACGCACAGAATGATGTGAGTGCGGCTAACTTTCTCAAGAGAAGCCTCCAATTCAGTTCGTTGCTGGCTGTAGGATGCGCCCGCGAAATCTTTGGGATGCAAGGGTGACGGATTCCAGTTCATCATAATTTCTGAGGGAGGAAGATTCAATGGAGCCGCAATGGCGGCGTTCCTCATTCACCCGCGGAAGACAAGAAAGAAGCGCTTAACCACAGGGGTACACAGGGGCATACAGGGTAGGACTCGGGGACACACGTCATTTACGTTGTGCCTAGTGTACTGAGTCTAATGTTCGCTTACAAAAGCGGGCCACGGAATCGAGGATCTGGTCAGCGGATTTGGTCCAGACGAAAGGTTTCGGGTTCTGGTTGTGGTGATCGATGAAGCCGCGGATAGCGTGTTCCAACTCGCGTGTGCTGCGGTGGACGCCGCGCCGGATCTGTTTTTCG
>WNFJ01656680.1_pt1 | contig 11904 bp, 12 predicted proteins | sample 5400461 | NCBI WGS metagenome assembly WNFJ01 (sample SAMN13153349, study PRJNA577476) | soil metagenome | isolation source: 115 cm saprolite on Douglas fir-dominated hillslope | place: USA:California | collected 2013-09-17
GATCGAGCCTCATCTCGCGTCCCGGCAGGACCTTGCCGATCGATCTTCGCCCGACCTTGAAGGGATGATTGAGGCTGATGAGCGAGCTGGTCTCGGTCAGCCCGTAGCCCTGGATCACCACGTAGCCCAGCCGCCGCCAGAATTCTTCGGTGCTCTGGTCGAGCGCGGCGCCGCCGGAGATGATGGCCCAGAACTTCCATCCCAGCGCCCGATGAATCTTCCGGAAACGCCACCAGCGCTTGAGGAACCTTTCCTTCTCAGAAATTTCCCATTGTTCGCGGACCGTCTCGCCAAACTCGGCTTCTATCCTGCTCTTCAGCGATTCCACCACGCGCGGTACCGCCACCAGCACGGAGATGCGTTCGCGCCGGATGGTGGCGATGACGTCGGCGGGTTTGAAGGTGTCCTGGAAGTGTACGGTGCCGGCGATCAGCGGAGGGATGAACATCCCCATGAACTGGCCGAAGACATGGCTCAGGGGCAGCATCTCCAGGAAGCGTACGGGATGGAAGATGCGCTCGTACTTGCGGTACTTGGGGATCTCGGCCTCAATGGGGTCCACGCTGGCCAGGATGTTGCCGTGGCTGAGCACCACGCCGCGTGGATCGGCCGTGGTGCCGGAGGGGAAGACAATCTGGGCGGTGTCGTCGCGGGTGAGCGCGGCCGCCGCATAAGGCGCCGAGGAGTGACGGTGGAGGGCGTCGCTGAGATTTTCCAGCTCCAGATGCGGCCGCCCACCAGTTTGCGCCGCGAGGGCGCTGGAGCACACGATCAGTTTCGCGTCAACGTCGGCGGCTACGCGCTGAACGAAGTCCGGCGCGGCGATTCTATCCATGGGAACGGCTGCGGCCCCGCGCAGCATGCACCCGAAAAAGGCGGCGACCCACTCAGCACCGTTCTCGCCCCAGAGCATGACGCGGTCGCCCTTGCCGATGTTGCGCGTCTCCAGCTCACGGGCGAAGCGAAAGGCCAGCTCGGCCAGCTGGCGGGAACTCCAGCCCAACGTGCGGAACCCGCGGCGGTGGACGAAGGCGGTCTCGTCGCCCAGCGCTAGGTAAAGCTGCGCGTATTCGGCCAGCGATTGCGGCATCTTTCTTTAACATACAGATTTGAGGAACCAGAGGTAAAGCGGCAAAGGGCGACAAGACGCATTCGGCAGTCAGCTTTTTCTGAAATCCCGAGGCCGGCGGCCCGAGGGATCCCTATTGTCAGGATGCTCTTCATGGGGACTTCTAGAGAGTTTTCTGCAAGCCTTGAGATAGTTGGAGCGGATAGGGATCCCTCGCTGGCGCTCGGGATTTCAGAAGAAGCGAATGCTAAATGCTACGTGCTGTAATCGGCGTTAATGTGCACGTACTCCGCGGTCAAATCGCAGGAGAGGAACTCTAGCTGCGCTTTGCCGGCGCCGAGCGTGAACCGAATTTCGTACGCGGGCTGCGACATGTACTGGTGGGCCGCGTCCTTGTCGAAAGCCCCAACCGCGCCGTTGCGGCAGATTTGCTGGCCGCCCAGGTAGATGCTGATGCGTGATGGATCGATCTTCACGCCGGAGTAGCCGATAGCCGCCAGCATGCGTCCCCAGTTGGGATCGGCGCCGGCCCAGGCAGTCTTGACCAGCGGCGAGTTGGCGATGGCCCGCGCGACACGGCGGGCTTCATCGCGCGTGCGTGCTTGCTCGATCTTCAGACGCACTACGTGTCTCACGCCCTCGCCGTCGTTCACGATCTGATGAGCCAGCGAGCGGCAGACTTTTTTCAGCGCAGCTTCGAAGTCTTTGCGCACAGACTTGACCGGCACGCCGCTCTTGCCGGTGGCCAGGAGCAGCACGGTGTCGTTGGTGGAGGTGTCGCCATCGACGGAGATGTTGTTGAAGCTCTCGTCCACTGCGCCGCGCAGCGATTGTGCAAGCTCGCGGGGCGCTGCCGCAACGTCGGTAAAGATGTAGACCAGCATGGTGGCCAGGTGGGGATGGATCATCCCTGCGCCCTTGGCCACGGCGGCCAGAGTTACGGTCTGGCCTTTGCGGGCGACGGTTTCGGCGGCGATCTTCTTGCGCGTGTCTGTGGTGAGTATGGCGTGGGCGAAGGCGTCGAAGGCTTCAGGGCCGGCTTTTGCTGTCGCGATCAGGTTCGGAAGTGCACTGACAATCTTTCCCGCGGGAAGCGGCACCCCGATGATCCCGGTGGAAGAAGGGAAAACCTGGTGCGTCGCCACCTTCAAGTGCTTCGCCAGTTCGGCGCAAACGCTCTTTGCGGCGTGAAGTCCTTGCTTCCCAGTCGCGCAGTTGGCGTTACCGGCGTTGACGATAAGGGCCTGCACTCGGCCGCGCGAGACCCGCAGATGCTCGCGTCCCACCGTCACCGGTGCAGCTACCACCTGGTTGCGGGTAAACATGGCCGCGGCCGACGCGCCGTCGGGAGCCAGAGCCAGGGCCAGGTCGGGTTTGCCGCTGGCTTTGATGCCGGCAGCGCACGCAGAAAACAGAAATCCCCGGGAAAGTGGTTCGCTCACGCCCCCAGCCTCACCAGGGGAATAGCGATCCCCAGGTCGCGACGCCCGTTCTGGGGGATGGGGCCGCGCACCATGGCGATTTCGTCGCAGCACAGCAGGTTGGGGCAGTGCACGCAGTCCTTGTATATCTTGTCGGGCAACTCCTCGCGGCGCGCGATGCTGAAGCCCATGTGCGCAAAGAACTCAGGAATCCGCGTGAACAGGCAGACGCAGGTGGCATGATGGCGCTCGGCTTCGGCCAGCAGCGCTTCGACAAGCTTGCGTCCGGCTCCCAGGCCTTTGGCGTCAGGGACCACGGCGATAGAGCGGATTTCGGCCAAGTGCGGTCCGTAGAGATGAAGCGCGCCGCAGCCCAGAATGACGCGCGCGCCGTCATCTTCCGCCACCACGAAGTCGCGGACGTTTTCGCAGAGTTCGGGGATCGTGCGCGGCAGCAGCGTCCCTTTCTCCGCGTAAGGAGTAATGATGGCGTGAATGCGCTCCACGTCGGGCAGGATGGCGTTACGCGCGCGTAACATCGAGATTGGCCTCCCGCAACGTAGCCAGCTTTTCGCGGGCCTCGTGAATTGCCTGCCGCACTCGATCAGGCGCTGTGCCGCCGGGGACGTCATGGCCGGCCAGCACGGCCTGAAGCTTCAACTGATCATGGATGTCGGCGCCAAACGCGGAACTGAATTCGCGCAGCTCTTCGAGTGAAAGATCCTCGAGCTCGCAGCCTTTGGCCACGCACTTTTGCACGGCGTGAGCCACGATCTCATGAGCTTCGCGGAACGGTACCCCGCGCTTGGCCAGATACGTGGCCGCAGCAAGGGCGTTCATAAATCCGCTCTCGCAGGCGGCGCGCATGCGGTCGAAATTAAAAGCCACCGTGCGCATGAAACCATTGGCGATCCGCAGGCAGCCTGCGGCGGTCGCGGCGGCGTCGAACAGCGGCTCCTGGGTCTCCTGCATGTCCTTGTTGTAAGCCAGAGGCAGGCCTTTCACCGCAGTGACCAGCACTACCTGGCAACCGATGAGGCGCGCAGCCTTGCCGCGGATCAGCTCGAGTGAATCCGGGTTCTGCTTCTGCGGCATAGCGCTGCTGCCGGTGGAATAAGCTTCCGGCAGGTTAATGAAGCCATATTCCTGGGTGGCGAAGAGAATCAATTCCTCCGCCCAGCGGCTCAGATGAACTCCCAGCAGAGAAAGAGCGTTGACGAATTCGATAATGAAGTCGCGATCGCTGGTGGCGTCCATGCTGTTGGCTGTCGGACGGTCAAAGTCGAGTTGCCGGCTGGTGAGATCGCGGTCGAGCGCGAGCGGCGCTCCGGCCACGGCGCCGGAACCCAGCGGACACTGGTTGGCGCGCTTGCGGCAATCCAGGAGCCGCTCCGCGTCGCGCCAGAACATCTCAAAGTAAGCCAGCAGCCAGTGCGCCACCAGCACGGGCTCGGCCCGCTGCAGATGAGTGTAGGCGGGCGTGTCTCTTGGAACTCGCCCAGCGAGCCGCGCAGCTCGTCAATGCTTTCGCGCACGAAGAGCCGGAGATCGGCCGCAATCTGCTCGTTGCGGCTGCGCCCGCTGTGCAGCTTCTTGCCTGCTTCGCCCATCAGCGCCACGAGCTGTTTCTCCACAAAATGGTGGACGTCTTCTGCTTCCGCGTCCGCAAAGAAGTCCGGCTGGTCACTGTTGCGCTCGATCTGGTCCAGCGCCGCCAGAATGAGCTTGCACTCTTCGCCGGACAATACTCCCGCGGCCCCGAGCGCGCGGGCGTGCGCGCGGCTGGCCGCCAGCTCGAAGCGCAGCAACTTCTGGTCGAAAGGAAACGACCGCTGCCATTGCTCGAATTGCGGATCCAGCGGCTGCCGGAACCGGCCCGACCACATCTTCACTTCGCGGCCTCCTCCACCCCGGCCCGCGAAAGCTGCCCGTCGTGGCCCCGGCGCAAGCGGGCGCGGGAGCGGGCGGGCAGGCCGAGAATGCGGATGAACCCGGCCGCATCTTTCTGGTCGTAACTGTCGCCCATGGTGAACGACGAGAGGTCGGTGCGGTAAAGCGAGAACTCTGACTCGCGGCTAGCCACGTCCACGTTGCCCTTGTAGAGCTTGAGCGTGACCTTGCCCGTGACTTCCTTCTGCGTCTGCTCGACGAAGCCGTCCAGCGCTTCGCGCAGCGGCGTGAACCACAGGCCGTAGTACACCAGCTCGGCGTACTTGAGCGCGATCTGCTGCTTGAAGTGCATGAGGTCGCGCTCGAGACACAGAGCTTCCAGTTCGCGGTGCGCGGTAAGCAGCAGCGTGCCGCCTGGAGTCTCATAGCAGCCGCGCGACTTGATGCCGACAAAGCGGTTTTCCACAAGATCGATGCGGCCGATAGCGTTGCGTCCGCCGATTTCGTTGAGCAGCTCGACCAGCGACACCGCATCCAGCTTCTGGCCGTTGACGGAAACCGGCGTGCCTCCGGCAAAGCCGATGCTAACGGTCTCTTCGCGGTCGGGAGCTTCCTTGGGTGATCGCGTGAGCTGCCAGGTGGAATCATAGGGCGCATTGGCAGGGTCTTCGAGCTCGCCGCCTTCGTGGCTCAGGTGCCAGATGTTTCGGTCGCGGCTGTGAATCTTCTCGCGGCTGGCGGCCACGGGAATGCCGCGCCGCTCGGCATAGTCCAGGCAGTCCTCGCGCGATTTCAAGTTCCACTCGCGCCACGGCGCGATGACTTTCAGCTCCGGCGCCAGCGCCTGGAAGGCGTGCTCGAAGCGGACTTGATCGTTGCCTTTGCCAGTGCAGCCGTGGGCCAGCGCCGTGGCGTTCTCGCGCAGCGCCACTTCCACCTGATGTTTGGCGATCACCGGACGGGCCAGCGACGTCCCCAGCAGATACTTGTGCTCATAGACGGCGCCCGCGCGCAGGGCAGGGAAGACGTAGTCGTTCAGAAACTCTTCGCGCAGGTCTTCGACCACGACTTTGGCGGCGCCGGTCTTGCGGGCTTTCTCCACGACTGCGTCAATGTCCTCGCCCTGGCCTACGTCGGCGATCATGGCGATCACCTCGCAGTTGTAGTTCTCCTTCAGCCAGGGAATGATGATGGAGGTATCAAGCCCTCCCGAGTATGCCAGTACAACTTTTTCACGCATGATGATTCCTTCCGTTGACGCGGCGTATGCCGCTGCCCAGCAATGAAAGCAGGATCGCCTTCTGCACGTGCATGCGGTTCTCCGCCTGGTCATAGACGACGGAGTGCGGCGAATCGATCACGTCGGCCGCCACTTCCTCGCCGCGATGCGCGGGCAGGCAGTGCATAAAGACGGCGTCGCTCGCCGCCAGGGCAAAGAGTTTCTTGTTGACCTGGTAGGGAAGGAAGATCTTGGCGCGCTTGGCGGCCTGGTCTTCCTGGCCCATGCTGGCCCAGATGTCGGTGTAGATGGCGTTGGCGCCGGTGGCGGCGGAGACGGCATCTTCCGTGATTTCAATGATGGCGCCGGTCTTCTTTCCGATGGCCTTTGCCGCCTTCACGATCTCGGGCTTGGGCGCGTAGCCGCGCGGCGTGGCTACGGCGATGCTGCTGCCCAGGCTGGCTGCGGCCAGCACGAGCGAGTGGGCCACGTTGTTGCCGTCGCCCACGTAGGCCACGTGCACCTTGCTCAGGTCGCCGAATTTTTCCTGCAGCGTGAAGTAGTCGGCATAAGCCTGGCAGGGATGCTCCAGGTCGCTCAGGGCGTTGATCACGGGAATCGAAGTATGTTTGGCCATCTCCACGATGGTCGAGTGCTCGTAGGTGCGCAGCACCACGGCGTCCACCCATCGCTCCACGTTGCGGGCGATATCGCACACCGGCTCGCGCTCGTTGAGACGCGAGCGTGTCTGGTCCACGAACAACGACGTGCCGCCCAGGCTGGCCATGCCCGCCTCAAAGGTCAGGCGCGTGCGCAGCGACGCTTTCTCGAAGAAAAGCACAAGTTGCTTCCCGGCGAGCGCGCCGCGAAAATCGGCAGGGCGGCTTTTGATCACGTGGGCCAGCTCAAACAGCGAGGTGGTCTCCTCCGGCGAAAAGTCCTGGACGGAGACGAAGTCGCGGCAGGCAAGGGGTTGGTGTATGGGAGTGCTCATCGCGGCGTAGTCATACGGCTTCGCTTTGGCTCCTGCAGGCATCATTTGTTCCTCTTTTCTGCCGTCAGGGCGAGCCCGGCAGTGTTCTTGGCCAGAGCCTGGTCGAGCTGGCGGATGGCCTGGTCGATGTGCTTCTTCTGGATAATGAACGGCGGCAGAAAGCGGATCACGTTTTCGTCTGTGCGGTTGACGATCACGCCGCGATCGAGCATCTGCTTGAAGACCGCTTTGGCCAAGTCGGCCGATTCCAGCTCCATGCCGACCATGAGCCCCAGGCCGCGCACTCTGCGGATGGCATCGTATTTGGACTGCAGTTCCTGGAGCTGCTCGAGCAAGTACGAGCCGGTCTTCTGCACGTGCTTCAGAAGTTTTTGCTTCTCCAGCGTACGCAGTAACTGCAAAGCGACGGCGCAGGCCAGCGGACCTCCCCCAAAGGTCGTCCCATGCATCCCCGGATGCATACATTCCGAGACTTTCTCGCTGGCCAACAGCGCGCCCAGTGGCAAACCACCGGCGAGGGGCTTGGCCACTGTTACTAAATCCGGCTGGATGCCGTAATGGTGGTAAGCAAACCAGCGCCCGGTGCGGCCCAGGCCGCTCTGGATTTCATCGGCGATCAGCAGCGCATCGTGCTTGCTCGCCAGATCACGCGCCGCCTGGGCGAAAGCTTTGCTGACGGGGCGGATCCCGCCTTCGCCTTGCAGAAACTCGAAACCGATGGCGCAGACGGTCGCGTCAAACTTTCGCTCCAGATCGGCCACGTCATCGAACTTCACGAACTCAACGCCGGGCACCATCGGAGCAAAGGGTGCGCGATACTTTTCTTTGTGCGTGGTGGCCAGCGCGCCAAACGTCCGGCCGTGAAAAGCATTCTCCAGGGCCAGAATGCGCCATTTCGGCTCTTTTCCTTCCGGGCAGTTGGCGCGGGCATAGGCGCGGGCCACCTTGAGCGCGCCCTCCCAGGCTTCGGTGCCGCTGTTGGTGAAGAACGCGCGATCCGTGCCGGAGATTTTGGTGAGCGCGGCCGCCAGCCGCCCCTGATAGTCGTGATAGAAAAGATTGGACGTGTGCACCAGGAGTTTGGACTGTTGAGCAATCGTCCTGGTGATCGCCGGATGGGCGTAACCCAGCGCGTTCACGCCGATGCCGCTCAGCAGATCGAGATACTTCCTGCCCTTGTCGTCGTAGACGTAAACTCCCCGGCCCTTGCGCAGGAGCACGGGATAGCGCTCGTAAGTGGAGAGCAGCAGTTTGGATTCGAGTTTTTGTATTTGCTCCAGGTTCACGCCACCAGCACCTCAGTCCCAGATTCGATCCTGGAGGAATAGAACTCCGGCAGAGCTTCTACTTCTTGCGCGGGGAGGATGCGCACGCGATTCACGCCGCGCAGCAGCGCGTTGCGGCAAGCTTCCAGCTTGGGCAGCATGCCGCCCTGGATCACCGACTTTTGCGCCAGCTCGTCGGCCAGACTGAGATCGAGCCAGCGGATCACGAGCCCGTCAGCGTCTTTCACGCCGGAGACATCGGTCAGAAAGATGAGCGAGTTGGCGTGGCAAGCCACGGCGCAGGCGGAAGCCATCTGGTCGGCATTCACGTTGTAATACTGGCCGTCGCAGCCCAGAGCGACGCTGGAAATCACGGGCACGCAGTCCTGCTGCCAGATGGCCTCAATCCAGCGCGGGTCAGCAGAGGAAATTTCCCCGACGAAACCGAGATCGTGGCCGTTGGGCGTCTTCTTACGTGCGCGGAAAGCCATGCCGTCGCCGCCGCAAAGTCCTACGGCGGGCTGCCCCACAGCGGCCAGCGCCGCCACCAGCTTCTTGTTCATGTGTCCGGCCAGGACCATCACGGCAAAGTCGCGGGTCTCAGCGTCGGTCACGCGCAGGCCGTCAATGAACTCGCTCACCTTGCCGATCTGGGTGAGCACGCGGGTCAGCGCCGCGCCGCCGCCGTGGACCACGGCCACCTGGTGCTCTTCGGCCAACTGCTTCACCGCCACCGCCGCGCGATGCAGCAGAGCGGCATCTTCCAGAGCCGCGCCGCCGATTTTCACCACGATCTTCACTTTAGGCCCTCCTCCTCATTCCATCCGAACATCAGGTTCATGTTCTGCACGGCCTGTCCTGCCGCGCCCTTCATGAGATTGTCGAGGCAGGAAACCATCACCATGCGCTTGCGATCGGAAGCCAGGGCGAATCCAACGTCGCAGTAGTTGGTGTGCAGCGAGTACTGAATCTGCGGCAGCTTGCCGTGAGGGAAAATCCGGACCCAGGGCGACTGCGCGTAAAAAGTCCGCAGGCAGTTCTCGATCTCTTTCGGCGCGGTGGGAGAAAGCAGCCGCAAATAAATCGTGGATAGAATGCCGCGAGGGATCGGCAGCAGGTGGGGCGTGAATATCAGTTGCTCCGGCTGCAGGCCAAGCTGTTCCAGGATCTCCCCGGTGTGGCGATGGTTGAAAACGGAATAAGCCGAGAGATTCTCCGCCACTTCCACGAAATGGGTCTTCTGCGTGGGCTGCTTGCCCGCGCCGGAGACGCCGGATTTGGAGTCACAGATGATCCCGTGGGCCAGGTCCACCAGTCCGGAGCGGACCAGCGGCGCCAGGGCCAGAATAATGGAGGTCGCATAGCAACCAGCATTGGCCACCAGCGAAGCCTGTTTGAGCCTTGCGCGATGCAGCTCGGGAATGCCGTAGACCGCCTGCGCCGTAAGCTGGTCCGCCACTTCCGGGTCCTGATCGTGAAACTGATACACGGCACGCGAAGCCGGGCAGGCCAGCCGCCAGGCGCCGCTGAGGTCAATCACGTGCAGGCCCTGGCGCACGGCTTCCGGAGTCCACTCGCGCGAAACCTCGTGCGGCGTGGCCAGGAAAAGAAGATTGACGCCTTTGGCGCGCAGTGCGTCCCAATGGAACGGCTCCAGGGGATAGCCTCCGTTGCCGCTGATGTGAGGATAGAGCTCATCCAGCGGCGCAGAGTCGCTGTCGCCCTCGCGCGAGAACAGCACCGGCTTCTTCACCCGGGGATGACGCAGGAGAAGGCGCGCCAATTCAAAGCCGGCATAACCGGTGGCGCCCACAACCGCGGGTTGGATGGTTGGGTTCATCAGGCGCGCATCGCCTCCAGCCGCGTTTGTAGGTCCCGGGCGTTCTTATTGCTGCCCGCGATCACCAGCAGGGTGTCGTCGCCGGCAACGGTGCCCACCACCTCATCCCAGCCTTCGGCGTCCACGGCCACGGCCACCGGCTGAGCGCTTCCGGGAATGGTCTTGATCACCAGCAGGTTCTGGGCGCGGCGCACTTCGCGCACGAACTCCCGCACCACGCGCGAGACCGCGGGCAGAGGTTCCGTGGACGCGTCGTCGCCGGGCAGCACGTAACCTTCTGAAGTCTTTACCAGCCGCAGCTCGCTGAGATCGCGCGAAAGCGTGGCCTGCGTAACCGGAAAACCTTTTTTGGCAAGCACCTTGCACAGCTCCTGCTGATTGGGCAGAGGGCTCTCCTGCGCGAGCTCGATGATCGTTTGCTGGCGTGCCAACTTGGTCATACCTAGTGCTGAATAATTATTCACGTTAATGTATAAATATGCAGCCTGGGGCTTGCCCGTGTCAACACAAAAATTCGGCGCAAGTTACTTTCGGCACCGCTGACCACGGAAGTGCGGGTGGCTCGCGGCGCCGCTCGGGCAGTTACAATGCGGGACGTGAAAGATGAAGAGCGGAAACACGTTCCGGTCACGCAGCGCACCCGGGAAAAGATTGACGAGATGCTGCAGTCGGGCGTCGCGGAGCAAATCGGAGAGGCCTTGTGTAGCGCCGCTTACTACGATCCTGACTGGCGTTGGGTCCAGACCCAGTGCCTGCGATTCTTGACTCACTCCGACGTTGGGTTGCGCCGCAATGCCGCCACTTGTCTGGGCCTGATTGCGGTGTTTCACAAGAAGCTGGACACGAACCTGGTCCGGGCTGCTTTGCAGAAGGCAGCGGAGGATCCCGAGGTGAAATCCTGGGCCGAAGACAGCCTGGACGACATCCGCCACAGCCTGGAGTTGGAGTAAGTCATTTCACAGGCGATTTGGATCGTGTTTTTTAGGGTGATTTTCTATCCCGCGGGCGCGTACCTGATGGGCAGAGTCGGGGTCTTGCTGCCACGCAGAGGTTCCACGGTGATGGCAAAGCTTTTCGCTTCGATGCCTTCGGTCTCCATGGAGTGGAGCATCATGGCGCTGCCATCGCTCTCAATGCGGAAGGTTCCTGCGGGCATGGCTTCGCCGCTCATGGGCATCAGCCAGAGTTCATAGACCTTGTCGTCAGGAATTGGCTCCAGGTTGCCGGCCAGCAGCAAGACGTGGCCACTGGTCTTTTCGTAAAAAGTCTTCACCTGAGGCGCAGGCAGCTTCTTGGCCGACACCAGGGTCATGCGCTGGACGGTGGGCGAGTTGATCATGTCCAGGACTGCTTTGGCGTGCGTGTTCCGCTGCCGTTCCTCCTGCAACTGCGCCTGAACCTTCTCATAATCGCGACGGGCGCGCTGATGCGCCTGCCAGAGGAAGACAGCGTGGAACGCCAGCAGCAGGCTTACGGCCAGCGGGGCCCAGAACAGCCAACGGGGCCAGGGCCGGGCAGGTGCGGGCGGCCCAGCTTTCTGCGCTTCGCCCGGCCTTGCCATGAGAGCTTCCATGAGGCGCTGACGGGAGCGCTGCGGCGGCTGCGCGCCAGCAGCGCCATATCGGCGCGCAGGGCCTCGAGTTCGCGACGGCACTCGCCGCAAGTGCCCAAGTGCGCCTGGAGTTCGGGGCATTGCTGGTCGTCGAGCGCGCCCATGGCGTAAAGCGCCAGGTCTTCGGCGAATTGGGCGTGGTCCTTCATGAAAACGCTTTTCTCACCGCCAGCAACGCGGAGCGGATGCGGGTCTTCACCGTCCCCAGGGGCTGGCCGGTTTTGGCGGCAATCTCCGTATGCGTCATGCCTTCAAAGAAGGCCATTTCCAGGGTCTGGCGCTGCTCTTGGGGAAGACCAGCCAGCACACCGCGGACCTTCTCGACAGCCAGACGCTGCATTGCTGCGTCCTCCAGGTTACCTCCGGTGGAGATGGGCAATTCGTCAATATCTTCTTCCCGCGGACGCTTGCGCAGCATGTCAATGGCCCGGTTCCGGGCGATCACGGCCAACCATGGCGCCAGACGTCCGCGCTCGGCATTGAACGCCTGCGGGTTGCGCCAGAGCTGCAGGAAGACCTCCTGGAGCAGGTCTTCGGCCGCCGTGGTGTCCCGGAGCACGCGCAACGCGACGCCGTACACGATTGCGGAATAGC
>WNFJ01225214.1_pt1 | contig 11903 bp, 14 predicted proteins | sample 5400461 | NCBI WGS metagenome assembly WNFJ01 (sample SAMN13153349, study PRJNA577476) | soil metagenome | isolation source: 115 cm saprolite on Douglas fir-dominated hillslope | place: USA:California | collected 2013-09-17
CGTGGACCAGTACCTCGTCCAGCACGAGCTCCGGAAGCGCATCCTCCGCCGGCTGCGCGCCGAGGGGATCGAGATGCCGTACCCGACGCGCACGGTGGAATGGCGGGGTCGTCCGCCCGGCGGGGGGTCGAGCGGCTAGGGGCGGCGCCCGCTCAGGCCCAGAACGCGGCGGGCGCGATAGCGAGGTCCGGGAAGGGCTCGGCGCCGAGCGGCGCGTCGCCGGCGGCGCGTTTGATGAGCGTGTAGCGTCCGGCCTCGAGCCTGTAGGCCTCGACCGCGCGGGCGTCGCTGTCCACGATCCAGTACCAGGGGACGCCGTAGCTCGCGTAGAGTCGAAGCTTGGCGCCGCGGTCGGTCTCGCGCGTCGAGGGCGAGAGGATCTCGACGACGAGCGTCGGCGCGCCCTCGATGCCGCGCTCGCTGATTCGCGCCGTGCGGTCCGTCGCGACGTAGACGATGTCAGGCTGGACGACCGTCCTGTCGGTCAGGATGACGTCGAGCGGAGCGGCGACGACGATCCCGAGACCACGGGCTTCGACGTGCGTGTGCAAGGCGGCCCCGAGCCTCATGCTGACGATCTGGTGCTTCGAGCCCGGCGCCGCGGTCACCGACAGCTCCCCCTCGTGGATCTCGTATCGCCGCCCGTCGTTGGGGAGCGCGGCGTAATCCTGGTAGGTGAGCACGACCCGCCCGGGAGTCATCACCATCCGATTCTACCGCCTCCCGCTTCCAGGAAAGCACCAGAGACGCCGTCCGCCAACGTCCAAAGATTGATACACGGCGAGGGCCGTACGGCGGGCCGGGCCGCGGGGTCGTCGCGGGCCGCGATCACGAGCGGCGCGCGGCCAGGCGGGCTTCGACGGCGCGGAGGTCGGCCTCGGTGTCCACGCCGATCGTCGGCTCGTCGGTCTCGGCGACCACGATCGGGATGCCGTGCTCGAGGAAGCGGAGCTGCTCGAGCTTCTCGGTGAGCTCGAGCGGCGAGGGCGGCAGGCGATGGAAGAGGTCGAGCGCCGCGCGCCGATACGCATAGAGTCCGATGTGCTTGAAGCGGACGACGCCCCGCCCGTCGCGGTCGTAGGGGACGGGGTACTTCGAGAAGTAGAGCGCGCGACCGTCGGTGGCGCAGACGACCTTGTTCACGTTCGGATTATCCGCCTCGTCGGGCTGGAGGCGGATCTTCAGCGTGCTGACCTGGGTCTCCGGGCGCTCCTCGAACGGCGCGACGAGGCGCCGGATGTGGGCCGCGGTCACGAACGGCTCGTCGCCCTGGACGTTGACGTAGACGTCGGCGGCCCGCGACTGCGCGACCTCCCACACGCGGTCGGTCCCCGAGGGGTGGTCGGACGAAGTCATGACGGCCGGCACGCGGAAGCCGGCGCACGCCGCGACGACCTCGTGCGAGTCCGTCGCAACGAGCACGTCCGCGAGATCGGGCGAGCGCTTGGCCGCTTCCCAGACGTGGACGATCAGGGGCTTGCCGGCGATCTCGCGCAGCACCTTGCGCGGCAGGCGCGTCGACGCGAGCCGCGCGGGGATGACCCCGAGCGCCGTGAGTCGAGGGCTCATGGAAACGCGCGCAACGTCCGGAGGAGCGCGGCGCGGTGGTCCCCGCCCGGGGGCGCGAACGGCGCGATCACGGGCTGGGTGAGCCCCGCCCGCGCGAACTCGGCGATGCGCTCGCGGCAGAACGTCTCGTCGCCCACGACGCCGAGGCCGTCGAGGACCCGCGGCGAGATCCGCGACACCGCGCCGGCGCGGTCTCCCGCCTTCCACGCTGCGTTCACCGCCTCCACTTCCTCCGCGAACCCCGCGCTCCTGAAAAAGCTCGCGTACACGTCCACGATCGTGTAGCCGGTGATGTCGCGCGCGAGCGCCTCGCGCGCCGCCGCCGGATCGTCGGTGACGCACGTCCGGATGAACGACGCGATCTCGAAGCCGTCGAGCGTGCGCCCCGCCTTCTTCGCCCCCGCCTCGAGGTGCCTGACCGACGCCGGTACGGTCTCGGGCGGGATCCAGTTCAGGACGACGCCGTCGGCGATCTCGCCCGCGAGCTCGAGCATCTCGGGGCCGAGCGCGGCGAGGACGACGCGCACGGGCTTGGCGGGCGCCGGCGCGGTCAGCCTGAAATTCTTCACGCGGTAGACCCTGCCCTCGAAGTTGACGCGCTCGCCGGAGGCGACGCGCCGGATGATCTCGACCGCCTCGCGGATCTGCTGGAGCGAGTTCGCGAAAGGGAGACCGTGCCAGTCGCCGACGATGATGCGGCTGCTGAGCCCGAGCCCGAGCAGCACGCGGTCGCCCGAGAGGTGGTTCAGGCTCGCCGCGGTCACGCCGAGGACGACGGGTGTCCGCGTCTGGACCGGGACGACCGCCGACGCCACGTGGAGGCGCTCGGTGTGGGCGGCGATCATCGTCATCAGGCTGATCGCGTCGTAGCCGGAGCTCTCGCCGACCCACGCGGTGTGGTAGCCGCGCTGCTCGGCCTCGCGCGCGGCCGCGACGAGATCGGCGGGCGGCTGGCCGGCGAAGGCGGCGAGGACGATGCCGAGCCGGCGCGTCACGTGGCTCGAGGTCACAGGTCGGCAGTATAGCGCGGCTTGCCGGAGGCGAACCTTCTGCTGTAGGCTCCCCGATCATGATCAACCGGATCGGCGTCATCGGCGCGGGGGCGATCGGGTGCGTCGTGGGCGGGCTGCTCACGCGAGCGGGCCGGGACGTGACGCTCGTGGACCAGTGGCCGGAGCACGTCGAGACGATGCGCCGGCAGGGGCTCCGGCTCAGCGGCACGTGCGGCGACCACACGATCAAGGTGACCGCGCTGCACCTGCACGAGGCGCAGCGCATCGAGGAGCCCTTCGACGCTGTCTTCATCGCGGTGAAGTCGTACGATACCGAGTGGGCGGCAGCGCTCGGTGTCGCGTACCTGAAGCGCCCCGACGGCGTCGTCGTGGACTTCCAAAACGGGATGAACGACGAGCGCGTGGCGGCGGTCGCGGGTCGCGAACGCACGCTCGGGTGCGTGATCACGATCGGCGCGGGGATGTACGAGCCCGGCCACGCGATGCGGACCGACTCGGGCTCGCTCGGCTTCAAGATCGGCGAGCTCGACGGCAAGGACACGCCGCGCGCGCAGGAGCTGGCGCGGGTCGTCAGCGACGTGGCGCCGGCGAAGGTGACGACGAACCTGTTCGGCGAGCGCTGGTCGAAGCTCGCGCTCAACTGCATGGCGAACCCGCTGGCCGGGCTCTCCGGGCTCGGGACCGCGGAGGTGCGCACGGAGCCCGGGCCGCGGCGGCTCTCGGTGCACCTCGGCGCCGAGGTCATCCGCGTCGGCCGGGCGGCGGGTCACGAGGTCGAGCCGATCTTCCACATCGCGGCGCAGCGCTTCGTGGACGCGGCCGAGGGGCGCGGGCTCGCCGAGGTGGAGGCCGACGTCAGCCGCGACGCCCTGAGCCGCGCGGGCGGCCGGCCCTCCATGCTCCAGGACGTGATGCGCGGGCGCCGGACGGAGATCGACTACCTGAACGGCTACGTCGTCGCCCAGGGGCGCCGGCTCGGCGTCCCGACGCCGTTCAACGCGAAGGTCGTGGAGCTCTTCCACCGCCATCCGGTCGGGACGCTCACGCCGGATCCGAAAAACCTCGAGCCGTTGCTCGCGATGCTCGGATGAGGCGGACAGCGCCCTAACGCGCATGCCCGTCACGCCGTTCCACCTCGGGCCGGCGGTCGTGCTCGAGGCGGTCTGCCCCAGGCAGCTGAGCCTCGGCGTCTTCGCGCTGGTCCAGGTCGTGATCGACGTCGGGCGGTACGCGCTCACGCGGCTCGCGACGGCGCTGGCGCCGCGGCTCGGCCCCGCGACGCCACGCTGGGTCCGGGAGGAGCTCGGCGCGGGGGCAACGGACTCTTCCTTCCCGGCGCTTTCGTCTGGGTCCACGCGGCGTGCGCGGCGCTCGGTCTCGCAGGGCTGCTTCTCTGGCATGCGCTGGCCGAGCGCCGGCCCGCGGTGACGGCGGGATGAGGCTCATCCCCGACCTGGTGTGGGCCGACGGGGGCTGGCACGCGGGGCGCGTCGTCGAGCTCGAGCACGGCCGGATCACCACGGTCCATCCCGTGGATCGCCTCTGGCCCGGCGACCTGACGCTCCCCGGCAAGGCGCTCCTGCCGGGCACGGTGAACGCGCACTGCCACACCTTCCAGTCGCTCCTGCGCGGGCTCGGCGACGACCTCGACTTCGCGGGCTGGCGCGACCGGGTGCTCTACCCGTTCTCTCAGCGCCTCGACCGGCGCGGGATCGCGCTCGGCGCCGAGTTCGCGTTCGCCGAGATGCTGCTTCACGGCGCCACCACGTGCGTGGACTTCTTCTACCTGCAGGACGGCGGCAACGCGAACGCGGAGGCGGTGATCGAGGCGGCGCGCCGCGCCGGCATCCGGCTGGTCCTCGCGCGGGGCATGTACGACTGGGAGGGCGCGCCCGCGCGCTACCGCGAGCCGGTCGCCGAGGCGAAGGCGCGCACGGCCGAGCTCATCGCGGCGCACCGCAGAGACCCCATGGTGAGCGTCCAGCCCGCGCCCCACAGCCCCCACGGCGCCTCGCCGGCGATGATCCGGGCGGGGTGGGAGGTCGCGGAGGGCGAGGGCACGCGCTTCCACATCCACGTGGCGGAGGGGCGGTACGAGGGAGAGCGCACGCTCCGGGAGCACGGCGCCACGCCCGTCCGCCACCTCGACCGCCTCGGCGTCCTCGGCCCGCGGATGATCGGCGTCCACGGCGTCTGGCTCGACGACGACGAGGTCGCGCTGATGGGCGCGCGCGGGGCGGCGCTCGCCTACTGCCCGAGCTCGAACATGTTCCTCGGCGACGGGATCACGCGCCTGCCCGAGCTCCTGCAGGCGGGCGTCCGGGTCGGGCTCGGCACCGACGGCGGCTGCACGAACAACCGCCTCTCGGTGTTCGAGGAGATGCGCATGGCCTCGCTGCTCCAGCGCGTACGCCTCCTCGACGGCGCGGCGCTCCCCGCCGAGCGCGCGCTCGCGCTCGGCACGGCGTCGGGCGCCGAGATCCTCGGCCTCGACGCGGGCGTGATCGCGCCGGGCCGGCTCGCGGACCTCGTCGCCGTGGATCTCGCCCACCCCTCGCTCCACCCCCCGAGCGATCTCACGAAGTCGGTCGTCTACGCCATGTCGCCCCAGGCCATCACGGACGTCTGGGTCCACGGGCGGCGGGTCGTGGAGGCCGGACGCCTCGTCACGCTGGACCTCGCCGGGCTCCTCGGCGAGGTGCGCGCGCTCACGCGGGGCTGGACGCTCGCGACGGCGTGAGGGGGGCGGCGGGCCGGGGAACGGCGCCGGGGCGGCGGGGCCGCGTCAGCGCTTGAACGGGACGATGGAGAGGTCGCGCTCGCGCGTCGGGGGCGCGGGCGGCGCGGCCTCGACGGGCCGGGCCTTGGTCATCCGGCAGTGGCCCTCGAAGAGCACGCCTTCCTCGATGACCACCACGGGCGCCTCGACGTCGCCGTAGACGCGCGCCGAGCCGCGCAGCTCGACGCGCTCGGAGGCCAGGACGTTGCCGACGACCTCGCCGGAGATCAGGACGATGCCGGCGCGGATGGAGGCGTTGACGACCCCCTTCTCGCCGACGATGAGGCTGTCGTTGGAGACGATCTCACCGCGGAAGCGCCCGTTCAGCATGACGGTGCCGCTGAACGTGTACTTGCCCTCGATCTCCGAGCCTTCGTCGATGAAGGCGGTGAGATCGCTCGCCTTGACCGAGGGCTTGCTGGTCTTCCGCCACAGCATGGGCGCGGTCCCCGGCGGGCCGGATTACCTCTGGAAGCTCTGCTGTCCCACGCGCTTCTCCTCGATCGGGACCACCTGGCGCGGGGCGCTCGGCTCCTCGTGCATCTTCGTGACGTTGCCGTTGAAGAAGCCGCCCTTCGAGATCACCAGCGAGTCGGTCTGGATGTTGCCGCTCACCCGGCCGGTCTCCGTGATCTCGACGTTGCCGGTGGCCACCATGTTGCCCTCGTAGTGGCCCATGATGATCGCGTCCACCGTCTGGACGTTGGCGCTGACGACGCCCTTCTCGCCGATGACGAGCTTGCCGCCGACGTTCAGCTCGCCGCCGACCTCGCACTCGATCTGGATCGAGTCCGCGATGTCGAACTTGCCCTCCATCCGCGCGTGGTCGCCGACGACCGTCAGCAGCGTGATGGGGTTGACGGGCTTCGCGTTGTCGACGGCCTGCGGCGCTGCCGGCTTTTGCGGCGCTTTCTTGTCTCCGAACATCTACGCCTCCTTGGTGCGTTTGTGGAACACCGCTCCAGCGAGCGCGATCGCACAGTGCGAGTGGAACGCCAGAATTAGCACCCTTGGCCTGCGGAAGTCAACCCTGTCCGGAGCCACACATTACGTGGGGTGCGGCGGCGCGCGACGCCCTAGGCTCAGCGTGCGGTCGCGGTCAGATAACCGGAAACGGGAACGAGGTGCCTGCCCGTCTCGGAGGTGGGTCCAGCTGGATACCGGCAGCATCATCGTCATCAACCGCGCGAACAACACCATCCAGGCCAGGATCCCGATGCCGACGGAGCCGGCGCACCTCGCGGTGCACCCCGGGCTGGATCTGGTGTACGTGACCCCGTGGACCGACAACGCGCTCCGGATCATCGGAGATCCGTGACGGGAGGTCGCGTCAGTACGAGGTGACCCGGGGCGGTCGGGGCGGCTTCAGAAGCTGCGGATCAGGCGCTCGACCCGCTCGTCGTGGGACTGGAACGGGTCCTTGCAGAGGATCGTCTCGCGCTCCGGATCGTTCAATTTCAGATAGACCCAGTCCACGCGGTAGTCCTTGCCCTTGAGGTTCGCCTGGCGGATGAACTCGCCGCGCAGCCGCGCGCGGGTCGTCTGTGGGGGAATGTGCTTCGCCTGCTCGATCGTCTCGTCGTCGGTGATCCGGTCCACGTAGTCGTTGGCCACGAGGCGGTAGTAGACGCCCTTGTCGGGCCGGATGTCGTGGTACTGGAGGTCCAGCAGCGAGACCTTCGGGTCGCGCCAGGACAGCCGGTGGCGGTTCATGAAGTTCTCGACGAGCTGGCGCTTGATGACCCAGTCGAGCTCGCGGTGGAGCTGCATCGGGTCGGTTTCGAGCTTCGTGAGCACATCCGTCCAGCGCGCGAGCACGTCCTTCGACGCCGGGTCCGGGCTGATCGAGTCCACGTAGCGCGTCGCGTACTCGAGGTACTCGAGCTGCAGCTGCAGCGCGCTGATCGTGCGCCCGTCCTTCAGCTTGATCGTCTCCCGGAGCGTCGGGTCGTGGGAGATGTCGCGAATCGCCTGCACGGGCGACTGCAAGGAGTAATCGCGGTCGAAGAAGCCGTCCTCGATCATGTCCAGCACGAGCGCGGTCGTGCCGATCTTGAGGTACGTCGCCACCTCGGACATGTTCGAGTCGCCCACGATGACGTGCAGGCGCCGGTAGCGCTCGGCGTCGGCGTGAGGCTCGTCGCGCGTGTTGATGATCGAGCGCGACGAGGTCGTGGCGCCCGAGATCTCCTGGCAGATGTGCTGGGCCCGCTGCGAGAGGCAGTAGTGGAACCCCCGGGGCGTCTGCAGCACCTTGCCCGCGCCGGCGAAGATCTGTCGGGTGACGAAGAAGGGGATGAGCGCCTCGGCGAGCCGCTGGAACGACACGTCGCGGCTGACGAGATAGTTCTCGTGGCAGCCGTAGCTGTTGCCCGCCGAGTCGGTGTTGTTCTTGAACAGGAGGATGTTGCCCGAGATCCCGTCCTCGCGCAGGCGCTTCTCGGCCTGGTGCAGCAGGTCCTCGACGATCCGCTCGCCCGCCTTGTCGTGGATGACGAGCTCGGTGACGTCGTCGCACTCGGGCGTCGCGTATTCCGGATGGAATCCGGTGTCCAGATAGAGCCTGGCGCCGTTTTCGAGAAATACGTTGGCATTCCGAGCGCCCGGGATCACCTTCTCGAACAGATACCGCGCGACGTTGTCGGGCGACAGGCGCCGCTGGCCGTTCAGGGTGCAGGTGAGACCGTACTCGTTCTCGAGGCCGAAGATGCGGCGCTTCATCTGCGTCTCAGCCTAACACGACCTACCTCGCCGTGCCCAGGAGTTGCCCGAGCGCCTCCGTGGGAATGCGCCGGAACTTGCGCCGGACCTTGGTCCGGTCCAGGACCGCGACCTCCAGGTCGCGCTCGTTGAGCGTCTTGTTCTGCGTGACGGTCAGCGCGCGGACCCCGAGCTGGAGCGCGGCGTCGAGCGCCAGGCCCTCCGCGTAGTGGTCCTTGAGGACGCGGCGGATCTCGTCCGCCTGCCCGCCCATCGCCGCGTAGTTCCGCTCGTCCTCGATCGTGCCGTCGTACAGGATGTGGTAGATCTCGTTGCGCGCGCCGTTGTCATCGCCCACCTCGGCGACGAGCACCTCGACCTCGAACGGCTTGATGTCCTGCGTGAAGATGTTCCCGAGGGCCTGGGAGTAGGCGTTCGCGAGCGCCTTCGCGGTCACGTCGCCGCGGCTGTAGGAGTAGCCCTTGACGTCCGCGTGCCGGATCCCCGCGATGCGCAGGTTCTCGAACTCGTTGTACTTGCCGACGCCGGCGAACGCGATCCGGTCGTAGATCTCCGAGATCTTGTGCAGCAGCGTCGAGGGGTTCTCCGCGACGAGCAGGATGCCGTCGCGGTACTCGAGCGTGACGGTCGACCGGCCGCGTGCGATGCCCTTGCGCGCGTACTCGGCCTTGTCCTTCATCATCTGCTCGGGGCTGACGTAGTAGGGGAGCGGCATCGCCTCAGTCCCCCGTCGCGTTGCGGGTCCGGTCCGCCAGGATCGTCTCGCACACGCGCCGCACTTCGTCGTCCGGCACGTCCTGGAACCCGGAGCGGGTGATGGTCTTGACGGACGGGAAGATGCCGCGCACGAGATCCGGCCCGCCGGTCCCCACGTCCTCGTCGGCCGCGTCGACGAGCGCCTCGAGCGCGACGCGGAGCGCCTCCTCGCGCGTCATGTCGCGGCGCCAGAGCTTCTTCAGCGAGTCGCGCGCGTCCTTCGAGCCCGAGCCCTGCGCGTCGTAGTTCGTCTCCTCGTAACGGCCGCCGGTGACGTCGTACTTGAAGAGCCGGCCGGTCCCGGCCTTCTCGTCGAAGCCCGCGAAGATCGGGACCACGACGAGCCCCTGCATCGCGGCGGGGAGGTTCATGCGGATCATCTGCGAGAGGCGGTTGGCCTTGCCCTCGAGCGAGAGGTTGTCGCCCTCGACCTTCTCGTAGTGCTCGAGCTCGGTCTGGAAGAGCTTCGCCATCTCGGTCGCGGGCCCGGCGACGCCGGCGATGCCGACGCCCGAGAGCTCGTCGGCCTTGAAGATCTTCTCGATCCGGCGGCCCGCCACCTGGTAGCCGGCGGTCGCCTGCCGGTCGCCCGCCATGATGACCCCGTCGCGGTAGCGCACGGAGAGCACGGTGGTCCCGTGGGGCGGCTCGGGCGGCGCCTCGTGCGGCGCAGACGCGCCGCCCGGCATCATGTGCGGCGCCTCGCGGCGCAGCAGGTCCATGAAGCTCGGGTTCGAGTAGTCGTTGAAGAGATGCTGCCAGCGGCCCTGGTCGGCCATGCCCGTCACATTCCGGCCGCGCGCGAGATGTTGCGCAGCAGATCCGCCGCCGTGGGCGACTCCATCAGGAGTCCGCGGACGTGAGCCTCGGTGCCGCGCAGCGGCTCGAGCATGAAGATTTTCTTCAGCGGCCCCTCCTTGAGGTCGAAGATCACAGAGTCCCAGCTCGCCGACACGATCTCCTCCGCGTACCGCTGCAGGCACATGCCGCGGAAGTAGGCGCGCGTGTCCTTCGGCGGGTCGTAGATCGCCTTGGAGATCTCGTCGTCGGTGACGATCCGCTCGACGGCCTCGGCCTCCTCGAGCTTGTAGTAGAGGCCCTTGCCCGGGCGGATGTCGTGGTACTGGAGGTCGATCATCTGCACGCGCGAGGCGTTCCACTCGAGCGTGTGCTTCGCCATGTAGTTCTCGATGACCTGCCGCTTGATGACCCAGTCGAGCTCGCGGCCGAGCTGCGCCGGGTCCTCGGCGAGGCGATCCAGCGTGTGCTCCCAGCGGCCCAGCACGTCGGCGACCCAGGACTCCTTCTCGCGGTCGCGGTAGTAGCGCTGCGCCATCGCCAGGAACTCGCGCTGGAGGTCCACGGCGGAGACGGAGCGTCCGTCCTTGAGCCGGATCGTGTCGCGGCAGGTGAGGTCGCGCGAGACTTTCCGGAACGCGGCCACGGGCCCGTCGATGGACAGGTCGCGGTCGATGAAGTCGTCCTCGACCATGCTGAGCACGATCGCCATCGTCCCGACCTTGAGGTAGTTGGCGGTCTCGCTCATGTTGGCGTCGCCGACGATGACGTGCAGGCGGCGGTACTTCTCGGGGTCGGCGTGGGGCTCGTCCCGCGTGTTGATGATCGGGCGCGAGTGCATCGTCTCGAGGCCGACCTCCGTCTCGAGGAAGTCGGCGCGCTGCGAGATCTGGTAATCGCACGGGTCCGCGTTGTTCTCGGCGCCGACCTTCCCGGCCCCGGTGAAGATCTGACGAGTCACGAAGAACGGCATCATGTGCTGCACGATCCGCGCGAACGGCACCCGGCGGTCCATCAGGTAGTTCTCGTGGGTGCCGTACGAGTTGCCCTTGCTGTCGGTGTTGTTCTTGTAGATCAGGATCCGCTGCTCGGGCGGCGAGACCGCTTCGGCGCGCTGCCGCGACAGGTTCAGGATGCGCTCGCCCGCTCGGTCCCAGATCACGAGGTCGCGCGGGTTGGTCGTCTCCGGGCTCGAGTATTCGGGGTGCGCGTGGTCCACGTAGAAGCGCGCGCCGTTCGAGAGGATCAAGTTGATCAGGCGCGACTCCTCCTTCGAGGTGCCCTCCTTCTCCTCCATGTACTCGAAGCCCCGGGCGTCCCGGAGCGGGCTCTCCGCCTCGTAGTCCCACCGGACGCGCGAGGAGCGGAAGGTCTCGTAGGAGTTGATCAGCAGCAGCGAGGACAGGATCGGGTTGAAGTCGGGCTGGTTCTTCACCGTGATCCCGTACTCGGTTTCGATGCCCATGACTTTCGGGATGGCCATGCGTCCCCCAACGTCGCGTGAGAACAGAAACCCCTGGCCGGGGGCCAGGGGAGGAACGAGGGGGGCCGCGGGACCCCCCTCCCGATCTCGGTTACAGGTATTGGCCGGTGTTGACGAGCTTTTCCACGCTGCGCTGCTTTTCCTTCGCCTCGCCCATCAGCGGTTTCACGTAGACGATCCGCTCGCCCTTCTTGCCGGCGATCTTGGCCCAGTCGTCGGGGTTCGTCGTGTTCGGCAGGTCCTCGTTCTCCTTGAACTCCTCGCGCACGGCCGTGGTGAGGTCGTCGGTCGTGATGCCCTTGGGGCCGCCGCCGATGAGGCGCTTGAGGGCGAGCTTCTTGGCCCGGCGCACGATGGACTCGATCATGGCGCCGGAGGAGAAGTCCTTGAAGTAGAGGACCTCCTTGTCGCCGTTGGCGTAGGTGACCTCGAGGAAGCGGTTTTCCTCGGAGAGGCTGTACATGGCCTCCACGCTGGCGACGATCATCTGCTCGATGGCGGCGGCGATGTCGCCGCGGGCCTCACTCTGGGCGAAGGGGATGTCGGTGGTGAGGTACTTCTTGAAGATGTCGGCGGCCGCGGCGCGGTCGGGCCGCTCGATCTTGATCTTCACGTCCAGGCGCCCGGGGCGCAGGATCGCGGGGTCGATGAGGTCCTGGCGGTTACTGGCGCCGATGACGATGACGTTCTTGAGGCCCTCGACGCCGTCGATCTCGGCCAGGAGCTGGGGCACGATCGTGGTCTCGACGTCGGAGGAGATGCCGGTGCCGCGGGTGCGGAAGAG
>WNFJ01233991.1_pt1 | contig 11903 bp, 11 predicted proteins | sample 5400461 | NCBI WGS metagenome assembly WNFJ01 (sample SAMN13153349, study PRJNA577476) | soil metagenome | isolation source: 115 cm saprolite on Douglas fir-dominated hillslope | place: USA:California | collected 2013-09-17
GCCAGAGCGTTTTTACGACGGGCGCCGATCATTATTCTCGACGAACCCACCAGTGCGCTCGATCCCTGGGCTGAAGCTGACTGGTTGCGGCGATTCCGAGGACTTGCCGCCGGTCGTACCGCGATTATTATCACGCACCGTTTTACTACCGCGATGCATGCCGACATAATACATGTGTTGGAACATGGACACATCGTTGAATCGGGAAATCATTATGAATTGTTGCAGCGAAACGGCCGTTACGCTGAATCCTGGTCTACGCAAATAGACGTGGCCGAGAGTTTCAATCCTATTGGCGCCTGATGCTGCGCGCGCGCTCGCGGAGAAGCAATTTCTGACAGAGTTCGAGAATGCTGAAGTGCTAATCGTGAGAAAGCTCTTGCAACTGTCGAGGCTGGAAGCATGGCTGCTGTTTCAGGCGGCGGTGTTGCTGCCGACAGTTCGTCTGGCGCTCAATTTTATGACGGTGTCGCGATTGAAAGACCTCGGAGCTAGGACGGTCCGTGAACTTCGAGATCCTCGTTTGCCACCGCAAGCCACCGCGCGCATGGTGCGCGTCGCGGCTCAGCGCGGTTTGTACCGGGCTAAGTGCCTCGACCAATCGTTAGTGCTGTGTTGGCTTTTACGGCGGCAGGGAATTGATGCTCGGATCGTTTTCGGAGCGCGAAAGGAAGATGAGCAAATGGAGGCCCACGCCTGGATCGAAGTGGATGGTATATCACTCGATGAGGACGACAATCCGCATCGCCGGTTCTCAACTTTCAGAGGCATGTCCGCCTCAGAGATCACTAGATAAGACTGTTCATCGTCTGGGTGGTAATTCGACCAAAGCGCAAAGCTGGAAGTTTGATCGGTTCTCCCGCGTCAGCCGGAGCTAGCAATCAGAATGTCATCGTATGACATCTACTCGTGCGGCCGCTTTATCCGGGACGAGGTGCGCACCGGCGCCTATGCCGAGGCGCTGCGCAGTTGCGTCAGGCCGGCAGAGCGGGGGTTTCTTATGTCGCGGAAAGGCGGGCCCAACGAAGTTGTCTAAATCGTGGTGGAGCCAGATGGCAGCTTTGCGAGTCTCCTCTATTCATACTGACCGCCGAGACAATGCTCAGCGCGGCATTCATTATCTACTTCTGCCTCTCTTTCAGGATCGGCGCGGCATTGCTTGCGATTCCCCTGCCTTTTGCTGTCTTTGCCGTCAGTATATTTGTCCCGGGCCCGCTGCTGTATGTTCGCTTGGCCCTAAAGTCTAGGGGTGAAACGTGAGAGCGATAGGGTTTGGGATCGATCCACAAAACGAAACTGTGGTTATGATTCGAATTGGAAGATCAAGCGTCGTTTGTTCAGACCGGGCAAAAGATCATGCGGCTCTAGCCGCTGAATTCAACCACCAGCATTACCTTCGACTTTCCGAATTGCTCGATCCCGGGCTTCTGCATTCCATTCAGTTAGAGATCGACAGAGGCGAGTTTTACAAACGAGTTCACAAAGGCATCGGTAACGACCTTTGTCTAAAAGGCGGCGGCAGCACGGCCTTCGGCGCCTTGCTATTCCTGATGAACGACGAAGAACTGTTCCAGATAATTCAGGACATAACCAAATGCGCTCGAATCGGCTGCTTTGACGGCAGAGTATATCGGGTCACTCCCGGTCAAGGGCATCGCGATTCGTGGCATGATGATCAAATAGAGCAACGTCTTGTTGGCCTGACCCTCAATCTGAGCAAAGAGGTCTACGACGGTGGAATACTTCAGATACGCGACCGCAACTCAGGAAAGATCCTCAGCGAAGTAGCAAACGTCGGTATCGGGGATGCTGTAGTTTTTCGTCTTTCTTCCAGACTTGAACACCGTATCACCGAAGTGAAAGGGAAGGCTTCCAAGACGGCGTTTGCAGGCTGGTTTAGAGCAAAGCCGGATTTTCTTACGTTGCTGAAAGGCGAGCCCAACGAAGTTGTCTAAATCGTGGTGGAGCCAGATGGCGGCGTTGCGGCCTCCTCTGTTCATACTGACCGCCGAGACAATGCTCAGCGCGGCATTCATTATCTACTTCTGCCGCTCTTTCAAGATCAGCGCGGCATTGCTTGCGATTCACCTGCCCCTGTCTTTTGCGGTCTTTGCCGTCAGTATATTTGTCCCGGGCCCGCTGCTGTATGTTCGACTAATCAGGGAATCGAAGCTCGCCCGACATTTGCTAGGGCTGATTCCGGGACTAACGTTTGCGTCAATTGGACTTCTGTACGCAACCGATTTGGCCGGCTACTTTTGGCTCAGAAGCAATATCAACTACAAACTGGTTTGGCTGTTTATCGACGATTGGCGTCACGGAGAAGCACTCGTTCCCGTGTCGCGTTCAATCTACGTTTTGGTAATTGTTTTTGTGTCGGTGGTTGTGGCCATACACATCAGTCTCGCTGGAAAGACTTCAAGCGGGCTGGAAAATCTCTTATTGCTCGACCGGCCACTTAGTATCTTCAAGAATCGCCGCCGCGCATTCAAAACAGCTATCGTTATTGCCATTCTTTTGTTGGCGTGGGTTGCGGATTTCTGGATCGTATTGCGGCGCGCGCCCTACAGCGAGCTGTTGAGCAGCGATCCATTTATCGGCTTCGTTCGCAGATCAACCGGAGTATATGACCGGAATTATCTGGAGTTTGCCAACAACGTAAGGCAGGAGGACGAACGATGCAGGTCCACTTATCCACGAACGCAGACGTTCGAAAAGAAGAATGTAATACTGATTATCGTTGACGCGCTCCGCGCCGATCACACTCAGCTCTACGGTTATCACAGAGCGACGACACCCTTCCTGAAACATTTGCTGGACACGGGTCGCTTGCAGAAAGTTGAATTCGCGACCTCCACGTGCTCAGGAACCTTCTGTGGCGTCATGAGCACGTTAGCGTCGAAAGGTGTGAAGCATCTGGTGACTGGGAACTTCAAGCTCTATGACTTGTTGCGTGACCAGGGATACCGAACGTATCTGATCTTATCTGGTAGCCATGATTACCAGGGCTTGAAGGAAGCTTATGGCCGGGAAATGACGTTGTACTTCGACGGCCAGAATTCAAAAAAATATTCCAGCGCGGACGACCGCATCATTTTCGAAGCTTTGGATCAAGTTCCCAACTACCGCGACACGCCTGCGTTCTTCTACATACACGTAATGGCGGTTCACCTATTTGGCGTCAAGCAAGAATCGTTTAACTACTACCAACCGACAGCCACACGACACGATATTCGGGCCATGTTCCGCGGTGATCCCGGTCCCTGGCCGGTGATCATAAACAGTTATGACAACAGCGTAATGCAAGCCGATGCGACCATCGAACAGATCTTCAACGTTCTGGATCAAAAAGGTTACCTGCGCAACAGCATTGTGGTGATTCTGGCTGATCACGGTGAGGGTTTGGGTGAACGGACGCAGCATGGATGGGGACATGGACATTGGCTTTATCGAGAATTCATTCAAATTCCGCTGCTGATCTATGAAGAGTCTCCAGTCAAATATGGTAACTTGAAGTTTGCGACACAAATTGACGTAGCCCCGACGATCGTCGATCGCTTGGGTCTTCCGGTGCCGGATTGCTGGCGAGGTACATCACTCCTGAGGCCGGGCTTCAAGACGGTTACCACGCATCGAACGGGTCTTTCGAGGCCGTGCACTGCCGTGCTCTATCGAGCGGATACGGCAATGTATCACTACATTTATTGTTCGGTTGGAAAGACAGAGGAGCTATACGAATTGACGAGCGATCCGAATGAGACAAGAAACCTGATCGGGACAGCAGACGCCGCGCTGATCGGACGCTTGCGTGAGGAATTGCAACGGAGTGAGGGGGAGTAGGCTTGCTGGCTTTCGGAACCGCGAACCCTGGCAGCAGGCAAGTGGTTTTACCGCACGTTGACACCCTAAAACCGCTCCTGTAATGTTTGCTGGATTCGCCGTTTACTACAGATAAACGTGTTTTCGGAAATTGGAGCGACGGTTTTCAGGACGGTTCTAATTAGGGCTCCAACACCGCGCGCAGCAACGTAAAAATGACTACTAACTCGATCAGCCCAACACACTCGACTGTTAAGACGAACCCGAACGTGATTTTCCGGCGCCTCGGCGAAGAGATTGTGCTATTCCACCTCGAGAGCGACAAGTTCTATGAACTCAACGGCACTGCCGCCAGATTTTGGGAGTTACTGCAGACCGGCAAAAGTGAAAATGAGATTCGTAACGAACTACTCTCGGAATTTGCCGTAGAACCAGCGCAACTGGCAAGCGAAATGAAAGCTTTGCTTCAGTCTTTGAGCCGGGAGGATCTAATCACTCTTCATGAATAAGACTCCAGCTCCAGCTCTCCAAACGGACACAACTTACCCTCAACAGCTCGGCTCGCGCTGGCTCGCTACACTCGGCTCCGGAACCGCAGGCGATCACTTCGGATCAGGTTTTTCAGTTGTTCAGGTCACTGCACGACGTAAGACGCTTTCACTCGCCCAGTTCATCGATTCGATTGGACCAGCTTTTGCGGAACGGCCCGAATGCGCCGTGGTCTTTGACGGAAACTTATACAACCAGGCAGACCTGAAATCTGAGCTTGGTTTTTCGCCGACCACAGTCATTGACGACGCGCAGCTAATCCTGCATGGTTTCGAGCGATGGGGTGAACAGTTGCTAAAGCGACTGCGAGGCGCCTTCGCGCTGCTTATCTGGGACAAAGCACGTGAGCTACTGTTGTGCCTGCGCGATCCGTTGGGAACGTATCCGCTTTTCTACGCCGACACCGCAAATGGGTTCATGGCGAGCACCTGCATCGATATGTTAACGCGTCAGCCGGGGGTGCCTTGGAAAGTTAATCGCGCGGCCCTGGCTGATTATTTCCTCGATCGATTTCCCCGACTGGAAGAAACATTCTTCGAAGGCATCAACCGAGTCCCACCAGGACATGTCGTTCGACTGACGCATGACGACCGGAGTTCTTACCGCTATTGGGACCCGGCGCCCGAAGGCACAATCACTTGGCTGTCACGCGACGATGTGGAACGATTTGATTACTTCCTCGAGCGCGCTGTCGAACGCTGTTTGCGCTTTGGCCCAACGGGAATCTTTCTCAGCGGTGGATTAGACTCTGTGTCCGTGGCAGCTATAGCAGCAAAGCAAAGTCGCCAAGAGGCGTTGGGTAATCCGCTGGCGTTGTCTCTGGTCTTTCCTGACCCCAGAATGAGCGAAGAGATCGTTCAAAGGGGCGTTGCTGCAGAGCTAAACCTACCACTCGTAATCAAGCCTTTCTACGATATGATCGGCAGCGAGCAACTACTGCGCCCGGCGATCGAATTGAGCCGCACGTTGCCTATGCCGCTCATGAACGTCTGGCTGCCCGCGTATCAAGAACTGGCGAGAGAGGGCAAACAGAGGGGTTGCCGGACAATTCTCACAGGAAATGGGGGAGACGAGTGGTTGACAGTATCGCCTTATCTAGCCGCCGACCTTCTGCGAGCTTTGAATTTCAGAGGAGTGTATCGGCTCGGAGAAAGCCTGCGTCGTTCGCATGCGCGGACCAGGCTGGCGATTGCGCGTATGCTACTATGGACCTTTGGGGCGAAACCATTGTTGCTTCCTGCGGCTCACCGATTCATCAAAAAGGCTGCGCCATCGGTTTTGCGGCTGCGCCGGCGACTGTTTCCGGATATGCCGAAATGGTTAGCGCCTGACGTCGCTTTACGTAACGAACTCAAGCTTCGTCGCGAAGAGTACGCGGCCAAGAAACAGAAGAGTTCTGCCGGCAGCAGATATCTCCAGGAGGGCCGAATAGCTTTTGATCATCCTTTGATTTCGTGGGACTTAGAGGAATATTTCAACGTTTATGGGCGGAACAACTTGCGCTTGCTCCAACCGTATTGGGACCCGGATCTGGTCGAATGGCTGTATCGAACGCCGCCATTCATGTTAAATCACGGAGGACGCAACAAGGGACTGGTTAGGGCATGGCTTGCGCGCGAATTTCCTAACCTTGGGTTCGAACGTCAGGTGAAATTAGAAGCGACCAGCTTTTATGTGTCTTCCGTACGGCGCGAGTCTCGCGCGCTATGGAACGAATTGGGATCCGCGCGAGTCCTTGGCGAATTGGGGGTTGTCGACGCGCACGAACTGACGCCATATCTGGAGCGGTTACTAGGCAATGAGCAGACAGGATTAGACGCACATCGCGTCTGGGCAGTATTGAATCTGGAATCGTGGGCTCGAGCTCATGTTTCATAAAAAGGAGGGGTCTGTTGTGACACACAAAGATCAGTTAGTGACGATCAATCAGGAAAAGGACGAGAAGCAGACTGGAGCTGATGCGGCAAAGAAGCCATGGCAGCCGATGCGACTGACTTACGCCGGTGAGGCTAAGGACGTGGTCCGCTCTGGAAGTGGCAAGACCAGTCCTAGCCCGGCCGATCCCGGCGACGTTCGTAAGCCTCCTGGCCAGAGCTAAGCCGCTGGTGCGGTCGTGGTTTGCCAAATTCGTTGTCAGCTTGCGATGTTGAAACTAAACATTGAGCGGGTGGCGGCGATGCCGCCTTGCCCTGTTCCGCCGTTGAATCCAAGTGTCGAAGTGTGGCACGACAACGAAGGGTTGATTGCCGCGTATGGTGAGGTATGCGGTGATGAATACCTAATGCACTTGCCGGGTCTCGCCACGTTCAGCTTTGCGCGCGATCGCGACGAAGTCTCCGCACGCATCGGCGCCCATACGCGCGACGAATTGATTGTTGACGCGTATTTCAGAAGAGTGCTGCCGATGGCCCTTCAGGTTCGGGGCCGCGAGGTTCTGCATGCAAGCGCCGTACAGTTCCCGAGCGGCGTTGTGGCAATGTGCGGCCGTTCGGCGTCGGGAAAATCAACCATCGCGTACGGGTTGAGCCGCCGCGGCCATTCGCTTTGGGCCGATGATTCCCTGGTACTGGATTTATCGGATCGCATTGAGCCTGTTTTCCTTCCCTTTAAAGTCAAGCTCCGACCGTCGGCTGCTGAACTCTTTAATGTCGAGTCGCCGGCAAGCGCACCGACCGCTGATCACCAACATAACGGCGCGCTGACAAAGCGCTTGTCACTCGTTTGTGTTTTGAATAAGGAGACGGAAAGTGAGTCCGCCGTCGAGGTGCGTCGGCTTTCTTCAACCGAGGCTTTTACGAGCGTTCTGACGCACGCGTACTGTTTCACGTTCCAGGATGCAGCCCGAAAGCGCCGGATGATGCATCACTACTTCCAGCTCGTCGCGAACATTCCAGTCTGCGAAATTCGATTCAAAGCAGGATTGAAAAATCTGCCAGCGGTGCTCGATGCGGTTGAGCAAACGGCCAAAGCCTGCGCCTGAGAGCAGCCACACCCAGATATCTGCCGTTCAATACAATCTGAGCTGAAGTGTTGTGGCGTCCTCGATTTTGTTGGGCTCGGCGTTAATCGAATCATCGCAGATGGGATAACTTCACAGTGCCCATCAAACAAATCTCGCTTTTTGAGTTTCTTCTCCTGACTGCGGTCGTTACAGTTCTCACCGTGTCAACGGCGTGGGTGTACCCGATTTGGGACGACGCCAGGCTGCTGGTTCTGATTGGTGAATCGGGAGACGCAGCGATTCGAGGGGATCTTGATAGCCGGGTGCTTCTGTCGCACTTCTTCATCTTCCTTTCGCACCGCGGATTGTTTCTGCCGGTTGGGCTCGTACTTCACTGGATGTCGTGGTTCGGTATGGGACTCGTCACGCTCCGATTCTGGCAAATGACGTTTCCCGCGCATGCCCGATTCGCCCTGCTGCCGGCAATACTCTCGGTGACGCCGATTCTCTGCAAAGTTCAGTTCGTCGTAATGTCGGTGGTCTTTATCGATGTCATCGAACCGGTGCTGGCGTTTTGCGGAATTCTGTTGCTCATGTCGGAACGCTGGCGCGGACGACGGAGGATTCTCGTTACCGCCGGCAGTCTTTTTCTCATCGTCGTTGCGTGCCTGCTATCGGAGTATGGGGTTGCGACCGCCGCCGTCGGATGCGTTTTGTTGTTTGGCAAGGCCTTGCGAACGGCCGGCGCAGGTAAACGTGAATCGATGATTCTCGCGCTACTCGTGAGCGCTTGCCCTTTCGTTTCGTACATCGTTTTCTCGATTCTCGCTGCTTCCGCAGCCAGCCCACCGTACCAAGCCAGTTTTGCCATTCTGTCATTGTTCGGCAACATTCAGTTGATCCCTTTTCGCCTGATTTCCGGCATCTGGCGCGGAGTAATCGGGGCCTACCTTGAGTCTCTAGGATCGATTACGGTGTATGGAAAAGCCCCGCTGTTGAGCTTCTTCAGCGGCGCAATACTTTCGGCAATGGTCACCTTTGCCGTCTATCGCAGGAGGGCGGATGCTTCACCCGCCGGTCGCGATTGGCCGACGGCGCTTACATTGCTTGTCGCGACCGTAATCGGTGTTCTGCCTTTCTTGTTAATGAATCGCACACTGGAAACATATTGGGATTCGCGGTTCTGGCTGCCGGCGATGCCGTTAGTATCAAGTTTGACGGTTTATCTGTTACTGTCTGTGGTTCGTAAACGGCTGTGGATACTGGTGCCAATCTGTTGCGGGTTCCTGGCAGGTTATTGGACGACCACCGAGATCATCAGGACGCATAAGAATCAGGTGCCGCCGTTTTCCATTCTCGCCATTCCCAAGAAATGACATGCAAGCATTTGCTGAACTCGGCACGCTCATAGAAGAGCGGTGGCGGAACACGAATTACAACGACCGGGCGTTTCCCGAGATAGCCGCCCAGGCGCTCGCCGAAAAACATCTGCCCGACCACATCTCAGCGTGGGACATCATTCGCTGGGTACATTCCGCCGCAAGTCTGCCTGCGCAAATGGATTTGGATTTAGATTTTGGAAATCCGCCAATCACGCTATTCGTGGGCCCGCGATTTTATATTGACGTTTACTTTTGGCTCGACGGTACCACCAGTATTCACCAGCACCGCTTTTCCGGCGCCTTTCAAGTGTTGCTAGGAAGCAGCGTCCAGGCGAAATACAGTTTCGAGAAAGAACACGAAATCAATCCGCATTTTTTGATCGGTAAGGTTTCTTTGAATGAAGTGTCGCTGTTAAGAAAGGGCGACATTCGTCAGATACTCGCCGGCCCGGCGTTCATCCATTCGCTATTCCATCTCGACCGGCCGTCAGCAACCATCACCGTGCGTACTTACCGGAATGCTAACTCACAGGTGCAATATTCTTATCTCAAACCTTTTGTGGCGCGGAACCCGTTTTTTAGCGATCCACTCCTGAAGCGAAAAGTGCAAACGGTGGATTTGCTTCTCAGGATGAAGCATCCAGAGGCTGACAAGTTCATCGCTGACATCATCAACACTTCCGATTTGCAAACGGCCTTTTCAGTTCTCGACAAAGCTTTCGGGTTTCTCTGTCATCGTGAACTGGAAGAGATCGTCGGTGTGACACGCAGCCGCGACCGGTTTCACGCTCTGCTTGATCGCGCGCGGGAAAGGCACGGGGCGTTAGCCGAGTTGCTGTTGCCTGTCTTCGAAGAAGAGTGGAGACAGAATGACATCTCCCAGCGCCGCGCCGAGATAAAGGGCGAAGACCATCGCTTTTTTCTCGCCCTGCTCTTGAACGTGCCGGAAAGAACAAAGATGCTATGCCTTGTTAAGAAAAGATTTCCGGACAAGAATGCAATAGACCTCGTTGTTAGTTGGGTAAGGGAACTGACCGCAACAAAAACTTTCGGATCACGCGAGCAAAACGTTCTGGGTCTTGAGAATTTCGATGAGGGTCAACTTTTTGTCCTTAGAGGGTTGTTGGAAGGTCTCACTGTGAAAGAGATTCAAGCTAAAGCGGCCGCCGAACGTGACCGAGACGCAAAACTTCAGTCGTCCATCGGCGAGGTAGCCGACCACATCCGGAATCTCACATTGTTCAAGTCGATCTTTGCCGATTGATGTGACTTCACTTGGGGCCGCGTGGCAGGGAGAACGGAAGTTCTTTTCGCTTGTCGTATTTCCAATCGGCGTAGGGACCGTTCTGATCGACATAGTGCAGGAACGCTTGCGCTGCACGCTCCCCCTCCATAGGCTCCCGCCAATGTGTGCACTCAGTCCCGCGATAGAATAAGGCGTCGCCGGGAGTTAATTCGATGGACGAGACTCGGTCGGGACCGTCGAGTAGAATCGGCCAGGGACGCTCTGCGTCGTACCCCAAACACAACGACACACTAATCTCGCAGGACGGTCGATCGGTGTGTCTCACTAAAATATCCCCGCGTTCGTAAACTCGAAAATAAGAGTACGTGGGAAACAGTTTCAAGTGCGTAACATCTTCGGCGAGGGGCAGCAGGTCCATCAGCAGGCCATCTGTAAAAAAGTCTCCAGGCGCGGCCCACGCCCCCGGTGAGCGGGCATCATGACCCATGGTCCCGCTGTCAGCTCGCTTGCATGCGTACCTGTAAAGCAGCGACAACTGAGGATCCTTAAGGCACGATCGCCAAACGACGTATTTTTGTCGCGCGAATAACTCGCCTGGGTCGCTCATGAACGCTAAGCTATCACCGTCTCGCGCCTTGATTCAAATGATAACAACGGGACAGACTCTGCCTTGCTTTACTAAGATTCCAGCAGGCGGTCTTCAGGTTTCGAGATGATGTCAGTCGCCCGTCCCGAGGAGCAAATTCTAATCTGCGTGGCGCGCCGATCACTTGACACAGCGATGGCAGAGCGGCTGCGCCAATTGCTCAAAGATGATCTGGACTGGAAATATCTGGTGGCCACGGCCCACCATCATTGTCTCGCCCCGCTGTTGTATTCGCATCTGAATGCCTCGGCTTCGTCGTTGGTGCCAGCGCACGTCATGGGCCGGCTACAGCGGGACAATCAGGAGAACACCCGATCCAACCTTTTTCTCACCGGGGAATTGCTCAAAGTGCTGGAGCTGTTCGAAGTGAATAGCATTCGTGCAGTCTCGTTCAAAGGACCCACACTCGCCTTGCGGGCGTATGGCGATGTTGGGTTAAGACAGTTTGGAGACCTTGATGTCCTGGTGGAGCGGAAAGACATCCTGAAGGTCAAGGAATTACTTATTAGCCGCGCTTTTAAGTCTACGCTTGAACTGACAAGCACCCAGCAAGCGGCCTTACTGCGGTTTGATTGTGCCTACACCTTCGCTAACGAGCAGGGTGTGGTGCTGGACGTGCATTGGGATTTTGTCGAGCGACACTTCTCGTTTGATATTGACGTTAATCGTTTGTGGGACCGGCTTGAGCCGGTGACGATGCGGCAAACAATTGCTTACTCTTTCAGCCGAAGACCTGCTCTTGATCCTCTGCCTTCATGGCTTCACGCACCTCTGGGAAAGGCTGGGATGGATTTGCGATGTCGCCAGCCTGATTGATAGTCGGAAAGATCTTAATTGGCAACGCGTCCTGGAAAACGCAACCACTCTGGGCGCTCGAGGTATTCTTTCGCTGGGACTCCTCCTGGCCGGCGATTTGCTCGACGCCTCGGTCCCACCGGAAGTCTCGAAATCACTACAGCCGAATGCGAGAGTGAAGAAACTTGCAAGGCAGGTGCGCGAGCAACTCTTCACTGAGCGCAGCGCGCCGGCGGGCGTGTTTGCTGAGGCCGGCACGCTCGTGTCCTTGAGAGAGCGAAGGCGCGACCAGTTAAGATCCTGTCTCCGTCTGGCCACCACCCCGAGGAGCTATGATTGGATGTTTCTGTCGGTGCCCGATTCGCTCTTCTTCCTTTATTACTTGGTGCGGCCACTGCGACTCGCGGGAAAGTACGGCGCGAAACTCCTGGGAGACTCTGGTCAGCACCAAGCCAGCACGAACGGCAATGCAGACCCATTGTCTTGAACAGACATTCCCAATCTTCCTCATTCCTCTTTCATCAA
>WNFJ01179249.1_pt1 | contig 11901 bp, 13 predicted proteins | sample 5400461 | NCBI WGS metagenome assembly WNFJ01 (sample SAMN13153349, study PRJNA577476) | soil metagenome | isolation source: 115 cm saprolite on Douglas fir-dominated hillslope | place: USA:California | collected 2013-09-17
GCCGCCGCGCAGCGTGTAGCCCGACTCGGCCTCGATGCTCACCACCGGCACGACGCGCACGGTCTTCTTGCTCACGCTGTCGAGGCGCACGGTGATGTCGCGCGGCGTGATGTCGGTGACGATCACATCGGCGCCCTTGGGCACTGGGACGTCGCTGGTGGCGAGCTGCAGGGTCCATTGCGTCGCCGTCATGGTGTCCGGTACGGTCTTGGTGATGACGTGCTGCAGCGTCCGCAGCTTCAGCAGCTCGCTGCCGCGCCCGGACACCACCACCGCGATGGGCGGCAGCGCCGCCTGCAACGTGCGGCCCGGCGGCAGCTCCAGCACGAGGCGGGCGGCGAAGGACTGAGTGATCGGCTGTTGCAGCGCCACGGCGACGTACAGCATGAGCGACAGGAACAGGGCCGCCAGCTTGATGGGCCAGTTCCGGGTGACCAGGAGCGTGAGTCTATTGGCCATCGGTGAGCCGTTCGATGAGCGTTGCGTTCACCGGGCCGTCCCATTCGGCGGCCCCGATCACCTTCTTCACAATGATGCCGTCCCGGTCGATCACGAAGCTCTCCGGGACCCCCGTGGTCTGGTAGATCTGCTGGATGTCGCCCGACTGGTTGTGCAGGATCTGAAACGTAAGGCCCAAGTCCCGCGCGTACGCCGCCACGACGGAATCGCCGTCGGCATCGATGCTCACCGACACGATCTGGAAGTCCCGCCCGCCGAGCTTGTGGTGGAGGCGCTCGATCGCCGGCATCTCGACGCGGCAGGGTTGGCACCAGGTCGCCCAGATGTTGAGCAGGATGACCTTGTTCTTGTAATCCGCCAGCGTCGTGGCGCGGCCGGTGACAAGATCCACGGCGTGGAAATCAGGCGCGCGCGAGCCCACTTCGAGCAGGTTCATCTGCGGGCGGATCTTGATCACGAGCGCCGTGGCGAAGACAACGGCCATGGTGGCGCTGGCAATGGCCGCCCACTGCTGGCGATTCGTCATACGGTCACGAGGCAGCGGCGGCGCAGCTCGCGCACCTCGCGCGCCGGATCGGCGGCGCCGAAGACGGCCTGACCGGCGACGAACGTGTCCGCGCCGGCCGAGTGCGCCTGGCCGATAGTCTGTGCGGTGATGCCGCCGTCGACCTCGATATAGGCCTGCGAGCCACGCGCCGCGAGCAGCTCGCGCGCGCGGCGGATCTTGTCGTCCGATCCCGGCAGATACGTCTGGCCGCCGAAGCCGGGGTTCACGGTCATGATGAGGAGCAGGTCGAGGTCGGACGCCACATCCTCCACCAGTGCCAACGGCGCCGCCGGATTCAGCGCGAGGCCCGCGAGCATGCCGCGCTCCTTCACGGCCGCGAGCTGACGCTGCACGTGGCGGGTGGCGTCGGGATGAAACGTGAACACGCTCGCGCCGGCGTCGGCGCAGGGCGCGATGTACTTCTCGGGCTCCACCACCATCAAATGCACGTCCAGCGGCTTGTTGGTCAGCTTGCGGAGCGCGGCCACCATGTTCGCGCCGAAGGTGATGCTCGGGACGTAGCAGCCGTCCATGATGTCGACGTGGAGCCAATCCGCGCCGCCCGCCAGTGCCTGGGCCACGTGCTCGCCCAAGCGCGTCAGGTCCGCCGCCAGCACACTCGGCGCGATGCGAATGCCGTCGGTCATTTCGGGCTCCGGGCCACCACGATGTTCACGACCGCGCCGGCGGGCGCGAGCGTGCCGGCGCCGGGCTGCTGCGCCACGACCGTGCCGGGATTGGCGTCGGCCGTGGTGTGCCGCGTCACCGTCCCGAGCGCCAGGCCGCTCTCCTCCAGCCGGCTGCGCGCGTCCGCGACCGCCATGTTGAGCAGGTCGGGCACGGGAATCGTTGCCTCGCCGCGGCTCACGACCAGCACCAGGCCCGTGCCCGGCCCGAGCAAGGAACCCGCAGGCGGGCGCGTCAGCGCGGCGACGCCGGGCGGCGTGCGCGGTACCTGCACCGACTCCACCTGCGCTACCGTGAGTCCCGCCGCCGCCACGAGCTGCTGCGCGAGCGAGGCGTCGAGACCGCTTACGTCCGGCACCGGAATCTTGGACGGGCCGGAGCTCGATACCAGAGTGACCTTCAGGCCTTCGGGCGCGATCACGCCCGGCGGCGGATCCTGCCAGATCACCGTGCCCGCGGGCGCCGTCGCGTGGGTTTCGCTGCCGCCGTCCTGCCCTTGCAGATGCAGCGAAGTGAGCTGGCGCTGGGCGTCGGCCAGCGGCATCCCCAGGACGCGTGGCACCACCTGTTGGCCGCGGAGGATCGGCGCGGGAAACAGCAGAAAGAACGCGATGAGGTAGCCCGCAAGCGCCGCGCTGCCGACGTAGAGCGTCCAGCGCAGCGCACGGTTGCGGTCGAGCCAGGCCGGGGCGCGCCATTCGGTCAGCGGCGGGATGGGGCGGCGGACGCGCATCATTGCTCCCGCACCAGGCGCGCGGCGAACGCGCCGTCGGTGCCGTGACGCTGCGGCAGCGACTCGAAGTCGCCCGCCGCCGTCAGCAGCTCGGCCGGCACCGCCCCGGGCACGGGGGCGCGGCGGAAGTGGGCGTGGCGTTCGAGAAACGCGTTCACTTGATCGCCGTTCTCCTCGGGCTCGAGCGAGCAGGTTGCATAGACCAGCGTACCACCGGGTCGCACCAGTGCGGCGGCGGCATCGAGCAGCCGCTGCTGGCGCGCCGCGGCGCGCGGAATCGTGTCCGGCGTGATGCGCCACCGCGCGTCGGGGTGGCGGGCCATCGTGCCGGTGGCCGTGCACGGCGCGTCTACCAGGACGGCGTCGAACGCCGCGCCCGCAAACGGCGCCGCACCAAGATCGGCCAGCACGACGCGCGCCGCTACTCCCGCGCGGCCCAGGGTCTCCGTGAGCCGGGTCAATCGCTCCCGCCGGGCCTCGCCGGCGATGAGCCGCGCCCCGCGGGCGGCGAGCAGCACCGCCTTGCCGCCGGGCGCGGCGCAGGCGTCATACACCACCGCCCCCGGCGCGGGGTTGGCGAAGCGGCAGACGAGCGCGTGCGCGGCATCCTGCACGATGAAGGCGCCCGCGGCGAACCCCGGCAGCGCGGGCGCGCGCAGCGTCTGCGGTGTGTGCGCTGCCTTCGTTACATGGAGCCCGGCCGCGAAGGGCGCGCTTTCTACCCCGAAGCCCGCGGCCCGGAGCTCGGCCGCGAGGCGCGAGGCGTCCCAGCGGACCGGCTGCAGGATCAGCGCGGGCCGCGTGTCGTTCCAGGCGACCAGGCGCTCGGTCTCCGCCGCGCCGAAACGCGCGCGCCAGCGCGCCACGAGCCAGGCCGGATGACTGTGCGTCTCGCGTTCGGCGACGGTCGGGCGCTCGCGCGTGAGGTCGCGCAGGGTACGATTGACGTAGCGCGCCGCCGCGTCGCCGGCAGTCTCGCGCGCCAGCGTGACGCTGGTCGCGACGGCCGCGTACGACGGCACGCGCGACAGCGCGGTGAGCTGATACGTGCCGAGTCGCAGGATGTCGTGCAAGCGGGGATCGGCGCGGGAGAGATCGAGGGTGCGATCGAGCGCGGCCTGGCGTCGCAACACGCCCGCGGCGAGCTCGTAGGCCAGGCGCCCGTCGCGGTCGGCGAGACCTACGAGCGCGCGGTCCCGCGCGGCGCCGAACGTGGCGCCGGTGCGCACGGCGGCGAGCAGGTGCAACGCCGCGCGCCGCGCCGCGGTGGCGTCCTTAATCCAGCATCCCTTCGACGGGCGACGAGGGCACCGCCACCTCGCGCTTGGGCATGCGGCCCGCCAGGAACGCGGCGCGCCCGGCTTCGACCGCGAGACGCATGGCGTGCGCCATGGCGACCGGGTCGCGGGCCGCGGCGAGGGCCGTATTCATGAGAATGCCGTCCACGCCCTGCTCCATGGTGATGCAGGCGTCGGACGCGGTGCCGACACCCGCATCCACGATCACCGGCACGCCCAGCCGCCGCTTGATGGTGCGCACATGGAACGGATTGAGCAGGCCGAGGCCTGACCCGATGGGCGACGCGAGCGGCATCACCGCGGCGGCGCCTGCGTCCTCGAGCCGCAGCGCCGTGATCAGGTCCTCGTTGGTGTAGGCGAGGACTTTGAATCCGTCTTTCACTAGAACACGGGTGGCTTCGAGCGTGCCCGCGACGTCGGGCAGCAGCGTCTCCTGGTCGCCGATCACTTCGAGCTTGACGAAGTCGTTGAACCCGGCCTCGCGCGCGAGGTGCGCGTAGCGCACGGCGTCCTCCGCGGTGTAGCAGCCGGCGGTGTTGGCGAGCAGGAACCACCGCTTGGGGTCGAGGTGATGGAGGATGCTCTCGTCTTTGGAGCGGTCCAAGTCCACGCGCCGCACCGCGACGGTCACGACCTCGGCGCCCGAGGCGTCGAGCGCGCGCATCATCTCGTCGGTCGAGCGGTACTTGCCGGTTCCCACGAGCAGGCGCGAGTGGAACACGCGCCCGCCGATGGTCAGGGGAATGTCCTTCACGACTTCCAGGGCGGTCGTCATCGGATCACCCTCCTCCTACGAAATGCACCAGCTCGACGGCATCGCCCGGGGCGACGCGCACCTCGCCCAGCGCCGGCCGGCGCACGATGCGGCGGTTGTGCTCCACCACCACAGCACGCGGGTCGAGTTCCAATGCCGCCAGGAGCTCGAGCAGCGACGCGCCGTCCGTGATGGTGCGCCGCTCGCCGTTCACCACGATCTCGATCGTTTGGCTCATCCGGTTAACCCTTCCAGCATCTGCCGGGCGGCCGCGTCGGGCTCCAGCGCGTCCCACAGGCCGCGAATCGCCGCGACGCCGTACGCTCCCGCGGCGCGCACGGCCGCGATTCGCGCAGGGGTGATACCGCCGATCGCCACGACCGGCAGGCCGAGCGCCGCTACGTCCGCGAGCCCCGACAGCCCGAGCGGCGTCCGCTCGGGATGGCTCGCGGTGGGGAATACCGTCCCCACCAAAAGATAGTCGGCTCCAAGGGCCTGCGCGGCCCGGGCCTCGTCCAAGTCGTGGACCGACACGCCGATCCACCATTCGGGCTCGAGCCGTCGCGCGTCTTCGGGGGTGAGGCCGCCGCGGCCCAGCTGCACGCCGGTCGCGGGCGTGGCGAGCGCTACATCGAGACGGTCGTTCACGAACAGCCGCGCGGGCCGCTGGTCCGCCAGGCGGGCGGCGAGCTCGAAATGCTCGGCGCCGCTCAGCGCGTGGCCGCGTGCGTGGAAGGCGAGCGCCGCGCCGCCGCCGGCGGCGAGGTCGGCCGCGACGCGGTCGAGATCAGCCCGCCGGGCGACGCGCTCATCGGTGACGGCGTGCACGCGCGGCAGCGGCGGCTTCACGTGAACCGCTGGCCCACCGCCACGCCGCGGCCGCGCACCCACTCAGCGGCCGCCATCCGCGGCTTGCCGGCGGGTTGGACCTCTTGCACTGTCACCGCTCGAGCGCCTGCGGCGATCAGCAATCGGCCGTCCGTCGTCAGGACTTCGCCGGGATGGCCCGTGGCGTCGGCGAGCTGTGGGCGGAATAGCTTGACCTCATTGCCGTCGAGCTCAGCCCACGCGCCGGGGCGGGGGTCGAGTGCCAGAATCTTACGGGCGACGGCGTTCGCCGGCTCGTGCCAGGAGATGCGGGCGACCTCCCGCGTGAGCTTGGGCGCGTAGGTGGCGTTGGCATCCTTTTGCGCTACGGGCTTCAGCATATTCGCCTCCAGCAGCTGCAGCGCCTCAACTAGGGCCTGCGCGCCCATCTCGGCCAAGTGCTCCGACAGCTCACCTCCCGTGACGTCGTTGGGAATGCGGTGCGGGATCTGGTGCAGGACGGGCCCGGAGTCGAGGCCTTCACCCATTTGCATGATGGTGACGCCGGTCTTCTCGAGGCCGTTGAGAATCGCCCATTCGACTGGCGCCGCGCCGCGTAGCTCGGGCAGCAGGGACGGATGGACGTTGACCATGCCGCGCGGCGGGATGGCGAGCAGATCGGGCTTCAGGATGTGGCCGTAGGCGACGACCACGCCGACCTCAGGCGCGAGATCGCGGATGGTCCGGTAGAACTCTGCGCCGGTGGGGCGCGCGGGCTGGAGCACCGCTACATCTTCGGCCTGCGCCGCCACTTTCACGGGCGGCGCCACCAGTGTGGAGCGCGAGCGACCTTGCGGCTTGTCGGGTTGGGTGACGGCGGCCACGACGTCGAACCCTTCGCCGATCAGCGCCAGCAGCGAGGGGACGGCGAAGTCGGGCGTGCCGAAGAAGACGACGCGCACTACAGCTCGCCCGCCGGCTCCGGCGTAACCTCCTTGGTGTAACCCTTCTTGCCCTTGCGGGCTTTCTTCCACTTGGCGACGAGCAAGGCGCGCTTCACGGCACTCAAGTGATCGAGGAAGAGGATGCCGTCCAAGTGATCGATCTCGTGCTGCACGGCGCGCGCCTTGTAGCCCGCGAGGTCGGCGCGATAGACCTTGCCGTGGGCGTCGAGCGCTTCTACCACGACGCGCAACGGCCGCTCGACATCGCCGAAGATCTCGGGGATCGAGAGGCAGCCTTCTTCGGCCGTTTCCAAGTCGTCGGACCGCTCGAGGATGCGCGGATTGATCAACACGAGCGGCGGCGGGTGATCCTCACCGACGTCCACCACGGCGACCCGCTGCGCGACGCCCACCTGGTTGGCCGCGAGCCCCACGCCCTTGGCGGCGCGCATGGTCTCAAAGAGATCGTCCACGAAGCGGCGGATCTCGTCGTCCACCCGCGCCACGGGCCCCGCCTTCTGGCGGAGCACCGGGGAACCGAGCAGGTGGAGCACGTGGACCGTCACGACGTCTTGGCCTCGGCGGCGGCGCGGTTGGTGATCTGGGCGATGGCGGTCTTCAGTACCACGAACTTCGACTCGCCCGAACGGATCGTGACCTGATCGTCCTTCAAGTAGACGACCTCGCCCACGATGCCGCTGGTGGTGACGATCTGATCACCCTTCTGCACCGAGGAGAGCAGCTGGCGCTGCGCTTCCTGTTGGCGGCGCTGGGGCCGGATCATCACGAAATAAAAGATGGCGATGATGAGCCCGATCTCGACGGGCCACCACCACACGGGGGTGCCACCTTTGGGAGCGGGGGTGGCGGGCTGTTGCAGCGCGAGCCAAAGCGAAGCGGGCATGGTCAAGTGGCGTCCGTTCTGGTGTAGCGGCGCCGCCAGTCGGCGGCCCACCGCGGGAAATCGTTCGTCCGGATGGCCGCGCGCATGGCGCCGGCCAGCCGGATCAGGAACCGTACGTTGTGCAGCGACAACAACCGCAGCCCCAGCAGCTCGTCGGCCGTGAACAAGTGCCGCAAATACCCGCGGCTGTACTCGCGGCACGTCTCACAGTCGCACGTGGGGTCGAGCGGCCCCGCATCCTCGCGGAACCCCGCGTTGCGGATGTTCACCGGACCGTCGGGCGTGTAGGCCGACCCGTTGCGGCCGTTGCGCGTGGGCGCCACGCAGTCGAACAGGTCCACGCCGCGCTCCACCGCCGCCACGAGGTCCTCGGGGAACCCCACGCCCATAAGATAACGGGGCAACGCCCGGGGCAGCGCGGGCTCCAGCGTCTCGAGCATCTGATACATCAGCGGCTTGGGCTCGCCCACCGATAAGCCACCGATGGCAAGGCCGGTCCAGGCGCCAAGCTCGAGGATGCGCTGCAAGCCTTCAAGGCGCAGGGCGGGATGGGTGCCGCCTTGCAGAATCGGCCACAGAGTCTGGTTGCCCGACATGGTCCCAGACGCCAGGGCGCCAAGGTCTCGCTGCCGCTGCGAGCAGCGCTCCAGCCATCGAAGGGTACGCTCGAGGGCGTCACGTGCTGTCGCCTCGTCGGCGCCGCCGGGAGCGACGTGGTCGAATGCCATGGCCACGTCAGCGCCGAGGGTCCACTGGATCTCGGTGGCGCGCTCGGGCGTGAGGTAGTGCTTGGCGCCGTCCACGTGACTGGTGAACTCGACCCCGTCGTCGTCCACGCGGCGGAACGACGCCAGCGAGAACACCTGGAAGCCGCCGGAGTCGGTGAGCAGCGGCCGGTCCCACGCCATGAAGCGGTGTAGGCGCCCGAGCTTCGCGACCACGTCTTCGCCCGGACGCACGTGGAGATGGTACGTGTTGGCGAGGATGATCTGCGCGCCCACGGCTTTCAAGTCGTCGGGCGAGAGCGCGCGCACGGTCCCTTGCGTGCCGACCGGCATGAAGCAAGGTGTGTCGACGGCGCCGTGCGGCAGGATGAGGGTACCCGCGCGGGCGGCGCCGGAGGCACTCTCAACGGTGAAGTCGAACACGGCGTGGCCTAACGCTCAGCGAGCCGTGTTCGGCACGACCTGCAGTCCGATCCCGCGGACAATGCGCTGGTAGCGTGGGGAGGCATGCAGGGGGACGTATTGAGGGTCGGCACCGATAAACACGAGGTAGAACGACCGTTCGCGGTAGCCGCGCTCCAGCCAGTCGAGCGCGCGGGCGGTATCGCCGAGGCCGATGGCGACCAGGGCGAGTGCTTCGGGTGTGATGTAGCGTTCCCGCGCGCGCTGCTCGAGGCGCCGCTGCATCGCCAACGCGTCGGCTCGGCGACCCGTCACGCCATACGCCCAGCCGAGCAAGCCGCCCCCGAGCTGTCCCGCCTGGAGGTCGACATCGTGAGGGAAGGTCGCGAACGCCTCCGGAAGGTGGCGTTGCATTATCAGCACACGCCCCAGCTCGGCACGGGTGCCCATGCTGGTGGAATCGAGTGTGATGGCCTGCCGTAGCGCGGCGGCCGCCTCGTCATAGCGGCGGAGATAGTACAGGGCGCTGCCCAGGCGGGTATTGATGATCGAGGAGAGCGGGTTGAGGCGCTGACCCGTGCGCATCTCACGCAACGCGTCTTCCAGACGCCCCTGTGCCACGTAATACCAGGCGTGGAAGAGATGGGTGCGCGGCTCGTTGGCGTCGAGGGCCAGGGCCCGGTCGAACGCGTGGGCGGCCGTCTCCCAGTCCCAGTCATGGAACACACTGATGATGCCCAGGGACGTATACGCCTCAGCGAGCGTGGTATCCAGCGCGATGGCGCGCTGGACGGCGCGCTTCGCCTTGGGAAAGGCATCCGCCGGCGGGACATCGCCGAACGCGGGCAGGAGGCTGTAGGCGTCCGCGAGGCCGGCCCAGGCGCGCGCGTAGCTCGAATCGAGAGCGATGGCCTGGTTGAAGTACGCGATCGCCTTGTGCAGTGGCGCCGGTCCCGCGCCGCGCTGGTTCCAGAACCAACGACCTCTGAGATAAAGGTCGTACGCCTCGATGTTCTCCGTCGGCTGGCGCACCAATGGCGCCGTTTCCGCGGCGAGGCGCACCTGCAATGCCCGCACCACCGCCTGAGAGATCTCGTCCTGCAGCGCGAACACGCTCTTTCGATCGCGCCGGAAGGTATCGGACCAGCGTACGTAGCCGTCGCCGGTACTTACGAGCCGGACACTCACCTGGAGGACGGAGTCAGCGCGTTGGAAACTGCCCTCCAGCATCGTCGCGACGCCCAGGCGTTTTCCAATCGCCCGGCTGTCCAGGTGGGCGTCACGATACGCGAACACGGACATGCGCGAGGCCACCTGCAATCCAGACACGTGCGAGAGCCCGTCGATGAGTGCCTCGGTCATGCCATCGGCCCGGATGGCGTCGTCCTGCGTGCCACTCTCGTTGACGAGCGGAAGGACGGCGATCGATTTTGCCACCGGTCCGCGCCCGCGAAGGACGGCGTATCCCGCGCCTCCCAGGACGACGAGCGTCGGGAGTACGACGCGCCACGCTCCGCGCCACCGCCCACCCGGAAGAGCGGCGACAGCGGCCGGCATCGCACCGGCGAGCGCGGCGTCCAGGGAGGACGCGGTCTCGTATCGCTGGGCGGGCGTCTTGGCGAGCGCCTTCGCCAATGTGTGCTGCAGCGCGTTGGACACGCCGCCGCGCCGAGTCTGGAGTGGTGGAATCGGGTCGACCGTATGGCTCGCGAGCACCGCCAAGGCGGTGGACCCCTTGAAGGGTGGCGACCCCGCCAGCATCTCGAAGAGCACACACCCCAGACTGTATACGTCGCTGCGGCCGTCGATCGGATCGCCGACGACCTGCTCGGGACTCATGTAGAGCGGAGTGCCGACGGACACGCCGGTCTGCGTCAGCGCAGGGCCGCCCGCCGCCGTGAGGGCGCGCGCGATGCCGAAGTCGGCCACGATCGCATGACCGTCCTGGAGCAAGATGTTCTCCGGCTTGATGTCCCGATGGACGATGCCGTGCGCGTGGGCGTACGCGAGCGCGCCCGCGACCTCCCGCGCCAGCCGCACCGCTTCTTCCACCGGCAACGCGCCGTCGCGGTCCAGACGCCCGCGCAGCGACTCGCCCTCGACGTACGGCATGACGTAGTAGGGCAAGCCCGCGACCTCCCCCGAGTCGTGCAGCGGGACGATGTGGGGGTGGTTCAGCCCGGCGGCGATCTGTATTTCGCGGAGGAAGCGGTCCACGCCGATGGCCGCGGCCAGCTCAGCGCGCAGCACCTTGAGGGCCACCAGGCGGTCGTGCTTCAGATCCCGGGCGAGGTAGACCGTGGCCATGCCGCCGCGTCCCAGCTCGCGCTGAATCGCGAACCGGCCGCCTAGCGCCGCGGCGAGGTCGGAAACGTTGTCAATTGGCAGAAGCGGGCACCCGGTGAGAATGGTCGCCCAATATACGGCGCGGTGTCACACTACGGCCATCGCGTCCCCATAGCTGTAAAACCGGTACTGCTCGCGTACGGCCTCCGCATACGCCGCCATCACGCGCTCGTAGCCGCCGAACGCGCACACCAGCATCAGGAGGGTCGAGCGCGGCAGGTGAAAATTCGTCACCAACCGGTCGACCACCTGAAACGGATACGGTGGGTGAATGAAGAGCTTGGTCTCGCCCGTGCCGGCGCCGACTCGCCTATCGCCGGCGGCGAGCGTTTCGAGCGTGCGCACTACCGTCGTCCCCACCGCCCAGATCTTGCCGCCCGCCGCGCGCCGTTGGTTGATTGTCTCCGCCGCGGCCGTGGTGAGCGCATATGCCTCGGCATGCATGTGGTGGCGCGTGGGGTCTTCATCCTCGACCGGCTTGAACGTGCCCGGACCCACGTGTAGATCCAGCCCGGCCACGGCGGTCCCCTTCCTTCTTATGGCGTCGAGCAGCGCCGGCGTGAAATGCAGGCCCGCCGTGGGCGCCGCCACGCTGCCGTCGTCCTTGGCGTACACCGTTTGGTAGCGCTCGGTGTCGGCGGGCGTGGGCGCGCGCCGGATATAGGGCGGCAGCGGCACGGCACCGTACTGGGCGAGCGTGGCGCGGGCGTCGAGGTCGTCTACGAACCGCACTCGTCGCAATCCACCACCGAGGACTTCCTCGATTTCCGCGACGCTGCCGGGACCGAAGCGCACGCGTCGGCCCGGCTTGAGCTTGCCGCCGGGATGAGCTAACGCCAACCACGAGCCGTCTTGGACCTCGCGCACCAGCAGCAGCTCGGCGGGTTGGCCGCCTTCCCGCGTGCCGAGCAGGCGCGCGGGGATCACGCGCGAAACGTTCACCACCAGCACATCTTCCGGCGCGATCAGCTCGAGGAGGTCCGGGAAATGGTGGTGCGAGAGGCGGCCGCTCGCCCGTTCGAGCACCAGCAGGCGGCTCGCGGCACGATCGGCGAGCGGCTCCTGGGCGATGAGCGCGGGGGGAAGCGGGTAATCGAAGTCGCTGGTCAGGAGCACGAGTGCAGCTAAATTAACGTGGCCCCTTCATCCCACGCACACCGGAGCCGACCGTGGCACCTCGACGCACCGACATCCCTCGTCGCGATTTCCTCGTTATCGCCGGCCAGGCGGGCGCCGCGGCGCTCGTCGTCCCATGGCTCAAGCTGCCGCCCAGCGCCGTCCGCCCGTCCACCGAC
>WNFJ01597862.1_pt2 | contig 11901 bp, 12 predicted proteins | sample 5400461 | NCBI WGS metagenome assembly WNFJ01 (sample SAMN13153349, study PRJNA577476) | soil metagenome | isolation source: 115 cm saprolite on Douglas fir-dominated hillslope | place: USA:California | collected 2013-09-17
CCGGGTAGAAAGGTCTGCTTGAAGGCCGCGTTCAAATTCTTCAGGTGCTCGGCATGGCTCCATCCGTCGGAGATCAGTTCCGTCAGCGGAAATCCGTTCTCGGCGTAGTAGATGGCGGGCTTGAGCAGCGTGTCGAAACCGAGCGTCCCCGATTTTTGGCGGAGCGCATCCCATCCAGCCACGCAGCCCGGAACGGTGACGGTCAGGATTCCGTCGTGCGGCATCGCCTGGAGTCCGCGGCCGCGAACCCAATCCAAGGTCATCTTTGCCGGCGCCCAGCCGCTCGCGTTCAGCCCGTAGAGCTTGCCCGTTTTCGCCTCGTAGACGATGGCGAAGAGATCTCCGCCCAGGCCATTGCTGGTGGGCTCGACGACGCCGAGCACGGCATTGGCCGCAATGGCGGCGTCCACCGCGTTACCGCCGAGCTCGAGGATCTGCGCGCCGGCCCTCGACGCGAGCGCTTGGCTGGTGGCGACGATTCCGAAGCGGCTAATCACCATCGAGCGGGCCTGGGTTCGCGTTCGGGCCGCGCCTTCACGCGATTGGCCCCACGCTGTGGCGGAGCAGAGCACCGCACCAGCGAGTACCAGGGCGCTCCATCGAAGGAGCGCAGAATGAATCCATAGCGTCGTTTCCATGATCTACCTCTTCCTAAGGCTCCGGGGCGACGCTGGACTGCGCCTGGCGTCGGCGCCGAGTGGCACGGGCCCGGAAGTTGTCCGAGAACGGCCCAAAGCGCAAGGCGGACGACAGCACCTGAATGAAGTTGCTACGGGTCGTCGCCGGTGAGGCAAGAAGGCTCAGAGACCCCGAGCACGTAGGTCAGATTGGCGTAGGTAAACTCAGGTTGCAGCTCGCTCGACGTCACCGATTGGTATTGAAAACCATCCGGTGGATCGGGTGTGCCTCCGCATCCGCCCCTGACCACGCCGACATGGGTCGACGAATCGATGTTTCGCAAGACAGTCCAATCGCTCACGCCGTTGACGGCATAGCCATATCCGAAGTGGGCGCCCTGAATCAGGTTGTCGGTGACCGTGCCGCCGTGGTTGAAGGTGTGCGGACAACTCCAGACGTCCGGGCCCATCGCGATGCCAACCTTGATGAACGCCCCACTCGCGTCGATTACGTTGTTGCTCACAATCGTCCCGACGTAATTGCCGTGCACCGGGTTGTAGTCGACCATGTTGATTCCGCCCAGCAGCGTCTGGGTCGAGGCAATGATGACGTTGTTGGCGATCAGCGACCCCGGGGCGCCGAAGACCACGATCGCGCCATCGGTGGCATCGGTGATGACGTTGTTCATCACCGTGCTGCTGCCGCACGCGAGCGAGATGCCGTCGGCCCATCTGCCGCCCTCGGGGGTCCCGGCGGGGCCAATGGCGTTGTCGGTGATCGTCTCGTTCCGACACTCGGGGATGTCGTCAGTGACTCTTCCTTCGAAGAGGTGAAGGATCGACCAGCTTCGCGTTCCATAGGCGAAGATATTCTGGACCGTCTGGTTCGACGCGGAGTGCCCGATCTCGATCAGAGCATCGCCAGATTGGTAGCCGAGCTCACTCCGATTGCCGTCGATCTGGATGTTTTGAATTGCAATCCCCGATTGGCTGTTGCCGTCGATGGCTTTGGTGAGCGTGCCGCCGCCGATTCGGAGCAGTGCGCGCGTCTCATCGGTCGGAAAAGCCTGGGTATAGAGGCGCTGGTCGGGGGCGGTGAAGATCACCGGGTTGCTCAAGGTAAAGATCGCCTGCGGACAGAGGATTGCTTCCGCGCCAGCACCGACGAGCGCCGCGTTGATGTCCGCCTCGCTCCCCAAGGGAATGCAGCCTGCTACCATCTGGCTGTGTGTTTGGGCAAAATCGGACGTACCGCAAGCTCCAACGCAGACGAGGAACGGCAACAGTCGGAGGAGATCGCACGCTGCGGATTGCTTGCCTTGCATCGGACTTCACCTTTCTTTCTGCACATGACCGACGAACGCCACCGGCTCGTCGGCGTTGATGGGCGGGGTCCCGAGAATGTAGAGGAGGACGCCGTCGAAGGGCGCGCGCACTTCTGCCAGGGTGCCGCCGAAGAAATCGTTCACCACCGCCAGCAGCTCACCTTTCTTGACCGCCTTTCCCAACTTACCCTTCGGCCAGAGCACGCCCGTTGCCGGGCTGCGCAGGACCTCGTTCTGGTCGATCCAGCGCGGCCTTGCAACATGGCTGGCTCGGCCTTCAATCATTTTTAGATGCTTGAGAACATTGATGACGCCGGATTCGATCGGCGCGATCCACTCCTCGCTCATGCTGCCGAGCTGTCCAGATTCGATGGTGATCGCTGGTTTATTGCGAGTCATGGCGGTGTTGGATGTATAGGCCGCCGCCTTGGGATCTCGCGGCCGGTCCTTGTCGATCACGATGGTGGAGAGGCCGAAAGCCAGCACCAATTGCTTGGCCCGCTCGTTCAGCTTCTCGTCATCGAGCGTCATCCAGTACGCGTACGGCAGCAGCGCCTCGTTGCCGTCTCCGCAGTGGAGATCGATGAGGTAATCGCTGCGCTCGATCACCTCCTTGGTGATGGCGTAGGCGATCCGCTCGGTATTGGTGCCGTCGGGCTTGCCCGGATAGACCCGGTTGAGGTTCTTCCAGTCCCACGGATTGTAATAGATGGTCCGCTTGAGGAACGAAGGCAGGTTGGCGATGTGCACCAGGATCACTGTGCCCCGCAATTTCTTGGGATCGATCTTCGGCTTCATTCGATTCAGCGCCAGGACGGGCGAGTATTCGTACCCGTGCGTACCCGCCACCAGGGCCAGGACCGGCCCCGGTTTGGCGCCGTGGATGACGGTGATCGGCACCTGCGTCGCGGCGTCCACGCCCGCCGGTATCTCCAGAAAACCGGAGCGCGCTTCGCCCCGCGCGGCGGCGATCGGTCCGACTTTGAAAACCTCGTTCTGTGCCCATGCCGGAGTCAGGGCACAGAGCATCGCTACAATCAGGCCAACATGGACGCGCACGATCGCCTCCTCCTTGGGGTCGAAGTCACTGCTCATAGCGCGCCCCGTTCCAGTCGGCGAGGTGGATGCCTAACTTCCTGGTCAACCGCGCGGCCTCTCGTCGGAGGCAAGGCGCCGAGCCCGCTGCGGGATGGAGCGACCGATGATCCGCAAGCTGAAGACCGGTCAGTATCGCCTCTACTCGCGCAAGGTGAATCCGCGCACGGGAAAGCGCAAGAACCTCGGCACCTTCAAGTCGCTCACCGCGGCCAAGGCGCATGAGCGCGCGGTGCAGTTCTTCAAGCGGCAGCGAGCTGGCTTCGGTCGCTAGACTTCAGAGCTGCTCTTGAGTGAAGACGGTGGTGTCGATGGCTCGGATCAAGACCTGATGGAGCGGAGGGTCGCGCAGCGGATCCTGGTCCAGCTGTCGCATCCTCAGGGTCTGCTCGATATGGATGAATGCCTCAGCGGGCAGTGCCCGGGCCGGATCGCGGCAGGCGTTGTCCGTCGATCCGTTCGTCCACCGACCCTGCATATTGTTTGTTCCACACAAATCGCACGCCGGCTCTGGCTGCGATGAGCAGGCTCGCAGACTCAGCGGCGGATCCGGCGGGGGAGTGATGACGATCGCGTCCAGGCTGGCTTGCAGACGTTCGACGTTGCCGCCAGGAGCAATGGTGAAATCGCTGTCGGTGTTGCTCAGCAACAGATCGGCACCGCACGTGCTGTTGCCATGGATTTGAATGTAGATCGTCCTTGGCATGAACGCCGAAATCGCTTGGTGGACGGTCTGGAAGGCGTTGGTGACCCGAGGATCGGTCGTTGCTCCGTGCGGAGGATCCGATGCGCGGACGAAACCACAGGTTGGCGTGGGCCCCGTGCATGGGCTCTGACTGGTGCTGGCGCACCGGTGGGTGCCCGCCAGCAGCAGGCTTCTCACGCTCAATTGCGAGAAGGCGTCGAACCCCTGGCGCTCGGTGAACTGATCTGCCCTCGGGTGCGGAATCTGAATGCTCAACTCGCGCTGTGGACTGGGATCGAAAAAATAGGTGCCCCATCCCGTCGCGGTGGTGGGATTCAGGTCGTCATCGGCCTCGAGGAGAATATGGAACAGGCGCTGAGTCGCCGTGTCCATGTACCGTACGACCTTGTATGAGGGGAGATACGGGGAACAGGGAGCGAAGTCCCGTAGCCAGTCCGCGGCGGCGGTCAGATCGCCGCCAAGGATCGCATCCACCGCTTGTCGCCAAACCTCCAGGCCTTCCGGAGTCGGCAGGCAGTAACGATTGCTGTCGCGAATGGGAAAGACCAGTCGATTAAAAACTTCTTCTCTGAGGTTTCCGGTGCGCTCGAAGACCTGGCCAGTGGCAGTCGACGAAACGGCTCCGGCCAAAATTAGAAACGCTACGCTCATCGCATTCTCCCCAGAGGATTGTGAGCAATTACCAAGAAATAGAAAGGGGAAACCTTGCCTCTCTTCCACTTTGTCGAGGTACTGCTGCGGCATCCGATCGTCGTCGGTGCGCTGGCCCTGGTCGTCGCGATCCTCTCGGGCGCGGGAAAGGCGGTCGGGCTACCCAGGCTCTTCTGGCACGAACGGCGCCTGTACCGCTTTCTCGCCGGCCTGACGACCACCTTGCTGGCAGCGGAGAGCTTGCTGGTGACGTATTTGCTCGAGGGCGAGAGTCGTTTCCCGGGCGCCGGCGGATTCAACCGGTTCCTGATTATCGGCGGCATCGCCTGGGTGGTGGTGGTCGGGACGATCGGGGCCCTGCAGACCTTCCGCCAGGTGCGTTCAACGAGCCAGCCCGGGCGCATGCCATCCAGCGGCGGCGGGATCGCCCCAGGAATCCGCGCCCTTGATGAACCAGGCCCGGCCCAACGGACCGAAGTACAGCTGCCGGTTGTCGCCTTCATGGCAGGCGTTGCGCTCGCTGTGGGCGTCGTCTTTCTGGTCGTTTTGGGCACGCGCCAGATTCACATTCCCCTCATCGAAGAGCGCTTATACGCCTGGCTCAACGAATGGCGCCCGGTGTCCGATCCCGGGCTTCACGTTGTTGCTGCGATCTCCTTCGCACTGCCGTTGGCCACGTTCGTGGTTCTCAGGCGCCAGGCAACGCCCGGGGTCGGAATTTGCGTTCTCCTCGCCCTCGTGCTCGCCGCCTACGCCGGGATCCAATTCTGGGCGCAGAACTCCGGCCTGGGGTTTCTCATATTGCTCGCGCTGCTCTGGTGGTCTGGAGGGCCGCGATACAAGCTCAGGATACCGTCGCTGAGTCAATTTTATCGGAGTCCACTTCCGTATCCGCCCCCCGATGGCTCCCAGCCGAGGCCCGAACGCGCTCCTCTGCGGTACGACGCTGCACTGGACGCACCAGGCGGTGAGCCCGGGGGTCGACGGCTGATCATCGTCTGCGCCAGCGGGGGCGGCATTCGCGCCGGAACGTGGACCGCCGCCGTCCTCGGTCAGCTCGACGAAATCGAGGGGTTTCGAGCTGCCACTCGGCTATTGACCGGAGCGTCTGGGGGAATGGTGGGCGCGGCCAGCTGGCTAGCCCTGGCGGCGAAGCGGAACGCCGCCCCCGGCGTACCCGCTCCTCCGGATAGCTGGCCAGATCTGATGAAGGCAGTGGCGATGGACAGCTTGACGCCAGCTGCGCGACAGCTGGTGTTTCACGATATCCCGCTCGCATTTCTGAGCCTGAATAACTTGCACGACCGCGGGCTCGCCCTCGAGGAGGCCTGGTGCGAGAACCTCAAATCAAAGCTGGGTATCGACCTCCGGATCTCATTTGGCGAATTGCGAAGCGGCGAAGAATCCGGGAGGTGGCCGTCGTTGGTGTTCTCGCCCATGCTGGTCGAGGATGGGCGCCGACTCATTTTGAGCAATCTGGACTTGACGCGGTCGACCAATCATTACGTTCGGTGGCTTTCCAGCAAGGACTCCGGACCGGAACCTGTCACTGGATGCGCTTCTCGAACCGCGTACCACCTGTTCCAGGTCTGCCCGCAGGACTGGACCCGGTTTCCCCTTTCAACGGCGGCGCGCCTATCGGCATCTTTCCCCTACGTCAGTCCCGCCGTTCTCCTTCCCACCGAGCCCCGCCGGAGGGCCGTCGACGCCGGCTACTACGACAACTATGGCCTCGAGCTTGGGTGCAGCTGGCTTCGGGAGCTGCTCGAGCAGCGCAAGGACTGGTTGGAGAAGAACATCTCCGGCGTTCTGGTCATTCAGATCCGGGACAACGTATCCGAGCTCAGCGTGAATCCGGAGTCGGAGGAACAGAAGCGACAAATTCGGGAGCGCGCCCGTTCGAGCGAATCGCGTCTTTCACGCAGCTTGGAGGGGCTCACCAGCCCGCCGGCGGGGGTGCTGGCGGCGCGAGAATCGGTGACGCTCTTTCGAAATGATGCGCAGCTGGAGGCGCTGTCTCACCTCTATGCCAGCGCCTTCCACAACGAGGACTTTCTGACCACCACCGTCTTCGAGTTCCGAGGTGAGGCATCGCTGAGCTGGCATTTGGCAGAAGACGAAGTGAGTCGACTTGAGGCTCAGGCGCGGGCGAAGGGGATCCGAGAAAAGCTCGACGCGATCAAATCCTGGCTCAAGCGAACCGATTACTGGGCGAGAAGGCCTTCCTCGGTCGGCGCTTGAGGCCTGCGGCGCTTGAAGTCTGCGGAAGCGGCGGCCAAGATGGGGCGATGATGGCCGCGGCGGCAACCGAGACGGCTGGGTATCGCGCCGAGTGGCGTTCGACCGGGGTTGGACCGTGGTATTCCGGCTGGGCCCACCTGGCGTTCACCAGCTTGAGTTGCTGGGCTGCGATTGCCTTTGCGATTTCCCGGATTCGCCATCCGAGCTGGGCGGAGCTGGCCACTTTCCCGCTCGGCTTTCTGATCGCCAATGCCGCCGAATACTTTGGGCATCGCGGGCCGATGCATCGGCCTCGTTGGCCGCTGGAAAGCATTTTCCGGCGACACGCGGTGGAGCACCATCAATTCTTCACCCACCGGGAGATGTCCTATGAGACATCGCGCGACTTCAAGATGGTCTTATTTCCGCCAGTGATGATCCTCTTTTTCATGGGAGGAATGGCCACCCCGATCGCGCTCGCGTTCTACTTTCTGGTATCGCCCAATACCGGTTGGATCTTTGCCGCGACGGGCGTCGGCTATTTTCTGACCTATGAGTGGCTCCACTTCGCCTACCATTTCCCCCCCGACAGTCCGCTGGGGAGGCTGAAGGTGGTCAGCCTGCTTCGTCAGCATCACTCGGTTCACCACAACCCGGCGCTGATGAGCCGCTGGAACTTCAACATCACCTTCCCCATCTGCGACCGCATCTTCGGCACCATCCATCCGGAAAAACCGATCCGCGTCTCCAATCCCTCGGCATCGCTGTAACCGTTTGGTCCCTTGAGCCTAAAGGGGCAGGAGGATTCACATGGCTGGATCAGGGAAGATTCGCATCTGGGTGGAGGCCGTAACGTCGCGCCTCGATAGAATCGCCTGGGTCGGTCCCTTGCTGGCTCGGCTGACCCTGGCGGGAGTCTTCATTCCCAGTGGGTGGGGAAAGCTCCACAGCTTGAGCAAACTCGCGTCGTACTTCGAGGAGCTCCAGATTCCGGCGCCTCAGTTCAACGCCCTGCTGGTCGCCTCGACCGAATTCATCGGTGGGATTCTCGTCCTGGTGGGTTTGGCGACCCGGTTTGCTTCGCTGCCCCTTGCATTCACCATGTTGATCGCGATCTTGACCGCCAAGCGAGCACAGATCGACGGTTTCGCCACTTTGGCAGCGTTTGATGAATTTGCTTATTTGACGATGTTTATTTGGCTCGCGGTGGCCGGCGCCGGTCGCGCATCCCTCGACCGTCTCCTGGCGCGCAGAAGCGGTCGCGTCTAGACCCAGCTGGGCCCATCAGGTCGTCGGTCGGTTTTCGCTAATGAAGTGCATGACCAGCGAAATCACCGCCGCGATCAGCAGCAGATGTATCGCGAATGAGGCGACGTGGTAAACGGTGAATCCCAAGAGCCAAGCGAAGAACAAAACGATTCCGAGGATAATTAACATTTTTGTCTCCGGGAGACTCTGAGAACCGCCCACTGCGGGCGGTCCCAAGAGTCGTACTCATCAGTTAGCGACCGCTACCGGGCTTCGGATTCTGCTGGTTTGGATTCTGCTGCTGGCCGGGTTGACCGCCCTGACCCGGACTCTGGCCTCCGCCCTGACGGCCGGGCTGGTTCTGTCGGTTCGGATCGGTGGGAGCTTGTTTCCGCTCACCTTGGTCGCCCTGTTTATTGGGGTTCGGCTGGTTCTGCTGCTGATTCCTATTTGTATCCGGCATTTAACGCTCTCCTTATTTACGGTTATTGCTGCTTTTGTTTCAATTTAAGCTCGGCATTCCGAACGCCAGGTGCAAGTCGCGAGGGCTCATGTGCTTGAAAGGCCTGCCTTCGACAGTCACCCCCGCGTATCGCTCGGTCGCCCATGTAGCGGCCAGCCTGCGACAATTTGCGCAATTGTCAGCATGTCGAGCTGCCGGGTAAAGGAGCGGGTCCACCGACTGGAGAACCATATGCTCATTCGAAACCTTTCCATCCTCGCGTCTCTTTGGATCTCCACTTGCTGCTGGGCCGATGGCCTCGATCGAGACGCCCTTCTCACCGAGGCCCCTGCAACTCCCAAAGCTGGAACCGTCCGCGTCACTGGTGGCGGCGGGGGAGCAACTCAGAGCGATAACCCGGGGACGGCGTCCGGCGTTGTGAACGCGGCAATTCTCTGGGCTCCAATCAATCACCTGGCCGCCGACGTTGGAGCGTATTTCCAGGACGGATCGGTTGGCCCAAGCGCCAGAGTCCGGTATCAGTTTCTCAACCAGGCAGACCATGGAGTCGACATGGCGGCCGGGGCGCGATTCAAGCTGGTTGGCTTCAGTTCGCGGGCGGAGGATTTGACTCCGAAGCACGAGGCTGAGCTGCTCTTGGCCCTGGGGCACAAATTCGGCCGACTGGATACCATCGTGAATACCGTCGTCGGCACAGAGCTCGGAGGTCCGGGCAAGGACGCCGAGGTGAAAGCGTATGTCGGCTACAATCTGTCCGACTCGTTGCGGTGCGGAGTGGACGGGCGCGTTCAGGCGGAATTCGTCGACGAGAACGGGACGAAACGCCCCACCGCTGCAGACACAGCATTTGCCGTGGGCCCCGCTGCCTCGTGGATGGTGACCCCGAAAATTCAGGTTCAAGCGCTGGTGGGTGCGGCCAAGGCTCGGGGCGCGGGAACCAAAACGGGTCTCGGCGGTCAGCTGGCCGGCTCGCTCGACTTTTGAAAACCACCACAGTCTGGTTGAATGTCTCGCGGTAGCCACTGCGCGCGCATCCACGCTAGAAGTGGGCAATGAACAATGCCGACAGCATTCGACTGGCGCAGATTGCGGAACGGGCAATGGTGGAACGCGGCTTCCTTCCTCGACCGCCTCCGGAAGCGCTGAAGGAAGCGGCGGCTGCCCGGCAGCCAGCCGCCGGAGACGGGCTCCGCGACTTGAGGCAGCTTCCCTGGAGCTCGATCGATAACCCGGAATCGCGAGATCTGGATCAGATCGAAGCGATTGAGGAAATCGACGGGGGGACGCGGTTGTACGTGGGTATCGCGGACGTGGACTTCTTCGTCGCCCGCGGATCGGCGATCGACGGCTTTGCAGGTCACAACACGACCAGCGTCTATCCCGGCATCCGTACTTTTCCGATGCTGCCCGATCGGCTCTCTCCGTGGTCATTGAAACGTCGCTCGATGGGAAGGGGGAAATTTCCGGGGGGACAGTGTATCGGGCCTGGGTCACCAATCGCGCCAAGCTGGACTACCCGTCGGTGTCGGCGTGGTTGGAGGGTCAGGCGCCCCCGCCGGAACCCCTGGCGAAGGACGCCGCCTTGCAGCGGCAGCTCGAGAGTCAGGATCGGCTGGCGCAGCTGCTGGGGCAGGCCCGCAAGCGGCAGGGAGCCCTCGACGTGGAAACCCCCGAAATGCGGGCGGTGACCAATGAAAGTGGCGAGCTGACGGGATTGAGCACCCACCATCAGGACCGCGCCGGCAGGCTGATCGAGGAGCTGATGATCGCCTCCAATCGCACCGTGGCCAGAACGCTCGATGCGAAATCATTCGCCTCCATTCGAAGGGTGGTGAAGGAGCCGGAGCGATGGGCCCGGATTGTGACTTACGCCGCCGAACACGGGTTTGAGCTTCCGGCTACGCCCAGCTCGATCGCGCTCTCGCGATTTGTCGATCAGATGCGAGAAAAGCGCCCCGCGGATTTTCCAGAGATCTCCCTCGCCCTGGTGAAGTTGATGGGTCGTGGCGAGTACGTCGCTCATCGGCCGGGTGCTCCAGAGATTGGTCACTTTGGTCTGGCGACCGACCGCTACACGCATGCCACGGCTCCCAACCGCCGATTGGTGGACCTGGTCACGCAAAGATTGATCAAGGCGCTGTTGAACAAAGCCACCGCGCCTTATTCATTCGACGAGCTTTCCGAGGTCGCCACTCACGCCACCGAGCGCGAGGCGGCCGCGGAGAAAGTCGAGCGCCGGGTGAACAAATCCGCCGCCGCGCTGCTGCTGTTGCCCCGGATCGGTCAGGCGTTCGAAGGAATCGTGACCGGGGCGAGCGAAAAAGGCACCTACGTGAGGGCGTTCTCACCCGCCGTCGAGGGCAGAGTCATCCGCGGCGGAAAGGGCTTGCTGGTGGGCCAACGCGTGCGGGTCCGGCTCCGATCGGTCGATATGGACAAGGGCTTTATTGATTTTGAGGTGATCTGAGCAAATCAACCGAGGGAGGAGAATGATGGTGACCAGACGCCAGTGCCCCCGAGGCACTTGTGTTGTCTTGCTGCTTTGTATGGGCGCTTCTGCCGGTTTCGGGGCGACGGAATCGACACCTCCCGGCCAGGTTCACGCCGCGCCGGCACCGGGGGCCATCGGTAAGCTCGATCCGGAAGCGGCAACGCGCGAATACCTCGCGCGGATCACCCCGGAGCAAAAGAAGCGCTCCGACGATTACTTCGAGGGAGGATATTGGCTTCTGCTCTGGCAGTTTTTGTTCGGCGCCGCCGTCTCGATCGCGCTGCTCGCATTCCGATGGTCCGCGCGGATGCGAGACCTGGCGGAACGGCTCACCCGCTTTAGACCCCTGCAGACCGGGATCTACTGGGCGCAATATCTGCTGTTGACCGTGGCGATTTCCTTTCCGCTCACTCTCTACACGGGGTTCATTCGAGAGCACCAGTATGGCCTGGCTACGCAGAACCTCAGTGGGTGGCTCGGGGATCGAGCGAAGGGGCTTCTGGTGGCGCTGATCCTCGGTGGACTGGCGACCATTCTCTTGTATGGAGTGGTGCGGCGGCTCGGTCGAACCTGGTGGATATGGGGAAGCGGGGTCAGCGTCATTTTGCTTACCTTCGGGGTCCTGATTTCGCCGGTGCTGATTTCCCCTCTGTTCAACAAATATACCCGGGTCAGCGATGAAACAATTCGCGCGCCGATTCTGAGGATGGCGAGGGCCAATGGGATCCAGGCCCAGGAGATTTACCAGGTGGATGCGTCCCGGCAGACCACGCGGGTCAGCGCCAATGTGTCTGGCGTCTTTGGTACCGAACGGATCACTTTGAATGACAATCTGTTGAAACGGGCATCCCTGCCGGAGATCGAAGCGGTAATGGGGCACGAGATGGGCCTTTACCTGATGACCCATGTTTATAGGCTGATCGGGTTCTTTGGATTAATCATCGCCGGTGGGTTCGCGCTGCTCAGCTGGGCGTTTGGATGGGCTCTCGGTCGCTGGGAAAGTCGCTGGTCGGTGCGAGGCATTGGCGATGTCGCTGGACTGCCGCTCGCGGTCTTGATTTTCAGCACCTATGCTTTTCTGCTCA
>WNFJ01366651.1_pt1 | contig 11900 bp, 12 predicted proteins | sample 5400461 | NCBI WGS metagenome assembly WNFJ01 (sample SAMN13153349, study PRJNA577476) | soil metagenome | isolation source: 115 cm saprolite on Douglas fir-dominated hillslope | place: USA:California | collected 2013-09-17
CCTGCGGAACGCCGATTGTCACGGTCGTTGGGGGGCGTATGGGGGCGGGGGTTGGGCGGGCTGGAGGCCCTTGCTCTGCTGTTGTTGTCGTGATGTTAGCTGGTGAAGCTGATGGCGATGCGGTCGATGCTGGGGATCGGCTCGAAATGGCGGACGTTCGCGGTTGCCACGCGCCATCCGGCGGTGATGGCGGTGGCGGCCACGAGCCGGTCGTGCGGGCCGACGTCCGGCCCGGCCGCGGCGAGTTCAGCCCACAGGCGGGCGTGCGCCCGGGCGGCGAGCAGGTCGAAGGGCAGCGGAGGAAACGCGGCGATCACCGCTTCGACGAAGGCTTCGCGGCCGGCCCGGGATGGACGGGATGCATGTGCGCACCCACCCCCGGATACGACCATGGATCAGCGCATCGACCCCCCTGTGCCCGGGGCCGGGGGTCCGGCCCGTGGGTGCCAGCACCGGCTGGCTCGGGCAGAGGGCACATCCAGCCCCGCCCGGCCGAGCATGGAGTGGATCCGCTCAGCCTTCGGAGGCGGTCACGCGACCGCCTTTCTGGCGGCTAGGACCGAAAGCAGCTCATAGCTAGCGTGCGCGGCGGCTATCCCGGTGACCTGAGCGTGGTCATAGGCCGGCGCGACCTCTACGATGTCTGCGCCGATCAGGTTCAGCCCGGCGAACGCCCGGAGCATCGTCAGCAGCTCCCGGCTGGTCAGTCCTCCGGCCTCGGGCGTGCCGGTGCCAGGTGCCAGCCCGGGGTCCAGCACGTCGATGTCAACGGAGACGTACACCGGCCGCTCGCCCACTCGCTCCCGGATGCGCTCGACCACGCCGGTGACACCGATCTCGTCGACCTCGGGCGCCGAGACTAGCTGGAAGCCCAGCTCGATGTCCTGGTCCAGGTCGGTATCGGCGTACACCGAGCCGCGGATCCCCACGTGCAAGCACCCGGACCGGTCAAGCAGCCCTTCCTCGGAGGCCCGCCGGAATGGTGTGCCATGGGTGTAGGCGGAGCCGAAGAAGGTATCCCAGGTGTCCAGGTGCGCGTCGAAGTGGACGACGGCAACCGGGCCGTGCACTCCCGCCATCGCACGAAGCAGCGGCAGGGCCACTGTGTGGTCACCACCCAGCGTGAGCAAGTGCGGCGCGCGTTCCAGCAGAGCTCGCGCTTCCCGCTCGATCTGGCCAATGGCTTCGTCGATACTGAACGGGTTTGCCGCGACATCGCCCGCGTCGGCAACCTGCTGGCCGGCAAATGGGTATATCTGCTGGGCGAGGTTGTAGTGGCGCAACAGCCGGGACGACTCCCGGATGTGGGCCGGGCCAAAGCGAGCGCCAGGCCGGTAGCTGACCCCGCTGTCAAACGGCACGCCCAGCACGATGGCGTCCGCGCGGGTCACGTCCGCAAGCCGAGGCAGCCTGGCAAAGGTCGCCTCTCCGGCGTACCGGGGCACCAAGGTGGCGTCCACCTGCCCGATGTTCTCCCCGCGTACAACTCGCGGGACAGGTTCGGTCATATCCACACTCCAGACCTCGGCATGCGCGGGCGCCAAACCGGCGTCTGCCGACAGTTTGTCACCTGCGCCGCAAACGTTACCTCCGTGTGCAGCCGGCCGGATTGACCCACGAGGTCCCGGGGCCAGTCAGTTCGTAGCAGCGGCCGACAGGCCCTCGATGACCTTCATAAGCCCGGTGTGGTCGAACGAGCCTAGGCCCTGAGCGCGGGCGGCGACGAACAGTTGCGCTACCAGCCCAGTCACCGGCAGCGCTACGCCGGCCTCGCGTGCTGTCGCCAGGACAATGCCCAGGTCCTTGTGGTGGAGGTCGATCCGGAACCCCGGGCGCGAACTGGCGGCCGAGCATTCCAGCGGCCTTCAGCTCCAGCACCCGGTTCCCGCCCAGCCCTCCGGCTAGGACTGCTACGGAGACCGGGGCGTCGATCGCGCGCACCCCGACCGCCCGTGCGGCCTCCGCGATGGCCATGGCGCTCTGCGGCCGTATGGTACTCATGTCGATCAGCAGCAGACCTGGCCGAGCGTGTGCGAGAACGCCCTGCTCACCCAGCACCACGTCCTCCACGTCGGGCGAATCCGGCAGCATGGTGATAAGGACGTCCGACTCGGCGGTGACGGCGCTGATGCTTCCCGCGCTGCGCCCGCCCTGCCGGACGAGTTCCGCGGCCGGTTCGGATCGCCTGCTGTAGCCGACGACGCTGTATCCGGCCTTGACCAGATTCGCGGCCATCGGTCGTCCCATTATGCCCAGCCCGATAAAACCGATGGTCGTCACGGCCTCGCATTGCAGGAAGTCAGAAATGATTCAGAATGCCTTTGGCCTTCGTTCTATCAGAGTGCGTAATGGTCTCGTTGCCACGGGGCTAACCAATTTTGCGCTGACATCGGAGCATATCATGAGCTACGCAGAAGATGTTGAGCTAGTCAGTCCAGTATGGCGGCATCGCGGCCGAAAACCATGCCGCGATGCGCAGTCATTCGGCCCGGGAGCCGGGATGGTGACCTTTCGGGGTCAGCCGTGAGCGAACGGTAATCCCTGTGGCGGACCCGCCTGGCCAACGCCCGGCTCGCGATCTAGTGCCACGCGGCTCGCGCCTCGAAGTCGCTTAGGCCGGAATGCCGATATGAACGTCGTCACGCAAGTGTATGATACAGATAATAGCCGCCAACAGGCACTGCCTGTCGGCTATCACCCACCTGATGGCTGCTATGATGGATTCAGTGTCAGGATTGGCCGAGTTCCTGGTCCGGTCTCTCTCCAGTGGACGCTGGTCGGCTCCGGAAAGCCGGTCGACATTCGACTCGCACTGTTAGTCCCAAGCTATGGAGTGTCGGATGGGGTGCAAGTGGCCCGGTTGAGGTGGCCCTCGTGACGATAAGACTGGAGGGTGCCGCAGGTGAGTGACGGCGAGACCCGAGCGATCGACCGTGCGACGCCGATCCCGTTCTACTACCAGCTCCAGGAGATCTTGAAGGAGGAAATCGAGCGCGGAACGTGGCAACCAGGGGATCTTCTCCCCTCGGAGGCCGACCTTGAGCAGCGGTACGGCGTCAGCCGCACCGTCGTGCGCCAGGCACTGGACGTCTTGCAGGTCGATGGCCAGATTTCGCGGGTCAAGGGCAAGCGGAGCATGGTGACCGAGCCGAAGTTCGGCTGGGAAGCCACTATTGGCGTCAGGGACTGGAACCAGCAGAAAACGACGAATAGCGTTGTCCTGGGTCAGCTTGTCGACGCGCGCCGGGTACCCGCCGGCGGCCACGTTGGCCGCGTGCTCGGCATCGGTGATTTCCAGTCTGCATTCGAGCTGACCTTCACCCAGGACGTCGGGGGTGAGCCGGTTGCGCTCAGTCAGATGTACCTGCATCCGCAGGCCAGCCCCATGCTTGAGAAGGCATGCGCGGCCGACGACCAGTTGCCTGTGGTGGTTGAGCAGGGGCCTGACATGCCGGATCAGCTGGCTAGCCGGTACGGGATCGAGGTTGCCCTCTCCCAGGTGACGATCGAGCTGACACAGGTGAACGAGTTCGAGTCATCGCTGTTGACCGTGGCTCTGGCCAGTCCAGCGTACCTCCTCAGTTCCTTGGACCTCAATGCCGCCGAGAAGCCAATCTCGTTCACTCGGACGGTCATTAGAGGTGACCGGTTCCGCTTTTCTCTGGGCATCCGCCACCAGGGAGCGGGAACGCAGGGGAGCGCAGGCCTCATGGCCTACCTGACCGGAAAGGCCTGAGCCCCGCAGCTGGGACCGAAATATCGCTGGCTGCCTCTTATCTCTTGTAGAGTTTTGGTTATATAATAATCGTAACAGGCAAGGCAGGTCAGTAACGGGCGGGCGTACCTTTATGCAGCGTTATGTGGTGGCGGGCGGGACTGGCTGGGCGGGGATCGCACAGGCTGGATCGCGGCTTCGGATTATCGATGTCGATGGCCAGCAGGTGGGCGACCTCGTGCTTTTTCGCCTGGATGATCCGGCCGACCGCTTCTCGGCGGGCAACACGCGCAAAATGGCAAACTCGATCTTCATTACCACTGGCGCAATATTGTGGTCGGCCAGATACCGGCAGATTGCCCGGATCGAGGCCGACACCGCAGGCCGACACGACCTGATGGCATCGGCGTGTACGCCTTATGACTACCCAATCCGCTTCGGAGAGAAAGGCATCGGGCACCGCGCGTGCCTTTCTAATCTTGCTGCGGCGCTCGAGCCCTACGGGATCAGTGAGTCACTGATCCCTGACCCCATGAATGTGTTCATGTGCCAGGACGTCCACTCTGACGGGACGACGGAGGTGCTCGAGACTGCGTCCGCATCAGGCGATCATCTGGATCTGCGATTGCTGGAAGACTGCATAGTCGGCCTTTCGGCATGCCCGCAAGACCTGAATCCGACCAATGGCTGGCACGTCACGGACCTGGCCGTAGAGATCGAGCCGCCCGCCGCTGCGGGTTGAGGCAGCCGGCGCCACCGCCACCGCTGGCGGTGCCGGCGGCACGCGCCAGGCTTTCCTGCAGGTGACAGGTTGCGGTCTCTGGGCAACCTTCCATGGCCGCAAGGATCAGTCAATACTGCTGACCTGCGTCAACCACGCCATGCAAGTCAGTACCCTCGACGAAACTCCGCACGTTCTCTTCGATGTGACGGCCAAACCATTTCGGGCACATTTCCACAGTCGTGGCCACGTGGGGCGTGATGATGCAGTTCTCCAGCTGCCAGAGCGGATGCCCGTCAGGCAGCGGCTCAGGATCGGTCACGTCAAGCCCCGCGCCGCCGATGATCCGCCCCCGAAGGGCCGTAACAAGCGCGTCGGTGTCCACGATCGGTCCTCGCGCGACATTGATCAGCCAGGCATGGTCTTTCATGCTCCCGAGAAACTCACTATTCACCATCTGCTTGGTCTGATCCGTGAGCGGCGCTGCCAGGACGACGGCGTCAAAATCTCCGATCACAGCGGGAAGCTCACCGATGGGCAGGGTCTCATCGGCCCCGGCGACCGGTCGGCCGCGTCGGCTGACAATGGTGACGCGAGCATCGAACGGCCGCAGCAGAGCCGCCAGGCTGGAGCCGATACCTCCGCCTCCGATGATGCCGATGCTCTGGCCTGACAGGTTGGCGCCGCTCTCCGGAAGCCATGTCTTAGCGCGCAGGAAAGCTCGCATGTCCCGGTAGGCGCACAGCAGCAGCGTCAGGGCGAGTTCGGCGACATTCGGGCCGTAAATACCTCGGGAACACGTCCATACCCTGTCGGGCTGGAATATCCCCTCGCGAAACAGCCAGTCCACGCCGGCCGAGGCGAGCTCTACCCAGCGAGCTCGCGGTGCGCGGTCGAGATACTCGGCCAGTCCCTCGGGGCCATGCCACAGCCAGATCAGGGCCTCTGCCGCACCTGGCTCAACTATCGTGCCGCCGCCGCGGCGGATGGCGGCGCTGGCCCAGTCCGGCACGGGCTCCGGCCCGATTGCCACTCGTGTTCCCTGCAGACTCGCGATCACAGTTCTCCCAGTTCTCGGTCGAGCGTCTGTCATCAGGCCACTCCCCACATGGACCGAGGGCGCGTCAGCGGTCGACCTCGCTGACGAGCTCATACCAGCGCGTCCTTGGGCCAAGCCAGCTTCGCCGCTTCCAGGCCGACGTCTTGGGGCACTGCTCAATCTGAGAGCGAAGCTCCTCCGCCCTGCGGCCGACCACAGCGCGCTCCTCGTCTCCAAGTACCCGATACTCGCCGAGCACTTCCCGGACGCTGACCAGGTTCCGGCAGGCCTCGTACCAGAAGCCCCAGTCAGAACCCAGAACTGCCTTGAGATACACAAGGTCGGCTCCGGGCCTGTCCCCGGCCGTCAGGTCGTGCTCGCCCAGGATCACCACCAGGTCGATGAGATCGTTGACGGTAATCTCGTGGATCTGCAGTTTGGACAACAGCAGATCAGGCATCGGGACCGCAGGCCCGTCATCGTGGTCGAGGCGTCCGAGGAACTTGATCGTATGGGCCATCACGAGTTCATCCATGAAGACGTCGACCTTAATGCCCGTCTCCGGGTGCTCGAAGATCAGCCGCTTGACCCCCCACTCATGCATGTGCTTCACGCGGGGATCAGCCCGGTAGCCCTGGCCCTCGAGGAGCCCCTCCAGTTTCCGCTGATCCTTGGCTCGGGCCCAGTAGTCGATGTCATGCAACGGCCTTCTGCCCATAGCTGACAGGTATTTGCGCCATTGCGGGCAGCTGAGATGGACGCCTACCGATCCGGCTATGCGCAGCGTCACGCCTTGGTCGTCGGCGATCCTCGCCAGACGCATCGCCTCGTCAGGAATCAGCGCAGCCCGGCGGCTCTCGCTCGTTTCCTCTTGATCACGCACGGCGGCCACCTGACCGTCACTCGACCGGGATCTCGCTGAACCGGAGCTTCAGGTCCACGCCGCGCCGCCGCTGAACGGCGCGGTACACCCCGTACCAGACCCATCCGATAACGAAGATTCCCGCGGTGGACCAGAGCGACAGTGCACCGTTTGCCCCATAGTTGTTGTCCACCAGTAGCCGCCAGAACACGAATGCGACGCCGATAAGGGACGCGACTCCCACGACGCTCAGCACCGCGATCCGGCCGACCCGGTAGGCGATGGATGAGGCCTCGAAGTCATCCTTCTTGGTAGCTGGAAGCAGTATCGCCGTCAGGCTCAGGCCCATGAACGGTATGCATTGTCCGAGGAACCCGCCCAGCGTCGTGATCAGGTTCGTGAATGCGTAGAGGAAGACGAAGACCTCTGAGAACACGCAGCAGAACAGAATGTTCCATGCCGGCGTGTGACGACGCTCCGATACCTGGGAGAACCAGCGCGGCCCCATGCCGTCGATTGACCAAGCCAGCAGGGTGCGTGATGCGTAGACGAGGGTGGTCCCGCCGACGAAGAACAGGATCGCTATCACCCACGTGCTGGTGAGCACGGTAAGTATTGGGCTTCCGCCGGCGATGCCGGTGAACAAGTTGACATACGGGGCCGCAGGGAGCGGGAACTTCGAGGCGGGCAGCATCGAGGAGGCAAGTATGAACTTGCTGCCGAACACGACCTGGTACAGCCAGAACAGGACTACGAATGCCGCGCCCATCGTCACGATGGCGGCGTTCATCCCGATGGTTTGACTGCGCTGTGTGTCCTTGACCTCACCAGTGAACGAAATGGACAGCACGGCAAACCACAGTGAGAAGGCTGGCCAGAGCGCGAAGAAAGCGGTCTCCTTGAGATTGAAATGCGGGCTGAGATTGTCTCCGGCCTTCCTCGCGGCCTGCAGGACGTGCTGATAGGCGTTCGGGCCGGCCAGCGAGTTGAAGTTGTGCACGAAGTTGAAGACTCCCGCGGCGGCGAGAATCAGGATCAGGATGGTGAATAGCAGGCCGGCCATAGCCAGATAACTAGAGTATCGCTGCCACTTGAAGTACGTGCCCAGACCGCGGGCCTGAATCAGACCGAAGAACAGGATGATAAAAGTTCCGCCAGCGAACAGGCCCCACTTGCCAGCAAGCCACGTGGCAACGCTGATGAGACCGCTGCTGTGCAGTTGGATCCCAAGAGTCGAGAGCATCGGCGCCAGTCCATACTTGGGCACGAAGACGCCGTTGACGCCTATATAGAAAATTTGCCAGAACGCAAGAGACATGGACAGGACCATGCCCAAGCCGGGCGTAATCGCACGGCTGACCGCGACATAGTCGCCGCCGGACCGGGGATAGATCACGCTGACGAACGCGTAGCAGATGGCCAGGAGAATTCCGGTGACCGTCGCGAAGAGCGTGGCCAGCGCGAGGTTGGCGCCGGGATAGAACTGCCACGCGAATACGATGAAGATAATGTACGCAATCCCGATCTGCTCCCAGCCGTAGAACATGACATCCACGGTCTTGACCTGCCGCACTAGCCCGGAGCTGGCGCGCGTAAACACACCGCGCTGCTGCGGCGGTGCCTGCCCTGGAATCTTTGCAGTAGCCATCCCGGCTATCCCCTCACTAGAGTGGCATTGACGAGGCCTTTAGATTTGTCGAGATCGATGAGAACTCCGTCGAGTACGCCTTCGCTGTACTCGCTGCCGGGATTGGTAATGGGAATATCCCCAAGGGAGACAACTCCGCGCGATTCGTGAATGTGGCCGTGCAGGCCGATCAGAGGGCGGTACTTGATGATCGCGTCGCGAACTGCCGTGCTGCCGACGGGGATCATGTTCAGGCCTCCTGCGGAGGTGACCATCTGGAGGTCGCTGGTGAGCTCGGGCGCTAGATCGAGGCCTGATCCCAGCGGCGGAACGTGCAGGCTGAAGAGGGTCCTGGAGGGGTCTGCCGCCTTGGCCACAGCTTGGTCGATGCGCTCGGCCAGTTCCCGTTCGTCGATGTCACGCGGACAGGCCCAGGGCGTCTGGTTGCCGTATCCCATGCCGACGATCTCGAAGCCATCGCCGAGCTCAAGCGCCCGGCCGTTCGGATCCTCGATCAGCGACGACCGGGCGAGATGATCATCTACGTCAAAGAAGTCGTCGTTGGCGCCGCTGACCAGGACCCGGGTCGGGCTGCCGCTGAGGCGATCTTCTGCCATTTCGAGCCAGTGATCGACACGTTCCATGATGAGGCGCCGGAACAGCTTATCGATCTCGGTCTGATTGCCCTCATAGTGAGCCACCTCGTCAGGCGTCGTGAGGTACCCATACGATCCGCTGTCGGCAATGCGCCCCAGCAGTGTTGAGAGCTCCTCGGGAGAGGATGCCTTCCTTTTCACCCCGGCGAACCTGCAGGTGTACTTGCCCTTCTTCTGCTCGATGACCGGGACGATAAACTTCCCGGTGATGTCGCCCCCGACGATGATGATGTCAGCATCATAGAACTTGGGGGCATTGAGGAATTTCTTCCAGCACTTCTCGGAAGCGTGAATGTCCGAGCAGAAATATATGCGCATCTGCTGCCTGCTAACTTATGGTTTGATCGGCCACAAGACGGATTCCGGACATGGTCAGAGCATCACCTTTCCGCCGTTGAGGTGGACGCAAGCTCCGGTGAAGCCGGTCTCGCCGGCCAGAAAGCGGATCAGCCGCGCTATCTCCGTCGGCTCCAGTACGCGGCCGATAGGCGTGGTTTGCGCGTGCCGTGCGTAGAGCTCAGCGCGGGTGAGGCCTGCCGCCTTCGCGTCGACGTCCTGCTGCGGCGTGTCGGTGTCTCCCGGCGCGACGGCATTGACCCGCACCTTGGGCGCCAGTTCCCGTGCCAGCGCCTTGGTCAGGCCGACTATCCCGCTCTTGCTGGCGCAGTAGGCGCTAAATCCCGCTTCTCCGGTGACCGACAGCGTTGAGGCGAGGTTGATGATCTGGCCTTCGTTCCTGCGCAGCTCAGCGGCTGCGGCGCGAGCGAGCCGGAAGGGAGCGGACAGGTTCACCTCGATCGTGTCCCACCAGCGTGGCAGGTCTTCAAGGGCAAGATCGCCGTGATACATGGTCGCCGCGTTGTTGATCAGGAGATCGAAGCGGCCATGGGCCTGGATTACAGACTCGATGATCTGGGCGGCAGCCTCGGGCGCGCGCAGATCCGGCTCGAACTCGACGCCCGTTCCTGGCAGGTCAGTGCGGGCCACAGCCCACCGCGCGGCCGCCAGCTCAGCGCAGATCGCCTGGCCCATGCCCCCGGTAGCGCCGGTCACCAGAGCCACACGAGCAGATGCGGCTGCGGGCGCTCCTGATGCGGTCGTCATTGGATCACGATTCCGCCGTTGGGCGACACTATCTGGCCCGTGGTCCACGTCGCTTCCGCGAGGTTCACGATCGTGGCCGCGACTTCGCTGGGCCTGCCGAAGCGCCCCAGCGGAATGCTGGCCAGGTAGGCCTTGTCATCACGCCATCGCCCGGTCAGCATCGCGGTATCCGTCGGACCGGGGGCTACCGAGTTGACCCGGATCCTCGCTGGCCCCAGTTCGTGGGCCATGGCCCGGGTCAGGCCAAGGATGGCCGCCTTTGCCGTTACGTAGGCGACGTGCCGGTCCTCGCCAATGAGGGCAAGCTCCGAGGACACGGTGACGATAGATCCCGTTGCGCGATCCTGCATGCTCGGCCTGACCGCGGCAATCACGTTGACGCATCCGCCTAGGAGCACGTGCAGGAAACGCGCCCACAGATAGTCGTCGGTAAGGTCGAGAACCTGGTCCACGTCGAATCCCGCGCAGCATATAGCCACGTCGATGGGCCCGAGTTGGTCTTCCGCGTCCCTGATTGCCCGCGAGATGGCCACCGGGTCAGCGACGTCCACGTCTGACGCCATCCCCTGGACCTCGCTGGCCAGGGCGGCGGCATCATCGGTGTGGCCGAGGTCACTGATCGCGACGGCGTAGCCCCGCCTGGCCAGCTCACGCACGGTGGCGCTGCCGATCCCGCCCGCGCCGCCGGTCACGAAAGCTACGGGGCGGCTCACGCGTGAGCCGCCCCGTCGGCGTGCGCCGCTGTGGTCAGCGACGGGAACTCGGTATCCAGGATGCTCACTAGATGGTCGACGAGCCTGTGCATCAGTAGCTCGCCCTTCTCAGCAGTCGCCGCGAGCGGTGACGCCAGCGACCCGCTGACGGTCGTCATGCTCGGGTCAATCGGCAGCACGTCGTATGGAGGATGGCGAAGGGGAGCATCGTCCTTCATCCGCTCGGTGCGGACGGCTTCCGGACGGTGGTGCATCCAGATCGCGGTCTCGATCAGCGCCGCGTGCTCTAGCGCGAGCCCGGGGAAGCCTTCCGGCCATAGCGCGGCGGCGTCTTCTGCTGACAGGTCGGGAATCGCGCTCTCGATTACGATGATTTTGACGTCCCGATGCTTGTCCGACACGAGAAATGCCGGCTCGTAGACAAAATTGGCGTTCTCAAAGTGCCAGTTGTACAGCACAATATTGCGGAAGCCGGTCCGAATCAGCTCAGAGAGTACATCTTCGATGACGGCCATGAAAGTCGTGGCGCGCAGCGAAAGTGTGCCGGGAAAATTCTGCCCGCCGCCGCTTGCCGGGCGGCTTCGATAGCCGAAATTAAGAGATGGCCCTGCCACGATTGGGCGGACGGCCGAGACTAGGCGCAGGATCTCGGCTGGAATAACCCAATCCGTGCTGACGGGCAGGTGCGGCCCATGCTGCTCGGTCGCGCCTATCGGAATGACCACCGGAGAGCCCGCAGCCGCAGCCTGAGCAATCTCCTCCCAGGTCATCCATTGATAGACACGCTCATCAGCCGAGCGCTCATCCATCTAGCTCCCTTTCTCAGTGTCACGGCGCCATGTGACCGTTCGACCCGCGCCCGGCCCGTACTGATGCACCGGTTCACAGGCCTTGCCGCCTGAGCGACGGTCAAGGCTGACCATTCGTCGGATCCCGGTGGACTCGGAGGCTAGCCAAAACCTGTCATCCTCGGATCCGCTGATTAGATGACGCAACGATAGGGCTGCGCCGTTTGGCTCGTCAAGGGTCGGTATAGTCCGCGTTGTCCCCGGCGGGCTGCTGCCACTGCTGCCGGACAGGGCGGGCGAGGTCGCCCCGGGCGTCGGGCTGATGACCGGCCAGGACAACGGTGACCTGGTGACGGTCCACGGACTGGCCGCGGCAGGCGGATTGCGCAGGGCTGGCCGTTACTATGCGTGATGGCTGTTACTGTGCGTGATGCCGAATGGGCTTCGTGTCCTTGGTCCCTCGTGATCTTCGGCGCACGCGTCGAGCGTCGGTGGCAGATCCGGTATCACTTGCTGGTTCGGCCTGGCTTCGGCAACTTGTAGGGCTGCAGGCCGTTCCTGGTGAGCTTCCAGGTTTGTGGCGCCCGGGCGGTCGCGACCGAGCACATGTCCGCCAGGCAGATGGTGATGAGGTCTGTCAGCTGGGCAGCGGTGGCCTCGCCGGGGAGCAGGAAG
>WNFJ01546021.1_pt1 | contig 11900 bp, 14 predicted proteins | sample 5400461 | NCBI WGS metagenome assembly WNFJ01 (sample SAMN13153349, study PRJNA577476) | soil metagenome | isolation source: 115 cm saprolite on Douglas fir-dominated hillslope | place: USA:California | collected 2013-09-17
AGGACGGCAGGTGCGTGCCGACGTAGCGGCGCAGCGACGCGGCATCTTCGCCGGAATGGGTGATCAGCGACGCGTAGCCGATCAGCTGGAGGTCCCCGCCGGGGCCGGGCCGCGGCACCGACCGCGGCCTGGGCGACAGCCGGGTGGTTGAGCATTACCTGTTCCACCTCATGAGGCTCTACCAGGAAGCCCCGGATTTTCACCTGATCATCGATGCGGCCGAGGAAATGTAGGGATCCGTCGGCCCGGCGAACAGCCAGGTCGCCGGTCCGGTACATGCGGCTGCCCGGTGGGCCGAACGGGTTGGCGACAAAACGCTGCGCCGTCAGGTCGGGACGTCCGAGGTAGCCGAGCGCCAATGACGGGCCGGCCACACACAGTTCACCGGGGACGTCAGGACCGCATTCGCGCAGCGACGCGTCGAGCACGTAGACGGCGCTCCCCCCGAGCGTCGTGCCGAGCCGCGGCACGACCGCGCCGGATAAGGGCTCGGACATGGTCGCGCACACGGTGGTCTCGGTGGGACCGTACGCATTGATCATGCGCCGGCCGGCGAACCACTGCGCTACGAGGGCAGGCGGGCGGGCCGCACCCGCGACCACCAGTGTCTCTACGCTGGCGAGTGCGGTCACCGGCATCGCGGCCAGCGCCGACGGCGGCAGCGTGAGGTGGGTGACGGCCGTTTCGCTGACCAGTTCGGCGAGCGGCTTGCCGGGCAGCAGCCGGCGACGCGGCGCGATCATCAGGCACGCACCGCGTAACAGGGCCATGCAGATTTCCGAGACGGAGGCGTCGAAGCCGGGCGGGCCCGCTCCCATGCCGGCCAGGCCGATATGCAGAACACTGCGGCCGAGCCCCCTTAACCGGTCATCGGCCCACCTGCACAGCGTGCCGAGGTTACCTCATCTCACGCCTCGGCCACGCTCGCTCATATTTGTTATACATTTCAGCTCAGTAGGCGTCAACACCTCTGCTCGATGACGTTCAGCTATCGAGATCATCCGCTTGCCGCCCGCCCAGGCGGGGTCCACCGGGTCCTGGCGGGGCTGCGCGGCCCCGAGCGGCTGCATCCCGTCTACGCCCTGGACGGCAGCTCACCCGGCGCCGAGGCCGTGATCGACACGCTGCCCGGGTACGCGGGCTCGCGGCCCGTCCGCATCGGCAACATTGCCGACCAGCGGTCCAGCTCGATGTCTTCGGCCCGGTCGTGGAGCTGATCGAGGCGTACCTGCTCGCCGGGCGGCGTGTCGACGCCGAAGACCTCTTCAGCCAGTTCGCCGGTAATGCCGGCCGACCGGCCTGCTGCCCGGGGAATACGACCCGGTCGCCGAGCGCTCCCTCGGCAACCACCCGCAGGCCTACAGCCACCTCGGCCTCATCCGGTGCGCCCAGTTCCTCGCCGGTGCGGCCGGCCCAGGCTGACGGTGCACGGATCGCGCGGATCGCTGGCGGGCCGGAGGTATCAGGCCAGGTCCTCGCGCCTCTTTCGTTACAACGGGGTGCGGCAGGTGAACCGCGGGCCCCCCGCGTGACGTAGCAACCGTCCGGAGGGCCCGCAGGCGAAACCGCCGCAGATAACAGGGGCCAAGGAGGGCATCATGCACCCGATGTTCGTGAAGTTGTTCATCGAGACGGACGCCGACGATCTGCTCACCGACGAGCAGGACAAGCAGCGCCACGCGCGCCAGGCCAGGCGCACCCGGTCAGTCCAGGTCATGCGGGTCGTCACGCAGAACAAGGATCGCCCGCGCCGGCCCTGATCAAGGACGGCACTGATCAAGGATGCGTGACGTCACCACTGATAGCGCAGAAGCTTCCCGTCGAGCACGACCACGACGCGGTCACCGGCCGGGTCGGGCACGCGCTTGACGTCGAGGCGGAAGTTGATGGCGCTCATGATGCCGCCCGACCGCTCCGCCGGGTGCTGCCGCGCGCCCAGTACCGGTCCGATTTTCGGACCAAACGGATCATGAACGCGGCGGTGGCGTGGGAATCCGGCAGTGTGGGCGACTTGAAGGTCGCGGCGTTCCGCGCATCGGCTGGCGGCGCACCGCACGCGGTGCGGCCCCGGGTCATTGACCAGGCGCGGCGGTGCCAGGGACGTCGAACTTGTACGCCAGCCCGGGTTGCGGCTTGAGCACGTGGAGCGGGCCGGTGCCCGTCCAGTAGGCCGCCTGGAGGTAGAGCCCGTCGGTGGCCACGATCCACAGTCCCGAGCCATCGGCGGCCCAGCGCGTGGAGACGATGTCGTTGGAGCCCGCTGGGAACGCTCCGAGCACGGCGGGAAGCGTGGCGACCGGCACCGGCCCACCGGGAACCCGGATCAGCTTACGGGCGCTGATGTCCGCGATGTAGACGTACGTGCCCGTGGCCGTTCCCTGGTGATCGATGGTGTCCAGCGGCAGGGCGAAGCGCTGGCCGGCCGGATCGAAGGCCGGCGTGTCGGCGGTATCGAGGGCGGCGCCCGGCGGCAGGGCGATCACCGTGCCCGGTCCGCCCCGCACGTCGGTGACGTGCAGCGGGCAGCGGGGCTTGCCGGACGGGGCCTGCCAGGCCACCTGATCGGCGTCCGCACCGGCGATGATCGCGTCCGGCGGGATGGTGGTGTGTTCCGCGCTGCCGCTGCTTGGGTCGACGAGGGCGACCTTCCCGACGGGACCCCGGACGAACAGGCCGCGAACGGTGGCGGCGACCAGTACCCGGCCGCGCAGGCTACGGACAGCGGACAGGCGGTGGCCGGCCTCGTCGACGAGCCAGGCCGGGCTGGCGTCGGGCCCATCGCCCCAGGGCGGGCCCGCCTGCTCGACCCAGATGTCGCGGTGGTTCGGCGCCACAGCCATGTAGTTCGCCCTGGCGATGAGGCGCGCAGGACCGGCACCCGACGCGCTGACCGGGACGAACAGCACCTCTCCGACATCCGGGAGACCGGCCAAGCCGTGGCTGGAAATGAGCGCGACTACGCCGCCAGCCGCCGAGGTGATCTGTTGTACCGCGGGATCAGGGCCGAGCGGTGCACCGCCGCCAAGCAATATGTCGGTAAGGGACGCCGGCGCCTGATCCCCGACGTTCAGCAGCCGCAGTTGGCTGCCGCCGAGGAACAGCAAGGTGCTCGGCGCGGCACCCGGCCGCAAGGGCGTTCCGCGCAGCATCGACGGCGCGGCCAGCGCCGCGGGCTGCAGGGAACCGCGCGCCTTGTGCTGCGGCGGGCGGCCGGAACCGACCTTGCCCTGGCGGCCGCCACGCCGGTGAGCAGCCGCCAGGGCACCGACCTGCGACGATCGGGATCACGCCCGCTGCTGATCATGTCGGCGACCGGCCAGTCAGGCACAACGCCAACGTACCCCGCGCGGCGCCGCTTGCGGACTCACCGCGGTCCTGCTCACGGGGGCTCCAACCCACGGACCCCGCGGCCCTGCTCGCCCGCGATAACCCCCCGCGACCCCCGGCCGCAGCTTTGGTCAGCCACGGATGGTCAGGGATTCCAGGACGCGCCGCACGTTCTCTTCGAGGTCTCTGGCCGCGCCGGCACTGCCTGCCAGGTGCCTGATCAGCGCCTGCTGGAAGAGCCCGTCGAAGACGGCGTATACCGCGCTCGAGGACCCAGTCCCGCAGGCCTCACGTGATCTTGACAATCGGCCAGATTTCTCTGGACGATCGTCAGGCAATCTCTTGACAATTGTCAAGAAGCCTGACGGCGAGAATGCTCGACGTTCGCTGTCTTCCTGATCCCATTGTCCAGATCGCCCCGGCCACCAGCAAGCCCGCGCCCGGGGCCGGGTGGAAGGCGGTGCCTGCGTGCGCCTGGCAGCGCAGCCGTTCGGGACCAATAGGCCGCACCGGTCAGGCCAGGTGGACGGCGACGGTTCGCCAAGCGCACGCAGGGGCGGTGAGAACTCAGGTTTCCTCGGTGGCCTGGCCGCTCTCGCCGAACAGCACCTGAATCGTCCGCTCCTCGGAGCCGCGCACCACGTTCAGCTCGAGAGCGTCACCGGGTACCGCCTGGAGCGCGTCGAACAGGTCGTCGATCGCGCGTACCGGCCGGCCGCCGGCGGTCACGATCAGGTCGCCCTGGGCGAGGCCGGCGCGTGCGGCCGGGCTGTCCTCGGTCACCTCGCGAACGAGCAGGCCCTCGGCGTCGGGCAGGCCCACGGCGCGCCTGAGCCGCTTGGCCACGTGGCCGGGAGCGATCGCGACGCCGAGCCGGGGCGGCGCGGCGGTCTCACCGCGTGACAGCGCGTCGGCCCGGCCGCGCAGCGCCTCGTCGGCGGGTATGGCCAGGTAGAAGCCCTCACCGAGGCGGTTCGTGTTGATTCCGAGCAGCTGTCCGGCCGCGTCGAGGACCGGGCCGCCGGACGAGCCGGGGAGCAGCGGCGCGGTGTGCTCGACGCTGCCGGTGATGCGGCGGCCGCGCGGGCCGCGGAAGCTCCGCTCGACGCCGGAGACGAACCCGAACGTCACGCGCAGCCCACGCCCACCCGGGTTGGCCAAGGCGAAGACCGGCGTCCCGATGCCGGCGGACGCGCCGCCGGCCCACGTGATCGCGGGGGCACCGCCGGTGTCGACCTCGATCACGGCGAGGTCGGCGTCGATGTCGTGCCCGGCCACGGTTCCCTCGGCCGAACGCCCGTCGGCGAAGGTGACCGTCACCTTGTCGCCGCGCACGTTGTGCGCGTTGGTCAGCACGCGCCCCTCGCGCAGGACGATGCCGGAGCCGACGCCCCAGCGCTGCCCGATCCCGACCACCGAGGAGCCCGCGCCCTCACCCAACTGCCTAATGTTTGCCTGTATCTCGTCGAGGATCGCCATCTTGCCCACTCTCCCGCTCTGCTGCTTCGCCGTTCTGCCGCTCTGATCGTTGTCAGTAGTGATTTGCAAGTTACTACTAATCGCCCGCGTGTCAAGTCGGCGGTTACGATCGGTACATGACCGCACAGGAGCACGGCTCATCGCCGCTGGCCGAGGCGCTGACCCGGGTCGGCGACCGGTGGACACTGCTGCTGGTGGACGCGCTGCTCAGCGGGCCGCGCCGGTTCAACGACCTGCTCGACCAGATCCCGGGCATCGCCGCGAACATCCTGTCCGAACGCCTCAAGCGGCTCGAGCGGGACGCGCTGCTCGTCGCGCGGCCCTACTCAGAGCGGCCGCCGCGGGTGGCGTACGAGCTGACCGCCGAGGGCAGGGACCTCGCCGGTGCGCTCCGCCTCCTTGCGCACTGGGGGGCCAGGCACACCGACCCGTCAAAGGCACCGCGCCACCCCCCGTGCGGTACCCCGATCGAGGCACGTTGGTACTGCCCTACCTGCGACATTCTCGTCGAAGACGAGCCGGAGCACGCCGAGGCGCGCTTTGTGTAGCGACCCCGGTCACCGCTTTCGGCGGACGACGACACGGTGCTGCGCGACTACGCGCTCACCCAGTACAGGAACGGGCAGCCCTACGCCGCCGAGGCGCACGCTGGCCCGCGGATAAAGGCCCTGGCCCGCGGATAAGCACCCCCTTTGTTCGGGGGCAGCTGTTCGGGGGCAGCTGTTTAGGGCGGCGGCCCGATTCCGGTGTCCCCGCCAGCGTCCTGCTCCTGGCCGCCGGCCCCTGGACGGAGGTGACTGGCTATTCCCGGGTCGGCACCTGGGCCCGCGTGCGCGGCGGGCGGCAACGAAGGCGAAGGGTGATCTGGATGAGTTCCCCGGGGCAGCAAGACGACGGCCGCGGCCCGGTGTCCGCGGTGGCCAGGGCCGGCTGGTGGAGAAGCTTCTCCTTCGCCGGGCAGGGGGTGTGGTACGCGGTGCGCACACAGCGGAACATGCGGGTCCACCTGCTGGCCGCGACGGCCGCGATCACGGCCGGGCTGGTGCTGCGGATCAGCGCGGTGGACTGGGCCTGCGTCCTGACGGCGATCGGGCTTGTGCTCACCGCCGAGGCGCTTAACACGGTCGTCGAGGCACTCGCCGACCTGTGCACCGGCGAGTTCCACCCGCTGGCGAAGATCGCAAAGGATACGGCGGCGGGCGCGGTGCTGCTCTCCTCGCTGGCCGCACTGGGCGTGGGCATCGCCGTGTTCCTGCCCCGCCTGCTCAGCCCGCCCGGCTGATCTTTGCCCTCAGGCGGACCTGCCCAGTCCAGCCGCGGGCGTCAGGTGCGCCCGCCGGGATGCGGGCGTTGCAGCGCGTAGCGGGTCCCTTGGCGTGGGCGGGGGCCTGGCCGCCCTCGGCGTCGACTACCGCCTCGCCCGGATCGCCGCGGGCGCCTGTGAGGCGCTGTACATGTACGCCGCCATGCGCTGGCCGGTCTTCCGCGACGCCGCGCGCCGGGGACCCGCGGGAGACACGGTCAACCCTGGCCGGCTGCCTTCGCCACGTGCTCGAGCCGGGCCCGGTAGTTCTCCCACCACGCCGGATCGCCCGGCGCCATGTTGTCGTTCCCGTCCCGCAGCCCCACGGCCCCGTCGATGAGCTCCCGGACGATATCGGCGTGCCCGGCGTGCCGATCGGTCTCAGCGATCATGTGGACCAGGACCCGGTGCAGCGTCACCTCGCTCCGGTCGCGCGGCCACCACGGCACGTGGCCGATCGCGTCAAGCGGCAGCGCGTCGATCGTCGCGTCCGAGTGCGCCCACACCCGGTGGTACAGGCCGACGATCTGCTCGCGCGACTCGTCGGCGGCCGCCCACATGTCAGCGTTGGGTTCCGCGTCTTCGGCGAACCACGGCAGCGGCTCGCCGGACGGCCGCCCGAAGGTGTCGCCGAGGTACCCAAGCTCGACGCTGGCCACGTGCTTGACCAGCCCGAGCAGGTTCGTGCCGGTCGGCGTCAGCGGGCGGCGAATGTCGTAGTCCGAGAGCCCGTCGAGCTTCCACAGCAGAGCCTCGCGCGCGGCCTGCAGATAATAGTGAAGATCCGCCTTCGGATCCGACCCTGTCATGCCGGATAGCATGCCACCCGCCACGGCCATGGACGGCGGCGCATCCCCGCCTGGCCGGCTCATCCCCGCCTGGCCGGCTCATCAGCGCCGCGGAGGCGCATCCCCCGCCTGGCCGGCTCATCAGCGCCGCGGATCACATGTGCCCTGGCCCATGCGATCCGCGGCGCCGTCCGGCCGGACGGACGTGGCGGCTTCCCGGAACGGCCATCTCAGATGCTAGCCAGGACACGTTCAGGGGCCCACCGTCACCGCCCACCTGGTGACGGTGGCCTGACAATCCCTAAATGTTCGACCACTGGTTGTTCGCGGTCGCCACACAGGTCCACAATACGAGCTGCGTTCCGTTGGCCAGTTTGTAGCCAGGATCATTCAGGCACTTGCCACTGTGGGGGTCCCCAACTGTTCGGCGTGTCGTCAGCGTTTATCAGCGAACATCTGTTCCTATGAACGTGTGAGGCTTGGTGAGTGGGCTGCGCGGGAGGGTGTGCACTACCAGACGGCGTGGCGGTGGTGGCGGGACGGGGCGTTGCCGGTTCCTGCGTGGCAGACCGAGACCGGGACGATCTTGGTGGATGTGCCCCGGGAGGGTGATCGGCCTGGACGGGTGGTGGTGTATGCGCGGGTGTCCTCGCATGACCAGCGCGCCGACCTGGATCGGCAGGTGGCCCGGCTAGCCGACTGGGCCACCACCAGCGGCCACGAGGTCGGTGAGGTGGTGTGCGAGGTCGGGTCCGGGCTGAACGGGAAACGCCCCAAGCTGCGGCGGATTCTGTCGGACCCGTCTGTCACGGTGATCGTTGTGGAGCATCGGGACAGGCTGGCGCGGTTCGGGGTCGAGCACCTTGAAGCCGCTCTCGCCGCGCAAGGGCGGCGGGTCGTGGTGGCCGACCCGGGCGAGACGACCGATGACCTGGTACGGGACATGATCGAGGTGCTCACCAGCATGTGCGCCCGGCTGTATGGGCGGCGCGGGGCGCGGAACCGGGCCATGCGGGCGGTCACCGCCACCAAGAACACCGACCCCGCACTGGAGCGCGTCTGACATGCCTCGGTTCGAGGTGCCCGACGGGTGGATGGTGCAGGCGTACCGCTACGCGCTCGACCCGGCACCCCGGCAGGAACGTGCGTTGTTGTCGCACGCGGGCGCGGCCCGGTTCTGCTTCAACCACATGCTCGCTGCGGTGAAGGCGGTGATGGACCAGCGGGCTGCGGAACGCAGCTATGGCATCCCGGACAGCGAGTTGACTTCGGGGTTGGGGTGGTCGCTGCCCGCGCTGCGCCGCGCCTGGAACCAACGCAAGCACGAGGTGGCGCCGTGGTGGGGCGAGAACTCGAAGGAGGCGTACAACACCGGGCTCGACGCCCTCGTCAGGGCACTGGACGCGTGGGGCAAATCCCGCTCGGGTGAGCGGGCCGGTGCGGCGGCTGGCTTCCCGAGGTTCAAGACCCGTCGATCACGCGTCACGGTGCGATTCACCACCGGTACGATCCGTGTCGAGCCCGACCGGCACCACGTCACCCTGCCCCGGCTGGGGCGGATCAAGACGCACGAGTCCACCCGCAAACTCGCCCGGCGGATCGAGACCGGGACCGCCCGCATCCTGTCCGCCACTGTCAGCCGAGACGCGGCGGGCCGCTGGCACGTGTCGTTCCAGACCCTCGTCTGCCGTGCTGTGCCAGCCATCCACGGCAGGGGCGGGTCGGTGGTGGGTGTGGACGTGGGGGTGCGGGACCTGCTCGTGGTCGCCGCCCCGGACGGCGCCGAGGTCGAGCGTGTGCCCGCGCCGCGTTCCCTTGCCCGCGCGCAGGGCAGGCTGCGTGGGCTGCAACGCAAGGCCGCCCGGCAGCACGGCCCTGACGACCCCGCAGCCCGGCGGAAGCGCCAGCCGTCGAGCCGGTGGCGGCGCACCCGGGCCCGCATCGGCCGAGTCCATGTTCGGACGGCGAACATCCGCCGGGACGCGCTGCACAAGGCCACCACCACCCTCGCACAGCGGCATGAGGTGGTCGTGGTGGAGACACTCAACGCCGCCGGGATGCGGGCACGGGGTGGGGCGCGCAAGCGCGGCCTGAACCGGGCGCTCGCCGACGCCGCCTTGGCCGAGGTGCGGCGCATGCTCGGCTACAAGACCCGCTGGTCCGGCTCCACCCTGGTGGCAGCCGACCGGTGGTACCCGTCCAGCAAGACCTGTTCGGCATGCGGCAGCCGAAAGCCAAGGCTGCTGCTGTCCGAGCGCACCTTCGCGTGCGACCAGTGCGGCGTGGTCCTGGACCGGGACCTCAACGCCGCCGTGAATCTCGCCCGACTCGGCGAACCCGCGCCTGCGGGTGAACAGGGTCCCGCCGGGAGTGGCCCGGTGGCAGGACGTGGAGCCACGCATAAGACCCGCCCCGCGCAAGCAGGGAAGGCGGCAGGCTGGGAAGCGTCAACCCCGCACAGCCACAAGGCTGAACAGACGGGGACCGCCCCTCCGCAAGGAGAGGCTGCCTGAGGATGAGACAGAAGTTGATGAATCAGGTAACGGTTCTTCCACTGGTGAGTCGTCGTCGTCGCGCTGTAGGACCAGACCTGATTCCATCGTACTCTGACGCCACTGACAGGCATCGGGACCTTGCGTGCGGGAGTGGTTTAGCGGGGGTCGGGGCGGTCGAGGTTCCAGTGGCGGGCGGTTTGGCAGTACCAGCTGTCGTCGCGGCCCGGCAGCACGTTGACGCGGCTGATCGTGCGCTGGCGGCCTTCCTGGTCGCCGTAGAGAAGGTCGATCGTGAAAGGCCGGCGCTCGGCTATCGCGCTCCGCAACCCGGGGCGCATCGGGTCGTCGCGGTCACGGATGGCGCCTTCCCAGTACCCGGCGTCGGCCGGCGGGATGTACAGATCGACTGTGAGGCGACGGAAATCCGCCGGGTCGGCGTGCGGGTCGTTGGCGAAGGCGCGATCGAGCATCGGGTACCACCCGTGCAGCAGGGCGATTCCCGCGCCGGCGTTGCGCAGGCCCATGGCCAGATAGATCACATCGTCCTGATCCTCGACGATGGCCCGGCCACCGCTGAGGTGGGCGGTATGGCGGTCCTGCCAGAGGATCTTCAGCTCCGGGTCCGTGGGCCGCGACTGCACGAGCAGGGGGCGCATGCCGGCGAGCAGCGACTCTTCCGCGATGCGGGCCGAGCGGTTGGACGAGCGGACCGCCCGGAAGGTGGCGACCGCGAGAACGAGCGTGCCACCCGCCGTGGCGAGGGACGAGATCGTCTGCCAATCCGCCACAACCAGATCCTATAGTTCGGCCGCGCCATCCAGCTCGCGCGGCCGTAGCCCGTTGACGAGGATCTTGATCGTGTCGGACACGACGGCGTCGACCGGTTTCTGCCCGGTCAGCATCGCGCTGCCGGCGAGCGCGGCGAGGCCCTGCACGGTCGCGAGGATGGCCGTCGCCACCTGGCCCGGGTCCTCGCCGGCGATCTGCCCGCCGGCGCGGGCCTCGGCTATCAGCTCGGTGGGGGCCGCGAATGCCTGGTCGTTGGCGGCACGCACCTCGGGGCTGGCGCCGGGGCGGTGCAGGCAGGCGAACATGATGTCGAGCAGCGCCGGATGGCCGGCCGCGAAGCGGACGTAGGCCTGCGCGAACACAGTGAGGCGCCTGGGGAACGTCCCGCGGGCCGGCCGCATCGCCACGTCCAGCTGCCTGCCCAGCCGCTGGAATCCGGTCACGGCCAGCGCATCGAGGAGCGCCTGCCGGTTGGGGAAGTGCCGGCGCGGTGCGCTGTGACTGACGCCGGCGGCGCGCGCAAGCTCACGCAGCGACAGGCCGCCGGCCCCCCGCTCGGCGAGGGTCCGCTCGGCCTCCTTGAGCAGGGACGCCCGGAGGCTGCCGTGGTGATAAGGCGGCCGGGGCCCTGCCGGTGTCGGCGCCGGCGCCGGCGGTCGAACCAGGAGCGCGGTTCGCCTACGTGAAAGACCCGGAGGGCAACCTGATCGAGCTCATCCAGCCGCCTGCGGCGTGACCGGCGGCCACGCGGCCACGCGGCCACGCGTACGTGGCGTCTACCTCGGGTGGGCCTGCCGGCGCAGGCCGCCCTGGCTGGGCCCGGCCATCCGGTGCGTGGGCCGGTCCGGAGTCGGGTGCCTGGCCATCTGCCGCGGCGATCGCGCGCTGGCCGTTCCGCCAGGGCTGGGTGTGGATCAGCCAGTAACCGCCGCCAGCGAGCGCCAGGGCGCACAGCGTCCAGCCCAGCGCGGTGGTGCCGACTCCGACATACTTCAGGCCGGATGCGAAGATCACGAAGGTGATGACCGGCCTGATGTAACGGTCCGGGGCCCTCGATGACAGGAACGAGCCGATCAGGACGGCCGGCACGCTGCCAAGCACGAGAGAAGCGGTCACCCCGAACTCGACGTGGCCGAAGACCAGCGCTCCAACGGCCGCCGCCGCGGTCAGTGGCACCGCCTGGGTCAGGTCGGTCCCGACCAGCTGGCCGGCACTGATCAGCGGGTAGAGGAACAGCAGCAGCACGATCATCAGTGAGCCCGGGCCCACTGAAGTGATGCCCACGATCAGCCCGCCGATCATGCCGATCAGGACGGTCGGCAGCGGCCGGACCGCCACGCGCGCGATGGTCCCACTACCTCGCTGGCCGGACCTGCGGTCCAGGACGTAACGGAGAACCATGGCGGCGGCACCGGCCAGCAGCGCCGCCCCGAGCGCGATCTGGACATTCTGCTCGGCAGCCGAACCGGCGCCGAACTGGTGCAGCAGGTACGCACCGAAGAACGCCATCGGCACCGAGCCGAGCACCATCCAGGCGACCAGGTGGAGATTGACGGTGCCCTTGCGCAGATGCACCGCGGCCCCGACCGGCCGCATCAAGACGGCGGCGACCAGGTCGCTCGAGATGGCGGCGGACGGCTTCACGCCGAACAGCAAGATCAGCATGGGGGTCATCAGGGCTCCCCCGCCGGCTCCGGTGAGCCCAACAAGCAGCCCCAC
>WNFJ01576450.1_pt1 | contig 11900 bp, 7 predicted proteins | sample 5400461 | NCBI WGS metagenome assembly WNFJ01 (sample SAMN13153349, study PRJNA577476) | soil metagenome | isolation source: 115 cm saprolite on Douglas fir-dominated hillslope | place: USA:California | collected 2013-09-17
TTCGTCGGGCAACCTCTCCGCTCTTAGCAGGGTGGGGTGGACGCGCACGACCAGTACTTCTTCGTAGTAGGAGCGGTTGAAAATGCCGATCTTGCCGCGCTCAGGAATGCACTTTTGCGTTCGCCAGAGGTAATCGTGGTTCAACTCTTCATTGCTTGGTGACTTGAAGGCGTGCACGTCACATCCCTGCGGATTCACGCCGGACATGACGTGCTTGATCACCCCATCCTTGCCGGCGGCGTCCAGAGCTTGGAGGACGACCAGCAGCGCCCAGCGGTCTTGCGCGTAGAGTTTTTCCTGCAGGCGGCTGAGCACGCCTTCGCGTGCATCGAGAATGTTTTGCGCGTGCTGTTTGTTTTTGACGCCGGTCGTGGCAGCGGGGTCCCGATCCTTCAGTCGAAACTTCTCGCCCTTCGTAATGCAAAAGGGTTCTGCCAGGCGCGAGGCCTCTTTGATGAGCTTGTCGTGATTCATGGCTTCGGCAGTGTAGTACAGACGTGGCGCTCAGAACAGCGCGCCGAGTCCCCATCCGAAGACGGAGAAGCGGTTGTGGGCGTGGAAGAGGGAATTGTCCGAGAGGGAAAAGAATCGGTTCATACGCAGAACATTTACGGCGTAATAGGCCCGGACGGGAACCTGGACGCCGGGCACAGTCCAGCGGAGCTCGATTCCAGCGGAGCCGTGAAGCACGCCGTTCGTAGCGCCCAGCAGGATTGGCTTTGTGGGGCCCAGCCAGTTGGGGAGCAGCAAGCCTGAGCCGAGGTCGAAGAAGGCGGCGGCTTCCGTCCCACCAGCGAACGGAAAGCGGTATTCGGCGCTGCCCGTGCCAACGAGATTTGATCCCGAAGGCGAAGCGGAATAAATCGTCGCGCCGTTCGTTGCGGTCCTGGCACTTACTGCGTAGGGGCCGAGCTCACCGGGACGAAGCCCGCGCACCAATTCATCGCCTGAAAAGAGCCGCGCGTAAAATGGCATGTCGCCGCGATAGCTGCCTGCACCGCTGAACGTCGTTCGAAAAGCCCATGCACCGGTCGGCGTGAAAAATGGGTCGCGGAAAATGCGGCCGTATTCGGCGGAGGAGCGGACCATGTTCTCGCCACCTCCGAGCCATCCTCCGGAAGCGGAGTTCGCAAACAAAACGCGCTCACTTCCCGTGTCGCGGACCCAGCCGAGCCCCAGTGAGCGGCCGGAAGTCTTTGATCGAACGTCGCCGACCGTCACGCCGGGCACGTCCGACGGAGAGGCGAGCGGATATTCGGTTGTTGTGCGCGAGAGGGTGAAGTTGAAACCTAGCGAATCGGTGCTGGTCAAGGGATAAGTCCAGGGGATATTGACCCCTTCGCTGTGGGAGGAGAAAAATGGCCCTTGAGCGCTGCGCGCGAACCGAGGACGAATAACATTATTAAACACCGAGAAAGCCAGCGAGGCTCGCGTGCCGAAGATTCCTTCCTTTGCTAAGCCGAGCAGGATCTGAAGGCTCTCCGGGCCGCCGTCAAGTTGGGCCGAAAGAAGTTCCTCGCGATTCAGCAGGTCGAAGACGGTGTAGACGACGCCCAGCGTGCTGCCGAATTGACCGGTGCCTCCCGCCAGGGAGGCGCGCTGCTGGCCAATCTCTTCGAGGTGGATGGAGACGTTGGCGGTGTGGTTGGCATCATCGAGCTGGACGCGAATATCTTCTTTGCGGATCGGCTTGAAATAGCCCGTCCTCGCCAGCCGCAAGAGACCGGCTTCGAGCGCGCGCTCACTAATAGGGCGGCCTTCGCGCAAGAGAATTCTGCGGCGCACGTAGCGGTCGCTGAACTTGTGCAGACCAAACAATTCGATGCGCTGCACGATATACGGCGGTGAGTCACTCAAATCGAACGCCACGCGCGCGGTGTGATTCTCCGGGTTGAAAGTTCGCATCACCTCCACGGAATGGGAGGTGGCGGAATCGAGTTCAGAAGTCCTTGATTGAATGCGCGCTATCCACAATCGCCGTAGCTTGTCTATCTCCTGCTCGGAAAAGGCGCCGCCTTGCTCTTGTTCGGAGGGAAGAGTGGGATTTCGACTGCGCTCTTTCGCAGCTTGCTGAAGGGCGTCGGTCGCTGCGATGGATTCGAAACGGTAAAAAGGGCCCGCTTCCACAGGAATAGAGACAGACAGTCCCGACTCCGACTCAGACGGCCAGGGAAGCCATCGACGTGACGGTTCCTTGGACTGGGCGACTCGCGCACTGCCGATTCGCGCTTCCGGAAAACCATGGTTTTGGTAATACGTGAGGATACGTTGACGGTCTTCTTCAAACGCTTCGCGCGTGTATGCATTTTTGCCGCGCCACGAGGCGAGTGGTTTCCACGGTGCGATGCTGCGCATCTGCCCACGCAATAATTTTGTGGAGACTTGAGGATGGCCATCGAAACTCACCTGGCGCACTCGCAGTAAGGGGCCATCGTTGATTTCGAATCGAACGGAGAGCGTAGCGTTTCCCGGTTCCTCACGCGCGATTCGAACGCTCGCCCGCGGATGGCCAAGCTCATTCAGCCCGGTGCGAATCGCGAGGGCGATCAGTTGAAGCGTTGCTGGATCGGCGGGTTTTCCGAAACCGGGCGCTATTTTTTTGTCTTTCAGCATTTTTTTGATCTGCTTTTGTGAGAGCAGCCGGGAGCCGGAATACTCCACCTTGGAAAGAAACGGCTGCTCCTCCAGATGAAAGATAAGAGCTATGTGTTTCTGGTTTTCGAACGCTGGACGAAGCGGGAGAGTTGGAGACACTTCTTCCACCTGAATGGATTCGAACCACCCTAGCCGCGCGAGGGCGCGGAGATCTTTGTCAATTCTGCCGGCGTCGAATGGCTCGCCCTCGCGGGATTTCAACTGGGCGGCAACGGCGGCTGGCGCGATGCGTCGCAGTCCCATGAAGCGCACTTCGTCAAGGATCGGAACTTCGGCCGTCCTCTGGAAATTGCGGCGAGGTTCGCAGGCCACCGCGCAGGCCTGTGCCCATGCAGGTGTTGCGGCGGTCAGAATTGACCCAGAATAAATCGCAGCGATGAGCCAGCGCACCAGCATCTCTCCTTGCACCGAGGAGGATGAATGAACGGATGACACATGGCTCTGCAGGGTTGTCTGATTCTTAAAATGAGCTGGAGCGAAAACTCCAAAAAAGAAGAGCCCTGGACCGCTCCGCATGCAGCGAAGCCATCCAGGTCATTTGAATTAGAGCGTTTGGGGCTGAATGCGCTTCCGCGCTGCCCTGCTATTCGTCGAGCACAGTGCCGGTCGCGGGATCCAGGAAAAGCCTGGGAGCGCGATGATCGGTGTCGAAGTCGAACAGTCCGTTCAACGTGCCAGCAATCGCGTCCGCGGAACCATTGCCGATACGGCCCAGACTCCAGTTGTCTTCGATAAAGCGAAGGACGGACGCTTGGTCGGTCACGCGATGATCCACGTAATTCCTCCGTGCGAAGGGAGAAATCGCCAGAAGAGGCTGACGTGGACCATATCCGCAACGCCCGTTCTGGATTGTTCCGTTCGCGTCGATGGCTTTCGGCGTTCCACAGTTACCAGCTCCGAGGAGCTGGTCATCGGTCACGTTGGACTGGTTCACGATCGGACCCATCACATGGTCGTACCAGCCGTCGGAGTCGTCGTACAAAATGATTATGGCGGTTTCCTTCCACTCGTCGGTCTGTTCCAGCGCGTTGACCGTGTTCACGAGGAAGATCTGTTCGTCCAAAGGATTGGAATAGCCCGCATGCCCGTCCTGGATAGCGCGCGCCTTCAGGAAGCTCACCGCCGGCATGTTGTGTGCTTTGACGGCATCCCAAAAGTCTGTGATGTCGTATTCGTGGTTTGCCGCATCTCCGTGGTGGCCGATCATCGCTACTGAGGTGCGCGGTGTGTGGTTGGCATTCAGAGTGGATTGCCAGTACTGGAAAAACGCATGGTGCGGGATGTAGTCGGTTGTCGTGAGCCCCGTCGTTCCCGTGGACACCGCCGCGCAGTTCGCGAACCCGCCCATGAACGAACCCCACGTGACGCCCGCATTGTTCAACAGGTCGCCCACATTTTGTCCTGACATCGTGATCTGAGTACGCTTCGGATTCGAACACGCGTCGCCCGCAGGATCCGGGTCCCCAACCACGGCGCCGCTCGTCGCAGCGCCCGCGATATTTCCGCCGGCCCCAAGGCCATTCGTTATGGTGGCCTCAAAGGTATTGCCCGCGACTAGGTTCAGCAGGCCCGGCGTCGACGGCCCGAAGGTCGTGCTGAAGGAGTTGTCGCTCATCGCAAAATGCTGGGCGTAATTCCACAGCGCGGTTACAGTATTGCCGTCGTAATAGCCCAGCGTGCTGTTCGGCCCGAGGTTTTTGTCGTTGCAGCTAAAGGCATGCCCATTCGGGAGCGTGCCTGCGAAGCGGTCCATCAGCCCGCCGTGAAACGCAAACTGTTCATCTCCATAAGCGTGGTCCTGGTCGCAGGTATTAGGGACGCTACGATCGATTCGGAATGGATTCACTCCATTGGGGTTGTTGGTGAGCAGTCCGGCGCTCTCAAGGCTATTCACGCGCGGCGTACCGTCTTTCGCGCCACCAAAATATTTACTGCCGTCATTATTTGCCTTGGCGTGGGGATAGGTACCGAAATAGTGGTCGAACGAAACGTTCTCCTGGAAGATCACGACAACATGTTTGATTGGCGTCTTGGTCGAGGAACCGTCTTGGCTTTGCGCGGATGCTGGGTACACAGGCAAGAGCGTCATAGCCGAAGCGGCCACAACTGCCACAGCTCTAGAAAGGCGATGATGCATGGGAAGTCTCTCCTTGGGATTCTCAGTCTTGAACCACAAATGCAAACACTGGTGACGGACGCACTCACGGGGAGGCGCGGACTCGAAGGCGTCGCAGCCCGTTTTTCCTGCCTGCGGGTAGAGTTCTAATCTGGTTTTGTTAGCGGCAGGTTAACGGCTGGTCAAAACTGATGGCGCAAACGGAGAAGGTGTATAGAATCAGTGCGCCCCTGGAGCCATGAGAACACTCGCGCGCAAACTCCGCCTCGCCGATTATTTCGCGCTGGCATTTGGCACGATGGTCGGCGCCGGATGGCTAGTACTCATGGACGACTGGCTCGGACGCAGCGGCCCGCTCGGCGCGATTCTGGGTTTTGCTCTCGGCGGTGTTCTGCTGCTGCCCGTCGGCTACGTTTATGGCCAATGGGTGCAGCGGCTTCCCGATGCCGCCGGCGAGGCCGCCTACACGGCTCAGGTTTTTCCGCCGATCGTCAGTTATTTCACCGGGTGGATGATGCTGCTGGCCTACTTCATCGTGTGCCCGTGGGAAGCGGTTGCTGTCGGCAAGCTCGCGGCGTACATCTTTCCATCGTTGAATTCGTTCGAATTGTATCGGGTGGCGGGGCACCCGGTTTTCCTGCCACGTCTGGTGTTGGGCGTCGGACTCACGTTTTTTCTTGCGGTGCTGAACTACCGGGGCATCCGTTGGAGCGCCAGTTTTCAGAGCTGGACGACGGCGATGGTGCTTCTTCTCTTCGTCCTCCTTCTGGGCATCAGCGCCGATCGAGGCGCTCCTGCCAATTTTCATCCCGCGTTCCGCGCGACTCCCTTCGTATCGATCCTGCTGACGCTCCAGATTGTGCCGTATTTCATGACCGGATTCGAATCGGTGCCCAAATTAGCGGAGGAAGCCCATCCGGGATTTCGTTCGACAGGATTTTTTCGCGCAATCGCGGTGGCGCTTCTCGTGGGCGCTGGTTTTTACGTTCTCGCCGTTGCCGCGGTGGCCTACGTTGCCCCCTGGCAAGGTTTGATCGGGAAACGATTCGCAACCGCGATCGCGTTTGAACAGGCGCTGGGAGCACAGTGGCCGGTCCGATTGATTCTCATCATGGCCCTCTTCGGGTTGTTTCAATGTTTCAACGGCAACTTCGTCGCGTCCAGCCGATTGTTATTCGCCTACGGCCGCCGCGGGACCATTCCTCGGCAATTCGGCGAAGTTCACCAAGAATTTCTGACGCCTTCCGTGGCCATTCTCGGAATCACGGCAGGAACGCTGGCCGGTCTTCTTCTGGGTGACGCGCTCCTGGTTCCTGTCACGGAAGTTGGCTCCATGGCGTCCGCCCTCGGCTGGCTGGCAACTTGCTTGTCGTTTTGGCTGGTAGAGAAGAGGACTTCTCTGCGTGTCGTGACGGGTCTTGGAATCGTCGTATCGCTGTTACTTTTCCTGATGAAGGTGCTACCCGTAGTCCCTGGCCATTTTTCGCCCGCCGAATGGATTGCCCTCGGCATCTGGCTTGCTCTCGGCGCCATCCTCCATTGCCGTCCCCGCTCCGTTACGTGGTAGTTCGGAGCTTCAGCCTGGCCTCTTCCGATTCGAATGCTTGGGCGCCAACGAGTGAGCAAACTACCTCCAAATGTGTCTCGATGTGAACAGATATCCGTCTTCGTCTCTCCTAAAATAGTGCCTCAGCGGGAACCGAGGTGCTCTTCTGCGGATGAGTCACCCAGCTTCTTCTGACTTGGGCCTATCGAAGACGCGGCGGTTAAGAAATCAGCAATGGAGAACGGACGCGATGAGTCAAATTAAATGGACAAACAAGTTCACTGCATTTGCCGTGGGGGTTGGGGCAGGCGCGCTTCTTGCAATGCTTTTTGCACCAGCTTCGGGAGAGGATACGCGTGAATATCTCACCGGCAGTTTGAAACAGGGTTTGGATGGCGCGGCATCGACAGGAAAGCGCTGGACTCGCCGCGCGCAAGAGACGGTGGACGACGTGAAGGTCAAGGTAGCCGGTGCGGTTGAAGCTGGCGGAAAAGCATACCGCGCGGCAAGAGATGCCTGAGTCTTTCGTCAGGCGATCCGTTCCTGAAGGCCGGCGATAGTGTCGAAGTCTGCTTTCCCGCCTGAGATATAGCAAATGTAGAAGTTCTCTGGTCAGCTGGGGCATTCGCCCCGGACGAGACCATTTGATGAAATCCCTCCTACGTCTGACTGGTGATGAAGGCATGCCGCGATCTTCCCACCAATAGAAGTGTGATATCAGCCGCCCGCGAGCGCCGCTCTGCCGTACTGTATACTCAAGAGGGAGCCTTACTCTCTCCATCGATGATTCCATTTCTCCATCTTGGGCCGCTCACAATTCCCACTTTCGGCCTCATGGTTGCTCTCGGCCTGTTGGCCGCCGCCTACCTCTTGCAAGCAGATTTTGACCGCCGCCGCGGACAATTCCTGAAGAGCGGCTACCTGAGGAGTGCCGGCGAGCCGGGCCATCACGACGAAGGATTTCTTATTATCGGTATCGCCGGACTCGCCGGCTTGGTGGGAGCACGTCTGTACCACGTTTTGGAAAGCCCCCGAGAGTTGATAGCCGATCCTTCGGTACTGATCAGCCGATTTGGGTTCGCCTGGTTCGGCGGTTTCCTGGGCGGTTTTGTGGCGCTAGTGTTTCTGGCGCGGCATTACGGGATTCCGGCGCTTGAATTCATGGATCTATCCTCGCCGGCAGCAGCGGTTGGATACGCCATCGGGCGCATTGGCTGCTTGTTGTCGGGTGACGGCGATTACGGCGTTCCGACGACGTTGCCCTGGGGCATGAGTTTTCCCAACGGCGTGGTTCCGACGACGGAGCGCGTGCATCCGACGCCGCTCTATGAGTTTTTTATCTGGCTGGCGATCGCAGCATTCCTGTGGCACATGGGGAAGAAATCAATAAGTGGCGCACGGCCCAGGGGAGAAATCTTCTGCGGCTACCTTATTCTGACGGGTGTGGCCCGATTCTTGATTGAATTCATCCGTATCAACCCGCGATCGTTTTTCGGCCTTTCGAATGCGCAGGCGGCCAGTCTGGTGTCGATCGTCATCGGTGTCATTCTGTTCTGGGACATCCAGCGCAGTTCGACGCTGCAATCGAAATCTTCGTAGTCTCCAGGTAATCTCCAGATTGTCCCGCGCGTTTAGTCGGGCGCTAGAGCATCTGCCGCAAGACGTATTGCAGAATGCCGCCGTGATGGTAGTAAGAAACTTCCTCCGGCGTATCCACACGCGCGATCACCGAGAAGGTCCTTGCTTTTCCGTCTCCCACTTTAGCATGCACCGTGATTGGTTTTTTCGGCGCCAGTGACGCCACGCCCTCGATTTCGAATATTTCGTGGCCAGTTAAGCCAAGCGATTCGCGGTTTTCTCCCAAGCGACTCGCGGTTTTCTCCCGGCTTGAATTCGAGCGGGAGCACACCCATGCCGACGAGGTTGCTGCGGTGGATACGTTCGTAGCTTTCGGCGATGACCGCGCGCACGCCGAGCAGCCGCGTGCCCTTTGCTGCCCAATCGCGCGAAGAGCCGGAACCGTATTCTTTTCCGGCGATGACCACCAGCGGCACACCAGCCTCGCGATATTTCACGGCGGCGTCGTAGATCGACATCTTCTCGCCATCCGGAAGAAAAAGAGTCCACCCGCCTTCGGTGCCCGGGGCGAGCTGGTTGCGCAGGCGAATATTTCCAAACGTGCCGCGCATCATGACCTCGTGGTTGCCGCGGCGCGCGCCGTAAGAATTGAATTCATGCGGCCTCACGCCCTTGGCGATAAGGTACTTACCGGCTGGCGATTCGACGGGAATCGACCCGGCCGGCGAAATGTGATCGGTGGTGACGCTGTCGCCCAGAATGGCCAGCACCTTGCCGCCGTGAATGTCCGCAAGCACCGGAGGCGCCTTCGGCATGTTTTCGAAAAACGGCGGCAGCTTGATGTAAGTCGATTTCGAATCCCACTTGTAGATGTCACCTTTGGGAATGGGCATGGACTTCCAGTGCGCATCGCCTTCGAACACTTCGCTGTATTGCTTGCTGTATTGCGCAGTAGTAACGGAAGAACGGACGGTTGATTCGATTTCTTGCGGCGTCGGCCAGATATCTCTCAGATAGACCGGTTTGCCCGCAGGGTCGTTGCCGAGCGGTTCCGTGGTGAGGTCAAGACGAGGCCAGATAATTGGCGCGAACCAGCGGATGAATGCGTCCCTCAAAGTTGCGATTGCCGCTGAGCACGGCAACGGCGATCAGATTGTTATCCTTGATGGCGCTGCCGATGGCCTCCGGTAGCGGACCGCTGTTGCCAATGCACGTGGTGCACCCATAGCCGACGAGGTGAAAGTTCAATTTCTCCAAATAAGGTGTCAACCCTGCGGCTAGCAGGTAATCGGTCACGACTTTCGAACCGGGCGCCAGGCTGGTCTTGACCCAGGGCTTGACGTGCAAGCCGCGCTCGACAGCTTTCTTCGCAAGCAGGCCGGCGCCCAGCATGAGTGAGGGATTTGAAGTGTTGGTGCAGCTGGTGATGGCGGCTATGACCACGGCGCCGCTCGAAAGGTCAAACGAATCGCCGTTATTTCGGACGGCAACCTTCTTGGCCGGCGTTCCTTCCAGGACTTTCGTGAAAGAAGCCTTGGCATGGCGCAGCGCGACGCGATCCTGCGGACGCTTGGGACCAGCGACTGTCGCCTCAACGATTCCCAGATCCAACTCCAGCGTGTCGTTGAAGAGCGGAGGGGGCGTCTTATCTGTTCGAAAGAGCATTTGCTCTTTGCAGTAGGCTTCGACAAGAGCGATCTGTTCCGCCGAACGCGCGGTGAATTGCAGATAAGCGAGTGTTTCCGCATCAACGGGGAAGAAGCCCATGGTCGCCCCATATTCAGGGGCCATGTTGGCAATGGTGGCGCGGTCCGGAACGCTCAGCGTGGATAGACCCGAACCGTAGAACTCCACGAACTTTCCAACGACGCCCTTTTTGCGCAACATTTCCGTAACGGTCAAAACGAGATCCGTAGCCGTCGCGCCTTCGCTCAAGCGCCCGTGCAGACGGAAACCAACGACTTCCGGAATAAGCATCGAAGAGGGCTGGCCCAGCATGGCTGCCTCTGCTTCGATCCCGCCGACGCCCCAGCCGAAAACGCCTAGAGCATTCACCATAGTGGTGTGTGAATCCGTTCCCACCACCGAATCGGGATAGGCTTCGAACCTATTGCCGTATGGCATCGCACAGACAACCCGCGCGAGGTATTCCAGGTTCACTTGGTGGCAGATGCCCGTGTCCGGCGGAACGACTTTGAAATTCTGAAACGCCGTCTGCCCCCAGCGCAGGAATGCGTAGCGCTCGACGTTACGCTGAAACTCCAACTCCGCATTCAGGCCGAAGGAGTTGACGCTGCCAAAATTATCGACCTGCACGGAATGGTCGATGACCAACTCTGCAGGGAACAGCGGATTGATTCGCTTCGGATTCCCGCCCATGCGTTGCACGGCTTCGCGCATGGTGGCGAGGTCGACGATCGCGGGTACCCCAGTGAAGTCCTGCAAGAGCACGCGTGCAGGCATGAATGCGATTTCTTTTTCCGGAGCACCGGGCCGCCAGTTGGCCAGCGCGCGGATGTCCTCGGCATGGACGAAGCGGCCATCCTCGCAGCGCAGGAGATTTTCCAGAAGGATGCGCAGTGAAAAGGGGAGCTTCGCCAGGTCCGCGACGCCCTGCTTTTCAAGGAACTCAAGGCGGTGAATATCGAAAGTCTGAGCGCCGACGTTGAGTTTGTCGCGTGTGCGGAAAGAATTGCCCGCGTTATTTCGCTGTGATGCGTAGCCTCCCATCATAACCGAAATTGAATCCAAGCGCCGCGCAGCTATACTGGTATGGTCGTGAACATCGTTCTCATTTCGACCTACGAGTTGGGAAGGCAACCCTTCGGGCTGGCCTCGCCCGCGGCATGGCTGCGCAAACGCGGCCACCGAGTCGTGGCGCTCGACCTTGCCCGGCAGTCCCTGGATGAGGCTGCGATTGGTGACGCCGGGCTAATCGCGATCTATTTGCCCATGCATACGGCCACGCGGCTGGCCGCGCAACTCATTCCTCAGCTTCGGAAACAGAATCCACGCGCGCATCTCTGTTGTTACGGCCTGTACGCCCCTATGAACGTTGACTATCTTCGCGCGCTCGGCGTATCCACGATTCTCGGCGGCGAATTTGAAGAAAATCTCGTACATCTGGCGGAGCGCCTGGCAATGGATGGAGCGCGGGCAAACGCGCTGCCCGCGGAGCCCCTGATCTCCATGGCCCGGTTGCAATTCGAAGTGCCCGATCGATCGGGAATGCCCGCCATGGAGAAGTATGCGCACCTCATCGTTCCGGGTGACGGCTACCGCATCGTTGGCTCGACGGAAGCGAGCCGTGGTTGCAAGCATCTTTGCAGGCATTGCCCGATCGTGCCGGTTTACAAGGGAGTGTTTCGAATCGTCAGCCGGGACGTGGTGCTGGAAGACGTTCGCCGCCAGGTGGCCGCCGGGGCGCAACACATCACCTTCGGCGATCCCGATTTCTTTAACGGCATTCGTCACGCGATGGAACTCGCGCAGGCATTTCATCGGGAATTTCCAGCCGTGACGTACGACGTGACCGTCAAGATCGAACACCTGCTCAAATATGAGAAGCACTTGCCCGCGCTTCGCGACACCGGCTGTCTCTTTGTGATCAGCGCGGTCGAATCCGTGGATGATGCAGTGCTAGAGTTCCTCGACAAGGGACACACGCGCGAAGATTTTCTCCGCGTCGCAAAGACGTTCCGCGCACTTGGCATGACGCTTCATCCGACTTTCGTGCCCTTCACGCCCTGGACCACCGTGGATGGCTACCTGGATTTGCTGCGAGTGATCGAGCAACAGGGTGTAATCGAAAATGTCGCGCCCATTCAGCTCGGTATTCGTTTGCTTATCCCGGCAGGCTCGCGAATGCTGGAATTGGATGATGTGCGTCGCCTGGTTGGGCCGTTCGATCCACAGTCGCTGGCATATCCATGGAAAAACGCCGACCCGCGTATGGACGCTCTCAGCGAAACCGTGCAGGAGATCGCCGCCGCAGCGGAGCGGCAA
>WNFJ01124058.1_pt1 | contig 11897 bp, 8 predicted proteins | sample 5400461 | NCBI WGS metagenome assembly WNFJ01 (sample SAMN13153349, study PRJNA577476) | soil metagenome | isolation source: 115 cm saprolite on Douglas fir-dominated hillslope | place: USA:California | collected 2013-09-17
CGCCTTGAGCCCGCCCGTGAAGGTCGTGGTCCAGGCGTTCGCGTGCGACAGCTCGGCGCGGCACAACTGCGGCGTCACGGGCCTGGTGTTCACCTCGCCGAGTCCCCCGGGCCCGTCGCGGGCGGACACCATCCTCATCGTGTCCGGCACGACGCGGGGCCTGCCGCTCGCCGGCAGCACGATCGTGGACGCGATCTTCAACAAGAACGCGGGCACGCAAGGCGAGTTGTACCTCACGAATCCGGCGCTGTCGCGGGTCGAGATCTTCCAGGTCGCGAACAGCTCGTTCGTCGCGGGCGGCATTCCCACGGCGGGTCCCCAGCCGTGGGGCATCGCGCTGTGGCCGCACGATACGCTCGGCAACTACGGCGACTCGATCGTCGTCGCGAACGCGGGCGGCACCGAGCTCTCGATCATCGACGTCACGCCGACCTCGCGCGTGCTGCGCTGGCGCCAGGATCTACCGAATTTCCTGATCGAGACCTACAAGGTCGTGCAGACGCCGGGCTTCAAGGTGATCATCACGGTCTACCCCGTCTCGTCGCGGCCCCAGTACGTGGCCACGGTGTGCCGCGCCACGACGGGCAGCACGGCGTGCGCCGCCGACTCGATCTATGCGATCTATGCGACGACGCCCGAGCCGAGCAACCCGGCGCCGTTCACCGGCAAGGCGACGCTCCGCATGGAGAAGCTCATCAACTCGATCGACACGACCCTGGTGTACGGGCATCTGTTCTGGGAGATCGCCAATATTCCCCCGAGCAACCTGTCCGACACGCTGCGGATCGAGGAGATCCGCTTCAAGCCCGGCGTGCCGGGCTTCCAGGACAAGATCGTGCTGTCGGCCTGCGCCGGCGTCAACGTGAACCTCTCGGCGTTCGGCCTGGGGGACACGACCTTCGCGCGCAACTCGGGGAACTTCACGCACGGCTTCTTCGGTGAAGGGGGCAGAACCACCGCCGCCTACGCCCGCGTGATGAGCTACACCACGGCCGGTCAGCTCGTGGCGGGGCCGTCTACGTTCCAGTCGTGTACCACCGGTGGCACGACGGGCGATGCCGGGCAGAACGACCGCGATTTCGGGATGTCACCCGCGGTGAACGTGAACGACTTCATCGCCAACACGGCGACTCGGATCCGCTCGATCGCGACGAATTTCAACGGCCTCACGAACGTCGCCCGAGCCGACTCGGAGTACTACCTGGACCAGGCGCTGCGGCTCAAGGCCACGTCCCCGGACTCCGGGATCGCCACGGGGATGGACATGAACTACAACCACACCTTCGGGCCCTCGGGCGCGTGCGCCCCGACGTGCGGCGGCACGGGCAATCCGAACGACCGCGTGCTGTTCGCCGCGCGGTTCGATGCCAACATCGACGTCTTCGACACGTACTTCGGGCGGCTGGTGAGCTCGATCCCGCTCCGCGACCCGATCACCGGGCCGCTGCGGGTCGCGAAGGATCCCTCTGGGAATCAGCTGCTGTTCGGGATCACGGCGCGGGGGCTGGTGATGGTACGGGTGCCGCCCATCACGAACCCGCCGCCGGCGCCGCCGCATTGAGCCGACGCCCCGCGGCGTCGAGCCCGGCTGGAGCGCGAGCCCGACCCGGAGTCGGGCTCGCGTGTTATTATCGGAGCACTTGAGGCGCGTATGACGTTCCGATTCACGACGGCGGGCGAGTCGCACGGGCGATCCTCGAAGGGATGCCGGCGGGCCTCGCCGTGACGGCCGAGCGGGTCAACAGCGAGCTGCGACGCCGCATGGGCGGCTACGGCCGCGGCGCCCGCATGAAGATCGAGGCGGACCAAATCGAATGGCTCGCGGGGGTGCGCGCCGGCGAGACGCTCGGGTCCCCCATCGCGATGCTCGTCTGGAACCGCGACTGGGAGCACTGGCAGGACGTCATGGCTCCCGAGGCCGACGCGCCGGGGGCGGAGCGGCGGCGCCAGGTGACGCGGCCGCGCCCGGGGCACGCCGACCTCGCGGGGTCGCTCAAGTACGATCGCCAGGACGCGCGGGACATCCTGGAGCGGGCCAGCGCGCGGGAGACCGTGGCGCGGGTCGCCTGCGGGGCGATCTGCAAGCTGCTGCTCGAGCAATTCGGCGTGGAAGTCGGCAGCCACGTCGTGGAGTTGGGCGGCGTCGCCGCCCAGCTTCCCTCCCGCCTCCCCGTCCCCTTGAACCCGGTCGCCGACGCGAGTCCCGTCCGCTGCCTCGACCCCGACGCCGAGCGCGAGATGGTCGCCCGCATCGACGCGGCCAAGGCGGCGGGCGACACGCTGGGGGGCGTCGTAGAGGTGCTGGCGCTCGAGGTGCCCGTTGGGCTCGGCTCCCACGTCTCCTGGGACCGCAAGCTCGACGGGCGGCTGGCGCAGGCGCTCATGTCAATCCCGGCGGTCAAGGGGGTGGAGCTCGGCCTCGGGTTCGAGGCGGCGCGCCGCAAGGGGTCGGAAGTGCACGACGAAATCCTGCCCGGTCTGGCGCGGGCCACGAACCGCGCCGGCGGCACCGAGGGCGGGATGAGCACGGGCGAGCCGCTCGTGGCGCGCGTGGCGATGAAACCGATCTCGACGCTCATGACGCCGCTCCGCACCGTGGATCTGCGCAGCGGCGGCCCGGCCGCGGCGCAGGCCGAGCGCTCCGACGTCACCGCCGTGCCCGCCATGGGGGTGATCGCCGAAGCGATGGTTGCTCTCGTGCTCGCCCAGGCGGCGCTTGAGAAGTTCGGCGGCGACGCGCTGAGCGAAACGAAGCGGAACTTCGCCGGGTACCTCGCACAGGTGCGCGCGCGCACCCCGAAGGGGGCGGCGTCATGAAAAAACACGTGGTCCTGGTCGGCCTGCCGGGATCGGGCAAGACGGCCGTCGCCCAGCTCGTGGCGGAGCAACTGCACGCGGGCTTCGTGGACGTCGACGCCATCCTGACGCGGCGTGAGGGCAAGCCGATCGCCATGATCTTCGCCGAGAAGGGGGAAGCGGCGTTCCGCGAGATGGAGCGCAAGGAGATGGAGAGCGCGCTCGCGACCGACCCCGCCGTGATCGCGCCGGGCGGAGGCTGGGGGGCGCAGGCGGGCGCGATCGCGGCCGCCATGGCGCACGCGCTCGTGGTGTACCTGCGTACGCGGCCCGAGACGGCGGCACAGCGCGCCGCGCCCGAGGGAACCCGTCCGTTGTTACTAGGAGAGGATCCGGTAGCGCGGATGCGGCAGCTCCAGAAGGAGCGCGAGCCCTTCTATCAGGAAGCGCACGCGCAGGTTGACACCGATCGGAAGACGCCGCAGCAGGTGGCGCACGAGGTGGTGCGGCTTGCGCAAAGTAGTGCGGGATGGTAAAGATGCCCTCTCGCGTCCCACGGCTGAAGGATGGACGAGTGGCTGCGAAGAAGATTAAGAAGACTGAGAAGACTGAAGTGACTGCCCGGAAACCGACCCGAGGCCGCCGCCGCGGCGGCACGGCCAACGGGACGGGTGCGCTCGTCATCGTCGAGTCGCCCACCAAGGCGAAGACGATCGGCAAGTACCTGGGCGCCGGCTATACGGTCAAGGCCACCGTGGGACACCTGCGCGACCTGCCGCAGCGCGAGCTCGGCGTGGACGTGGAGCACGGCTTCCGGCCGAAGTACGTCACCATCAAGGAAAAGGCCAAGACCTTGGCCGAGATCAAGCGCGCGGCGAAGACCTCCAGCCGCGTGCTCCTCGCCACCGACCCGGACCGCGAGGGCGAGGCCATCGCCTGGCACGTGGCGGGCCAGCTCGGCAACGGCGGCAAGGTGCGCCGCGTCCTGTTCCACGAGATCACCAAGGACGCCGTGGCGCAGGCGCTGGCCCACCCGCTCGACATCGACCAGCGCAAGGTCGACGCCCAGCAGGCCCGCCGCGTGCTCGACCGCCTGGTCGGCTATAAGACGTCCCCGCTCCTGTGGAAGAGCGTCAAGACCGGGTTGTCCGCGGGACGGGTCCAGACCGTGGCCCTCCGGCTCATCTGCGAGCGGGAGGAGGAGATCCGCAAGTTCGTGCCGCAGGAGTACTGGACGATCGAGGCGGACCTCGAGAAGGACGGCCAGGCGTTCCAGGCGCGGCTGCACAAGCTCGACGGCAAGAAGCCCGAGCGGGCCATTGTGGCCGAGGCGCTGCCGCTGCCGTTCCGGGTCACCACGGTCGAGAAGGGCGAACGCCGCCGCCCCGCGCCTCCACCGTTCCGCACCAGCACGCTGCAGCAGGAGGCCGCCAAGCAGCTGGGTTTCTCCGCGGCCGTCACGATGCGAATCGCGCAACAGCTGTATGAAGGCGTGGAAGTGGGCGCCGAAGGGCCGGTCGGCCTGATCACCTACATGCGGACCGACTCGGTGCGCGTCGCCGACTCGGCCATCGCCCAGGCGCGGGACTTCATCGCGCGGGAATTCGGTCCACGCTACCTGCCCGACGAGCCGGTGACCCACCGCGGCGCCAAGACCCAGACCCGCGTCCAGGACGCTCACGAAGCGATCCGGCCCACCGATGTGCTGCGGCGGCCGGACGACCTGAAGAAGCACCTCGACGCCCGGCAGCTCAAGCTGTATCAGCTGATCTGGCGGCGCTTCATCGCCTCGCAGATGCCGCCGGCGGTGTTCGAGACCACCAAGGTCGATTTCGACCTCGGCCGCTTCGTGTTTCGGGCGACCGGCTCCCGGATGCTGTTCAACGGCTATCACGTCCTCTACCACGAGGCGCACGAGCCCGAGGAAGGCAAGACCCTGGAGGACCTGCCCCCCATCCCGCCCCTCGCCCAGGGCGATGTGGTGGTCGTGAAGCAGATCACGCCGCGCCAGCACTTCACCGAGCCGCCGCCGCGCTACAGCGAGGCGAGCTTGGTCAAGGAGCTCGAGCGGCTGGGGATTGGGCGGCCGTCGACCTACGCCTCCATCGTCTCGACCCTCAAGGCCCGCTGGTACGCGACGGCGAAGGACCGCCGCTTCGCCCCGACGCCACTCGGGGAGGTGGTGTGGCGCGTGATGAAGCGGTCGTTCCCGGCGGTGTTCGACGTCGGCTTCACGGCGCAGATGGAGAACGAGCTCGACAAGGTCGAAGAGGGCGACCTCGGCTGGCAGCAGGTGCTGGGCGACTTCTGGGGCCCCTTTTCCAAGGCCTTGGACGCCGTGGATGTGCAGCAGATCATCCACGACGTGCACGACCTCTCCGAGCTGCACAAGGAGAAATGTCCGACCTGCGGCAGCGGCCTGCTGGTGAGGAGCGGGCGGTTCGGGCCGTTCATCGCCTGCGCCCGCTATCCGGAGTGCCGGTTCACGCGGCCGTTGCGGCGCGACAAGGTGCCCGACAAGCCCACCTCGGAAGTATGTCAGGAATGCGGCGCGCCGATGGTCATCAAGACGGGGCGCTACGGGGAATTCCTCGCGTGCACCCGCTATCCCGCGTGCAAGCACACGCGGCCCGTGCCGCTGGGCGTGAAGTGCCCGAAGTGCGGCGTCGGGGACCTGGCGGAGCGCCGCACCAAGAAGGGGCGCAACTTCTTCGGCTGTCTGCGCTACCCGGAGTGCGACTACTCGATTTGGAACCGCCCGGTAGCGGTCGCCTGCCCGAGCTGCGGCTTCGTGGGGATGGAAGAGAAAGAGACCAAGGCAAGGGGAGTCACGCGCAAGTGCCTGAAGTGCGGACACGAGTTGACGGTCGAGGAGGCCACGCCGGCGGAGTCGGTGGCGAGCTGAGCGTCGCGGTGGTGGGCGGCGGCCTCGCGGGGAGCGAGGCCGCCTGGGCCCTGGCCGAGCGCGGGGTTGCGGTTACGCTGTACGAGATGCGCCCCGGGCGCATGACCCCCGCGCACCAAACCGACCGGCTGGCCGAATTGGTCTGCAGCAACTCCTTCAAGTCGGTCGAGTTGACGAACGCCCACGGCCTGCTCAAGGCTGAGATGCGGCACCTGGGGAGCGTCGTGCTCGACGGGGCCGAGACCGCGCGCGTGCCGGGCGGTGCGGCGCTCGCCGTCGATCGCGTGGCCTTCTCCCAGGCGGTGCAGGATCGCGTGACGGGCCACCCCAACGTCACGCTCGTCCGCGGCGAGGTGACCGAGCTGCCCTCGCCCGGCGTGGTCGCGACCGGGCCCCTCACCTCCGATGCCCTCGCGGCGGCGATCGCCCGGCGGCTCGACGCGCAATCGCTCGCGTTCTTCGACGCGATCGCGCCAATCGTCGCGGCGGACTCGCTCGACCACGAGCGGCTGTTCCGCGCCTCGCGCTACGGCAAGGGGGGCGGCGCCGACTACTGGAACGCGCCGCTCTCGGCGTCCGAGTATGAGGCGTTCGTGCTGGCGCTCCGCACGGCCGAGCAGTACCAGCCGCACCACGAGTTCGACCGGATGCCGGCGCCCTACTTCGAGGGCTGCCTGCCAATCGAGGAGATGGCTGCGCGGGGGCTCGACGTGCTGCGCTTCGGCCCGATGAAGCCGGTGGGGCTGACCGACCCGCGCACCGGCCGCGAGCCATTCGCGGTGGTCCAGCTGCGTCAGGAGGACCGCGCCGGGCAGATGTGGAACCTGGTGGGGTTCCAGACGCGTCTCAAGATTCCCGAGCAGCAGCGCGTGCTCCGCCTGATCCCGGGGCTCGAGCGCGCGGAATTCCTGCGGTTCGGGAGCATCCACCGCAACGCCTACCTCAACTCGCCCCGCGCCCTGAGCGCTCACCTCGCGGCTAGAGACGACCCGCGGCTGTTGTTCGCCGGGCAGCTGACCGGCGTCGAGGGCTACACCGAATCGGCGGCGACGGGGATCCTGGCCGGGATCAACCTGGCGCGCCTGTTGTGCGGCCAAGCGGCGGTCGTGCCGCCGCCGACGACGATGCTCGGCGCCCTGTACCGCTACGTGCACACGGCGGACCCGGCGCATTTTCAGCCGATGAACGCCAACTTCGGCCTGCTCGAACCGCTCGACGCCCCGGTACGGGACAAGCGGCGCAAACACCAGCTGCTCGCCGCGCGGGCCGACGCCGTCATGGCGGCGTTCGCCGCCACGGTCTCCGCGGCCGCCCCGGCATGACCGCAGTCCCGGAGATCGCCGAGTTCGTCACGTTCCTCGCGAAGGAGCGCAACGACTCCCCCCATACCGTGAAGGCGTACGCCCGCGACGTCGCGGACTTCGCGACCTTCTGTGGCCGGTACTACGGCGGCGCCTGGCGGTGGGCCGGCGTCGATCGGCTGGCGATCCGCAGCTGGCTCGGCGCGCTGCAGCAGCGCGGGCTCGCCAAGCGGTCCGCCGCGCGGGCGGTGTCGGCGTTGCGCACGTTCTACCGCTTCCTCACCGCGACCCGCGGCCTGGAGCTGAACCCCGCCAAGGCGACGCGCACGCCGAGCCTCGAGCGCACGCTGCCGCTCTATTTGACGCGCACCGAGATCGATCTGCTGTTCGCGGAGGCGGAGCGTCGCGCCGCGGCGGGCGGCTTCGCGGAAACCCGCGACCTCGCGATGTTGGAGCTGTTCTACTCGACGGGCGTGCGACTGGCCGAGCTCGCGGGCCTGAACGACGCGGACGTGGATCTCGTGTCGGACCAGGTGAAGGTGCGGGGCAAGGGGAAGCGCGAACGCCTCGTGCCGCTCGGGGGGCACGCCGCGCGGGCACTGCGGCGCTACTACCGGCAACGCGAGGCCCCGGGGACGGTGGGAACGGCCGACCGACGCGCGATGTTCGTGAGTCGGCGCGGCCGGCGCCTCACGCCGCGCAGCGTGCAGCGGGCCATCAAGCGGCTGCTGGGGGTGTTGGCGCGGGGGCGCGAGCTGCACGTGCACGCGCTGCGGCACTCGTTCGCAACCCACCTGCTCGACGCGGGGGCCGATCTGCGGGCGGTGCAGGAGTTATTGGGTCACGCCTCGCTCAGCACCACCCAGGTGTATACTCATACGTCGGTGGAACGATTGAAGAGAGTGTACCATCAAGCTCATCCCCGGGCGTGAGGACATGACGCCGATACACAGCACGACCATCCTGTCCGTGCGGCGCAACGGGCACGTCGCCCTGGGGGGCGACGGCCAGGTCACGATCGGCGACACGGTCATGAAGGCGAACGCCAACAAAGTGCGAACGCTGAAAGGCGGGAAGATCCTCGCGGGCTTCGCCGGCGCGGCGGCCGACGCCTTCACGCTGTTCGAGAAGTTCGAGGAGAAGCTGGAGCGCTACCCGGGCAACCTGCCGCGGGCTGCCGTTGAGCTGGCCAAGGACTGGCGCTCGGATCGCGTGCTGCGCCGCCTCGAGGCCCTGCTCGTCGTGGCCGACAAAGAACACGGCTATGTGATCTCGGGCTCGGGAGAGTTGATCGAGCCCGACGACGGCGTGCTCGCGATCGGGTCGGGGGGCAGTTACGCGCTGGCCTCGGCCCGCGCCCTGATGCGCTCGTCCGAGCTCGACGCCAAAAACATCGTGCAGCGCTCCCTCGAGATTGCCGCCGAGATCTGCGTGTACACCAACACGCACATCACCATCCTGGAGCTCTGATGGCCGAGCCGTCCCGGACCCCCGACGACCCGACCGCCGCCCCGCCCGCGCCGGAGGCGGAGCTCCCCTGGCTCGAGGAGCTGCCCCCCCGCAAGATCGTGGCGGAGCTGGATCGCTACATCGTCGGTCAAGAAGTGGCCAAACGGGCGGTCGCCATCGCGGTGCGGAACCGGTGGCGGCGCACCCAGGCTCCCGACGACATCCGGGATGAGATTCTCCCCAACAACATCATCATGATCGGGCCCACGGGCGTGGGCAAGACGGAGATCGCGCGGCGCCTGGCGCGGCTCGCCGGGGCGCCGTTCCTCAAGGTCGAAGCGTCCAAGTTCACGGAAGTGGGCTACGTCGGCCGCGACGTCGAGTCGATGGTGCGGGAGCTCGTGGATGTGGCCATCAACATGGTCCGGACGGAGCGCGAGGACGAGGTCTACCCCGACGGGGAGGCGCGCGCCGAGGAGCGCCTGCTCGACCTGCTACTGCCCGCCACTCCCGCGCCACCCCCGCCGCCACCGCCCGTGGCCGAGAAGGGAGAGGGACGCGACGGGCGCGCCGACTCACGGCCGCTGTTCGTGGTCTCCTCCAAGGGCGACGTCACGGCCAAGCCGCTCGAGGCCGATGTCGAGGTGCAGGAGCGGCGGCGCCGCACCCGCGACAAGCTGCGCCAGCAACTACACGACGGTAAGCTCGAGGAGCGCGAGGTGGAGATCGAGGTGCAGCAGCAGGCGTTCCCGATGCTCGAGATGATGCAGCCGCCGCAGGGCATGGAAGGCCAGGACGTCAATTTCACCGAATGGCTCCAGGAAATCATGCCCAAGAAGAAGAAACGGCGCAGCGTCCACCTCCACGAGGCGCGGCGCATCCTGGTCGACGAGGAGCTGAAGAAGCTCGTCGACATGGACGACGTGGTGAACGAAGCGCTCGACCGGGTCGAGAACCATGGCGTGATCTTCATCGACGAGCTCGACAAGATCGCGGGTGAGCGCGGCACCGTGGGCCCGGACGTGTCGCGCGAAGGCGTGCAGCGCGATCTGCTGCCGATTGTCGAGGGCTCCACCGTGCAGACGCGGTACGGCTATGTCCGCACCGATCACGTGCTCTTCATCGCGGCGGGAGCCTTCCACGTGTCCAAACCTCCCGATCCGCGTGGAATTGCAGCCGCTCACCGAGGAGGACTTCGTCCGCATCATGACGGAGCCCGAGAATGCCCTCACCAAGCAGTACGCCGCCCTGTGCGCCGCCGAAGGCGCGAAGCTCGAATTCACCGCCGACGGCGTGCGCGAGATCGCGCGCATCGCCGCCAAGGCGAACGAGCGCATGGAGAACATCGGCGCCCGCCGGCTGCACACCGTGATGACGACGCTGCTCGACGACGTGCTGTTCGAACTGCCCGACCTGGCCGAGAAACAGATCCGCTACGACGCCACCCGGGTGCGCGAGCGGCTGGCCAAGATCGTCGACGACGAGGACCTGCGCCGCTACATCCTCTAACCTTGTCCCAGCTTTTCCCGGCGGGTAGACTTAGCGGCCGAAGTCTGTCATTTTGACGCACCCTTCCGGGGCATCCATGGCCAAACGCGACCTACTCGCCGTGACCGACCTCGCGCGGGACGAGGTGGTGCGGCTGTTCGACCTCGCCCGGCGGATGAAAACCGGGGCGTACCGCGAGACGCCGCTGGCCGGGAAGACCCTGGCGATGATCTTCGCCAAGTCGAGCACGCGGACCCGAGTTTCCTTCGAGGTGGGGACCTACCAGCTCGGTGGCCACGCGCTGTTCCTCTCGGCGCGCGACATCCAGCTGGGCCGCGGCGAGCCGATCCCCGACACGGCGCGGGTGCTGTCCCGCTATGTCAACGGCATCATGATCCGCACCTTCGATCACGCCGAGGTGGTGGAGCTGGCGCGCTGCGCCACGGTTCCCGTCATCAACGGCCTCACCGACCTGTCGCATCCCTGCCAGGTGCTGGCCGATCTCTTCACCGTCCGAGAGGCGCTGGCAGGATGGGAGGGAAAGCGGGTCGCGTGGGTGGGGGACGGCAACAATATGGCGAACAGCTGGCTCGAGGCTGCGCAGGTGCTGGGCTTCGAGCTGCGGCTGGCCTGCCCGGAAGGCTACGAGCCGGACCGCGGCATCTTCGAGCGGGCTCAGGCGGCCGGCGCCTGCGTCCTGGTGACCGACCTCCCCGAAGAGGCGGTTGAGGGTGCCCACGTCGTCAACACCGACGTGTGGGCGTCGATGGGGCAGGAGGCCGAGGCCGAGGCCCGTCGCAACGCGTTTCGCGGCTATACGGTAGACGCGGCGTTGATGAAGCTCGCCGCGCCCGAAGCGATCTTCCTGCACTGCCTGCCGGCGCACCGCGGCGAAGAGGTCAGCGCCGCGGTGATCGAGGGACCGCAATCGCGGGTGTGGGACGAGGCCGAAAACCGCCTGCACGTCCAGAAGGCGCTGCTCGCGACGCTGCTGGGCGGACCGTGAAACGGACCCCCTTGTACGCGACGCACCTGAGCCTGGGCGCCAAGATCGTCGTGTACGGCGGCTACGACATGCCCGTCAGCTACCCCACGGGCATCACCGCCGAGCACCGCGCCGTTCGCGACGGCGTCGGCGTGTTCGACATCTCGCACATGGGCGAGTTCGAGGTCACCGGACCGGACCGCAACGCCTTCGTGCAGCAAGTGACCTGCAACGACGTGGGGGCCCTCACCCCCGGCCAGGCCCAATACTCGGCGCTGCTCACCGCGCAGGGCACCTTCCTCGACGACTGCCTCGTCTATCGCTTTGCCGATCGGCTCATGCTGGTCGTCAACGCCGCCAACATCGGGAAAGACTGGGACCAGGTCGTCGCCCAGAAACGCGGCGCCAAAGTGCGGCTGCGCGACGCCTCGGCCGAGACCGGGCTCCTCGCCGTGCAGGGCCCCAAGGCCGAAAGCCTGCTGGCGCCGCTCACCTCCGTCGGCGTGGCGATGATTCCCTACTACCACTTCGCCGAAGGTAAGGTGGCGGGGGTGCAATGCTTCCTCTCCCGCACCGGCTATACCGGGGAAGACGGTTTTGAGCTGTACTGCCGCGCGGCGGACCTGGAGCAGCTGTGGCACGCCCTGGCGGGCGCCGGCCGGGCGGACCCGTGCGGCCTCGGCGCCCGCGACACGCTGCGCCTCGAGGCGGGCTACGCGCTCTATGGCTCGGACATCGACGACACCGTGACGCCTTATGAAGCGGGCCTCGGCTGGATCGTGAAGCTCGAGAAGGGTGCGGACTTCCTCGGCCTGGCGGCCCTCAAGCGCCAGAAGCTCGATGGTGTGAAGCGGCGCCTCGTGGGGTTCAAGATGCGCGAGCCCAAGGCGGTGGCCCGCCCCGGCTACGCGGTGTCGCTCGACGGCAGGGCGGTCGACGCGGTGCGCAGTGGCACGGTCACCCCGACCGTGAA
>WNFJ01168280.1_pt1 | contig 11895 bp, 10 predicted proteins | sample 5400461 | NCBI WGS metagenome assembly WNFJ01 (sample SAMN13153349, study PRJNA577476) | soil metagenome | isolation source: 115 cm saprolite on Douglas fir-dominated hillslope | place: USA:California | collected 2013-09-17
CCGACGCCGATCCCGGGCGAGGAATATCCCGGCTACCCATTGCTCGCCAACGCGTCGCCCGCCCTCGCCTGGTTCCTCGGCGGCCTTCCGCTCCTGATCGTCGTCGCATGGTGGTTGAGCCGCCGCCCGCCGCAGATCGCCCCACAACTCATCAAAGACGGAGGTCAACCATGACAACGAGCAAGCGCACCATCACCATCGCCGCCGCCTGCGTCGGACTGGCGGCACTGCTGACATACGCGGGGGCCGCACAACCCCTGAAAGTCGACTTTTCGGACGAGACCGTCGGCGCCGAGCCGAAATCGTTCGTCAGCGTCGTCGGCGTCTGGCGCATCGAGAACGACGGCAACAACAAAGTGCTGGTCGTCGATGGCCGGCAGTGGAAAGAGGGACAGACCTCGGCCGGCATCGCGGACAAGGCGCGCGCGCTCTACGGCGACCGCTATGCCGAATTCCTCGACCGGGTTCAGGCTTATGCGTATTTCCCCTATGTCGTCGTCAAGGACGTTACCGACTTCCGCGATGGCGAAATCTCCGTGCGCTTCGAAGGCATTTCCGGTCGCATCGATCAGGGCGCCGGGATCTTGTTCAACCTCAAGCCGAACGGCGACTATCTCACGGTCCGCGCAAATCCTCTGGAAAACAATCTCGTCTTGTGGAAATTCGAGAAAGGCAAGCGGTCCTCGGTGAAGTGGATTCGCAATACGCCGACCCCGACCCGCCAGTGGCACGACCTCAAGGTCCGAATCGCCGGGCCAAAGGTCGCGGCCTATCTCGACGGCAAGCTTTACTTGGAGCATGTCCTGCCCGAGCCGGTTTCGGGACGAATCGGCCTGTGGTCCAAGGCCGACAGCCACATGTACTTCGACGACTTCACGGTGACGCCGGCTGATTGATCGATGGCGCAGTGGGAGTTCAATCGTAGCGCGGCGCTTCTCGAACGCTTGGGCGTCGCCGGGCAAGCGGATGTCGTCAATCTCTACGCGGCGCGCGCCGCACGCGGCTTCGGCGACGGCTTCGCCGCCATCATCCTGCCCGCCTACCTGCTCGAGATCGGGTTCAATCCATTACAAATCGGTCTGGTGGCGACTGCGGCCCTGCTCGGCTCGGCCGCCACCACCTTGGCCATCGGGTTCCTGGCGCCGCGTTACCACTTGCGCACGCTGCTGCTCGCCTGCGCGGCCTTGATGGTGGTGACCGGGATCGCGATCCCGAGCTTCCAACATTTCGTCTTCATCGCGGCGATTGCCTTTATCGGCACGATGAACCCCACAACCGGAGACATCGGCGTGCACGTCCCGCTCGAGCAGGCCGCGCTCGCGCATGGGGTATCGGACCAGGATCGCACCCACGTTTTCGCGCGCTACAGCCTGATCGGCGCACTGTCGATTGCCGCCGGCGCGCTCGCAGCCGGCGCGCCCGACCTGTTGGTGTCCCTTGGCATGGGCAGGATCGGCGCCCTGCAGGCGATGTTCTACGTCTATGCCGCGCTCGGGCTCGTGGGAGCCCTATTCTATGCGCGTATCCCGCGCGCCGAGGTCGCCGAGGTCAAAGAGACGGCGCCGCGCGCCACCGCTCTGGGGCCCTCGCGCCGAACCGTCTACAAGCTCGCCGCGCTCTTCAGCCTGGATTCGTTTGCGGGCGGCTTCACCGTTCAATCGCTCATGGCGCTTTGGCTGTTCGAGCGCTTCGATCTCTCGCTCGCCGCAGCGAGCGCGTTCTTCTTCTGGTCGAACGTGCTCACCGCCCTCTCCTATCCGGTCGCGGCGCGGCTGGGCAAACGCTTCGGCCTCGTCAACACCATGGTTTTCACCCATATCCCCTCGAGCGTCTGTCTCATTCTCGCGGCCTTCTCGCCGAGCCTCACCATCGTGCTCGCGCTGCTGCTGGTGCGCTCCGCGCTCTCGCAGATGGACGTGCCGACGCGCACGTCCTACGTCATGGCGGTGGTGACCCCCGCCGAGCGGACGGCGGCCGCGAGCGTGACCGCGGTCCCGCGCAGCTTGGCATCGGCGATCAGTCCGGCGCTCTCCGGCGCCCTCCTATCCACGTCGTTTGCGGGATTGCCGCTCGTCGTCTGCGGCGTGCTGAAGATCGTCTACGACCTGTCGCTGCTGTTTTCGTTTCGACACATCAAGCCGCCGGAAGAGAAGGACGCGCCGCGCTGAGCTGACACGGTCACCGGCATGCAAGCCAAATTGGCCGTGCCCGCAGGGAAAGCCGAATGAATGTCCAGGATCATGGCAATGGGTGTCATATTGAATATGCAGCTGGCGTTGATCAAACCTCTCATCCTCGGAATCAGTCGACAAGGAGAGAACCAATGCAAACAATATCAGTATTGCTTGTGTTGGGCTTGAGCGCTGTCGCCATGACAACACCGGCCGTTGGCGGTTATCGTCTCGTTCAAACGGTTGCCATTGCTGGCGATGAGGGATGGGATCATCCCACAGTAGATAGTGCCGCGCGGCGACTATACGTGACGCACGGCACACACGTGGTCGTGATCGATGTCGACTCCGGAAAGCTCGTGGGAAGGATCGACAACACGCCCGGAGTTCACTTTACCGTAATCGATCCGGAACTGGAGCGTGGCTTTATCAGCAATGGCGGGGCTGCCCGACTAACGATCTTCAATACGAACACGCTGGAAACCACCGGGCAGGTGAAATCAACGGGCGAGAACCCAGGGCCAACCGTCTTTGATCCCGCGACAAAGCGTGTCTTTACCTTCAATCTCAACAGCCACAACGCAACTGTTGTCGACTCCAAGGAAGGTAATGTGGTCGGTGCCTTCGACTTGGGCGGAAGACCAGAACTTGTCGGTACGGATGCAAAGGGCAATGTTTTTGTCAACCTGGTGCAGAAGAACGTCGTCTTGCAGATCGATTCTCGGAAGATGACGGCAGGTCAAACTTGGCCGGTCGCGCCGGGCGTGGGCCCACGGACCATGGCCGTGGACCAGAAGAACGCAAGGCTCTTCATTGGATGCGCCAATCGTCTAATGGTCATTCTGGATTCGAATAATGGGCGCGTGATTGGCTCGCTACCGATCGGGCCGGGACCGGATGACTCGGCGTACGACCCGGAAACACGCCTCGTATATACCTCCAATGGCGGCGACGGCACGGTTTCGATCATCCAGCAGGAATCTCCAGATAACTACCGCGTGGTCGAAACCGTGAAGACTGCGCCGGGAGCGCGGAACATGGCGCTCGATCTTAAGACGAAAAAGATATTCTTGCCCTTATCCGACCGCGAGCCCCCACCGCCGCCGACGGCACAAACCCCTAATCCCCGGGGCAACGTCATACCCGGAAGCTTCCGCGTTCTTGTCTTTGGCATGTAGAAATCACATTCGCCACGCCGTCCGCGACCGCGCGCGCTTTACGCGTCAATCACGCGGCCGTCGCGCCCCGCATCATCCATCGTCTCAATGCGTTTCACGAACGTTATCGGTTCCTCGGCCCATTTTATTATCGCTACCCGAATCTATGTCGGGCGATCTCGTATTGAGAGGGAGGACTGAGCTGATACAGGCCTTCGCTGATAACCCTCGGTTGAAACGGATCAACCGCTGTGGTAGTGTTGCGTCGAGACCTCTTCGAATGGTTGTATGGCCGGGAGTAGCGCGATGGCCGTCAATTTTCGGAGCGTCCTGCCTGCCCTCACCGGTATTTCAACGTTGGGCCTCGCCGCCCTCGTGTCGGCTCAAGCGCCGGCACCCACAGCGGATCGGCCACATCTTGCGAAAGATGCCAAGGAAGCCATGGACTTCCTGGCGACTTGGGTGCGCGTCACGTCAGGCGAAGAATACTTCAAGGGCGCCACCTATGTTGGGAGCGAAGGCTGCAAGGGCAGTGGATGTCACGATCAGCAGATCCAAGAGTGGCGAACGACCTGGCATTCGAAAATCCTCACGACGCCTTCCGCTGAGACGGTCAAGGGGAATTTCAACAACACCGTCATCCCCTTCCAGAACGTTCGCGCTGTGGCGAAGGGGCATGATGCCGATTTGGCAAAATTGCAGAACATACCTGTAAAGTTCGATGTGCGAACCGAAAGCAGCAACGGCAAGTTTTTTTTCATCATCGTCGATCCAAGAGATACGGGCTGGCCCAAGAGCGGCCAGAAATACGAAGTGGCGCTGGTCGTCGGTGGGAAGTGGCAGCAGACCTATCACGTCCGTCCGGTCGGCAGCGACGGCAACCCGGGCGATTTCTATTTTCCGGCGCCGATCCGTTGGTCGTTGAATCCGAACCTGAGCCCCGGCCAGCCCACCGGCGCGTGGGAGATTGGCAATTTCCAACCCGAGAACTGGGTCTGGTTCGATAATTCTGAATTGGCAATCCCGCGCAAACCGGACGAGCTCCCTCTCGCGCGTTTTGCCGAAGCAAAATGCATGGGCTGCCATACCACCGGTTTCGATTTTGTGCTGCCCGACCCGCCGCCCGCCAACCAGCACTGGAAGATGCAGGGCGCTGGCGAAATGGCGGTCGGCTGCGAACGCTGTCACGGGCCGGGGAGTAAGCACGTCGAACTAGCCAAGCAGAAGGAGGCGGCGGGCTCGAAGCTCAATCCCGATCGCGATCCGCCATTGATCATTCACGGCCTGAGGGACCTCTCCCTCGATCAGCAGAATCAAGTTTGCGGACAGTGCCACGCGCGGCTGGGCGGCAAGGCCCTGCCTATTTTGGCCTTCCCGGACGTACTCGATCACAAGCACTTCTTGCCGGGTGACTCCAACCTTACTGAGCGCGCAAGGATTTGGAGTTACATTTTTCCTCCGACTACGACACCCGGCAATCCGCCCAGCACGACGATTGGTCAAGGCTTCGACAACTTCTGGCCCGATGGCCGCGGCAAGAAGAGTCGCACGCAGTGGCAAGACCACGTGGGCGGCCCGCACGGATGGAAGGCGGGCGCCAGTTGCATGACCTGCCATGCATTTCACGGGGATGCGGTTTCAAAGGACCCGCAACAGCAATCGAAACTACGGCAGCCTCCGAAGGAGCTTTGCGAGTCGTGCCACAGCCAGAGCGGAACGACCAAACAGCCGAACCGGGAAATGTACGCCGGAGGCCCGAGCCTGGCGAGCAGTCAGCACGCGGATCAAGGAGTCGAGTGCGTCGACTGCCACATGGGCGCCGTCGGCCAGCGTATGACGGCGACAACCGCGGGCAAAGCGGCGTTCGACGTTGCGTATTCCGGCAATCCGCCAGCAACGCTCAGTGACGCGCGCGGCAACTGCGAGGTTTGCCATACCGACCAGCGCATAATGACCAATGGGACGAAGCCTCCTCCAAAAACCGCTATGGAACTTCTCGACTACGTCAGGAAGATTCAGCAGGAGACCAAAGCTGTCATAACGAAAATCCAGAATCGCGCCGGGACCAACAAGAGCAAGGACAGTAAGACAATTCTTCAGCTGAATAATGCTCAAGCCAATCTCAACACGATCCTTATGGACGGCAGCGTGGGCGTCCATAACAGCCGCGTTACCCCGAATGGCACTGTGTCGCCCCAAGGGGGTATCGCCGATTGTCTCAGGTTGGCCAACATCTGGGTTGAACTCGCGTGTCGACAACCGGCGGCGAATTGCACCGGCGCAATTTTCAATCCAATCAGGGGACAGGTGGCGGAACCGAATCCGCCGGTGTGTCTTACGCCGATAAACTGAATCCGTGTCATGGCGGAGGCGACTTCGGGCGGGCGGCCATTCGTGAACTCCCCTGACACTGTCCCGCTATGGAGTGTACGTCATGCCTGAACGCCAATATCGAATTCATCCGGCGATCGGCATCGCGCGGGTCGGCGATGCGGTGCGCAGCGACGCCAGTAAAGACTTCTACTTCGTCGGCCCTGAAATTCCGGAATTTGCGGCGAACGTCGATCCGCAATCCGGCGCGCAAGGAGAGTTCAAGACGCCCGACGGGAAGGTCAAGCCCCAGGCGGCGCGGTTTCGCATTTTCGAATACGAAAAGGGAAATGACGGAAAGTTTCGTCCCGTCGGTGAAGTCGCGACCAGTAACGCCCAGCGCCCCGCAAGCATCACCTGGACCGTACATCTTGCTAACCGCAAGGCGAATTTCTGCGCCTTCCACGGTCAGGCCGGCGCCGAGGATAATCCTCTGTTTGCGAGTTACGGAACGGCCCAAAACCCGAGACTGAAGGTCCGCAACGACAAGCTGAAAACAAGCGCCGAGCGGAAAAAATCGCTTGAACTTGACCCCGGACCGCAACGCATCAACGGCGGCGATACCGTAACGGTAGCGCATTTTGCAATCGATCGCGATCTGAAGCAAAACAAGCCAAGCGGCGAAACAAAACTGAAAATCCGCACCCTCGGCGAACTTCGGTCGGACGCCGACGGACACTTGATCGTCATCGGAGGGATGGGGCAAAGCGACTTTGACCCGGGTCTGGGACGCGAGACGATAGGCCATTTTGCCAACAATGACGGCTGGTTCGACGACATGTCCGACGGCCCCGTGGAGGCGGAGTTGACGATCGACGGCGCCAAGCAAGAGGTCGCCGGCGCCTGGGTGGTCGTCGGCCCACCGGATTTCGTACCCCCCATCCACAGCTACCGCACGATGTACGACTCGCTCGTGGACGTGATCGTGCGCGAGATGGACATTCCGGCAGACGACGGGCTGTTTGCCGGCCCACTCGCCCACATCGCAGCCATGAACGCCGACTGGAAGCGGAACAAGACGATAAAGGATTTCAGCCCGAGCTTCACACGAGACATCGCGCCGATTCTCAGTGCCATCGTCAGGTTAGAGCGCGTGCATCAACACCAGATGGGTCCTCGTGCGCGCTTTCATGGGTCAATCAGCGCTTTGCCTTTCACCGCGCTCGGAGGACCAGGCAGCCTGCAAGCGAATCGCGACGCAGTTTTCGAACGAGTGCGAGATCCAAATGCGTTGCCGACACAGCAACTCCAGCCATCCCAGATGCCGGCCGCATATGGCGACTATTTCGAAGCGGCAAACAGCAGGGGTGACAAAAACGATCCCGCCTATTTGCATTCAGTTTCCAAACTGCAATACGCGCTCTTGCGTGCTTGGCAGCAAGGAGACTTTGTCGAAGATTGGGAACAGGTCCCGGCGAGCCCGCCTGCGATCACGCCCGTGGGGCTTGACCGCGCGGCGCTGGAGAACATGTCGGGCGGGGCATTCTACCCGGGCATGGAAGCAAGCTGGCTATTTGTGAAGAAGGAAGTCTGGGAAAAACCGTTCCGGCTTGCTCGCAATCGGACCGTGGGAACCATTCCGGTGCCTGGAGAAGGCCGACGGGACGTGATCGTTGAAGCCGGCGCCTTCTCGCAGCAAATGGCCTTGCCGTGGCAGGCCGATTTCCTCGACTGCTCGGCTGGCTCTGTCGACGACCCGTCGGTCGCGGGCGGACAGCGTCGAGTCGGATGGTGGCCGATGACCCGCCCCGACGAAGTGTTCCCCTTTGATCGCCCGAAAGATCGGCGACCCTGGGCTAGAGTGGCCGATCCGCAGACTCCGCTTGGTTTCCGTGAAATGCAATCGGAGAATGAAATGGTGAACCTCTGGTCGACGCTCGGCTTCGTCGTCGAGACGACGCCCGACGGCGCCCCGAAAGACCTCTATGAGGTCGAATTCAATAAGGCACCCGCAGCTATCCTGGTTGCGGCGGCGGCTTCCAAGCCGGCGGTGAGCTCAAAAAAAACAGCAAGGACGAGAAAAAAAGGCCGGGCAACATCGAAGGCATGAAGGCCGTACGCACCAGCTTCCTTGCCTTGGCGTGTATGCGATGACCGTGTACGACCTCGCGATCGCCGGCGCCGGACCGGCTGGCAGCGTTCTCGCTCTTCTCGCGGCGCGCGCGCGTTATCGTGTCTTGCTCGTCGAGAAGTCGAACTTCGATAGGCGGCGTTTCGGCGAAACGGCGCCGCCCGAACTGCGACAGGCGCTTACGCGCGTCGGTCTCGAGCATCTCGCTCAAGCGCCACTCTGTCGTGACGCGCCGGAAGTGTTGTCGGTTTGGGGAAGCGACGAGCCGCGCTCGCGGCACCACATTTTCTCGCCCTACGGCACAGCGTTGCACCTCGACCGCCGGGCATTCGACGAAGCATTGGCCTTGGCGGCGCGCGACGCCGGCGCCGATTTGAGACTCGGCTGTGCCGCGCGCTTCGCAACCGAACCGCGGGGCGGCTACATTGTGCAATTATCGACCGGTCAGCGTATTCGCGCCAACGCGGCGATCCTTGCCACCGGCCGCGCCGGGGGCGGCCTCGGCCTTGCGTATGTGCGTCAATACCTCGACAGCAACGTCGCGGTCGCCGCGCGGTTTTCGTTGCCCGCAGGGCATCTCGACACGCGGACGGTGATCGAAGCGGTGCCGGGAGGGTGGTTCTATTTAGCTGCCCTGCCAGGCGACGAAGTCATTGCCGTCTTCATCACGTTAGCGACGCTCGTTCCGAGCGAACGTCGTGCGCGTTTGCGCTGGTGGTTGGAGGCCTTGGCAAAAACCAGTGTGGTCCGCAATGCGTTGAACGGGTGTCGTCTTCCGCAAACTCTGTCGGTGGCAAACGCACGCGCTTCTTTTGCGCGATCAGGTGCCGGCGACCACTGGCTTGCGATCGGCGATGCGCGTATCGCTCCCGACCCGCTGTCTGGTCAAGGGATCATTTGGGCGATCGACGACGCTGCTTCAGCGATGGAGCTTTTAACACGCATGCACTGGCGCGATCTTGCCGAGGAAATGCGTGCGAGAACCCTGCGCGACGTCGAGGCCTATCTCGCCGAACGCTCGCGCGTCTATCTGAGCGAGCAGCGATTCACCGATGACGCCTACTGGAGTGCTGTTTCCAGATCATCCGCTATCCCTCCTCATCGTCCAGCAGTTCCGGCAGATCGGTGATCGCACCGCCAAAAAAGGTAACGTTGTGAAACGCGTCATGCACGATTGCCTCTGCTACGGCGCGCGCCTCAGTGCCATCGGTGCCAACCACAAAGATACGGGTGTTGTGGTCGGTCATAGGCAGACGCCCATCATCTTTGGCTTTGGAGGCTTCGGGCAAGGGTATCGATACGGCGTTTCGAAGGCGCGGCTTCGGACCTACCTCCGCTCTTCCGTCGATCAACACTGAGGTCGCATCCTGCGCGAGCAGCCGCAGCAATGCCGGCTTTTCCACCTGCATGACACCGCCGAGTGCACGCCAGCCGGGCGCGCCCAATTGGTATCTGCGGACGTTTCGATATCCGAGTTTAGTCAGGTCATCGGCAAACCGCTCGCTACGACCGCAAAAGAGACCGTTGCAGTACAAGATCAGAGGCTGACTTTTGTCCGGGATGGTTTTCGCGATCTCGGCTGTATCGGCGACGTATAGCGCAGGTGTCGTGCCCGGCTTTCCCGGAACCGCTCGCGCTCCGGGAATATGACTGACGGCGTATTCTTCGTAAGGTCTGGCGTCGAGGACGATCGCGCTGGACTCCGTCAACGCCGCTCGCAGTTCCGCGGTGCTCATCTCGGGACTGCCTGCGACGTTGCCGAGGATCCCATCGAAGATGCTCGGCGCCTCGCGCCCATGTTGCACCTTCGTCGAAGCGGCTATTGCACTCATCACCATGAGTCCAACGACCAATACGATTCCAACCTGTTGACCTCGCGTCATTGACCAACTCCATCTGTCCGTGCCGCGACGACGAAAATTGTTTGCCGTTGCAAACTACCGCGGAATTTCCTTCCTTCTTGGGATCTCATACATCGTCATCGTGGCGAGTGCTGCGTAATCAGCGTTCGATGACGCCGATGTTGAAGCAGCCGGTTTAAGGCAGTTTTATCGCGTCCGCGGCACAGACCGTGCGACAGACAAAGCTGGCGCACGGCGCCAGCTTGCTACGTGCGCCGCACTCCACTCGCGATGATTCGATGGATATTTTCGCCCGCGTGCGCTGCGCGAAGCGCAGATCGTTTTGGTGGGCCGCCCAGGCTGCTACTGGACACCCTCTTTGCCGCTCTCCCGCGGAGGCGTGACCGATCCCGGCGGAAGGGACGGGACAGTGACGAAGCTTGCTGGCAGCTCGCCCGTCAGGCTCTCCAGAAACGCCACTATGTCGCTCGTTTCGGCGTCGCCTAGCGTCACCCCGAGTTGCACCCGCGCCATGACGCGGACTGCCTCCGGAAGCGCCGCCACAGACCCGTCGTGAAAATAGGGCGCGGTCATCGCGACATTCCGCAGGCTGGCAACACGGAAAACGTAAAGGTCGTCGAGGTTCTTGGTGACATCGGCGCGTCCGTTGTCGATGGTTTGGCTGCCCGTTGCCTTCCAATAGGATTCGACTACGCCAAACTTTCGGTACATTCCGCCGCCGACGAGGACACCGTTGTGACACGTTGCGCAGCCGGTATTGATGAAGGTATCGAGGCCGCCGCGAGCTTTGCGCGACAATGCATTGACGTCACCAGCGAGGTAGCGATCAAAAGTCGATGGTGTCACCAAGGTCCGCTCATAGGCCCCGATGGCCTTGGCAATGTTCTCGCCCGTCATTGGATGAGGATCATCGGGGAAGGCCGCTTTGAACAGCGGGGCGTAACTCGGAATTTGTTGGAGCCGATCGATGACTGCCTTCTCGTCCGGTTGCCCGTTCGTGATCGGCGAGGCGAGGGCCTTTATCACCTGATCCTCGAGGCTGTCACGGTCGCCGCGCCAGTGAATGATGAAATTGAGCCCGGCATTGAGGACTGTCGGGGCATTGCGCGGANNNNTGACACCGATCGACTTGGGCAGTCCGTCCGTTCCGTGGCGTGCTGGTTGATGGCAACTGGAACAACTGACATCAGCGTCGACCGTCAGTCGGGGATCGAAGAAGAGCAGCCGGCCGAGATCGACTCGCTGCGGCGTAATCGGCGCGTCCGGCGTCGCCATGTCCCGCGGTAGCGGCTGAAACAGTCCCTGAGCCTGCTTGAGCCGGTCGGTTTCGGTCTCCGCGGCGGTTGCCGGCGCAACAATGACCAGGAGTGCGATGCCGGCGAAGCAGTGGTGTAGCTTCATCACCTATCTCCCTCGGCTATCAACCCCGCTACCGCTCCCGGCTTCGAAGCTTTCACGAAATCTTGATCCGCTGCGCGGGGATCAGGTGCGCTGGGCGAACTTGTGCCCCCGAAGCCAGAGGCCGAGACCGACGGCGGCGACGATGGCAAGTTCCGCCGTGCCTACCCAAGAGGCGGCATCATAGATCTGAGACAGGTCTGTCGAGATGATATGAGCGGTCGTCGCATTCCCCCCAAAGGTTGGGTGTACGGTACCGCCGATCAGACATGCGATGAGTCGATTCATGGCTCTCTCCTTCGCGGTACATACACCGAGAAGTAGAGCGAAGCGGTCTACATTTAAGGCAAAATTAAACGTCGGCCCGCGCTAATCACAGATCGGTGAGGCCGCGACCTTCGTATCGAGCGCTGCCGTAGAACTCATCGCGGCCAACGCTAAGCGATTCTGTTATCCTCATACGGAACAGATGAAACTGCAGATAGCGTAGCTCCGAGCCGATGTCCGCGCGAGCGGTTTAAGGCGTGTACCCATAAATCCGGTTGCGTGACTAGCCGAAGTTAATGTCCGCTTCGCTCCGAAAGCGACCCAATTGCTGCGCAGTAGCGAAATGACGCGATGTGCCAAACTCAGACATCCCGGATGGCGCCCGAGTTCTATCGCGCAGCGCAGGGTACCACACTTGAAGGACATGCCAGCCCCCCTCGCGACGCGTGCCGCACTAATCGGACGCTTCGTTGCACAGGCGATAGACCTCAATTCCTGCAAGGGCTCGTGGTAACGGCTGCAGCCTGACAGGCTGGAGCCGGTTGTGCGATGGAGTGCCCGATAGCGCGCTGCGGACTGCGCCAGTGACGAAGATGCCG
>WNFJ01280793.1_pt1 | contig 11895 bp, 11 predicted proteins | sample 5400461 | NCBI WGS metagenome assembly WNFJ01 (sample SAMN13153349, study PRJNA577476) | soil metagenome | isolation source: 115 cm saprolite on Douglas fir-dominated hillslope | place: USA:California | collected 2013-09-17
GCACAGCGAAGCGTCAAATGAATGTAAACGCTCGCGAATACCAAATGATCGGCAACGCTGTCAATGATGCGACCCTTGCGGCTTTCCTGGTGAGTTAACCGCGCAAGTTGACCGTCCGCATTATCGAGCGCATTCGCGCAGACATGCAGCCCCATGCCCGCGATGTTGATGCCGAGATTACGGTAAAAATAAAGATGTCCGGCCATGACACCGCAGACACCCGCCAGCAGACTGACGCCCGCCGGCGTCAGCTTGAGATGCGCGAAAAATTCGGCTAACCGAAATCCCAGTGGGCGATAGAAATAAACGTCGACAGCGCCTTCCACTTCGCGCGCTTTGTAAGTGGCTGCGATCCGCGAATGACGTGTCTCGACCTGCTGAGACATCATCAGGCGCTTTGTTTTTGCAGCAACGCCGGAACGAGAGTGTCTTCGAGAATATTTAGCGCTTCGTCCAGATCCGCGCGGGTGTGTTTGGCTGTGACACACGCGCGGAAACAAATTCGATTTTGCGGGACAGCCGGATAGTCCACGGGCGCGACCCAAAGACCGCGGCGCCGCAGTTCATGCCCCAGCCGATACATCAGCCCGCGATCACCAATGACGATTGGCATTACGTAAGTCGTCGATGCCCCGGTATTGAGTCCGAGCTTACGAAGCTGCGCATGGAAGTAATCCGCGTTTTCCCAAAGTTTCGCGCGCAGCTCCGGCTGGCTCGTCCCGAGCTCCAGCGCTTTGAGAATTGCGGCGATCACGACCGATGGCAGCGCGCACGAGTATACGTACGGATGCGCGTAAAAACGCAGATACTGAAGCGTCTCCTTCGAACCGGCGACGAAACCGCCCAGCGCTCCGAACGCTTTTGAAAACGTGCCGTACACCAGCGGGAACCGGTCTTCAACGCCGAAGTGCTCAGCAGCTCCCCGACCGTGCGCACCGCACGCGAGCATCGAATGCGCTTCGTCAATGAAAACGCTCGCGCCGTGGGCATCCGCCACATCAATCACTTCCCGTAAATCTCCGAAATCACCGTCCATCGAATAAATGCCTTCGACGACCACGAGTTGACGCCGGCCCTTTTGACGGCTCAATGCCACGTCGAGTGAGGCGGGATCGTTATGCTCGAATTTTTCCGTGCGACATCGCGACAATATCGCGCCATCGCGAAGACTCAGATGGGATCGATTATCGAGAATGGCGACATCGCTTTTGCGCAACAGCCCCGAGATTGTGCCCAGCGCGCCGCCAAACCCGCTGTTGAATAGCATGGCGTCGTCGCGGTTGAGAAATTCCGCAACGCGCCGTTCGAGTTCGCGATGAAGATCGGTCATGCCCGAAAGCATCGGCGACCCACACGCGCCCATTCCGTGGGTGCGCAGCGCATCGTGCGCGGCGGCTAGGACTTCGGGGTGGTTCGCAAGACCGAGATAATTGTATGAACAGAGGTTGATTACTGACCGCGGTTTCCCGGCGTAAGTAATTGTGGTGCGTGCGTCTGCACCAGCGAGCAGCTCGGGCTCGTACAACTCAACGGCCCACGCGCCAAGCTGCATCCAGTTTGTAAAGCTCTGCGGGGGTTGTAGGGGGTCGTCACTTTCGCCTCCCAGGAAATTACTCAGACTAAACTTTGCCGGGTCGTCAACGTTCATCGAACTGTACATTTTCTTGCGCTCGCAAACGTCCCAACAAAGGGGGTTTCCCAGCAAAACTGATAATTTTTTTCCTTCACTAGATTCCTTACGACTTTCTCCGCTGCATCGACAGGCCACGGAGTTTCGTGTCGGGGCAGCAATGTAAGGGGTTTCGGATTTCAGACAAGGTTTTAGTACAGCTCTAGCTCCTCCAGTTCGAGCAACATGTACTGGGCGATATGCAGGCGACGATTACCGGCGCGTCGTCCGAAAGACGTAGTCCCACAATGGCGAGCTGATGCCGTATCCGACGTGATCATCTTTGTAGTGATGGCGAAGATGATACTGCTTCAGCCAGAGTAATACGCCGCGTTTCATCGGAAAATGATGCGTCGCATAATGGAGCATGTCGTAACAAACATAGCCAAACACCAATCCGGCGAACACGCTGGATGAAAAGCGCCCGAAGATTAGCAGGAACATGCCGTAGAAAAAGAATGCGAGCGGCACACTCACACTGGGCGGCATAACAAGTCTTCTTCCATCGTTTGGATAATCGTGATGCACGCCGTGAATGATGTAGTGGAGCCGTTTTCCCACGCGGGTTTTCGGTTCGTAATGGAAAATGTATCGGTGGATCAGATATTCGAGCAGCGTCCAGAGGAGCATACCCAGCAGGAAAAGTCCCACTACAACAAACATCGGGAATCCTTGCCTCCAAATGGCCACATAAAGCATAAAGCCGACGACAGGCAGGTAGAGAATCAACGGAATCGCTGGATGCACGCGCGAAAAGAATTCCATGAAATCGCCGTCGAACATCCGAACGGTTTCGTTTTTGGTCGAGACGTAGAGTGGCGGCTTCGAGAGTGCTCGTCCCTGGTCTAATTGATCCGCCATGGCTAAAAGCTAATGGGCCGGGCACTCAGATCAAGGTTGCCCGCTTCGCGGCTTACCATTTGTGAAGCGGTGTGTGGGCCGTCCGTTTCGGTTCGCTCGACTCGCGAATAGAGGCTGTATCGCCTGTCGAAAATAAACTGAAAGAGCAGTCGACTCCACGAAGAGTGATATTTCAGATTGTTGTAAAACTCCGGCGCCATGGCGCGCAGCTTCGGCAGATTGTTCCACGGGATCGACGGCAAATCGTGGTGCTCATTGTGATAGCCCATGTTTAGCGCCAGCCAATTGATCGGCCCATAGTAACTGAACGTCTCCTGGTCGAAATCGTAAGTATAATGCTCCTGAATCCAGCGTGCCCCCACCGGGTGCAACCCAATGGAAAACAAAAACGCGAACACCAGATAAAGAAATCCAGCCCAACCGCATAAATAAACGATCGCGACATCGTACGCGACCGCGCATGCAAAATTGATTGAGAACCAGCGGTCCCACATCTTGATCGCTTTGAGTCGAGGCGGACGCGTTACCTGAAAAAATGGAAACAGCATCAGCCAGATTGCCTTCCGGTACCATGAGTTGCCCACGAGGCGGGCCTCCCAATGGTTCGCAAGGTCTGCGTCCCATTCGTAGTCGCCCTGATGGGAATGATGTTTCAAGTGAAAAACACGAAAGCCCATCGCGCCGGATGTGAGATTCGGAAGATCGGCGATGATGGCCACCATTTTGTTCCAGCTCGGGTTCCGGAAAATCAGGTTGTGCGTAGCATCGTGAATGATGACGTAGTTGGCATGATTGCCGAAGGCGCCAACGCAAAAGGCGATCAGCAGACTTAGCCACCAGTAACCGAAACCCAATTGGCCCACCCCGAATGCGATCGCGGTCTGCATCATCAAAATCGACACCGCGATCAGCGCAGTCCACGGATTGCGCACCATCAACTCGCGAACCTCGGGATGCGCTTTGATGATCGCTCGTGCCCGCCCCGGGTGGGGCTGCTCAGATTCAGACTGGTAAAAGGCGACCTGCATCGGCCCTCAAAGTATTGCATCGAAGCCGCATCCTCAATCGCCGTTTTCGCAATCTGCAACCGGTCGCCTCTTCAGCAAGATCGCCAGCGACCGCTGGACGCCGGTGACAGCCATCCAGAGTCGCAACGGGGTACGAAGCAGCGGGACCAAGCAGGCCCGGACAAAAGTTACAGCGGATTAACTTTTAAGCGTTAGCGGGCGGTCTTCGTGGTCGAGAAGGTGCCCACATGAATAAAAGACACCTCAACCAACAGATGAAAAAACTTCTTACGGGAATATCAATCGGTGGCTTCCTGGCCGTCTCGTCAATCGCCCTTGCCCAGCAAGCACCCGACATTGCCCAGCAAGCGCGCGAAGCGGCCGACAGCTCGAACCGGCTTGAAGCCCGCCTCCAACCGGTGATTCCTGTCGACGCGAGTGGACAAGCGAGGCTGGACGATGAGGTCGGCACCGGGAACGACCGCTTCACGTCTGAAGTGGAGATCGCCAAGGTCGATTTCGCTGACCTGGGGATCACCCCTGGAAATGGCTTCCGCGATGAAGTCGTCGAGCTGCGCGTCCTTCGTGGTGGCGTGTTGATTTTCAGCAATCGCCTCCATTTTTCCAGGAATCTTCTAAACGACATTACGTTTGAGACGGACATTCGCGGCACGGGGGGCGCCAGAGTTGCGGGCTGGTGATGCGGCGCGTCTAATCGTGAATGGCCATTTCACACTGCGCGGAAGCTTCCAGGTCCATTAATCTCAGTTACCTTCAACCTCAATGAGAGAGGCCGGCACGATCAGCCGGCCTCTTTTTTTCTTGAACGTGGATGCTCGAGGCGCTCAGTCGTGGACAGAATTCGGCCCAGTCCGATTGCGCGCTGGTTAAACGTAAGGTCACCACCATGCGCGCGCGCCAGCTCCCGTGCGATGCTCAGCTCGAGACCGTGCCCCGACGTCTGCTCGTCACCTCGTGCGCGACAGAAGCGCTAGAAAACTTTTGGTGCGCGTTCCGGTGGAATTCCAGGTCCGTTGTTGCCGACACAGATTTGCACAACGTGATCATGCTTTTCGGCCGAAACCAGAATCTTACCGCCAGGTCGATTGTATTTAAAATCTCGAACCCATCCATGCGTGGAAGTTCCACATCGAGCACGAGCCGCTCATAGTTGCCGTCGCGCGCTTCGACTAACGCTACTTTGCCATCGTGCACCACCCGGGCTTCGTGACCTTCCGATTCTAGTGCTCGCGACAAGTGCATCGCAAGTTTGACCTCGTCTTCTATCACAAGAATTCGCACGAAGTCCGACTTTATTGTCTCGCCTAACGGAAGGCGAGACCGCAGCAGGACGGGACGCTCGTGGTGAGATAACGCAGTTCGTTTAACAATTCAGCCCCGCCATTCACTCGCTTGATTGCGAGAATTTTGTAACCGTTCGACTGCGCGCTCGGTCATGTCTTTCAAAGGCGCAAAGAGCGCTTTGTAACAACAAATGAAACCAACTAATGAAACGAAACCTATTAGCACTTGCAGCCGCCGGTGCGATCGCGCTGGGGGGCTTTGTCGTTGTTCAGGCATAACCGGGCCCCGGCGGTGCTGACTAGACAGATTCGTACGGGTTTCTTAAAGAAAAAGCCAAACAAGACCAACATGTCTCACAAACGGTCGGAAATGAATTTTCCGGGAAGAAATCAGGGAAGACCAAAACGATTGGAAGAAAGGAAAATTAAACTCATGAAAAATCGTAGTAGCATCACAACATTCATAACGATCCTGTCCGTGATTGGCAGCTTTGCGCTGTTGCCAGAAGTAAAGGCAGCTCCGGAAGTTACTCCGCCGCCGGACGGATGTTACCCCGGATTTACAACAGCGGAAGGCTGCCTCGCCCTTCAAAACCTTACCACCGGCTCTGGAAACACAGGAGAAGGCTGGCGTTCGCTCTTTTTAGTCGGCGACGGCAGCTTCAATACCGGCGTTGGCGTGGGGGCGCTCCTGTCCAACAACGGGGACGATAATACGGCTGTTGGCGCTGCAGCGCTTTTACTCAACGCCACCGGCACCAGCAACACAGCCGTTGGCACGGCAGCGCTTGAAATGGACACTGGGGGCCCGTTCAACACCGCCGTCGGCCTTGACGCACTCATGAACACAACCGCTAACGCGAATGTAGCAGTTGGTGATCTGGCGCTCACAAACAACACTTCGGGCTTCTTCAACACTGCTATTGGTGCGGCAGCCGGCGAACTTCTAACGACGGGGCATAATAATATTTGCATCGGCCAAGGAAGTTTCGGTGTGGCCGGTGAATCCAATACGGTCCGCATCGGCGACGGCTTGCCGACCGGGGCGGGATTGTCACAGTGTTTTATCGGCGGCATCCTCAGTCACTTTGTGACCCCGAGCCTTGGCGATTCATTAGTGACTATCAACACCACGACCGGCCAATTAGGATGGACTACTGACTCTGCGGCCAACAAAGTCGCGGAACAACAGAAGAAAATTGAGGAACAGCAGGCGAGCATCAATCAATTGAAGATCGAAATGCAGACCATGGTCGCCCAGCTGAAAGAGCAGGCCGCGCAAATTCAGAAGGTGAGCGCCCAACTGGAAGTGAGCAAACCTGCGCCGCAAGTGGTCGTGAACAAACCGTAAAGCTGCAAACAAGAGCGGCCTTGAGTGCCAAAGCACCGAGGCAAATTGAATTGGAAAGGCGTTCGCCCTCTCGTGGCGAGCGCCTTTCCTGCTACGAATTATGCAATCAAATTACAGTTTACTCCTGATATGAAAAAACTTTTTACCCTTTCGATGCTCATCTCTTTTGCGATGATTTGCTCCTGCCAAAAACAAGACTCGGCTGCTGAACAACAACTTGCTCAACAGAAAGCGAAGCTGGACGCACGGGAGAAAGCCTTAAATGAAAGAGTAAATGCGTTAGATGAAAGAATGAATGTATTGAATGGAAGAGTGAATGCGTTGGCCGATCAACAAAAGGCAATGGCAAACGTCCGGACAATTCCTACCGATCCTCAGACTCAGATTTCCGACCCCGCACAGGTTCAAGCGGAAAGAGACGCAGCAATACAACAGCTTTCCGCCGAGATTCGAGCCCGGATTCCCGACGAAACGAAGATGAAAGCTGACGGCGGCATGGAAAGACAGGCTGGGCTGGAACAACTACAGGGCCAAAGGCAGCGTAAGTTGGAGGTGTCAGGCGGGGCGATATTCCCTGCGCCAGAGGCGACTTCGCGAACTCCATCTCCTGCGATAGAGGCTGCGTCGCCGACTCCGTAACCTACGCCGGAGGAAATCCCGGGGCGCTAGCTGGCAATTGCTCAACACTACCGGCGACGACAACACCGCCGTTGGCACTGCCGCGCTCGCGTGAGTGCCCAGATTGAAGTGAATAAGCCCGCGCAGCAAGTGGTCGTGAACAAACCGTAAAGCTGCGATTTAGAGCGGTTTGGTGTGTCAAAGCACCGAGGTGAGTTTGAAAAGGCGTTCGCCCCTCGCGGCGAACGCCTCTCTTGCTACGAATCATGCAACCAATTACACTTGCTGCTGATATGAAAAAAATCTTTCTCCTTTCGATGCTCGTCTCTTTTGCGATGATTTGCTCCTGCCAAAAACAAGATTCAGCCGCTGAACAACAACTTGCTCAACCCAAAACGGAAGTGGACGCACACGAGACGGCGTTAATTGAAAGACTCAATGCGTTGGATGAAAAAGTAAACGCGTTGGATAGGAAAGTGAAAGCGTTGTTCGAAAAAGAACAGGCTACTCTGAACGCCGGGACGACTGCTACTGGCGTTCAGGGTCAGACGACTGCTACCGGCGTTCAGGGTCCGACTCCCGACCCAGCGCAGGTGACAGCCGAAAGAGACAGGGCAATTCAAGAGTTTCGCGCCCTAATTCCCAAATCCTCGCGCGTAACAACTGGAGACCCGGCAAAACAAAAGCGACCCGCTCCACGACAGCTTGGGCCGGAAGACTTACAGCGCCAATGGCAGCAGAATTTGGACAAAGCGAAGATGTCTGGCGAGGCATCATTTCCTGCAGTGGAGGCTGCTTCGCCAATTCCGTCACCTACGCCGGAGTAAATCCCGAGGCGCTGGCTGGAGATTAGAATCAGGCGGAGAACTTTTCCCGCTGGGTTCCTCGCTTTTGTCGGACCCAAGGAGAGTTAACCAAGCGCGGAGGAAATACGAGGAATCGAGGAAAGAAAATTCGTGACATCATATTAACACTATTTGCGGTGGCGCTTAGCTTCGCCCCGCAGTTCGTTAATTCTTCAAGTGCAGCGTCAAGTTGAGTGGAGATCAGTACTCCCGCCGATAAACTTCTCGGGGTGTGAAGCGGAAGTTTGGCTGTCGTTAGATGGCGGCAAGAGCTTCACAATGTGCATTACGCCGGTGATGGACTCGAAGGCGCAATATTTCTTTTGGACTGTTCCGAACCTTCCTACTAACGCAGCCGCCCTGGACATTCACTTCGGGTGTGAAGGGTGGTATCCCGAAAATTACGCGCCACAACCCGCGTCGATGTTTACATCGCCACAAGTACGGTGCCGTCGTACTAAATTTTGCCGCAAGGTCAGGGGTTTGATCTCGACAAGTAGGCGACAGCTTTCCGAAGCTTTCGCCTATGAAAACAACCACGTGCTTATTTCTCGGGTTCCTTTGTCTGTCGGCTGCTAACCTCGAAGTACAAGCAGTCATTCCGCCGCCGGACGGAGGTTATCCCGGCGGCAATACAGCAGAGGGCCAGAATGCCCTGCTTAGCCTTTCCAGCGGCGGATACAACACAGCGGTAGGCTTCGTTTCGCTGCGCACCAATACCACAAGTAACTTCAACACGGCCATTGGCGCCGGTGCGCTCTTTTCAAACATTGCAGATGAAAATACCGCTACTGGCGCTGGTGCGCTTTTGAGTAACACCAATGGCGACCGGAACACTGCAAATGGGGCGTTCGTCCTCTTTAACAACACCACAGGAACCTCGAACACGGGTGACGGCTGGCGAGCGCTCTTTCAGAATACAACCGGCGCCCGCAATACAGCCAGTGGTCGCCAGGCGCTGTTTTCCAACACAACCGGGTTCGAAAACACGGCTACAGGCAGTGTTGCGCTACAAAACAACACAACCGGAAACGACAATACGGCCACCGGTTTTGCTGCGCTGAATAGCAACACAACCGGGGCCTTGAATACCGCTAACGGCACTGGCGCGTTGGTTAACAGCACTGGTGACCTCAACGTCGCATTGGGCTTTGCCGCCGGCGTAAATCTCGCCACAGGCAATAATAACATCGATGTCGGCAATGTTGGTGTGCGTATGGATACCAACGTAATTCGGATTGGCGCTCAGATAGCGGTCACGGATCAATTTGGGGTTTTACATCCCGCCCACACTGCCACCTACATCGCCGGCATTCGCGACACTACGACGGGAATCGCCGATGCGGTGCCAGTGTTAATCGACTCCGCCGGCCAGCTAGGGACGATGAGTTCATCACGCCGGTTTAAAAGCGAAATCAGACCGATGGACAAAGAAAGCGACCCTGTTCTAGCCCTCAAGCCGGTAACTTTTCACTACAAGAGTGACAGCAACGGAACAACGCAATTTGGCCTGATCGCCGAGGAAGTAGCGAAAGTGAATCCGGATTTGGTTGTACGTGATCGCAATGGGGAAATTTACAGCGTTCGGTACGAAGCGGTGAACGCGATGTTGCTCAACGAGTTTCTAAAAGAACACCAGACGGTTCGAGAACTGAAAAAGCAAGTTGCAGAACTTACTGCGGGCCTGCAGAAAGTGAACGCTCAGCTCAAACTGAGCGAGTCCGCACCGCAAAAAGTCCTCAACGATCACTGATGCGTCAAGATCAGGAACCATGTCGATTAACGCTTTAATGCGGGCCTACGGAACGAAGCAAACCTGAACCGCAAGTGGTCAACAATCCCTAGAGTCGCTCCCGCCCCAACAAAGCAGCAGTTCACAATCAGCCGTCACGCTTCATCGCGTGGCGGCTTTTTGTTTCACGCAGCGTTAGGTTCTCTGAACTCGCCGGTACGCTCGTGAGTCTCAATCACATTGCCAGCTGCATCGTAAACGCGAACCACAGTATGATGCGACCGGCTGGAGTGCATCGCATATCCGATTGCATTGCCGACTGCAGAGAGCCGAATTTCACCTTTTCGTACATGTACGCGCGCACGCGCGCGAGGGAGATTTACTGTGGCTGTGATATTAGCTCGTGCATTCATCAATGGTCTTTTGCGTCTTGAATGCACTGCTTAAGCGACACAGCGGAGGCACAGAAACGTACGACTAAAGTCTCATAGACGGTACAACGCGAACTTTATTATCATTCAAGCGGATCTGAATCGCGCGGAGGACTTTGCCCCGCTGGGTTCTTCGCCTCTCCCGGATCCGTGGTCAAAAATCACCTCAGCGGGGAAAAGAAAGGAAGAACTATGAATCCATTGATTCAATTAAGAAAAGCAAGCGCAGTATTTCTGATTGCGCTGGTCTGCTTCGGGCTTGCGCCGAGCACGCACGCACTTCTACCGCCGCCTCCACCGGATGGCGGCTATCCCGGCAACAACACGGCGGAGGGAACTAACGCCCTTTTCAACCTTACCACCGGCGCGAACAATACCGCCGTCGGTTTCGACGCACTCATTAGCAATACTACAGGCAATAATAACACAGCGACGGGTATTGGTGCGCTCGGAAGCAACACGATCGGCAATGATAATACGGCCAACGGTTTTGGCGCCCTTCTTTTTGACACCACCGGCAGAGACAACACAGCCCTCGGTTTTGAAGCACTGTTTGTCAACACGACCGGCTTCCAAAACGCCGCAAATGGATGGCGAGCACTTTTTGCAAACACAACCGGCTTCCACAACACGGCGGATGGTTTTATCGCGCTCTCGAGCAACACAACGGGCAACCATAACACGGCTGATGGTGATGAGGCGCTCACTGGCAATACAACCGGCAATTTCAACACGACCTGCGGCGCTCATTCGCTCATTCACAACACGACCGGCAGCGGCAATACGGTATTGGGCTTTGATACTGGCAATTCCATCACTACGGCCAATAACGGCTGCTTTATTGGAAATATCTTCGGCGCAACTTCTACCGCTGGGATTGCCGTATTCATTAATTCAAGCGGTCAACTTGGCACGGTCACCTCTTCCCGGCGGTTTAAGGAGGAGATCAGGCCGATGGACCAGGCGAGCAAAGCGCTATTCTCCCTCAAGCCTGTTACGTTCCGTTATAAGAAGGAGATCGATCCGGCGGGCACATCCCAGTTCGGCCTAGTGGCGGAGGATGTGGAAAAGGTGAATCCCGATTTAGTTGCGCGGGACGAAGAGGGGAAATCCTACAGCGTGCGCTACGATCAAGTGAACGCAATGTTGCTCAACGAGTTTCTCAAAGAGCACAAGGCATTTGTTGAAGAACAGCACAAACTCCAGATGGCGCGTCTAGAAAAGCAAATCGCAGCGCTTGCTGCGGACCTACAGAAAGTGAGCGCACAACTCGAACTGAACAAGCCCGCACCGCAAACGGTTCTGAACGACCACTGATGCGTTTTGCCGAGCCAACTTTTGAGAGGACAAACGCGTGCGCCATCACTCGCATCGCTTCCGCGCGAAGCGACCCTAACGGGATTCGAACCCGTGTTACCGCCGTGAAAGGGCGGTGTCCTGGGCCTCTAGACGATAGGGTCAAAGCCGGGCAATATCGGAATTGCAATGGTTGGGCGCAAGGCAAATTGGTAGCCGAATTTAAAGTGCACGGACATATCGCCCCAATCCAAACCGCGCCTTGCTTTCAGTGTCTTGGTCCAAGCTCATGAACCAGCTTGGCTGTTCGCGCGGTTCCACCTTTGTGTTCGTTCAACGCTGCATGCGCATTTTGGACGAGACGCTGGCGCGACTCGCTGTCGCGGAGAAGCTCGCCAACGGTACGCTCGAGCGAGTCGGTATCGTTAACCTGCATTGCGGCGTTGTTTGAAACCAGCGTTTTAGCCAGCGTTGCGAAGTTTTCCATATGCGGACCAAACACAACAGGTTTGCCTGCGAAAATCGGCTCCACAGGGTTTTGTCCCCCGTGCGCAGCGAGGCTTTTCCCGACGAACACCACAGTGGCGATGCCGTACCAGCGTTGAAGTTCACCGGTCGTATCGAGGAGCATGCAATCCGCATCGGCTGCGTCGCAGATGAGCGCTTCGCTGGCGAGCGTCACGCGCAATGGCATAGCGCCCAATTGCGCGCGGATTTTTTGCAGCCGTTCGACATGACGCGGCGCGATGAACAACCGCAGCGACGGAAATTGCTCGCGCAG
>WNFJ01051883.1_pt1 | contig 11894 bp, 8 predicted proteins | sample 5400461 | NCBI WGS metagenome assembly WNFJ01 (sample SAMN13153349, study PRJNA577476) | soil metagenome | isolation source: 115 cm saprolite on Douglas fir-dominated hillslope | place: USA:California | collected 2013-09-17
CCTCATTGGTCTGGTGTCGTTCCAGTGCTCGCTTCATTTCAATGCTATAGCAGTAGTCAGAAGCAATGAAGTCGGCACTTATCAAGAGGAGAATAATCGAGGCTGTTTCCAGATGTGCATTAATGGTCTCAGCCCAGTTCATGCCAGGGAGAATCTGCTGATCATGCCAGAGCGAGATGAGTCCTTGCCGTTTGAGCGGACTCAGATGGGTTTCAAGCTGCCTGCGATATGACTCGTCTTCGTGGGCATAGGAGCAGAAGACTTCAACAGCCATCTGAGACAGTAACATGCATACTCCCCTCTTGATTTATTTCCATTCATTAACAGGGTATAAGGAAGCAATGCCACAAAGCGTTTGGAGGCTTGTGCTCATTGTGCTTCAGAGAAGACGGTAAGCAGGAGGAGTGGTTCCACTATAACAAATTGCCACCTTCTACACGGAAAGTGCAAACAGCATTATCTCTCCTAAGTATACTTGATACGTCAGATAATTGTCAAAAAGCCATGACTCTGAATCTGAATGGCTTTTCCTCACTTTGTTTGTATGATTCGCGAGATTTCCAGATTTCCCTCTTAGATCTACAAAGAAATAGAAGAGTGGTACAATGGAGGGAAAAAGCAGCGTAGAGATGCCAGCTTTTCAGCAAGAATATCAGATGAGAGCGAACATCAAAGGAGAGATTTCTCTATGCCACGTTTTATCCTGGTTATGGACGAAGGAACAACCAGTTCACGAGCCATTCTCTTCGACCACTCTGGACAGATTGTAAGTCTTGCACACAACAAGAATTTCCCCAGATCTATCCCGCGCCAGGACTGGTTGAGCATGATCCCGAGGCCATCTGGTCAAGTCAGCTGAGCACAGCACGAGAAGCTATCCACAAGGCAGGCGCTTCAACGTCTGATATCGCTGCACTCAGCATCACCAACCAGCGAGAGACAACCATCGTCTGGGAGAAGAGCACTGGCAGACCGATATACAATGCCATCGTCTGGCAAAGCCGCTTGACTGTTCCTATTTGCGATGAGTTGAAGGCAAAAGGGTTCGACCAAGAGTTGCGCAAGCGAACAGGCCTGGTAACCGATGCTTATTTCTCTGGCACCAAGGTTAAGTGGATACTCGACAATGTGCCCGGTGCACGCAAAAAAGCAGAAGGTAGCGAATTACTCTTCGGGAATGTCGACACCTTCTTACTGTGGCGTCTTACAAAGGGTCGTGTCCACGTCACCGACTATAGCAACGCCTCGCGTACACTACTTTTCAATATTTACTCAGGCCAATGGGATGATGTTATCCTCAATGAACTTGGCATCCCACGCTCGATGCTCCCTGAGGTAATGCCATCGAGCAATGTCTACGGAGAGACCGATCCCGAATTTTTCGGTGCTCCAATCAAAATAGCCGGGGATGCTGGAGATCAGCAAGCAGCGACATTTGGGCAGGCCTGCTATGAAATTGGCATGATCAAGAACACCTATGGAACCGGATGCTTCATGCTCATGAATACCGGAGATAAAGCTGTACCCTCACAAAACGGACTGCTCACTACTATCTGCTGGGGCATGGGCCATCCAGCTTCCCCGCAACTGACCTACGCACTGGAAGGAAGTATCTTCGTCACTGGAGCTGCCGTTCAGTGGTTACGCGATGGCCTCAAGGCGATCGAAAAAAGTGTGGATGTCGAGCAATTAGCAGCGACAGAGTCCGATAATGGCGGTGTCTACCTTGTTCCGGCCTTTGTAGGTCTGGGCGCACCATATTGGGATCCCCATGCACGTGGAACCATTATTGGTCTTACACGTGGCTCATCGATCGGTCACATTGCACGAGCTACACTGGAGTCAATGTGTTATCAAACACGTGACGTACTTGAAGCAATGACGGCTGACAGTAACATTAGTCTGAGAACGCTGCGTGTCGATGGTGGGGCTGTCGCCAACAACCTTCTGATGCAATTTCAGGCCGACATCCTCGGTGTCGCAGTGCAACGTCCAAAGATTGCAGAGACGACAGCCCTGGGTGCTGCCTATCTCGCAGGTCTGGCCGTCGGCTTTTGGAAAAGTCCAGACGAACTCGCCCGACAGTGGGCCATCGATCGCACCTTTGCACCACGGATGAGTGCGGACCAGCGGGAACACCTTTACACGGGCTGGAAGCGTGCCGTTGAACGCTCTCTTCGCTGGACACAGGATTAGCCATCAGTACACAGGGAATATTCCCATCACCTCTTCATGTTCTTATCAACAGATCGTGTTCCCCTAATACTTATGCAAAAGGCAGGAAGGATAAAGATTATGAGCATAGAAAAAGCAACATTTGCAGGAGGATGTTTCTGGTGTACAGAGGCAGTTTTTAAAAGACTTAAGGGTGTGACATCCGTTGTCCCAGGGTACGCTGCATCGCAAGTAGAAAACCCCTCTTATAGAGAAGTATGCTCAGGTAGAACTGGCGCAGCAGAAGGAATTCAGATAGCGTACGACCCATCTATAATTTCCTATGATACATTACTGGAAATTTTCTGGCATCTGCATGACCCGACAACACTGAACAGGCAGGGAAATGACGTAGGCACACAATACCGCTCAGCAGTTTTCTATCATAATGACGAGCAAAAACATACTGCTCTTGCATCAAAAGAAGCTCTAGAAAAATCAAGCATATATAAAAATCCTGTCGTCACTGAAATTGCCCCTTTCACAAATTTCTATTCGGCAGAAGACTATCACAAGGATTACTACGATGAAAATCGTTCTGCGCCTTATTGTACGTTTGTAATAGATCCAAAGGTACAGAAGTTACTGAAAGAATATAGCCATCAGGTGAAAGACGAGTACCAAAAGTAAAAGAGCAAACATAATTTAGGGACATCCTGAGAAAGGGTGTCCTACGAGGAAAAATGGAAGGTGGCAAATAGGATCTCAGCTCGAAAGCAGTCCATAATAGTCCACCTTTGTCAATGGTTGTAAAGCCTCTCTGAGGTCAATGTTGATTGTCAGAAGATGTAGCGCAAAGAATGTCTAGGCTCTGCAAAAAATGAGTCTGGACATTCTCTTTTTGTCTATTTGTGAGCGCATTTCGTAGCCTGAAGAAGGATGCATTGCTGAGTTCGAAGATGTATGGTACCTATGATGTACAGAGTAGGCAAGAAATGTACATAGTACAAAAATCATAAATCATACAGATAAATATAATAAGAACATCGGATCTTACATATTTCTGGTTGTTGCCAAAATTGTCCCTCTCTCCCTCTGGAAAACCTCTCTTGCATTGGGTATCTTTAATAGAGAAGAGCACTTAAGTAGCAGAGTTTGTTGAGATTTAGAAAATACCTTCGATTAGATCTCTAAATTAGAGGAATTATTATGAATGTTTCACTGCCTGTTGTAACTGATGAGATGATAAGGAATTTTGCTGAGAATAACGTCACACAAACTGTTATTCCAGTTAAAACGACGGGGAGGTTCGTCATACCTATACCCAAGTTAGATGATGGGAGCGGGCCTTTAAATTTACCAAATGTCAAGGAATTAGAGATGATAATTAAATCAGGTTTTGGCAGCAAAATAACGTCAGCAATACTTGAAAGCTCTCCTCAAATAGTTCCAACTGATGGAAGTAATGTAGTCATTATTAATAATATAACTCATCGTCAGGCGCATGCTTTTCAAGTAACTCTTGATGATATTTTGAAAGAAAATAGCGGAAAAATGAACCGTAAGAGCTTAATAGATTTTTTTGAAATAATAACAGGGATTTCTTATGACCCTGTATTCAATATCATTGATGCTGTATCAGATAATATTGGTATTCATGGTGATGTATTTAATCAAGAACGGGACTATTTTAAGAGAATGCATCATCCCTATGGGATAGAGACAGATTTAACAGGTTTAGCAGATAGTGAAATTAGAGCAGGTTATTATAACAAAATCCCTTCTCCTGTCCAAGGCTTTGCGATAAGCGGGGGATTTATACGTGAAGCTGAAGAAGGGACACAGCAAACCTTTCCCAACACAGCCATGATACAAGTTGGAATAAGAGTTTCCGCTATTCATCGCAATAATATTAACTTATCTTACGCAACAGTAGATGGAGAAAAATTAGTAGACGATACAGGCAAAATAAATCTTCCTACCTATCCCATTGAGCAAATACTACTTGCACAACGAAACGCACCGTCCAAGCCTATCGCTACATAAGCTATCACCTCGGTGGTGGAAGGTAAGCCTAGCTCTCAGACTAATTGAGGTCCTTCCAATCCACCAAGAAGGGACACCCTGAGAAAGGATGTCCCTAAAGTGTCCTACATGCCTTATACCGTACGGCGCGGATAAGCACCAGAGAAGGCACGCAGAAGGGCAATCAGGATACAGGCCCCGATAAAGGCCACAATCACTGTCCAGACAATACCACCAGTTCCAGCCAGGCCAAGCAGACTCATCAGGAAGCCACCAATTACGGCACCAATCAGGCCAACAACAATGTCTCCGACGATGCCATAGCCACCACCACGCATCACAGCGCTAGCTAGTACGCCAGCAATCAGTCCCACAATGAGCCACCATACTAAACCTGCTAGAGTAATATCCGCTATTGCTAATCCCATTTGTATTCTCCTTTACGTTCTAATATAGTCTACTTTCGCTAGGTAGGAAATGATGATACATACCAGAAGAAATGTCTAACCATTTCCTCTACCCTACATGCTATACGTATATAGTTGGGCAAAAGAATACAAGCTTGATATAGCAACAATGGAGATTAAGCTTTTTTTAAAGCCCTTCTAAGAGTTCTAATTTGTTGTATGGACGCGGACGCGATCACCTCCATTTCTACTCTTGCAGATTGATCTTACGACCAAGCTGCGGCCTATCACCAGGCCGTGGCTCTAAGCTAGGGCGTTCTTCAATCAAACGCAGGGCCTCCACCATTGCCCGTTCAAGCTGCGGATCGACATTCTTAGCAAAATCCTGTGGAGCAATGTCAACTTCAATATCGGGATCAGCACCATGGTTCTCCACATTCCAGCCGACATCCTTGAACCAGAAAGAATATTCAGGCTGAGTTGTCACCGTTCCATCGACCAGCCTATGGTTAGGACTGATGCCGATCACGCCACCCCAGGTACGTTTACCGATCAATGGACCCAACCCCATCAGTTTAAAGCTATGGCAAAAGATATCCCCATCGGAACCTGCATGCTCATTGGTCAAGGTTACCATTGGACCACGAGGAGACTCATCAGGGTAAGGATTGGGTAAGAACCAGCGAGAAAAGTCGTAGCCAATACGACGACGAGCTAACTTCTCCAGTAACAAGCCTGAGACATGACCACCACCGTTCCAGCGTACATCTACAAGCAGAGCAGGATAATCGTATTCAGCCAGATAGCTACGGTGAAATTCCGCATACCCGTTCTTTCCCATATCAGGAACATGAATATAGCCAACACGGTTTTGCGACTTCTCATGCACAAAGCGACGATTGCTCTCAACCCAGTCACGATAGCGGGCAGATACTTCGCTACCCAGTGCCTTGACGACCACAACCCGTGTCTCCTTCGTGTCGCTATCTTCGATGGTCAGTTGAACCTCATTGCCAGCCTGGTTTACAAGCAGTTCTTGCGGGCCACGCTTTGCTTCCACGCGCTGCCCGTTAATCGCCAGCACAGCATCACCAACAGCCACACCTAGCCCTGGTCCAGTAAGAGGAGAAGTAGCTCGGCTATCGGAAGGGTCACCTTTTACGATCCTGGCAATACGATAGCGATCATTTTCACTATCATAACTCCAATCTACGCCTAGAAAGCCCTGTCGATAATATGGCCCTTGACGATATTCACCACCCCGTTCATAGGCATGAGAAGTACCTAGTTCGCCATGCAACTCCCACAGGAGGTCGGAAAGTTCGGACCGCGAACTCACGCGTTCAACCAATGGGGCATATTGAGCATAAATAGCGTCCCAGTCCACACCCGACATATATTCATCCCAGAAATGTTCACGTTGCAGACGCCAGGCCTCAGCAAACATCTGCTTCCACTCAGCTGCAGGTTGCACCGATACCTTCAAACGATACAGATCCAGCCAACCACTTTCACGCCCAGGACGGTCACCACTCTCCGACTTAGGTGCCTTATCACCTGTTTTCAGCACACGCAGCCGATGACGCTGGCGATAGATCAATGCTTTCCTGTCACGTGAGAGTTCAAAATCATTTACCCCATCTACAAAACGTTCAGTTTTATATGACTCAAGGTCATAATATTCAATAGTGCCTCTGACGTCGTGTGAGAAAGAGTCATCGTCGACGCCTTCGGCAGGCCACGAGAGGAAGAATACTCGGCCTTTCACCCCACGCACCAGACTATAACGTCCTTCGGAGACCGGGAAGGGAAGAACACGCTCGCTAATGCCCTCTAGATCAATAACAATCGGCACAGGCCTTTTCTTGTCTTGTTCTTTTTTGCCGTTTTCCTGATTATCTTCTTCCTGCTTGATATCATCTTTCGCATCATTGTCACCTTCCTGATGATTATTTTCAGAAGCATCTTTTTTCTCATCGTCTTTTTCTTCTTTCTCCTTATCTTTTTCCTCAGGAACTTTGGGCTCAGGAATAAAAGGAGATCGCAGATCACTGCGCAATATAATCGCATACGGCTTTACGCCACGTGGGAAACCCAGGTCGAAATGCAATTGGTCATAAGTGGGATGAAAGATGCGATAGCCCAGAAAATAGAGATACTTGCCTCCAGGATCAAAAGACGGCCGTATATCATGCAACACTGGCTCCGTCACCTGATATGTCTCGCCCGTCTCTACTTTGCAAAGCTTAATGGCTGTCTTGCGTGAAGAGGTTGCAAAGCCATACGCAAGCCAACATCCATCAGGAGACCAGGCAATACCACGAATGAATGCGATTGGCCTCGCTGTGGTCCAAAACTCGCGAGGTTGCCGCCTCTAGGTCTACAACGATTAATTCATTGCGATGGTTTGTAATAGCAACCATGTCATCTGTTGGTGACACAGCTAAATTGATGGCACGGCCAAACTCAATGTCTGAGAAGGTTGTCGGCTCGGCAGCGGTTTCAGGATGAAAGACAATCAGCTCCTCTCGTCCCGTGGCATCATTGACGGCTACCAGCCGCTTGCCGTCATTCAACCATTCCAGGAACCGGTAGCGGACACCATCCGGCTCGCCATGTTGCAGCACCGGTCCCTCCCAGTTACCCATCGTGAAGGCTTTGCCGCGTGTTGTCAGCGCCACTCTATAGCCCTGCGGATGCAAGGCATAGGTATCAAGAAACATACTGGCAGATACAAACTTACGACCGCGCTGCGTACGTATACTGGGGTAGCTCTACCTCAAGGTGACGTTTGCTTTCAGTCTGCGGATCGAAGAGATAGAGATCAGCTGCAGAGTGATACACAAACCGTTGACCATCAGTCGAGAGATGACGAGCATAAAAATCAGTATGGAAAGTATGCTGGCGCAAATCCTCTCCCTGAGGTGTACAGGAATAAAGATTGCCTATGCCATCATGGTCGGAAAGAAAATAAATGCGTTCGCCCACCCAACAGGGATCAGCAATATTACCTTGTAGTTGTAACAGGCGCTGAAAATTCCCGTCACTATTGACATCACACCAGAGATGGCCTGTAGTACCTCCACGGTACCGCTTCCAATGCGAAAATTCCCGAACATTGATATTGCGACCGATAACAATACCACCTGTTTGACTATACGAAATAGCATTGGCCATGCCATAGGGAAGCTGGCGCGACATACCTCCAGTGGGTTTAATAGCATAGATAACATCAAAGCGAGAGACGAACTGGTTGGCACTACTGGCATAAAGGATTTCTTCACCGGAAAGCGTCCAACCCAGGACGCGGCAATTGCCCGCTTGGAATGTCAGACGTTGCGCTGGTCCCCCCAACGCTGGCATGATGTAGACTTCGCTTGGACCCTCTTCACGCCCCACAAATGCCAATTGCTCACCATTTGGTGAGAAACGAGGATATCTTACTTCTCCTACCCCCGCTGTCAGCCGTTCGGCTCGCACTCCTTCGCTCGATACCAGCCAGAGATCATCCTCGGCAACAAATATTATGTGGTCCTGATAAATAGTTGGGAAACGTACATACCCTTGTGATGTCATAACAACTCCTTGATCAATATGCTCGAAAATGTCTGTTTCTGCTAGTAGTGGTAGAGAATATCAGCAGTAGCAGTTAAGACCAGTAAATTGATGGATTATATTGTACCACAGCTATACGAGAAGTGTCTAAGGACAAATCTCCCAACGGAATTATACATCCTCTACATAAAACTACTACTCTATTTTCTGAGAAGAGTATCTTAAAAGCAGAGGTTAACGTAGTTAAACGAGGTTAAAGGAGAATAGCCCAATAATGCAACGCCAACGCGATCCACAATTGATCCGCACCGACGCTATCAAAATGGGCATTAAAAAAGCCCACCAAGGCTGCATCGAGTGTGCAGCAAAATATTTCGAGCTTGCAAAACAATATGGTGCTCGACAAACAGAATTTCATCAGGCTGTCGATAGGTTATCCTTTCAACCTGAAGAGAGCAAGTTCGGGCGTAGAGATCTGCTAAAATTGGTAGCCGCCGTGAGTACGGCGGGGGCGCTATCGGTAATAGAGAATTTCGCAGAGGAAATGCAGCAGGCATTGGCCAAGGATACCCTGTATACACCAACCTGGTGGGGAACCGATAGCAATACCCAGAGCGGCTACGGCATACCTCAGAATTTCTATATAGGTCGTATGGGATACGGGACACAGCCGAAAGGCGATGGCTATTTCTTCAATGTCAACGCAGCAGGCCTAGCTGGCCATTATCGCACCTATGGATATTGGGTCCTTGTCGGGCCAAGCAGCAAGCCTGGCAATCTGTCTGCATATGATTGGGGACGGCAGCAAGCATCGTGTGCACAGAACGCATGGCATTCGGGCCCCCACTCCGCTAATATTGGAGGGTTTACTATCTTCGCAGATATTGAACCAGGCGGCGGAGGCTGGCAAAGCGGAAACCACAAGCCCAATCAGGACGTTCTTGAGGGCTTCTTACAAGCTTCTTCTGGACTAACACAACCAAAAACATGGCCTGGCGTCTATACCAGCCCACGCATCTGGACCAACTTTTTTGGATACAACTTCCAGCCTTCACTCAACTTTGTACTATGGTTGACCGGCCTCCAAACCTGTGTTAGCTCGATCTGCCCTCCCTGTAATACGAAGTGCAACACACTCACCGGGGTAAAGGCACATTTAGCTTCAGGAGTCGCTAACGTCACCATTGGAGGGCAGAGGCCAGTGGTATGGCAATACTGGATCGGTAGTTGCGGTTGCGGCGATTATAATGTGATGATGCAAAATACAACTGTACTTGTACCTATCGCAAGCAATACTGCCACTAAACATAATTGACACTTTCTCTGGCGAACTGTCACTCCATACAGAAAAGAGTTGCAGCAGCCTTTTCATAATCTGTAACTAGGCGAGAAAGCTCACGCAACAGCCTGATGACATTATTCAGTTGCGACAGAATTTCATCACGCTGATTGACATCAGCACCAAGGCCTTCCTTCAGGAATTCCAAAAACGCAGTCGCATCAGCGATACGAGAAGCAACCACACCTCTCTTTTGACTCAGTCGTTGGTGGGCCTCATAGACTCCAAAGAGAGATACCAGAGTATTTTGCGATGGCAGCTTCTCGCCTACGGCTCGCTCCCCTTGCAAGGAGGAAAGTTTCTCAGTATCTAACTGAACATTGTTCTGTTGCAATGTTTCTGACAAAACACGCATAAATTCCATAAATATATAATAAATGTCTGCAATAAAGGCTTTCACTCGATGTAACGGCTCCTCCACGGAAGAATCGCGCGTGTAGAAATCATTTGCTTGATGGCTATGCTCTACAATACGCTGGATTTCCTGAATGGTTGCCATAGCATCATTAAAGCGGGAAACAAAAGTACTCAGATTCTTGTCTTGATTCATGCTAATATATGCATGATACATTCTATATAATGCTTGCAACATTTGTTGCTCATTATCATTAGAGATGTTTCCGCTAGGAATGGCTATATCTAGTACAGATGAGGAATTGTCAGGTTGGGATGGCAATGAAGCTGGTTTTGATGGATCAGTAAGTAAATAAGAGCGTAGTACTTCCAGAGATGTATCGATATCAGCGAGGAGTTCTTTTTTTTGCTCTTCGCCCAAAGCCAAGTTATACTTGACTACACTCCGACAGGCAAACATCGTTGTCATGAGCAGTTCAAATTGTTGCATATGATGCGATTGCGCTTCATATGACATAAGCTTTGCCATCCTTTCTAGTATGGTTAACCGACAACTGTGAGTGCCACTCCTACTGTTGGAGAAGTACTACCCACCGAAGCGCCATTACTATCAACAGCGGAAACCGCTATCTGCCCTTGATAAAAGCCTAAGAGCATGCCACTGGTATTGACATGCACTGTAATCACACTCCCATTACCGCCATCTTGGCCAGATGTTGCCGATGGAATAAGCCAGGAACGGCTATCTGTATCCACCGTAGCTGTCCATGCCACAGGATACGCACAACTCCCAACAGTTTGCAGAGTAATATTCTGTCCCTCCGGATCTGGAGCCAGCAGTGAAGCCGAAAACGACAGGCTCTTTGGAGTTACTTGTAATGTACATGGCTGCACAACATTGAGAACCACAGCAACTACCTGGGGGCTTCCAGGCACCTGCGCACCAGAACTGTCAGTAGCGCTCACCACGACATTTGACCTGTATGTACCGGGAGATAATGAACTTGTATCGACACTTAGAAAAATATGCCCGTTTTGCCCACTGCCAACAGAGCCTGTCGCTGGAGCAACATGCAGCCACGATGAAACAGTTGTATCCGCACGCGCCTGCCAGTAGAGCAAGCCACCACCAGTATTGACCACGGTCACGGCCTGATCAGGAGGATTGTTCTCTCCCTCCTTCACGCTAAAGGTCATGCTAGTAGGTGAGATGCCCAGAGCCGCTTCACCATCTGAAGCAACCCCCAAAGTGCCACTCGTTGTCGAGGAAGACCTAGCTGATTTACCAGGTGATGCCAGCACAGTCAACTGGACCGCTACTGTTTGAGTACGATGTTCTGTCAAAAAGACAAGAAAACTAGTATATGTTCCTGGTGGAAGTCCACTACTATCGGCAGTGACCGTGGTCACTGAGCCTACCTGCGCCTTCACTCGTCCACTGGATGGGGTAATGGCAAGCCATTCTGCCATCGAAGATGCTTGCCAGGCAACACTTCCGCTACATCCGGGGGATAAACTCAATGCTAGCGACTGACCGCTGGGACTCTTATAATCGCTTATCATGCTAAACGATATATTCCCCGCACTTGCCATAACACCACAACGCGACTGCACATCTAGTGAGACTGCCACCGACTGGGGACTATTGAGCGCATTCTGCCCTCCAGTAAATGTCAGGATACCACTGTATGCACCCGGCAACAATATATGGCTAGCAACAGTGAAATGAATAGATGTAGTTAAACCCGGGGCAACTATCCCCGAAGTGGGCTTGACGCCAAGCCAGTTCAAAGTATTCATAAACGGTATTTGTCCATCAGTCGAAACCATAGGAGCACTACCGCTTAAGGACCAATATAATGGGCGAGATCCCGGGTTGCTCACCGTCAACAATCGCGTTGCCGGGTCAGGGCCACCATCAGTGGCGATAAATGGCAGGACAGGAGGAGATACAACGAGCGCTGCACCCAAATCAGTTTGCAGTGGCAATACTGACATTTTGACATGGACAGGGATGCTGAAGCCTTTATTTGCCACAAACGTGACTGTTCCCTCATAAG
>WNFJ01224538.1_pt1 | contig 11894 bp, 12 predicted proteins | sample 5400461 | NCBI WGS metagenome assembly WNFJ01 (sample SAMN13153349, study PRJNA577476) | soil metagenome | isolation source: 115 cm saprolite on Douglas fir-dominated hillslope | place: USA:California | collected 2013-09-17
CTCTTCGAAGGCTGGAGCACCAGCGTCGAGGAGGCGAAGTCGCTGGGCAAACGCGTGCTGCTCTCGGACATCGCCGTGCACCGCGAGCAGGCGCCCGCGGGCGGCGTCTATTTCGACAAGGCGCGCGCGGATCGGCTCGCCGAAGCGATCTGGTCCGCCTGGCAGAGCACCGATCCCGGCGAGGAGGAAGCGTCGGCCCGGCGCGCGGCGGAGGCGCTCCCTCTGCGGCAGAGAGAATTTGCGGAAACCTATGCTGCCCTCGTGCGTGAGGTGGTCACCGTTGCGGCGCCGTCCAGAGTCGCTGCGTCCGCGAATAGCGGATGACGTCGCGGTGGTGGACGCGGCCCTTGAACACCGGCAGCAACCAGGCCGCACCGTCCAGCGCAGCAAGCAGGTAGTCCGCCGCACGCGGAGGCGCGGCCAGCTCGCGCGCCTCGCGGTTGTAGGCGTCGATCGCCTCGGACTGCTGGCCCGGGTGATAGGTGAATCCTCCCAGATAGGACTGCACCACGCGCAGTTCGGTGCGCTCTGCGAAGCGGGTCCAAAGGTAGTAATCGCCGGCCAGCCTGCAGCGCGCCAGCGCATCGAAATCGATCGACGCGAGCAGTCCGCGTGCCCAGAACGTCGACTCCTGCTGGATGTGGTGCGAGAGGATCATCCCCCGCACGCCGTACAATCCGCTTCGAATCAGCCGGGAGCGATATCGATAAGGCAAGAGCGAGGATATGAACTGGCCCTTTTCATTGCATTCAACCTGATATCCCGTGATCCAGGAAACCTCGTTCTGCTCGAATACGTCGGCCACTACGTCCAGGGCCGCCGGCGAATAGAGATCGCCTGCGTTGAGGTATGCGACCACGTCGCCCGTCGCGCGCCGCAGGCCCTTGGCGAGCGCGTCGTACATGCCGCGGTCCGGCTCCGAGACGATCTCCGCCGCGCTCCCGGCGATCCGGCGCACCACCTCCAGCGTGCCGTCGGTGGAGGCGCCGTCGCAGACCAGGTACTGCAGCCGCACGCGCCCTGAGCGGACCGCCGACTGTCCCACGATCGACTCGACGGTCCTTCCGATCAGCGAGCTTGCGTTCCTGCACGGTGTGACGATGGTGACGGATTCGACCTTCACTCAGCGGTATCCGTTCTGCGCAAACTCGGGCCGCGCTTTGGGAAGGAAGAAGAGATCCATCTGCCAGAGCAGTCCGTCCCGCTCGCGCCACATCGGGTCGGCCAGGTCGGCGCAGCGGAAGCCGAGCTCGTCGAGGTGTCCGCAGAGCTCGTGGAAGCGCAGGGCTCCTTCGCGCAGGGTGAAGTTGTAGGCTTCGATGACCAGCGCGTTCGCCTCCGCGATGGTCTTGCGGGCGCCCTCGAGGATGGGCGCCTCGAATCCGTGCGTGTCCAGCTTCAAGAGATAGGGCGGCTTGAGCCCCAGCCTCGCCACCTCGGCGTCGATGGTGGTCATCGGCACCTTGATCTCGGAGCCGCTCGCCGGCTGCCGCATCGCGACCCCGCTGAAAGGGTCGGAGACGTCGAAGTAGATCTCGCCGCTGCGATCGCCCGCCGCGGCCAGCACCACGCGAACGCGCCGGTCGAATTGCGCGAATCTTCGCAGGGCCTCGCCGTGCGCCTCTTCTTGAGCCTCGAAGAGCAGCGAGCTTGCCTCGGGAAAGTGGCGGAAGGCATTCCGCGTCCAGCGCCCGTCGGAGGCCCCCACGTCGATCAGCGTCCTGACGGTCACGCGCCGGGAGAGCCGGGCCAGGGCGGCGCCCATGGTGGGCGCGAAGGCCTCGGGAATGATCTCGTAGCCGAGCCGTCGCACCACTCCGGCGATGGCGGCCTTGGCCGTGCGAAGCATCGGCCGACTCTACAAGGGCGCCTTGCAGGGGTCACGCGGCTTGATCGACTCGCAGGGAGAAACATGCTTCTGTTCGCCGCCGTGGCGAGCAGCGCAAAACACGGTACGGCCCTCCCGCGGATCAGCGTCATCACCGTGGTGCGGAACGGCGCGCGGACGCTGCGGGAGTGCATCGGCAGTCTCGCGAACCAGCAGTACGGAAGCCTCGAGTACCTGGTCATCGACGGCGGATCCACCGACGGCACCCTGGAGATCGTGCGCGCCTTCCCTGGCACGGTCACGCGCTCCGTCAGCGAGCCCGACGGCGGCACCTACGACGCCATGAACAAGGGCGTACGGATGGCCACCGGCGACTTCATCCTCTTCCTGGGCGCCGACGATCAGCTGCTCGCCGATCTGCGCGAGGTCGCCCCGCTCCTGCGCGACCAGCGCACCGTCTATTATGGAGACGCCTTCTGGCCGAAGCGCAACCGCCGTTACGACGGCCGCTTCGGCGCCGCCAAGCTGGCCTTCCGCAACATCTGCCAGCAGGCGATGTTCTACCCGCGCGCGGTCTTCGAGAAATACACCTTCGATACGCGATATCAGCTCCAGGCGGATTGGGAATTCAACATGCGCTGCTTTTCGGATCCGGAGCTGCGCTTCGAATACCTGCCGCTGCTCGTCTCCCGCTACAACGACCTCGACGGCAGCAGCACCCGCCACCGCGACCACGCGCTCGAGGAGGACTACCTGCGGCTCCTCTGGCGCCACTTTCCCGGGCGCGTGGCGCTGCCGCTCTCCGCCGTCGTGCTGGGCGGACGGGTGCTGCGCAGGATGGGGCTCTTGCGCGGAGGCGTGGAGTGACGCTTCCGCCGCTGCTCGGCATCGCCATCCCCACCTACCGGCGTCCGGATCAGCTCCGCAGGTGCGTGGGCTCGATCATCCGATCGGCCGCAGCGCATGACGTCTCCATCCACATCGCGGACGACTCCACCGACGACACCAACGTCGGGGTGATCGAGGAGCTCCGCGCGAGGTATGCGCGGATCGTGCACCACCGCAATGCGAAGACCCTGGGCATCGACGGGAACATCGTCCACGCCGTGGACCTGTGCGAGAGCCGTCACGTCTGGCTGATGGGCGAGGATGATCGGGTGACGCCCGAGGCGGTGCCGGCGGTCCTCGACGTGCTCCGGCGCGGCGAGCGGCCGTTCGTGTACGTCAACTACCTCTCCGTGAACGAGGACCTCTCGCTGGTGCTGAGCGAGCGCTCGCTGCCGCTCGACTCCGACGCGGAGACGAGCGCGGAGGAGTTCCTCGCCGCCGACGGGTGGTCGATGGGCTTCATCGGCGCCTGCGTGGTGGAGAAGGCCCTGTGGCGGCAGGTGCGGCCCGATCCGTATCTGGGAACGTACTTCGCGCACGTCGGCGTGATCCTCCAGTCTCTCGTCGGCCGGCGCGCATATCTGCTCGCCAAGCCTCTGGTGCTCAACCGCGTCGGGACGACGGGTGTCTTCACCTGGGCCGACTCGACGTTCGACGTGCTGACCGGGTGGGGGCGCATGATCGATCTGCTGCGCGCCTACTATCCGAAGGAGATCTGCGACCGCGCTGCAGAGTCGTACCAGCGTGCGCACGCCATCGGGTCGGTCCCCTCGTTCTGCTACCTGCGGGCCGACGGCGCCCTGAACGCCGCGGCGCACGAGAAATACGTCCGCAATGGGCCGTATCCCGCCTTCAACCGGCGCGCAGCCTGGTGGATCGCGCGCGCTCCTCCCGCGCTCTTCCGCGCCGCGCGCTGGGCGCTGATGAGCGTCCGCCGGGCGCGCAACCGCCACCTCACCGGCTATTGAGTGACTTCTTCCGGCACAAGACCGCTGCGGTTCGCGATGAGCCTGCTCAGCTTGCGGCCCGGGCAGGTGGGCGGGGCGGAAACGTACCTGCGCCAACTGGTGCGCTGTCTTCCCTCCATCGCCGGCAGCGACGAGCTGTCGCTGATCGTGCCGCGCGAGGTGGCGCGGAATCTCGAAGCGCCGGGCTGGAGGAAGGTGATCGTGGAGCGGAGCGACGGCGAGCTGGTGGCGGCCCGCGTGGCCGAGGCGTTCTCGCCATGGCGCGACCGCGCGATCGAGCGGCTCGTCGACGGCCTGCGCGCCGACGCGATCCTCTTTCCGCAGCAGTCGATCTTTCCCAAGCGCGCTGCCGCGCCGGCGGTGTTGACGGTGGGCGACGTGCAGCACCTCGTCCTGCCGGAGAACTTCGGCCTCTTCGATCGCGCTTTCCGCGCGGCCATCTATCCATACAGCCTGCGGCGCGCGCGGCGGATCATCGCCATCTCCCTCTTCACCAAGCAGATGCTGGTGGAGCGCGCCGGCGTTGCAGCAGACGAGATCGAGGTGGTGCCGCACGGCTTCGCACCAGGCGCGGCAGCGCGCCCTCTCGACGATCTGCCCGGCCCTTATCTCTACTATCCAGCGGCAACCTTTCCGCACAAGAACCACGCCACGCTGTTTCGCTCTTACGCAGCGCTGCGCAAGCGCGGCGCGATCGAAGAGCCCTTGCTGCTGACGGGCGCTCGCACGGGGCTGTGGTCGAGGCTCGAGTCGCTGATCCGCGAGTTGGGCATGACCGCGCACGTCCGCCATCTCGGCCACCTTCCCTCCGGGGACGTGCCGCGCGTCTACGCGGGGGCGAGCGCGATCCTTCTCCCGACCCTCTTCGAAGGCTTCGGGCTGCCGGTGCTGGAAGCGGTTGGGTTCGGGAAGAGGATCGTCGTCTCGCGGCTGCAGGTCTTCGACGAGATCGGCGTGCCGGCGCGCTTTCAGATCGATTTCTCCGATCCGGACCAGCTCCTCGGCGCGCTGCGGGCGCCAGGGCCCTTCGCTTTGGAGAAGCGGCCGCTCACTTGGGAGGAGACAGCCCGCGCCACGCTGCGCGAGCTGCGGCGCGCCGCGGAAAGAGGATAGCCCCGGCCACCGTAGGTGGCTTAGGGGCTACGCAGTTGCTGCTTGTCGCCGTGAATACGGCGACAAGCTCATATCGGCGCTTCCTGGCGGCCCCGCCGGATCCGCGTACACTGAGCCCGATGGCCCTGCGCTCCATTCTCATCGCCGACGACGAGGAGTCGATCCGGCACGTGCTGGCGGTGCTGCTCGAAGAGCGCGGGTACGAGGTGCGCGCGGTCTCCGACGGCGAGGAGGCGCTGCGCGAGCTGCAATCGCGCGACTACGACGCGCTGGTCACCGACGTACGCATGCCCAAGCTCGACGGACTTTCGCTGGTGCGCGCGGCGCAGGCGCTGAACCCCGAGCTGACCATCATCGTGATGAGCGCCTATGGCTCGCACGAGCTGGCCATCGAGGCGATGAAGGCGGGCGCCTACGACTACCTGGGCAAGCCCTTCCGCCCCGACGAGGTGCTGCTGGTCCTGCGCAAGGCCGAAGAGCGCGAGCGGCTGCGCCTCGAGAACCTGCGCCTGCGGCGCGAGATCTCGCGGGCGCGCGGGCCGTCGCACCTGATCGCAGAGGGGCCGGCCATGCGGGAGGTGATGCGCGTCGTCGAGAAGGTGGCGCCCACCACCACCACCGTCCTCATCGAGGGCGAGAGCGGCACCGGCAAGGAGGTGGTCGCGCGCGCACTGCATGAGCTGTCGCCGCGCGCCGAACGTCCCTTCGTGCCGGTGAACTGCGGCGCGATCCCCGAGGCGCTGATCGAGAGCGAGCTGTTCGGCCACGCCAAGGGCGCCTTCACCGACGCCCGCACCGCCAAGCGCGGACTCTTCGAGGAGGCGGACGGCGGCACCCTCCTGCTCGACGAGGTGGGCGAGCTGCCCATGCTCCTGCAGCCGGCGCTTTTGCGCGTGCTCCAGGAGGGGGAAGTGCGGCGCGTCGGCGATTCGCGCTCGACCAAGGTGGACGTCCGCATCCTCGCCGCCACCAACCGCGATCTGACGCAGCTGGTGCAGGCGGGGCGCTTTCGCGAGGACCTCTACTACCGGCTCAACGTCGTCGGGGTGAAGCTGCCGCCGCTGCGCGATCGCGAGGGCGAGATCCTGGCGCTGGCCGAGCGCTTCCTCGAGCGGCACGCGACGCGCACCGGCGTTCCGCCGCGGCGGCTGTCGGCGAAGGCGCTGGAGCTGCTGCGGCGCTACCGCTGGCCCGGCAACGTGCGCGAGCTGGAGAATGCGCTGGAGCGGGCGCTGGTCCTCTCGGAGGAGGAGGAGATCCAGCCGGACGCGTTGCCCGAGCCGGTGCGGGCGAGCGCGGAGCCGTCGCCGGTGCCGAGCGCGCTGGACCCCGACGACTTCTCGGTCAAGCGGGCGCAGCGCGTGTTGGAGGCCGACCTCATCCGCCGCGCCCTCGAGCGCACCGGCGGCAACCGCACCCGCGCCGCCGAGCTGCTGGAGCTGTCGCCGCGCGCGCTGCTCTACAAGATCCGCGAGTACGGTCTCGAATAGTCCGCTCCACCACTGCTGGGGGGTGTGCCCTTTTCACCCCCAAATGCGGGTGAAGTGACCCCTCAATGCAGGCTCAGTGACGGGTCAGTTCCTTGACTGCCTACACCAAAGCGATCCATCGATGCGCTTCTCAGCACAGACAAGACCGCGCGCGGAGGTAGTCGTGAACAGAGTGCAGAAGTTCCGCGAGGCAGCCTTGATGGCCAAAGCCGAGCTGGCGCGCAAGGCGGGCGTCTCGGAGTCGACCATCGACCGCGTGGAAGCAGGGCACGACTGCCGCATGGAGACCAAGCGCAAGATCCTCTTCGCGCTCGGTCTCAGTTTGCCGGAGAGCCAGAAGCTGTTCCCGAAGAACGGGGCGCGGCAAAGGGCGGGAGGACGATGATGGACGTTTTCTTGGGAGCTCCGAAATCCGGTGTTAGCGTCCCGGCGATGTCGACCACCGGGCAAAGCCGCGCGAGCGGCAGGGAAGGCTGACCGCCATGGCCAAAGGCAGGCTCGCGCTCGGTCTCGACATCGGCTCCAGCTCGGTCAAGCTGATCCAGCTCAAGGAGGCGAAGCGCGGCTACATCCTCGAGGCCTTCGGAGTGGCGCCGCTGCCGCCCGAGGCCATCGTCGACGGCGCGCTGATGAACTCCACCGCCATAGTGGAGGCCATCCGCCAGCTGGTCTCCCAATACAAGCTGAAGAACCGCGAGGTCGCCATCGGCGTCAGCGGGCACTCGGTGATCATCAAGAAGATCTCCATGCCGAAGATGACGCAGGAAGAGCTGGAGGAGAGCATCCAGTGGGAGGCGGAGCAGTACATCCCCTTCGACGTCAAGGACGTGAACATCGACGTCCAGATCCTCACGCCGCCCGACGTCGACACCGGCACCGGGCAGATGGACGTGCTCCTGGTCGCCGCCAAGAAGGACATGATCAACGACTACACCTCGGTGGTCAGCGAGGCCGGGCTCTTGCCGGTGGTGGTCGACGTCGACGCCTTCGCCGTGCAGAACGCGTTCGAGGTCAACTACGAGCTGCCCAAGAACGAGACCATCGTGCTGGTCAATGCCGGCGCCTCGGTGGTCAACATCAACGTCCTCGCCAACGGCCTCACCACCTTCACGCGCGACGTCACCATGGGAGGCAACCAGTTCACCGAGGAAATCCAGAAGCAGCTCAACGTCAGCTACGACGAGGCGGAGAAGCTCAAGGTCGGCGGCGACACCCAGGCCGACTCGGACTCGGTGGTGCCGCAGGAAGTGGAGCGGGTCATCCAGGGCGTCGCCGATCAGATGGCGGGCGAGATCCAGCGTTCGCTCGACTTCTACACGGCGACCGCGGCCGACTCGCACATCGCCCGCCTCTACCTCTCGGGCGGCACTGCCAAGATTCCCGCGCTCTTCAAGGTGATCGAGCAGCGCGTCGGCGTGCCCGTCGAGATCCTCAACCCCTTCAAGGGCGTCGAGATCGACAACCGGAAGTTCGACCCCAACTACGTGATGGACGTCGCGCCCTCGGCGGCGGTGGCCATCGGGCTTGCCCTGCGCAAGTCCAACGAGCGGTAGGAGGAGGCGCGCATGATCCGGATCAACCTCCTCCCCGTCCGCGCCGCCAAGAAGCGCGAATTCGGCCGCCAGCAGCTCTTGCTCTTCGTGCTGCTGCTGGTGCTGGCGGGCATCGGCAACTGGTTCTGGTACAGCAGGGTCGAGTCCGAGCTGAGCGCGCTCGATCAGCAGATCGCGCGCACCAGGGCCGAGATCGCGCAGCTGGAAAAGACCATCGGCGAGGTCAAGTCGATCAAGGAGGACAAGAAGGCGCTCGAGGACAAGCTGAAGATCCTCGACACGCTGAAGAAGGGCCGCACCGGGCCCGTCAAGGTGATGGACGAGCTGGCCACCCTCATTCCACAGAAGGTGTGGCTCACCGACTACACCGAGGCGGGCGGCGGCGTGACCATGACCGGCCAGGCGGCGAGCTACGAGGACCTCTCGACGTTCTCCAAGAAGCTGAAGGCCTCGCTCCATTTCACCAACATCACCATCAAGGGCGCACGGCAGCGCGGGGACGGGATCGTGGAGTGGACCGTCACCTGCAACGCGTCGTACTCGGCGTAAGGAGGACGATCCATGGCGCTCACCGGACAGGACGTCCTCAACGCGGTCAACAAGGCCCCGCTCGGCCAGAAGGTGGGCGCGGTCGCGGTGGTGGTGGTGCTGCTCACCGTAGCCAACTGGTACTTCCTCGTCGATCCGATGCAGACGCAGATCACGCAGAAGCAGGCGCAGCTGCGCACCCTCGAGGACGAGCTGATCCAGAAGCAGTCCATCGCCAACAACCTGGCGCAGTTCAAGCACGAGAAGGAGATCCTCGAGCGGCGGCTGGCCCAGGCGCTCACCGAGCTGCCCAACGAGGCCAACGTCGACGATCTCATCCGCTCGCTCTCGGAGATCGCCACCAAGAGCGGGCTGGTCATCAACACCATCGACCCGCAGGCCGAGCAGCGGCAATCCTTCTACGCCTCCATTCCCATCGTCATGTCGGTGAGCGGCAACTACCACGAGATCGGCGTCTTCCTCGACGCGCTCTCCAAGCTGGCGCGCATCGTCAACGTCACCAACATCAAGATGGGCCAGGCCAAGTTGGCCAACGACAAGCTGGTGGTGCAAGCGAGCTACGTCGCCACCACCTTCCGCTTCGTTCCCGAGGCCGGCAAATGAACCGCGCCCTGCGAGCCTGCCTGGCAGCCCTGGTGGCCGCGGCCTGCGGCAGCCCGCCGCCGCCGCCGCGCCGGATGCCGCCGCCCCCGCCGGTGGCGCCGACCAGCATCTACGTCTACTCGCCGATCGGAAAGCGCGACCCCTTCCAGAGCCAGGTGGTGATGGCCGGCGGCATCTCGCACGTGGAGGTGAAGGGCCGCGCCAAGACGCCGCTGGAGAAGTGGGCGCTCGATCAGCTCAAGCTCTCGCTGACGGTCACCGGCACGGCCACGCCGCTGGCGATGGTGGAGGACCCCGATCAGCGCGGCTGGACCGTGCGCCTGGGGGACTTCATCGGCCAGAACGGTGGGAAGGTGACGGGCATCCACCGAAACGAGATCATCGTCACCGAGACCATCACCGACCATTCGACCGGGAGGGTCTACCCGCAGAACGTCAAGCTGACAGTGCCGGTCTCCAAGAGCGAAGAACAGGATTTGAGGATGCTCCAGGAAGGCGAGCGCCTCGGCCCTGCGAAGGGAGAAAAGTAGCCGTGCGCGTCGCAACTGAGCTGTCGAAGGAGAAGCGGATGCCGAGCCACCTCATGTTCTTCCGTGGAGCGGCCCTCGCCGCGGCGCTCTTTGCCGCCGCACCGGGCGCGCGCGCGGCCATCGCAGCCAGGGTCACGTCGCTGGAGGACCAGGGCGGGAAGCTGATCATCCACGCAACCGCGGCGCCGGAGTTCACCGTCTTCAAGCTGTCGGGACCGCCGCGGGTGATCATCGACCTGAACGGCGCGGACGTGACCGCGGCGGCGAAACAGGTGGAGGTCCATCGCGGCGGGATCGCCGGCTGGAGCGCAGCCCAGTTCGACGAAGGCCAGACGCGCGTCGGCCGCATCGTGGTGGCGCTGGAGGGCGACGCGAAATACGACGTGTCGCCGAGCGGAAACGATGTGGTGCTGACGGTGGGAGAGAATGCGGCGGCTGGGGCTCGGGCCGGAGCGGCCGGGACTCGGGCCGCGGGACTCGCGCCTCAGGCCGATCCCAACCTGGTGACAACTCGCGAGGATGCCCGATCGGTGACGAACCCGGCGCACAGGCTAGCGGGCGTGGCGGTGGCGGAGACGAATGGCGCAGCGACGATTCGCGTCGCCGCCGACGGCGAGATCGCAAGCTACACGCTGACGGAGCTGAAGAACCCCGGCCGCCTCGCGCTCGACCTGCACGGCGTCTCCGGCAGGGCTGCCAAAGCGCCTGGCGCCGGCCTGGTGAAGGGAGTGCGCGTCGCGAAGCATGACGACGGCATGCGCGTGGTCGTCGATGCGGACGGCGCAACGATGCCGAAGTACGACATCGCTCGCCGCGCGAACGGCATCGAGATCCGCGTTGGCGAGGAGAAGATCGCTGCCGCCCCGAAACCCGCCGCGCAGCCGGAGGCGAAAGTCGCGACCGCCCAGCCCGAGGCCCGAGGCCTGAAGCCTGAGGCCAAAGCACCTGAGGCCCGAGGCCTGAGGCCTGAGGCCAAAGCACTCGAGGCCCGAGGCCCGAAGCCCGAGGCCTCGAAGACGCAGGCTATTCCGGCCCTCACTCCCATCCGCGCCGTCGATCTGCGCACGGTCGAGGGCCGCACCGAAGTGCTCGTCGCCCTCGAGGACGCGGTGCGGTTCGAGATCTCCCGCCCCGACGCGACCACCACCATGCTGACCCTGCATGGCGCCGGCCTGCCCGACCGCCTCGAGCGCAACCTCGACACCAGCTCCCTGGGCGGGCCGGTCTCGATGCTCTCCAGCTACCGCGTTCCGGCCGTGGCCGGCGACGTCAAGGTGGTGGCGACGGTGGCGAAAGGCACGCCGGACGAGATGACCGCGCAGAAGGGCACGCTGATATGGAAGTTCGGTGGCCCGAAGACGGTGGTGCAGCAGTCGTCCACCACGCCGGCCCCGCGCGCCGCAGCGATGGCTTCCGAGGCGCGCGCCGGCACCCCGCAGGCCAACGTCTACGACACCAGTCAGTACACGGGCCGCAAGGTCGACTTCAACGTCAAGGACATCGACATCAAGAACCTGCTCGGTGCCATCGCCGACATCAGCAAGAAGAACATCATCGTCGCCGACGACGTGAAGGGCACCGTCACCATCAAGCTGCGCAACGTCCCCTGGGACCAGGCGCTGGACATCATCCTCAAGTCCAAGGGGCTGGGCCGCGAAGAGGTCGGCAACATCATTCGCGTCGCACCCATCGATACCCTGCGCAACGAGCAGCGGCTGGCGGCGGAAGCGTACAAGAACCGCCAGGCCACCGAGCCGCTCAAGGTCCGCCTCATCCCGGTGAACTACGCCAAGGCCAGCGAGCTCCAGCCGCAGATCAAGGACGCCCTCACCGACCGCGGCACCGTCTCGGTGGACACGCGCACCAACACCATGATCGTCAAGGACGTGCAGGAGGCCCTGCTGCGCGCCGAGGGCATCGTCCGCAACCTCGACACGCAAACGCCGGAGGTGCTCATCGAGGCGCGCATCGTCGAGGCTGCGACCAGCTTCGCGCGCAGCGCGGGCATCCAGTGGGGCGGCAACGTGATCATGGCGCCGACCTTCGGAAACCCGACCGGGCTCATCTTTCCCAACCTGCTCGCGGTGGCGGGCGCCGCCGACGATTCGTCCGCGCCCATCAGCGGCCTGCAGGGCGTGACCACCACCAACTTCGCCGTCAACATGCCGGCGCCGATCGGCCTCAACAACGGCGCGGGTCTCGGCTTCGTCTTCGGCAGCGCGGGCGGCGCAGCGAACCTCAACCTGCGCCTCTCTGCGTACGAGAACAGCGGCACCATCAAGACCATCAGCTCGCCGCGGGTGGTCACCGTCGACAACGTCGACGCCAGCATCAGCCAGGGCGTCAGCATCCCCTTCTCGCAGACCAGCGCG
>WNFJ01235789.1_pt3 | contig 11894 bp, 13 predicted proteins | sample 5400461 | NCBI WGS metagenome assembly WNFJ01 (sample SAMN13153349, study PRJNA577476) | soil metagenome | isolation source: 115 cm saprolite on Douglas fir-dominated hillslope | place: USA:California | collected 2013-09-17
CGCCAGGCCGTCCTCGACCTGCTGGAAGGCGACGAGCACGGTCTGCCGGTACTTCGCGCCGTTCTCGGCCAGTTGTGCCCGCGCGTTCGCGACGGCCGCGCTGCGCAGGCCACCGTCGAAGATCGTGAACAGCATCTGCGGGCCGACCGACCACATCTCGTTGGGCGCCGCGAGCCAGGGCGAGAAGGTATCGCTTTGATATCCACCATCGAGACCAAGCGAAATGTCCGGGAAGAACGCGGCCTTCGCCACGCCGATGGTCGCGTTCGCCGCGGCGACGCGCCGCTCGGCGGCCGCAACGTCCGGCCTGCGCTGCAAGAGGGTTGCGGCCAGCCCGGTCGGTATGTGAGGCAGATAGTTGAACGCGACATCCGGCGGTAACGAGAACGACGATGCCGGCGTTCCTGTGAGCGTGGCGATCGCATGTTCGAGCAGCGCACGGCTCGCCTGGGTGTCGTCGGCGGCGGCACGGGCCGACGCAAGTTGCGTCTGTGCCCGCGATACATCCATGCCCGAGGCAAGGCCGCCGTCATGCTTGTACGTATCGATGGTGTCATTGAGCAGCTTGGCGCGCTGGTCGAGACCGCGCAATTCGAAGTAAGTCGAAGCGAGGCTTGCCTGCAGGCTCAGGCGCAACGATTCAAGATCGTCGGCGCTGGCTTCCTCTTGCGAGTGCCCGGCGCTCACCTGATTGCGCACCTTGCCCCACAGGTCGAGGTCGTAGCCGATACCGACATCGGCTGTCGCCGAGTTGTAGGTTGAAGGCTGGGTCGCGGCCCGTAACGGCCGGTTATCCGACTGCCGTTGCCGCGACACATCGGCTTCCGCGCCAATGGTCGGGAACAGCCCGGAACGCGCCTCTTGCAGATAAGCGCTGGCTTCGTCATGGCGTGCGACGGCCGCCGCCACGTTCGGATTGGCCGTCGCGATCCTGGCTTCCAGCCCGCTCAATACCGGATCGCGATACATGGTCCACCAGCCGTCACGCGGGATACGATCGGCGGGTTTCGCCGGTTGCCATGGACCGGCTTCCTTGAAGGTGGCGGGAATCGCCGTGGCGGGCACCTGGTAGGCGGGCGCGAACGAACAGGCATTCAGCGCAGCGGCGCAAGCTGCCGCTATCAGGATACGACGCTTACCCATGCGCATGCTCCGGCTGCCCGGTCGCCGCGGTGGCGGTGGCGGCGGTGGTCATGGCCGTGGCAGCGCGGCGCACGAGTTCGCCTTCGGCGAGCGAGTCCGGCGGGTTGTCGATGATCCGGTCGCTCGCCGACAATCCCGATGCAATCAGCACATGGGTGCCAAGATCGGTCGCGATCCTCACGTCCTTCAGATGCACATGGTTGTTCGAATCGATGACCGCAACCTGCATGTTGTCGGTGCGGAAGATCAGCGTGCTCGCCGGCACCAGCAGCGCCTTGCCGCTATTGGGCAAGTTGAAGTTCACCTGCGTATATTCGCCCGGCAGCAGCAGGCCCGATGAATTGTCCACCGACAACTGCACCAGCAATGTGCCGGATGCCGGCGTGATGGCGTCGTCCGTATCGACGAGTTTTGCGTCGAAGGTCATGCCCGGACGTTCCGGCACGGTCAGCTTGGCAGTGAGTCCGGGTTTGATCGCTTAGACCCGCAGGCGGTGCGCGTCCGAGACCGCGAACAATTCCGGACCGGTGCCGCCGCCGGCATTGATCAATGCGCCAATATCCGTCTTGCGCGCCGTCACGATCCCGTCGAACGGCGCCGTGATGCGCTTGAACGATTCAAGCGCTTCGAGGCGCGCGACGTTGGCACGGCTGGCATCGACGGTTGCCTGCTTGGCAACCAGGTCGCTGGTCTTTTCATCGGCGTCCTGTTGCGAGACCGAGTCCTGCGTCAGCATCTGCGTCCAGCGTCGCGCCGTGGTCGCCGCGAGCTTCTCGTTCGCCACCGTATTGGCGAGGTCGGCGCGTGCCTGTTGCAGTTGCTGATCGAGATCCGGCGTGTCGATCACGCCAAGCAACTGGCCGGCCTTCACGTGCGTACCGATGTCGGCGTACCACGTCTGCAAATAACCGGACACGCGGGCATAGATGGGTGCATTGACGAAGGCCGCGAGCTGCCCCGGCAGTTCCAGCGCCTGCTCCGCGGCCGGCAGTTGCGGGGTGATGGTGGCAACTGTCGGCACGGCTTGCGCGTCGGTCCAGGTCGTCAGTTCACGCTCGCCGCCACCACGCCCGCCGCGATCAGCGCAATGATCAGGCTGATCAGCTTCAGGTGACGCAAACGCTTAGGGGAATTGATTTCGATTTCAGTGGACATGCGATTCTCCCGATCCGGAAAGGTTGTGATCCTCTTTAGCCTTGTCGTTGCGATGCACGAGGCTGAACACGACAGGTACGAACAACAGCGTGGCGATAGTGGCGCACATCAGGCCGCCGATCACCGCACGGCCGAGCGGGGCGTTCTGTTCGCCACCGTCGCCGAGACCCAGCGCCATCGGCAACATGCCGATGATCATCGCGAGCGCCGTCATCAGCACCGGGCGAAAACGCGTGAAGCCTGCTTCCATCGCGGCGACCATTGCGTTGCCGGTAATGGCCAGCCGTTCGCGGGCGAAGCTCACGACCAGAATTGAGTTGGCCGTTGCCACCCCCATGCAGAGGATGGCCCCCGTGAGCGCGGGCACGGACAGTGGCGTGTGTGTGATGAACAGCATCCAGACGATGCCCGCAAGCGCCGCTGGCAACGCGGTCACGATCACGAATGCATCGCTCCATGAATGGAAGTTCACGACGATCAGCAAGTAGATCAGCGCGATCGCCCCGATCAGGCCGAGGCCCAATCCCATGAATGCACTGTTCATGGTCTGCACCTGTCCTCGCACCGTCACTTGCGAGCCCTTTGGAACATCCTTGACGCTCTGATGCACGAGCGTGTTGATCCGCGCCGCAATGGCGCCGAGATCGCGGCCTTGCGTGGTTGCATAGATGTCATACAGCGGTTCGATGTTGTAGTGCGAGACAACCGCGTTGCCGACGCCACGCTTGATGGTCGCAATGCCGCCGAGGATCTGCGCTTCGCTGGTCTTGCCGGTGACCATCAAGTTGCCGAGGTCGTTGAGCGAGGTCATCTGGTATTGCGGTGTTTGCGCAACGACCGCATACGACACGCCGTTGCGGGGGTTGAGCCAGTAGGTTGGAGCAACCTGGCTCGTGCCCGAGAGATTGGCCACCACGGAGTTGGTCACGTCGCCTTCAGTGATGCCCAGTTCGTCAGCACGGGTCCGGTCGACCGAGATGGTGAATTGCGGATAGGTCGTCGCCTGTTGAATACGCGTGTCGGCAATCCCCGGAATCAGTTGCACCCGGCGCAGCAGTTTCTGGGCATACGCATAGTTGGCGTCCTGGTTCGGACCGGCGACCTGGATGTCGATCGGCGCAGGCGAGCCGAAGTTAAGAATCTGCGAAATGATGTCCGCCGGCAGGAACGAGAACGTCACGCCCGGATATTCGCGTGGAAGAAGCCGGCGCAGTTTCTTGACGTACTCGGCCGTTGGCGCATGGTTCTCGCCGAGCGAGATGAGGATGTCGCCGTCGGACGGTCCCATCGTGCCGCTGTTGTTGTAGGTCAGGTTGATACCGCTGTTCGGCAAGCCGATGTTGTCAATAACAGAGAGCAACTGGTTCGGCGGAATGGTCCGGCGAACGGTGTTCTCGACGTGATCGAAGAGGTCGGCAGTCTGTTCGATCCGCAAGCCGATCGGACCGCGTACGTGCAGCGCGATCTCCCCCGAGTCAATGTTCGGGAAAAAAGTTACGGCCCAGATAGGGCGACAGCAGGAAGGAGGCCGCAACCACGGCGAGGAAGCCGACGATGAACCGCTTGCGGCTGCCGAGCGCCATGCGGAGCAGGATGCGATACACGCCGCGAAAACGCCCGAACAGTTGCTCGAAACCGCGCTGGAAACGCACCAGCGGATTCTTCGATGTGGCGTGATGGGTCGTGCCGTGCGGATCCATGCTGGCGGCAAGCTCGCCCGACGCATGACCACTCGACACATGCGGGCGCAACAGGTATTGCGCCATCATTGGCACGAACGTACGCGAGAGCACGAACGAGGCGATCATCGCGAAGATCACGGCCTCGGCCATGGGCACGAACAGGAAACGCGCAATGCCGTCGAGCAGCAGCATGGGCACGAACACAATGCAGATACACAGCAGCGAGACCAGGGCGGGCGTCACGATCTGCGCGGCGCCGTCGAGGATCGCGTCCCTGACGGGCTTGCCCTGTTCCAGATGCCAGTTGATATTTTCGATGGTGACGGTTGCATCGTCGACGAGAATACCCACCGCTAGCGCGAGCCCGCCGAGTGTCATCACGTTGAGCGTCTCGCCCATGGCTGCAAGCGCCGCGATTGCGGCCAGCACCGCGAGCGGGATGGACGAAGCAATGATCAGCGTGGAGCGCCAGCTTCCCAGGAACAGCAGGATCATGAGCGAGGTCAACATGGCGGCAATGATGCCCTCGCGCGCCACGCCGCTGACCGCGCCCTTCACGAACACCGACTGGTCACTCATCGTCACGAGCTTGAGGCCGGGCGGCAAGGTCTCGCGAATCAGCGGCAATTTCGCCTTGACGCCCGCGATGATGTCGAGCGTCGAAGCCGAACCGTTCTTCAGGATGCTCATCAACACGGCGCGATGGCCGTCGAGACGCACGATGTTCCCTTGCGGGGGATTACCGTCGCGAACGTGCGCTACGTCTCGAATATAAATGGTCGCGTCATTGACCGTCTTGATCGGCAGATTGTTGAGTGCGTCGAGCGCAAGCCGGCTGTTGTTCAGCTTGATGTTGTATTCGAAGTCGCCGATCTTCTCGGTGCCCGCCGGAACAATCTGGTTTTGCTGCGCCAGCGCGTTCGCCACGTCCGTTGCTGACAGCCGGTCCGCCTGCAAGGCATGCGGATTCAGGTCGATCTGCACTTCGCGGGTCTTGCCGCCGTACGGCGTCGGGATGGCCACGCCCGGCACGCTCAGCAGCGCAGGACGGATGAAGTTGGTCGCGTAGTCGGCAAGTTTCTGTTCGTCGAGCGTGTCGCTGGTGAGCGCGATCTGAAGAACCGGAACGGTCGACGCGTTGTAGTTCAGGATCTGCGGCGGCGTGATGCCTGGAGGCATCTGCTTGAGCACGGTCTGAGAAACCGAAGTGACCTGAGCCGTCGCCGTCCTGATGTCGACGGTCGGCTGGAAGAAGATCTTAACGATTCCATAACCGCGAAACGACTGCGATTCAATATGCTCGACATCGTTGACGGTGGTTCCAAGAGTACGTTCGTAGTACGTGACAATCCGGCCCGACATGTCGTCCGGCTGGAGTCCCGCGTAGTTCCAGATGACGCTGATCACGGGAATGCGGATATCGGGGAAGATGTCCGTCGGCGTACGGAGTGCGGCGAGTGGGCCGACCAACAGGATCAGCATCGCCAGCACGATGAACGTATAGGGCCGGGTCAAAGCTAATCGGACAATTTTTAACATTGAGAACGGCTCCGTTCAGGGGCGCGTGGTTAGCGCAGACATAAGGGCATCGGACTATGCGTCGGACCATTTGCGCCGTGAAAGCGCCGGTGTCAGTCATTCTGGAAGGGACGGGGTAACACCCACGTACGGGAAAAATGAAACTAGTTTTAGTGTCAGGAAGGACGTGGGAGCCATAAGGCTCGCGCGGAGCCATAAGGTGTTGTGCACCTTGTGGCTCCGCGCGATGTTGAAGAAATCAGTCCAGCAAATAGCCGGAGCCGCGAATCGTGCGAATCGCCGGCCGGCCGCTGACGTCGTCCACTTTCTTTCTCAGGCGGCCGACATGGACATCGATCAGGTTGGTGCCCGGATCGAAACGGCAGCCCCACACGCCTTCGAAGATCATCGTGCGTGTGAGTACCTGGCCCACGTGACGCATCATGAATTCGAGCACGCGAAATTCAGTCGGCTGCAGGTCGAGTACACGGCCGTGAAGTGTCGCGCGGCGGCGGACAAGATTGAGTTCGAGGCCATGCACGCGCAAGACGGTTTCGTCGGATGATGGTCCGGCCTTGCGTCGAAGCAACGCTTCCACGCGTGCGCGCATTTCATCGTGAGAGAAGGGTTTGGTCAGATAGTCGTCGCCGCCAGCCCGCAGGCCACGCACGCGGTCGTCCACATGACTCATCGAACTGACAATCAAGACGGGGGTGTCGATGCCCACTCCTCGCATGGTCGTGACAATGGTGAGGCCATCCAGGTCCGGCAACATGCGATCGAGCGTGACGATGTCAAAACCGCCACCAATGGCCTTGGCGATTCCATCGCGGCCCGTGCGCGCGACCTGGACCGTATAGCCCGGTGCGGACAAGGCGCGCGACACTTCCTGCGCCATCAGTTCGTCGTCTTCTATGGCAAGTACTTTCGGCATTACAACGGGCTCCAGAGTGGGGGGCGCACGTTACGCCGCAGCACGGAGTCCTACCGCGTTATCGGGTGCGCGGTACTGGCTCACCGAGAAGTCGATGAAATGCCGGACCTTCGCGGAGAGATAGTTGCGGCCCGTGTAGAGGATGGAAACCTGACGCACGCCGCCCGCTATCTGAAACTGGCCGAGGATCGGCAACAAGTGGCCTTTTGCGAGATCGTCCTTCACCAGCGGTGCGGGCAGCAAGGCGATGCCCATGTCCGCCAGCGCGGCGGAACGAACCGTTGCGCTGCTGGTGGCGTGCAGCGCGTTGCCGGTCGCTACGCGATAAACGCCGTGCTGGTCCGAGAATTCCCAATTGCGCGGGGAGCCGTCGGAGATCGACAGCAGATGATGGCGAGTGCTGTCGGATTCACCGGCGTGCCGTTCTGGGCGAGATAACCGGGCGAGGCGACCGCGACCTCCTTGAACGCCGTCAAATGGCGGCACACCAGCGACGAGTTGGGCAGATTGCGATCGGCGGAAAAGCCGACATCGAAACCACCTTCTATCAACTCTATGGGCGAGTCGTAAGTCGTCACGTCGAAACCAATGCGCGGATACGCCGCGCGATATGCCGCAAGCAGATTGCTCAAGCCGCATGCCGCGTAGGTTGTCGACGCCGCTACGCGTAGCGTTCCGCTGAGATCGCGGGTCGAGCGCACGAGGCTCTCTTCAATCGTATCGAGCTGTTCGATGATTGTGCGGCAACCGTCCACGTAGGCTTGTCCCGCCTCGGTCAGCGAGAGCCGCCGGGTGGAGCGATTAAGGAGGCGCATGTTGAGGTGCGCTTCCAGCATGCTGATGCTACGGGTGACTGCAGCGGCCGACATGCCGAGTTGCTTGGCGGCCAGGCTGAAGCTGGCGAGATCGACCACGCGAGTGAACACGCGCATTGCTTGTAGCTGATTCATGACGGGCAGCCTGTATCGATTTGACTGAACGCATGATCGGCTACGCGACGTAACAAGGACGCGCCTGCTTTATTAAGTCTTTTTTAACTTTGTTGGCTGTTCATAAGACGACCATAAATCATCGGCGTGGTGCATTCGATACACGCTAACCCTCACTGATGTAAATGACACAAAACCGGAACATCGCTGAAACCCAGTACACGTCTGCGTTCACGCCGATTCGCCGGACCTCGCTTGCGAATATTGAAAATCTGTCATTCAGTTCAGCCACCCTGTTTGCGTGAGCTCGCTCCGTAGACTTCGATGCTCTGAGGTTAGGGCCGCACTCAACGCTGCATGTCTCTGCGCTTGAAGCGTTGTCCGCTTCGCCAGGATCATGCCGCGTTGTTAGCTGCATCCTGATCCGGAACCCGTTATCTATGTGGAGTTCAAGATGAAGAAAATTTTGTTGGCTGCAACCGTCTCCAGCCTGTTCGCAGTAGCCGCACACGCACAAAGCAGCGTCACGCTGTATGGCGTGATCGATGCCGGCGTAGTGTATGCGAACAATGCGCACGCGCCGGGTTCGGCTTCGTCGGGTCAGTCGTGGGGTGTGGGTAGCGGCACCGTCAGTAATACGCTGTGGGGCTTGAAGGGCAGCGAGGACCTGGGCGGCGGCATGCACGCCATCTTCAAGTTGGAAGACGGCTTCAACGTGAACAACGGTGCGTTCACGCAGTCGAGTGAGATCTTCGGCCGTCAGGCATACGTTGGTTTGCAATCGAATCAGTACGGTACGGTGACGCTCGGCAAGCAATACGATTCCACGGTCGACTACCTTGCGCCTTTGTCAGAAGCAGGCCAGGGTCTGGGCAACAACCTTGCCGCCCACCCGTTCGATAACGACAATCTGGACAATACCTTCAGCATCAGCAACTCGGTGAAATTTGCGAGCATCGATTACGCCGGCTTCAAGTTCGGCGGCTTGTACGGCTTTTCGAACAAGGCGGGCGGGTTCTCGGACAACCGCGCTTACAGCGTAGGCGCGTCTTACTCCAATGGACCGTTGAGCATCGCTGCGTCGTACTTGCAGATCAACAACCCGGGCCAGGGCGACAACGTCAACGGCGCAGTGTCGGGATCGAATAACACGGCAACGTTCGTCGCGGCGCGTCAACGCACGTTCGGCGGTGGAGTCAACTACGCTTTTGGTCCGGCCACGGTCGGCTTCGTGTACACGCATACGAAGCTCGACGGTCTCGATGCCATCAACATGGACGGCGCTTACAGGTCCTTGTCGGGCAACAGCCTGCGTCTCGACAACTACGAGGTGAATACGCGCTACGCGTTGACGCCTGCAATGAGTATCGAGGGGGCTTACACCTTCACGAACGGCTCGTTCAACACATCTGCCGGCGACGCGAAGCCGAAATATCACCAGTTCTCGCTGCTCGCCGACTATGACCTGAGCAAGCGCACAGACGTCTATGCAGAAGGGGTGTTCCAACACGCTTCGGGTGGCGACGGTACAGTTCTTGGCAATGCAGCCATCAATGGTCTGAGCCCGTCTACGACGGACAAGCAAGTGGCCTTGACGATTGGCATGCGTCATCGCTTCTAAGATGAGTTAAGAGAATGGACGCCGGGTGATTTTATGCGGCGTCCATTTTTTTCTTGGAGACGGAGCACGCGAAAAGCCTTAAGGCTAGCCGACAATCAAATCGGCTAGCCTTAAGGTTCTTTCAAGCGGGTGGAGCGCGTCCGTACCCATTTCTGCTCGTGATATCAGCAGGGTGCCGATTCGCGCCACATCACCGGCGGCGTGTTAACAGACGGACGGCTCAACACACGCACGACGAAGGTGCTTGCAGCACGCAAGATCAACTCGGCATCTGGCTCACTTCGAACGACCGGGGCGCAGGCTTGACGATAGCGTCTTGCAGGCGCTCGAGGCTCGACTGAGGAATCGCGAACCCGGCCCAGCCAAGCCCGGTATGACGCAACAGCAGTACGACCCCGTCGAACAAGGGATTCTTGTCCAGGTACCAGCACGGATCGATTTCGATCACATAGTTATGCGTGCGCGAAGGTTCGTGCGGCAAGGCCGGCGAGAGCCCCGAACGGATCTGGCCGAGACGTTCAATCAGCAAGTCGACGTCGTCGACATCGAGGATTGCCGCATTCGATCCAATATTGAAACGCACTGCATGACGCCCGGAATCCTGGACCGCCTCGACCAATAGTGTCTGATACATCACGAAACTCCCAATCTGTAATCGGTCCATTCATTATGGAATTCCGCTGATCGGGAAGTCTGAAACAACGCTATCGCAGAATGAAGTTTTATTTAGATTTGGCCGGTTCGCCGGCGCTCACTGAAGATCCCTTGCCACATGCCGACGTGCCAAAGGTTTCTGTCATATGTGAAGTAATGCGAAGTAATTGACACAGACGCCTGTGAGGAAGGCACGTATTCCCGAACCGTTCGAGTCCAGCGTTTTCGCTACGCGCCCGGTGTCGACAGTGCGGCAGTACTTCATCGACCCAGCCACTGAGCCGAGTTACCTGAAAGACAGCTAAACGAAAGAAATAATGTAAGAAAAGACCGGTCGTATTAATCACTCCGGCGCCCCGTTTTATCCCCACCAAGACGCTCCATACTGGAGGCCATACTCGTGAGAAAGATTGTGCAATCGCACATTGTTCTGTTTCTTATGAGCTTACTAAACCCCTTTAAAACAATGCATAAGCGCGCTTAACAAAAATTTCATCACTGCTGCGCTGCAAAATATTTGTGGCTGAATTATCCTCGTTAACCCGTAGCCAGGATGCGCGCGATCGCGAGCGAGCTTTCGTTTCCTTACAACCGGCATTTAACGCCGCTCCAGGGAAAACAGGCTAACGGTTGTCTTTCATTCTTTCACTCTCAGTCGCGGCTTCGCCTCAGGCAGCCCTATTTGCGCTCAAACAAGGTCTTATCTTCGCGATGTCATCCCTACCGCTTCTCAGTCTTGCTATCTGGCTTCCCATCCTCTTTGGCGTTGCGATTCTCAGGATCGGGTCGGACCGCAACCCGATGCCTGCGCGCTGGCTCGCCCTTGCCGGTTCGATCGTCTGCTTCGTCGTCACGATTCCACTCGTCACCGGATTCGAAACGCACTCCGCCGCCATGCAGTTCGTCGAACGCGTGAACTGGCTGCCGGCTTTCGACATCTCGTATCACCTCGGTGTCGACGGCATCTCGATGTGGCTCACCGTGCTCACCGCGTTCACCACACTGATCGTGACGATTGCGTCGTGGAACGTGATCACGGTGCGTGTCGCGCAATATCTCGCGTCGTTCATGTTTCTGTCGGGGCTGATGATAGGAACATTCGCCTCGCTCGACGGCATGCTGTTCTTCGTGTTCTTCGAAGCGACGCTGATCCCCATGTACCTGCTGATCGGGTCATGGGGCGGGTGTTGGCGGCGGTCAAGTTCTTCTTTTTCTCGCTGGTCGGCTCGCTGATGATGCTGATGGCAATGCTGTACCTGTACCAGCAGTCGCACACCTTCGACCTTGCCAAGTGGCAGGCGCTGCCACTCGGCTTCACGGCGCAGGTGCTGGTGTTCATCGCGTTTTTCGCCGCGTTTGCCGTCAAGGTACCCATGTGGCCGATTCATACCTGGCTGCCGCAGGTCCACCTTGAAGCGCCAACGGGCGCGTCGGTCGTGCTGGGCATGCTGAAGCTCGGCGCGTACGGCTTCCTCAGATTTTCCTTGCCCGTCACACCGGATGCGGCGCATTTCTTTTCGCCGGTGATCATTGTGCTGTCGTTGATCGGGGTGATCTATGCAAGCCTGGTCGCACTGGCTCAGACGGACATGAGCAAGCTGCTGGCGTATTCGTCGATCGCGCATATGGGCCTCGTCACGCTGGGGCTCTTCCTGTTCAACGATATCGGCATGAACGGCGCGATTGTCCAGATGATTTCGTATGGCTTTGTCTCGGGCGCGATGTTTCTTTCCATCGGCATCTTGTGGGAGCGGACCCAAACGCGTTCGATGGATGCCTATGGCGGCGTCGCCAACGTGATGCCGCAGTTCGCCGTCTTCGCGATGCTGTTTTCAATGGCGAACGTAGGCTTGCCCGGCACCTCGGGTTTCGTCGGCGAATTCATGGTGCTCATGGGTGCGATCAAGTTCAACTTCTGGATCGGTGCGCTGGCTTCCACCACGCTGGTCCTGAGCGCTTCCTACACGCTGTGGATGTACAAACGAACAATCTATGGACCGGTCGGCAACGCGAGTGTTGCGGGTCTTGGCGATCTCGGCAAACGCGAGTTCGGGATGCTGGCGGCTCTTGCGGTGCTGGTGCTTGCTATCGGTGTCTATCCGAAACCGCTGACCGATGCGATCGATGCGTCCGCTGCCAATCTGCTTAAGCAGGCTGACGAGTCGAAGCAACCACACACCGACTATGTTCCGGGACCCGGCACCGGGCTGCGCGCGGCTATTCACTCGCCGGCGGAGTTCCTGGTTCGTGCAAGGCGG
>WNFJ01140880.1_pt1 | contig 11893 bp, 10 predicted proteins | sample 5400461 | NCBI WGS metagenome assembly WNFJ01 (sample SAMN13153349, study PRJNA577476) | soil metagenome | isolation source: 115 cm saprolite on Douglas fir-dominated hillslope | place: USA:California | collected 2013-09-17
GCATCAAGATGTGGCAAGATGGCGGTATAGATAGCGCGGGCGTGCGCTGAAGGCATCACGCCGAGCACGATCTCCGCGCCTGCGAGTGCCTCGCCAACATCGCCGGTAACTTCGATTTCCTCAGGGATATGCATGCCGGGCAGATAGATGGAATTTTCCCGGCAATTGCGGAGCGAAGCGAGCACGTCGGCGCCGTGCACCCAAAGCGAGAGCCGGTGGAGTTCGCGGCTGCGCCCCAGCGCGATCGCTAGGGCGGTTCCGCAGCTGCCCGCACCGATGATGGCAATTTTTTTCACGGCTTCGGAGTGCGCGGGCCGCTTCGGAAATTAAGTTGGGGCTCGGTGCCGCGGAGCAGCCGGATGATATTGGAGCGATGGCGGGCGACGATCAGGAGCATGGCGAACGAAGCTCCCGCGGAGATGGATTCAGGCGGCGCATGGCGGGGAGCGTAGAGCAGGTAAACGAACAACGGGAGAAAGGCCGCCGCCGAGACGGAAGCCAGCGAAACGTAACGCCAGAACAGCAGGACCACGAGCCACACGATCAGGGCGCCAAGGACCGCTTGCCAGCAGATGGGCAAGAAAACGCCTGCGCCAGTGGCTACGCCGCGTCCGCCCTGAAAGCGCAGCCAAACCGGAAAGGTATGCCCCACGAGGGTCAGCAAGGCCGCCAGAATCATCCAGCGCGGATTTCCATCGGTCAGACGGGCGGTGAGCCAGACGGAGAAATAGCCTTTGCCGCCATCGAGCAGGAGAGTAGCCAGGCCGGGGAGCGCGCCTGCCTCGCGGGCCACATTGGTCGCGCCGATATTGCCGCTGCCGCGGAAGCGGATGTCGCCGGCTCCGATGAGCTTCACGATGAGAAATCCAAAAGGGATGGACCCGAGCAGATAAGCGGCAAGAGGTAACCACCACAAACCCGCGGCGCTCTGGCGGGGATCGATTTGCCCGGCGAAAGTCGCGAGTGCGCCTGGCAGCAAGCCGAAACAAGTATTCAAGGTGCCTGCTCTCGAGAAAACGGATAGGTAGCCAGACGAGTGTACTCGGCCCCGGAACGTTTCAACACGCTTTGGTACAGGTGAAATTCCTGGAACGTTTCGCTTCCGAATTCGGGCGTTCCGAGAGCTTCCACTGCGGCGGTGAGGGCTGGGGTGCCTTGCGGAGATTCAAAGCGAGCCAGCGTGAGATGAGGATGGAAGACGCGCTTCTCCGGGGCAAGGCCAAGGGGCTCGAGCTTCATTTCGATTGCGGCGGCGAGCGCTCCGAGTTGCGGGCCGGCTTCCACGCCGGCCCAAAAGACGCGGGGGCTCCGAGCGCTGGGAAAAAATCCCAGGCCGGCGAAGCGCAACTGGATGGGGGCGAAGCCAGGAAGCTCGCCGAGCGCCTGCCGAATCCGTTCGAGATTCTCGGGCGGAGCCTCGCCGATAAATTTCAGGGTGATGTGCACGCCTTCCAGACGCACCCATCGCGCACTCGGGCAAATCTTCTGCAGCCGGGCGCTCAGCTCGGCAAGCGCGGCACGCACCGCTTCGGGCACATCCAGCGCCACAAATACGCGCACGCTACCTATGCACCTTAGCTCTGAACCACGGTGGGCCAGGAGGGCTTGCCGTGGCGGGCATAAATGAAATAGCGGCGCAACATATCGAGCGCAGCCTGAGAGGCATGCCAGCGGATGCGCTCGCGATCGCCGGGAAAGCGCAGGGCGCGGTCACGGCTGCCATTGGCGTCGGCAAGAGCGATGTAAACCAAACCTACAGGCTTCTCCGGGGAACCGCCGGAGGGTCCGGCGATCCCGGTGATGCCGATGCCGAGCGTCGCGCCGATGCGGCGGCGGATTCCCTGCGCGAGGGCCTGGGCCACCTCGGGGCTGACGGCGCCCTTGGATTCAATTAGCTCGGCGGGCACATCCGTCCAGGCGGTCTTCAGATCATTGCTGTAGCAAACGACGCCGCCCAGAAAATAGGAAGAGCTTCCCGGAACGCGTGTGAGCCTTTCTGCCAATAAGCCGCCGGTGCAGCTTTCGGCGGTGGCTACTGTGGCCTGATGGAGAGCCAATTCGCGCGCGACGATCTCTTCGAGCGTCTGGCCGTTGGAAGTGAAGACGTTTTCTCCCAGCGCAAAGGTGATGCGCTCGACCATTTCGTCGAGCACGCGCTCGGCGGCAGCATGATCGGACGACCAGGCGCGCAGATGGATCTGGATCTCCCCGGGAGCGGTGAGGATGGTGGTTTGCACGTCCGCGTACTGCGCGTAGATCGGAGCGGTGCGCTGCTCGACCTCCGATTCGGTAAGGCCCGCGGTGCGCATCTCGCGATAAAAAAGACGCGTTGCACCGGCCAGCCGCTCCAGGCGCGGCTCCACTTTTTCGGTGAACATGGCCTTCAGCTCATGCGGCGGGCCGGGCAAAAGCACGACAATTCGTCCCGCCGATTCGAGCCAGAGCCCCGGCGCGGTGCCGCGCGGATTTTCCAGCAGGTCGGCGCCTTCCGGCACCATCGCCTGCCGCTTATTCACCTCAGGCATGGTGCGCCCCAGACGTCGAAAACGCGCCTCGATATTCTGCAGCACGGAACTATTCAGCACGAGCTTGCGGCTCAGCAATTCCGCGACGGCTTCGCGTGTCAGGTCGTCCAGCGTAGGCCCCAGACCGCCCGAGGAGACCACCAGATCACAGCGGTCGAGCGCGCAGCGGAAGGCGTCGCGAACATGTTCGTGCTGGTCGCCGACGACGGTCTTGCGGGCCACAGCGATGCCCAGGTGATTGAGCCGCTGCGTGAGAAAAAGCGAGTTGGTGTCGATCCGGTCTGGCGTGAGCAATTCCGAACCGACAGCGATGATCTCAGCTTGCATCTTTTAGAGTCATAGTGGGCGGATCATACCGGGAGGGCCAGGCCTTCGATATTCCAGTCCACACTGAAAAGCGCGCTATTGGTGGCCAGCACGGCCCGCCGCGTAGGCAAAAGGGCCAGTCCGACCAGCCCCATGCCGCTGAGCACGACTTCCGCCTCGCCGTCCGGCGTGATTCGGGCGATTCCGCGCCGCCCGTTGAGGGAGGCCGCGACGTAAAGATTTCCTTCGCGATCAAACGCCAAACCCTGGCGCCTTCGCCCTGGCGATTGATGCGCACAATTCGGTCATAGCTCGAAGTCGTCGGTCCGGCGACGTAGAGTTCGCCCGCCGGGCTGAAAGCGAGATGATATGCCGCGATGGATGGCTCGAGCGTGGCGAAAACAAAAATCTGGCGGTCCGGACTGATTTTGAAAATCGTGCCGCTGCGATCGCCTACAAAGAGGTTTTTTTCGGCGTCGAAAGCGATTCCCGTGGCAATGCCCATGCCTTCCACCCAGAGCTGAGAGCGGCCGTCCGGCGTGACGCGATGAATCGTGCCATCGTTGCGACAGGAGACGTAGAGTACGCCGGCGTGGTCCAAGGCGAGTCCGGTGGGATTGACGAGCTCTGTGGCGAACGGCTTCACCTGGTAATTGGCCGTGATTTTGTAAAGCGAAACCGGGACCTTCTGGCCGCGCTGCCCGCTATAGGTAACGTAAATATTGCCCTCGCCATCTACTGCCGGGTTCGCGACCGGGTTCAGATTTTCGGCGATTTGCACGCCCAGCTGCATCTCGACTGCCGGACTGGTTCCGTGCGAAGTGGCCACGCGCACGCTGGCCACGGCAGCTCCCTCCGGAACGCGGGCGACGAGATAGTTTTTCGCAGCGATCAGCAGGCCGGCCTCGGTATCACCAAACATCACCCGAGGGCGGGTGTTATTGCTGGCGGCGAAGCCTTCGCCGCGGATGGCGATTTCGCCGCCAGGAATTGCGGCGGAGGGCGTAATGCTCTCGACGCGAGGTGTGGAATCGCTTACCAATCCCGTCTGTCCTGCTGGCAATTACCAAGGATATGCTAGCGGTTTACAATCTCAAAACTCGGAGGAGCCAGAGTCCGAGTGCAGCATAAGCGCCTGCGACCCAGTCATCGGCCATGATGCCCAGGCCGCCGGGCAAAAGTTCCGCGCGGCGCGCCGGAAACGGTTTCCAGATATCGAAAACGCGAAAAAGTATAAATCCCGCCACCAAATATTTCCAGTTCAGCAGGCCCGCAGCGAGAGCGGCGGTGATCTTCGCCGTGATGGGTTCATGCGGCGGCGGTGCGGTCCCGACGCTCAGAGCCAGCCCCACCACTAATGAGATGGTCTGGCCCGAAAGCTCGTCAATTACAACGTACCCTGGATCGGGATTGCAAGGCGCGGCGGCCACGACACGCTCGCTGGCCCACAGGCCGATCGCCGCGAGAGCCAGAAGCAAAGTGAACTCCGAAACCAAGATGACCGGACCGGATTCCGAGCGGGTCACCGCGGCTGTGCCGGAGACGAGAACGACGGCGGCCGCAGAGCCCCACGTTCCCGGAGCAACGGGCAGATAACCGACGCCGAGGCATGTGGCGAGGGCAAGCGCAAATAACCGGCGCGCGGCCTCAGGCTTCGTCGTCACTTTTTCGCTTGTCGGATTCAGTTTCCTTTTCTCCTTCCTCGTCGAAGCGCGGTTCGGAGACGACGTACTTTTCCGAAGCCCAGTTTCCCAGGTCCAGCAGCCGGCAGCGCTCGCTGCAAAAAGGGAAATCGGGATGGATCGCGGAATCCACCGGTTTGCGGCAAATTGGGCAGTGATGCTTCATGCGTCGTCGTAACCGCTGTCGATTAGATTCGCCTCCATTCGATATTAGGCTGAAGGAAGATCGCTACGCCAGGATGCGCAGCGGCGTAGCGGTGGAAATTTGGCGCGCCGGATGCATGGGCAGCGGGGCGGCGGAATGAGGCAAACTTTCTCGCAGTTCGATCACGCGGCCCACTAGATCGTAATCGAGTGATTTCGAGATTTCGACCATAGCCATATCTCCGGGACACGCAGGAGCGCCATCGGGCTGCGGCTGGATATCGGTGAGGTAGAGTTTGCCGTCGATTTCAGGGGCCATGCCCTCGAGGCGCGCTTCCCAGACGAATTCCTGATCGTGAGAGGGGCCTTCGATCAAAGCCGGCACCGTCTGGCCGACAAAGCGGCGCAGGCGCCGCGCGGAAATTTTCCGCTGCAGCTTCATCAAACGGTCGCGGCGATCCGCGATCGTTTCGGCGTCCACTTTCGCGGCCAGCGCATGGCTCGCGGCATTCTCCACATCCGAATAGCCGAAGACGCCCATCCAGTCAAATTCCGCCGCGCGCACGAAGTCGCAGAGTTCGCGGAAATCCGCTTCGGTCTCACCCGGGAAGCCCACGATGAAGGAAGTGCGCAGCATCACGCCGGGAATCGTGCCGCGAATGCGTTCCAGCAGGCGGAGAAATGCCGCGCCACTCGAGCCGCGCTTCATTTGCGCCAGAACGCCGCGCGAGGCGTGCTGCAGAGGCATGTCGAGATATTTCACCAGCCGCGGATGTGCGGCCAACGTATCGAGGAGGGACTGCGTGACGCGATTCGGATAAGCATAAAGGAAACGAATCCAGGCCAGCCCTTCGATTTGCGCCAGGCGCGCGAGTAGTTCGGCGAGGCCGTCGCGCAGGCCGAGGTCTTCGCCATAGGAAGTGGTGTCTTGCCCGATCAGCGTAATTTCGCGCGCCCCGGCCGCGGCGAGGTTCTCCGCCTCGCGCACCACCGATTCAAAGCGGCGGCTGCGGAAATTCCCGCGCAACTGCGGGATGATGCAAAACGCGCAGGGATGATCGCAGCCTTCGGCGATCTTGATGTAGGCGGCGTGACGTGGCGTGGAAAGCACGCGCGGCGTGGCGTTGTGGTAGAGAAAGGCAGGCGCGCCCGGCGGAGCGGCGCGCAATTCGCCTTCGATCGCGGCGAGGATGCGCTCCACCTCGCCCGTGCCGATTACCGCGTCCACTTCGGGAATCTGCTGCCGGATTTGCTCGCGGTAACGCTCGACCAGGCATCCGGCGACCACCAGCTTCTGAGCGCGGCCGAATTTCTTGTGCTCGGCCATTTCCACGATGGTGTCCACGGATTCCTGCTGCGCCGCCTCGATGAAGCTGCAGGTGTTCACGACGAGCACGTCGGCATCATCGGCGCGCGAGGTGAGCTCGTAGCCGCTGCGCGCGAGAATGCCCATCATGACCTCGCTATCCACGAGGTTTTTCGGGCAGCCCAGGCTGATGAATCCGACCTTTGGCATCGATTTCTCTTGGAGCAAAGAAAACAATTCTAACACACGCGATTGGGGCGCGCCCGACCGCCCGTGCCCGCGTGCCATCAGAAAGCTGACGATGTGCCGGGCTGAAGCGCGGCGCTATGGGCCAGAGGCGCGTGGCCGTGAATATCCGGCGACTATGTGCCCGCATCGTATGGGTGCCAAGCGATGGTATTGGCAGTTAACTCGAATGCCTAAGAAATCCAAAAAGAGAGGCGGAGGGCAGAAGCGGGCGCTAAGTTGATATCTTCGCGCTTGCGGCGCATCTTGTTACATGCGCGGGCCGGGCCGGTCTCGAGCAAGCCCGTAAAACGGGAAGCCTCGACGCTATGGCCGCCAAATCTTGCGCCCATGCAAAGGTCGGTGAGGCGAGCGACAGGCGCGGCGATTTCGCTGGCGCCCAGCGAGGCGGCGAACTCCACCGGAGTCTGCGAAGGCGATTTGCGCCATCCGGCCCTTTCGAGCAGGCGCAGCATGCGCTGATAGAAAAGCGAAGCAGCTTGTGCCGGCGGCGCCTCCAGCCCCAATTTAAGCCGGCAGGCAAACACCAGGCGCTGGCGCACGCGGCCGTTGCCGGCGAGCAGCAAAGCGATCACGGCCAGCGCCAGCACGATCAGCTTCCATGGCGGTATCGAGTTCGCCGCTTCGCCCCAATTGCGCAGGCGCATGGCGCCGGCCGAACGGGCGCGCTCAAATGTCTCGCGGATGTTCACGGTCCAACGCCGAGACGCGCGCTGGACGCCCTGGGCCAGCGTAAGTTGATGGATGAAGTCGTAGTTCACCACCCAGTCGTTCCATTGCAATTGGAACCAGTCCCAGTAGAGGCCGAGTTGCGCCAGGAACCCGCCGGGGTGATCGTCGCTCGGCGGTGTGGGGTCGAAGGTGATCCAGCCGTGGCCCGGAAAGAAGACCTCCACCCAACTGTGCGCGTCGCTCGCGCGAATGATGTAGTCGCCGCCGACGCTGTTGTATTCGCCGGGAAGAAAGCCATTCACGTAGCGGGCGGGCACGCCGACGGCGCGCATCATCACGGTCATGGCCGCGGCGAAATATTCGCAATGCCCGGCGCGCTTCTCGAAGAGGAAGTAGGCCAGGGGATCGACCGGAGGCTTGCCGGAAAGGTCCAGCGTATAGCCGTAATTATTGCGGAGGTAACTTTCGATGGCGCGCGCCTTGTCGTAAGGATTGCTGGCGCGGGACGTGATCATCTCCGCCATAGCGGGGATGCGCGGATCGAGCTTGGGCAATTGCAGGTACAGCACGCGAAGCGTTTCCGGATAGGCCTGCGAGGAGTTGCGGAGAACATCGGGCGGAATCGCGGGCAGCTCCGAGACCGCGTCGTAACGCAGATCGGCGAAATTGTGAAAAGGATTGGCCAGCGAGCCGGTCTTGTCGAGGGTGAGATAGGCGCGGCGAAGTGTGCGCGGGCCGCCCAGCCCCACGCCAAAGAATTGGCCGCGAAGGCGGGCCGGTTCCGGAGCCACGAAAACGGCGTCCGAGGCCAGCGGCTCGAGCATTACGGTGTACTCAAACGGCAGCGCGTAACGACGATCGGCCGTTAAGCTGGGCGGGACCTCGATCCAGCCGTCGTAGCCCTCGGTGAGCGCTTGAGGCTCGTGGCCCTCGGTATACCAGCGCCGGCCGTCAAACGTGGTGAGGGCGATGCCGCGCCAATGCATGCTTTTGGCGAAAAGCGCATTACTTTGCACCGTGATGCGCATGATCACGGCGCTGCTTTTCTTGATCTCGCCGATTTGGCCGAGCTCGACGTCGTCGGTAAAGCCGGAGATCAGCGAAGGCTGCAGGTTGAAGCCGGAGAGATAGCCGGCGTTGAATCGCGGGATCACGAAAAAAATGACCATCCCGGCCAGGAGCGCCGCCACGGCCACCCCGCCCGAAGTTATGCCCAGCGCCGTTTGCAGCTTGCGCGCCGGCGTTGATCCCGGCGCGATGTGCGGATACACCGCGCCTTCGGCGCTGCGACGCATTTCGAGTCCAATGAACGTGGAGATGGCCAGCGCCAGAAACACCAGGAAGAAGAATAAAAACGTCGTGTCCACGGTGAGGATGGCCGAGGCCAGCATGGCGCTAAACGCCAGCAAAGCGAGAAAGAGGTAGTCGCGCCTGCTCTTTGCGCTGAAAAGGCGGACGATCATGGCGAACAGCAGCAAATGAATCGCCGCCAATAATTTGGAGAAGAGCGTTGGGTTTTGCGCGTCGCTGGAGAGCATCGGCGAAATCCACCACAAATCCACCTGGAAGTAGATAAAGTAGATGACCACGAGGAAAGTGGCCGTGCCGGGACTGAGCTCGGGTCCGCGGCCGTGCCACCAGCGATAGCCCTTGACCAGCACGGCCGCGGGCGCGAGCACGATCGTAACCAGGTCGAGCTTTCCGGTGGATACCAGCGCAAGCACGCTCACCAGAAGCATGAGAAACAGCGATATTTCAAAATAGCGGCTGAGCGCGGAGGAAGGCTCCGGGAAATTGGCGTGGCCCTCGATTTTTGCGGACGCGGACATGCGTGCGTCCAGTTTAGCACCGCGGCTCGGCGGCGCCGTTCGCGTCGCGCCAATCAGTAATCGCGGCAATCCGCGGCCGATTTCAGCATTCCGGCAGATGTAGCGCCGCCCTTCAGGGCGACATGCTGTTTTGCGGCCTTTGCGAACCTGCCAATCAGCAAGCGCGCCACCCGAGGGCGCGATCGAGCCATGTTGTCATTCTGAGCGAGTTTACGACGTACACACGAAGAATCTCTCCGGCAACGGCGACAGAGAGATTCTTCGTTCCGCAAAGCGGAATTCAGAATGACAAACTCGCTCTTTGACGCCTTCTTGGGAGCGCATTGAGCGCAGCCAACGCCGCGGCGGCGATTTTTTTTGTGGCGCTGGAGATGGGCAGGCGCTCGATCTTGGCGAGGGGTGGCGTGCGCACGTCGCCGCTTCGCGGCGCCCTCGGGGCTTGCAAAGCGCGCGCCCGCGATGCTGGCGCGTGCAAAGTGGGCGGCGGGAAGCCGTGCGTCGGCGACGTGACCGCCGGCAATTTGGCGACGCGCACCAGAAACGGAGCCAGCAGGATTCTGCGGAAGGTCACGGTGTGCCGCGCCGGTGGCAGTGGTTCGAGCGCCGCAGTGATGCCAAAGGCCGATCGCAGATAGCGCGAGAGTTTCTCGGGCGCCGGTCTTGCGGATTGGATCGCGGGGAAATGCCACAGGCTCGAAAACAAACTGCTGTGCTGGCCTTTTTGCCGCAGCAGCAGCGTGCGGCCGCGCGGGTCGAGCAAAACGGCTGCCGAGAGCGCGAGGCGAACGGACTTGGGCTTGCGGCGCGGAGCGGGCAGTCGCAGCGCGATTCCGAGCGCATGGGCTCGGCACCAGCGGGCGACCGGGCACACGGCGCACTGCGGCCCGCGCGGCGTGCACAGTGTCGCCCCGAGCTCCATCATCGCCTGATTCCAGTCTCCCGGGCTTGAGAGCGGTCCCGCAGCGGAGGCGGCTTGCGCGGGAAGCAGCGCGTTTGCGGCTGCGGCAAGCTCGCGCCATCGCTTCGGCCACCGCAAATCTCCGCGAATTGCGCCAAGGCGCGCCAGCACGCGCGCGACGTTGCCATCGAGCACCGCGTGCGGCTCGCCGTAAGCGATGCTCAGCACGGCCGAGGCGGTGTAATGACCGATCCCGGGCAGCGCCAACGCTTCCTCGATTCGTCTCGGGAATTCGCCCGCGTGGCGGGCCACGATTTCTTTTGCGGCGCGATGCAGGTTGCGCGCGCGGCGGTAATAGCCGAGGCCCGCCCACGAGCGGAGCACGGCGTCCAGCCGCGCCCGAGCGAGCGCGTCGAGCGTTGGGAAGCGCGCCAGGAATCGCTGGTAATAGGGAAGCACGGCCGCGACGCGCGTCTGCTGCAGCATGATCTCGGAGATCCACACGCGGTAAGCATCGCGCGTCCTGCGCCAGTCCAGGTCGCGTTTGGCTTCAGCGAACCAGCCGAGCAGCTGCGTTTGAAACGCCGGCAGCTCGGCGGCCGGAATAAGTTCGCTTACCGGCGGCTGGATGGCGCGGGCCGGTGTAGCGGCGAGATTTGCGTTTCGCGGCGCGACGCCGCCGGAGCGCACAGACATGCGAGGCATCAGGGTTGCATTGTCGCACGCGGCGCAAGCGCCGGCCCGGCATCAGAATCGATTGCCGACGGTCGGAGAGACCTCAGGTCCCGGCTGCACAACTCGCAGCCGAGTCGGGCCCGTAGTCGGGCCAGACCCGAGGCGTTTCGCACATCGTTGTCATTCTGAGTCCGCCCTGGGCGGACGAAGAATCTCTCTTCATATACGACAGAGAGATCTTCGTTCCACAAATCGGAACTCAGAATGACATGTCCGGGGAGCTTTTGTACAAGCTGTAGCTTGCGGCTTCTGCCGCGCAAATTTGCGAGCGGATCGCGCAGCTACTCGAGGAAGGCGATGTAGGAGGTGCTCCACAGGCTGGTGGGAATGGAGCCGCGCGGCTCGGCCGTGAGAATGATCTTGAAGGTCTGCGGCAGGTCTACAAGTTCGCTCAGCACGGAGCGGTCGGAATCGGCCGGCTCGGCCGAGGCCAGATGGCGCAGAATCGCGTAGATATTCTCCCCGGCAGGCGCCATGGGCGTCTCGAATGCGCCGCACCGAAATGCCAGCACGGAATTGATCTCATAAAAGTGCCACGCCAGGCTGGCGCAGAGCGCCACGCCGTGCTCGAAAATGGCCTCGCGAGATTCGCGCGGCTTGCCGTCGGCTGGAATCGCCTCATCGAGCACCAGCAGAACGCGGCGCTCGTCTTCGCGGGCGAATTCGCGAACCTGCAGAGAGCCGGTCCTGGCCGAAGCCTTCCAATCCACGTGGCGCGCGCTGTCGGAAGTCTGGTACTCGCGGATGGAGTAGAGATCATGGCCACGCCCGCGCATGAAACTTTCGAGTTCGCCCGTCACCAGCGGCAGGATTTCGTAAAACTCTTCGCTCGGAGCTACTGAAGGGTAAACAATGGCCTGCATCCGCGATTCGACCTGGTGCGTTTTCTCCAGGAAACCGAAAGGGAATCTAGTTTGCAGTCCGATACTATCCTGATGGTAAATGCCGCGGTGCGGGAAAACGAGTTCGACGGCCTGTTGCATTTTCTGCTGCGCCGGCAAGTGGGGAAAGTAAACCGCCCTGGTGAGGATTTCTCCGGCCCGGTGCGTTCCGGGTTTGGACTTCGTATCGGCGCGCGGCCCGCGCGACCTATCCGCGCGTACGGCGCGCGAGGCGCTGCCGCCCGTCAGGCGCGAGCGCGACGGCCTCGCGCCCACCAGGCGCAGTGAAAACGAGGGCAGCATCTTTTTGTGGTTCTCCAGCTCGGCCAGCGCCAGCACCGGCTGGTTCGCGAAAATATGTTCGGGCAGATCGAGCCGCAGCTCGACCCCGCTCAGCACTACCTGTGAAATGATTCCGGAGATCAGGATTCCGGCGAGCAAACAGGAGAGGGTCATGAAGAGCAGGTTATTTCCGGTGTTGAGCGCGGCCAGCGCGATGACAAAAATTCCCGCCAGATAGACGATGCCCTCGCGCGTCACGCGGTAATCCATGCGGTAGGCGAGCCATCGCAGCGGCGTGCGGCGGGCCAGTGCCGGAACCACCGTGAAGGCCACCCAGCCGGAAACCGCCAGCGCGCTCAACGCGGAGAAAGCCGCAGCCCAGGTCCT
>WNFJ01192744.1_pt1 | contig 11893 bp, 15 predicted proteins | sample 5400461 | NCBI WGS metagenome assembly WNFJ01 (sample SAMN13153349, study PRJNA577476) | soil metagenome | isolation source: 115 cm saprolite on Douglas fir-dominated hillslope | place: USA:California | collected 2013-09-17
TCTTTTGGCGCCTCGAGTGAGTACGCCTTTTTCTTTTTGGTTACTGAAAGGATGCGCCTTTCTTTATCCTGTCATCCACAACTTTCGGTTATAGCTCATAGAGGCATAGAGCAACCGCCCCGAACGATCGAGCACTAAGGGGCCGACGCCCCCCTCGATCAATAACGGTGAGCCGGGCAAGGCTGTAATAGACCCGGTTTGGCTGTTAATGGCGAAGGACAATAGACCCGGCCCATAGGAAACATAAAGAAACTCCGCTCGTAATGATCCGGTAAACGCAATCAAGACGAGCGCCGATAGGAGGGTGAACTTTAGGTTTTTCATGAAGCGACTCCTTGACCCGATGGTGAATTAGAGAATTTCGTTCGGATTGTTGAATTGTAGACCACCAGCCGCCAGCCCGAGCGAGACCCTTCGAACCGAGCTACACCTGGGCTTCAGGTGTTGGGGGAGACGAAGGACCAGCGGTCAAACGTATTAAGGCGGGCCCAAATCCCATAACGGTCAATTTCAAAAGGGATTTAGCCGCCAGGTAACGAGATTCTTAATCTCCATATTCGCTACACGTTCAGCTAAATAAAGTTGACCATCCCAGGTTGAATTGGAGAGAAGATCCTCCTGTGCTCTTTCTTCTCCGAAGGCTCGATCCAGCGTCCGGGAAAAGATGACGCCCATCGCACCCGACCAAATCGAGAGTTTGGCGGCCTCTTTGACTGTAAACAGTCAATGCTCTGGATTTTTGGAGGCTCCGATTTTATATGCGATCGTCCCGGGCTATGGGAATTCTACGCAGATGGGAAAACCATCACACTCGCAAAAAAAGCGAGGCATATTCCTGAAAGAACTACCCCAGTGACGCGAGCGACGACGGGCGTAAATGGACCCTTATTAATCTGATAGGAAATTTGACTATACGCAATCCAAGCAACGGGAAGAAGAAAAAGCCATGGCCAATTCTTATCAAGAAACTGAAAGTAAAGTGACGACGTGATGTCTCCGTTTGCATGCACCATGCCTTTTAAGAAGATTGTACCTAAGCTAAGGAATACAAGCTGGGTAAGTGCGAGGACGGTAGTCATGAGGGCTGAATTGCTAATTAGGCCCGGGTGCGTCCAGCTTTGAGCTTACGCACGAGCCGAGCCATCAAAGAGGCGATGTCTTGCGGCCGTAGTAAAGATTTTCGCCAGGCAACTCCACGAAGCCAAGGAGGAGGTCTGGCTCCTTAGAGGGAAGTCGCGTTTCAACGGCGGGGCGAAACTCGACCCAAAAAGCCTCCTTCTCTGTCGTCGGCCTCGGCCGAGGTAGTAGCACCTCAACCAAGACGAAGTTTGGAACCGCCGCCGAACTGTCGGGATTGGCGCCGGGATGATAGGTAAATTCGGCTGGGGGTAGTCGCACGATCTTTTGCACCCACGGTTCAGCCGACCATCCAGCCGCTTGCAAGGCCCTCGTCGTGCATTCTTCCAAAGCCCAACAGTCTCTGTCTGGAAACACTTCCTCACGAAGGGTGATGATGACTAGTAGCATAGATCACAGAGCTTTTGCGTTTAGGGGTTGAGGGCTAACGCTGCTACATTGGCGCTACTAAGAAAGGGTCTTGAATGGGACGGCTGGGTTGTTTTTTCATCGGTTGCGTTTCTTTGTCGGTGCTTGGGGGGTCAGCCGAATTGATTTGCGGTCCGATAGCATCTTTACCATGATGCGGTGCGCCGAAACCATTGGACCAAAGTCCAATATGGATCAGTGAATGCCTCAAGAGCGTCGCGGATTTCCCCAATTTCACGCCGGACACTCGCCGGCCCTTTCAATTTGAAAAGAGCCTGGGACGCCTACGGGGGTCCGACAAGATTTTCCGCTCGCTCCAATTCCCGATACAGATTCTGAAGCGCGTTGCCGAAGTCATCCTTCTTTTCGGCAACTAGAGTGGCATCTCGGAACCGGTAAACTGCTCGGATGAGGCTGCGCATCACCATGTCTCTTCCTTTGATCGTTCGCCGAAGCCCCAACTCGATTGCTTCGCCTTCAGTCTCGAAGTTGCGATCGTCCGGCGTCCCGATTCTCGCGCCATTTTCCTCCAGAAATTTGCGTAACCGCTGAAGGGTAGCCCAGGCAGTCCTCCGGCTCTTTCGATTGGCTTCGAGCTCATCCAAGATTCGTCGCATCGCAGCGTCAGGAGCCGCACCCATGAGGTTAGTGTGCAAATGAACACATCAATGTCAAGCACGCGGACATTGCGTTACGAGAGCAGCAGACATTGAACGAAGCGCCTTGAATCGACTTTAGCGGCAGAGTTTGGTAAAACCGCTGACGGGATCCAAATGAGAACTTCTGACCACTTCTCCCTCCTCTTAGTGGCTTTGTTGACTTTTGGGTCGTTCAATATCGCCCTTGGCGATTCGATCGATGAAGCGCTTAATCGTTTCCACATTGAGAATATGATGGGTCAAATAACCTCTGATATCTCCTCCGAGGTCAGCAGCAGCCAGTCATCTAAGAACGAGAAGAAAACAAAGGTCAAGGATCGGGCAAGGGTTCACGAGGGCAGCAATCGCTCATCCGGTTCGGAGCGCTCCTCTGATAAAGGTTCGTCTCTCACATACACGTCGTCGGCAGCGGTGACTGCTAAAGTCCACGCCGAATGGATCGAAAGCCTCGGGGCTCACCCCAAAGAGATTAATGTTCAAGCGGCAGAGGAAGAATTCGCTGGCAATTCGGCGCGGAAGCGTTTCGATGCTCGATTCTCTCGATACGGCTTTTCGGACCACAACACTGCCGATTCGTTTGCCGGCTTAACCATTGCTGCGTGGGAGACGATTAATGATCAAAATGCGTCGGCCCATCCTGCCGGAATTCGGCAGTTTCGGGCGAGAGCGAACGAAGTAATGGCCAAAGGTTACACGGGCACATCTGATGCACTCAAACAACACGATTCCGAGTACTACAAAGTCTTGGCAATGGTTTACACCGACGCAGCAAACTGGCAGAAATCCCACAACAACGCCAATGCTGCCGCGTTTGAAGCTTTTAAGAATGCAATCCGCCAACGCTTTCTGAAATTGGGGGTTGATCTCAAGCGGGTTCATCTCACCGATACTGGGTTTAGGATCGTTTAATGACCTACCAGCGCCCGGGTGCTCGGCTTGTAGCAAATGGAGCTACAACAGTGTTCACTCAACCTAGCCGGGAAGAGGTTGCGATAGTACGACTTCCTTTGGAGCCTTGTCATCGCGCCAACCGAGAAATGTTGTCTGCCGCAGCTCGCCATCGAGAGTCCACTCGGCAAAGGCGACCTCACAGACGAAGGCTGGCTTGACCCATTGGATTTTTTCAGGAATTCTGGGCGGATTTTCGAATTGTGAACTCGTTCATCAATGTTTCAGCCGGATTGCACGCGCCTCGACATAGATCCCGGTGGATTAGTCCTTGCAATTTTACCAAATCGACAAGGCTCGCACCCCGGTAAAAGATAACCGATTCGTGTCTGATCGCAGGATGATCTCCAGGTTGCAAGACCGTGGTTCGATCCGAACCGGGACGCGCTGTCGTGACATTAACCCAGATCGAAGAATCATTCAGGGGGTTGGGTTTAGTGATCAAGATCCAGAGATGCTCAACTGGTTCATGGGTTGTTTGAACCCAGAAAGAGTCAGCGAGTTGAAAGGGCATCTTTGGAGGGTTGTAACGAAGAGCTTGTTTCCAAAGCTGCCAGTTCTTGCTCAATTACTTCAATTTCGGCTGGGGTCCTACCGGCATTGAGCAGGATGTCGCGATAGGAAATCGGGATGGCGCTCCCGTGCGGATCAACCCATTCGGGTAAATCGTGAGTAATCTTGATAAGACTCCATCGGTCCAGCCGACCAAACTGCTGAAAGATTTCATTCAGGAGTTCAATCTCCGCATCGGAGAGTTCCTCCGGCTCCATTTCCTTGTTTAGACGGACCTCGTAGTGATTCGGCTCAGAGATGACATTCGTCCATATCGAGTGACTGGCCGGTTCTCTCTCGTCAGTGATCAAATTCAAGACACGGCCGAGCACTGGGCCGCGACCCATGGAGACATAGCGATCTGTCGTGATCGGGCAGCCGAAGCGCAGGAGAGCCTCTCTATCCGCCCGATAAAGCAGCTTGATCAGCTTCATGTAGCTCATCGTGCCCCCTCGAAGCTTTAGCAAGTGCGCGGCAGCTTCGGTCGCTTTCCTCTCGTTGAATGGAAGATTCACAGCTATCGCTTTTATCCTATCGAACATTATAGGGTCAAAACCGATTGCCGTGTGAGAAACTTTTTATCGCCCTAGTACGCACACTTTTCAAAGCCACGCCCAACGAAAAGGCGTTCTGTCGTCTCGCGGCTAATAAAGGTGTCGTGCCACGATTCGTGCCAAAATGACTGCATTTTCGTGCCATTTAGGCGCATTTCATTGCACGGTTGGAATTTCTCGGAGTTGACATAACCTGTACGCAAATACCTCAATCCGAGTGAGTTGAAGTGGTTGCGGGGGCGGGATTTGAACCCGCGGCCTTCAGGTTATGAGCCGGATCTTTCTCCTCGAGCATGCAATCGCTTGTCCTAAAATTGGCCATTTTCAAAAGGCTTTAATCTCAGGATAGCTCTCTCGAATCACCACGGGAAAAGCAATGAGGGATCGAGTTCTCCAAACGAGGCAATCCCAATGGATTCCCGCGTTGACCTGCTGATTTTACAAAAGAAACTGCCTGGAGCGATTGGTTGCGAGAGTTTGCAACACCGGATTCTTGTGATTGTTGGAACAGCCCGTTCCCAAACTTGCCGCATGAGCGATGCTGCAGATCGTCCACCGGCAGCGGTAAAGCCCAGGCGAAGCTCGATACGGCAATGCCGTTTCCCTCGACAAGCACGCCATTCTTATCGACGAGGATTGCGCCGATAGCCGCCTTCTCCCGCCCTTGCGAACTGCGTTCTTCATCCTCACCGAAAGCCTTCACCAATTCCTCGGTCGCTCGGTCCATTATCTGATAATAAAGCTGTCGTTTCGGTCGTGAGCGTTCTCTGATCTTCCAAGGGACGCCAGCGGTCGATAGATTGACAACACAGCTTCGGTCTCCAGCGCCAGATCTTCAGGCCGACGGTAGGTTTGCGGAGACAGCGCTTCCAGCGCGGTCCATGCCGCGAGAATGGCTGCTGGCTGGTTTGCATTCGGAGGGATTGGGATTGATGGCAATTCACCGAGATCCATCGGTGGTGGAACTGGGGTGCCGGTCAACACTTCCGATTGCTCCCGCGTTAAAGTCGTTCGGCGGCCTAGTGTTTCGGCAACTCTCGAACGAAGTTTGGCTGCCCGATTTGTCGTCCTGAAGCTCAGCTCATAATCTAAGAACTTGAGAGAGTCAGCATTCGTTTTTAACTGTTCGAAAAGCCTTTCAAGCTGAGAAATTGAGCTTTTAAAATACGGGCGCTCTTCTTTTCCCGTCATATTGCAACAATATCTAGCTGTCGTCCCGCAATCGGAGGCCGGATTCGAGTTTCAAGATAGGGCCCAATTCAAGAGTTCTATGCGGGCGAACGTTCCAACTTCTTAAGCGTGGGCAGACGATCGATCGCTTTCCCGGCCTTCTGCTGTGCCAGTCGCAGGTCGTAGAGACTTTGAAGATTGAGCCAAAATTCTGCACTCGTACCGAAGAAGTGTGAAAGCCGCAGAGCGGTATCGCCAGTGATCCCGCGCCTGCCGTTCAAGATATGTGTGATGCGATTGGTTGGCACGTTAAGCTTGCGGGCGAGCTCGGCCGCACTCATATCGAGCGCCTCCAGCTCTTCTTTCAAGTGTTCGCCGGGGTGTATCGGTGTCACTGCCATAATAGATTCCTTTAGTGGTAGTCTACGATCTCTACATTTATAGGTCCGGGCGACCCGGCCGGCCATTCAAAGCAGATCCGCCATTTGTCATTGATGCGGATGCTGCATTGGCCCTTGCGGTCGCCTTTGAGGTTTTCAAGACGATTGCCAGGTAAGGCAGCAAGATCGCCAATCGTTGTTGCCGCCTCTAGACGGTCAAGCTTCAGACGAGCGGGCCGCTCGATGCCAGAAAAGGCCTTGACCCTTTCCCCAGCCGCGAATTGCTCGGTTCGCTTGTCCCGATAGCTGACGATCACTTCGGACCATGCTGAAAATTACGCTGTACGTCAATCGTAACGATACGTAGCTCTTTTTCGCATCTCCCGAGTTTAGTAGTCGATACTTTCAGGCGCTCGCCCTGATCTTGGACAAGACTTGCACAATAATTGTCCAAAAATTGGAGAACTCTAGGATCGACGTGCCTGTGCACCTAAATGCAGGGCAAGATCCTTTCGGAAGGTCAGAGTCAGAACAATAAGTGACTCTTTATAAGCTAATTATGAACTCTGCTCTCGGGAAAGAGCCACCATTCGAAGTGGTTGCGGGGGCGGGATTTGAACCCGCGACCTTCAGGTTATGAGCCTGACTGCTCCACCCCGCGATTAGGAATTGCGTATATCGGCTTTCTTATTCGGCTACGCAACCGAAAATTTGCCTTTTCCGAAAACAACCTACCACACCCTCGAACTCTTGTCGTGGTCGTTGAGTCGTCAACGCTACGTCACTTCCGCTCAAAGATACCGGTCAGCCGGCCTCGGGCCAGGACTGTGCCGTCCATCTCTTTCAGCAGACTTTTTCGATCGAAGGCAATATCTGTTCTGAGCGTCCGATCGAGCGCAAACATTTGGAATACATAACGATGGGGGCCATGAGACGGAGGTGGCATTGGGCCATAGTACCCTTGTCTTCCCATCAATCCCTTTCCCAGCCGAACCAACGATGATTGCGTGTCTCTATTCAGAGATCCTGTCGGCAACCCGTTGGTGCGCGGCGATATGCCGGTTACGACCAAGTGCATCGACGTAACGGGCAATGGAGCATCGGGATCTTCCATAACGAGAACGATTTCAGCGGTCCCGTTCGGAAGATTGGACCATTCCAAGGGAGGCGATTGATTCTCTCCGATGCTCCCAGCTGCGAAACGTGTCGGCATCGCTGAGCTGTCCTGAAATGCGGAACTGGAGAGGACGATGGTTTCCGGTGCCGATCGAACAGCCGGCTGGTTCCATATCAGTTTCTCTTCTCCGGCATGAATTCCGCGCATCAGGCGTCCAAATAGACGAGCAATCATAAGAGGAACGCAGCTTTCAGTTGATCGTCGTTTGACCTCTTGGCAACCCGAGCGCAAGAGCTATGTGAGCAGTCTTACTGTTCCCATCCGACCGGCTTAGTTTATGCGCGCTAGATGCCACAACAAGGTGCCCGAATCTAACTTCAGGGAATCCTTGTCCGGGCTTGGGTCGGAACGCAAATACCCCTCCGCTGCTTCCTCAGTAATAGGCTTAAGAGTCAGGCTCTTACCGTACTTTTCTTTGAGAGCGTTTTGCGCCTCTATCTGGAGGGCTTCGATATCGGCGTCCTGAGGAGCTTCGAGCTGGGCAATCAGACGACAGTCCTGCAGTCGACGATTTGAAATCGGCTCTTCGGCCAGGAGATAGGAGGTTGCCATTCGCCAACGTGGGTCTCCGCAGAGAACGCCGCAACCGGTTTTAGGTGGGTCTGAAACTCGCGGGAGGCTAATGCTATCCTGAACCGGTCACTGCACTGCGATCGGCCGCATCCAGACGAGCTGAAAACGTGGAAGCATAGTCAAACAACTTCGGTAGATCCTCCAGTGATTTGCCAGCGAGCCGCCCCTGTTGGCGCCCCAGCCCGCATTGGAGGTAAATCGCGAGACGTAGCAATTCGAATAAATCGCGCGAGCGACGTCGCTCCCAGATTGTTTCCGGACCAGAAAAAGCTCGATCGGAACTCTCGAAGTCCATTAGAAATGTCTGAATCGGGCCGGTGCACACCACGACGTTGTGCAATTCCAAATCACCGTGGCAGAAGCGCTGGGAGTGGAGTTTTTCAATTTGTTCAAAAACCTCTTCCGCCAGCCGCCAAAGGCCGATGAGCGCCGCTGGATCGGTCTGCTGCGCAATGCCCAGGCATCGGTGCGGTGGTTCGATATTGGTGAATGGGGAGAGTTTGCTCAACGGCTTGCCGGGCATGAACGTGGTTCGGAAAGAGTTGCTGTCAAACCCTATTGGTTCGGGTGTTCCCATGATTTGTGCGGCAGCGCGGCTATTCTCGAATTCGACCTCAGGATCACCATGAAAGCTCCACGGATGGTAGGACTTGAGGAAGTGGACGGGATATCGCTCGGCCAGGGGATAAGTTGTGCGGGTTCGTTTCCCAGCGATAACCAGTTCGCTATGCACCAACTCCCGACCGTCTGGACTGGTTTTGCGAGCGATGGAATAAAGAGGAAAATCTTTCTCCGGAGGTTTCGCTAACAGATGGGACAAACCCCCGGCCAGTTCGATGCTATGCAATGGCGAAAGCGGAACACGCGTTCCAGTTCCGGTGCTTTTCATGTGCGGTTTCGGCCAAGGCAAGGTTGATTTTACCCCTTTCCAGCGGCTAATGGCAAACAACAGAAGAGGGCTCGCGATTTTATCAACGACCCTCTTAGCTCGAAACCCGAAGACGAGAGTTACCTGCAGATTACTTAGCGTGGCGCCACCGCAACCCCAATCGTCCTGCCTACTTGATAAAAAGCATTTCCTGGTAAGTTGGTAGCGGCCAGAGGTCGTCGGCCACGATACCCTCAAGGGCGTCTGCAGCGATACGCGCTTCCAGCATGGCCGGAAGAACCGCTTCCTTGAAATGCTTGGCGTGTCCCTCCGCCGACCCATTCGGCCCGTGATTCAGGGCGCTTTCCACTTTGCCCACGCCGGTCAGTAGAGCCTTGATCAGATCGGTCACTTTTTCCAGAACAGTTGTATCTGCTTCCAGACCCGCTGCTTTTAATTTAGCAGCAGTATCGGCCAGCTCACTCTGGTAGCGCATTGCCGCCGGATAGATGATCGTCTTCGCCATTTCGATTACTGTGTTCGCCTCGACGTTGACCGATTTTACGTAATGTTCGTACGCAATTTCCTTGCGACTCTCGAGTTCGCGGGCAGTCAGGATCCCGTATTTCTCAAAGGCGGCGATAGTGCTGGGCAAGGTGTATGCCGGCAAGGCATCGATCGTGGTTTTGAGGTTCGGTAGCCCCCGTCTTTCCGCCTCGGCGTGCCACTCGGCACAGTAGCCGTTACCATTGAAAATGACGCTCCCGTGCTCGTCGATGATATCCTTCAAGAGCTTCTGAATCGTTTCGTTCAGTTTGTCTGGACCGGCTTTTTCCAGCTCGGTTGCCAGGAAATCGATCGATTCAGCCAAGATGACGTTCAACGTGAGAATCGACGCGCCAATGGATTGGCTGGAGCCGACCGCGCGGAACTCGAATCGGTTCCCGGTAAAGGCGAAGGGGCTGGTTCGGTTGCGGTCGCCGGCGTCTTTTGGCAGCGTTGGCAATACGTCAACCCCGATGTTGAGCGAGCTCTTCACCTTGCTGCTCTTGGCTCCGCCCGCCTTGATTTGGTCGAAGACATCGGTGAGTTGCTCGCCGAGGAAGATAGAAATGATCGCGGGAGGCGCCTCATTAGCGCCAAGGCGATGATCGTTCCCGGCGCCGGCGACCACGGCGCGCAAGAGTTTGGCGTGCAGGCTGACTGCACGTATGACTGCGCCGCAGAGCACCAGAAACTGAGCATTGGCGTGCGGCGTGTCACCAGGATCGAGCAAGTTGCCCTGAGTCGCATTCCCCAGTGAAAAATTCAGGTGTTTTCCGCTTCCGTTCACCCCGGCGAACGGCTTTTCGGACAATAAACAGGCTAGACCGTATTTCTCAGCGACACTCTTTAAAAATGTCATCACCAGTTGCTGGTGATCCGCGGCGAGGTTCGAGGATTCGTAGACCGGCGCCACCTCAAATTGGCCTGGAGCCACTTCGTTATGCCGCGTCTTGATCGGTATGCCAAGCTTGAAGAGTTCACGTTCGACATCCAGCATAAACGCGAGAACACGCTCGGGAATAGACCCGAAATAGTGGTCTTCAAATTCCTGGCCTTTCGGGGGCTTCGCCCCGAAGAGGGTACGTCCGGCATTCAGCAGGTCGGGGCGAGCGTAGAAGAAACTCCGATCAATGAGGAAGTACTCCTGTTCGGGGCCACCGGTGCTGGAAATGTGAGCAATCTTGTCGTGACCGAATAGTTTCAGCACGCGGCGGACCTGCTCATCAAGGGCTTGCATGGCACGGAGAAGCGGCGTCTTGCTGTCGAGCACATCTCCGGTCCAGGAGATGAACGCGGTCGGAATGCAAAGAGTAGTTCCGTTGGGATTCTCCAGAATATAGGCCGGGCTGGTCACGTCCCATGCAGTGTAGCCGCGCGCCTCAAACGTAGACCGCAGACCACCGCTGGGGAAGCTGGAAGCGTCAGGTTCACCCTGAATGAGCGTTTTACCGGAAAACTCTGTGATTGCGCTGCCCAAACCGTCGGGAGAAAGGAAAGAGTCATGTTTCTCGGCGGAGACGCCCGTGAGGGGATAGAAAACGTGGGCATAATGAGTGGCACCCTTTTCAATGGCCCAATCCTTCATCGCTGAAGCCACAACATCGGCAGCGGTCGCGTCAAGTTTCGATCCACTCTCGATCGTTTGCATTATGCCCTTGTAAATCGGTTTTGGTAAGCGGTTCTTCATCACCGCCGGGCTGAACACGTTCGTACCGTAGAGTTCCGTCGCGAGACTGTCGCGGAAGTTTACCGGTGTGGCGGGGGATTTGAAATTGCTCGCGGCGCTGATCGCCTGAAGTCGGGAAATGCTTGAACTCATAGTGTCTCTAAACGTTCGATAAGTCTGTTTTTGCTCAGTTGTTTAACCAATTTGGCCCAACGCGTTGCCCGCGTTATTGGACGACCTATTGGCCGAGCAATCGCGAGGCTCGGGAGCAGGTAACGTGCTAGACGTTTAGATCTTTGAAAATTCAGCAGAACCGCGGTCATCGGTTGCCAGCGTGCCATCCTCCGGCGTCATGACGGCCTCCTTCACCGGCAATCCACGCCGCCCGTGCCAACTAAGGAATGAGGATCACATTACCGGCCATCAGTCGGCCTTCCAACGCCCGGTGCGCCGCGGCGACGCGCCGGTCACGCTTGATCCAGGAGCTGATTCAGCCGTCGCTTCACCGCTGGCCACTCCGCCGTCACCATGGAATAGCGCGCCGAGTCGCGAGCGGTGTGGTCAGCGGCCATCCGATGGGCTCGAAGAATCCCTTCGAACTTCCCGCCGATGCGTTCGAGTGCAGCGCGTGAACGCCGGTTACGCGCGTCGGTGTGAAAGCAGACACGGAGCATCTGCCAGGTTTCGAACGCATGGGTCAGCATGAGTAGCTTGGATTCGGTGTTGGCTGCCGTCCGGATCGCCGAGCGGGTCAGCCACGTGTATCCGATCTCACCGGCATCGAGGACGTGGTGGCCGTGCCGCGGGTGGCCCTCCGGCCACGACCATCGCTCCAGGTTCCAGAACCGCGTAGACCCGATGACGACATCGTCATCCGCCCGGACGATCGCGAACGGCACGGCGCTGCCGGCATCCCGCCAAGCCAAGGCGGTGTTGATGTAGCTGCTTGCCGCAACCTTGCCCTGGGGGACGGGACTCCACTGATAGAGGGAAGGGTCAGCGGCCGCGGCGGCTACCAAGCCGCCGACGTGGCGATGGTCAAGCGGTTCGAGACGAATGTGCGTGCCTGGCAGCACCGGTCCTTCTGGTCCCATGGTCCCAGTATGCAACGAGTCTCTACGCCGCCGCAATAGAACTCGGAAACTTGATCCGGTGATTCCCATGACGAGGTAGGGCGTGTCGCTCCGTGTGCGGACCGGAGACATCGTTAACACCCGTTCAGATACATCGTTAACACTTTTTGGCGTGGGTGGAG
>WNFJ01518989.1_pt1 | contig 11892 bp, 12 predicted proteins | sample 5400461 | NCBI WGS metagenome assembly WNFJ01 (sample SAMN13153349, study PRJNA577476) | soil metagenome | isolation source: 115 cm saprolite on Douglas fir-dominated hillslope | place: USA:California | collected 2013-09-17
GGGAAAAGCTGGCGGATGATGGATCGCGGGCCGCGGAACGGTCTGGTCCAATTGATCCATTCTGACATGGCGGGAAGCATGCAGACCGGCTGGCTTTTCGCCGCAACGTCCAGCGGCATTCGGCGTATCATGGATTGCTTCTGCCTTTGGCAGGACGCCGGCGGACTCGCGAGCGAAGTTCACGGCGTTACCTTTGATCCCAAACAGCCGGAGCACATTTATGCCGCAACTGAAAAAGGGCTGTTCCGCAGCACTGACGGAGGGGAGAACTGGCGTGAGATGACGTCTCCGCTCTCCAGACCGGTCGCGCTTGCTTTTGCGCATTCCGGAACGCTCTACGTCATCAATGCCGACGGCCGTCTATTCCGAAGCGTGGATGAGGGCGTCACTTGGGCACCGGTGAATGCGTAGGCTTTTGATGGGCGCGATGCTAGCCGCGGCAAGCCATGTGGCAATCGTCCGCGCGGCGGACGAGGCGCCGGCGCTCGATTCGGAGAGGGTCGAATCCGGCCGTGCGATCTATGGACAGCATTGCGCGTCTTGCCACGGGGCGAATGCTCAGGGTGCACCTGGTTGGCAAGAGCGTGACGAGCACGGCGAACTTCCGGCTCCTCCACACAATACAGAAGGCCACACATGGAGGCACTCGGACGCCATGTTGTACGAAATGGTCAGCAAAGGCTGGCGAGATCCCTTCAACAAGACCAAGCGCCTGACCATGCCAGCCTTCAGTGAAGCGCTATCGCCTGAGCAGATTCGTGCGGTGATCCTCTACCTGAAGACGTTATGGACGTCCGCACAACGCGACTTCCAATCGGAGGAGAGCCGCAATCAACCCTCTCCACGCCGGATGCCGTAGCGGCATGTCGGCCTTGGTAAGACAGAGTCGAGATCGGAAATTCGTGATGCTGAAAACCAAAGAATTCACCCTCTGAAGCAGATCACCGATGAGAAGCAGACTTAAATTTCTGATCATCTTCGCCGCCGCGCTCTTGGCTGTCGGCGTTTTCACTACGGCCATGGCATTGCGCATCGTGAGTCCGGTGCACAAGGTCATAACATCGGGCACGGCAGCTATTGGCGGGCCGTTCGCGCTTGTTGCAACGAACGGGGAAGATGTCAGCGATCAGACGTATCGCGGCAAGTGGCTCCTCATCTTCTTCGGTTACACCTATTGTCCTGATGCGTGTCCCACGGCGCTCAACAACATCAGCGTGGCTCTGGAGAAGCTGGGGTCGGACGCAGCCAAACTGCAGCCGCTGTTTGTAACGGTGGATCCTCACCGCGACACGCGCCAGCTCATGCGGGATTATCTGGAGTCGTTCGATTCGCGAATCGTCGGGCTGACCGGAACGCAGGATCAGATCGATCGCATCGCCAAGGAATATCGCGTGTACGTCGTGCAACAGAAATCCGAGTCAGACGAAGCAAACGACTATCTCGTCTCCCATAGCGCGTACATCTATCTCATAGATCCGGCCGGAAAATTCGTGAACGTCATCCAAGGCGGCGAGGCGGGCGAGGACATCGCAGCCTGGCTGCGCAAGGAAATGAGCAGCTCTGAGCGGTGAAAGAAATGAAAATGAAAAATGCAGGTCGCGTGATTTCAGCGTTGCTGCTCACGTTAGTTTTCAGCGCTCAAGCGCATTCGCAAACCCCGGGTCAAAATACAATTGTCGTTGAACATCCGTGGGCGCGCGCTACGCCCGGTGGGGCAAAGACCGGCGCAGTGTACCTCACATTGATCAACGACGGCAGCATTGGCGACCGCCTGCTGAGCGCGACAACGCCGGTGGCGGACAAAGTTCAATTTCACGGCATCAGTGAGGACAACGGCGTATCTCGCATGCGTGAGATGCACACGGTTGAAGTCGCCCCTGGGGCGAGGGTCTCTTTCAATCCAGGAGGTATGCACATCATGCTGCTTGGACTGAAGCACCCGCTGAAGGTGGGACAATCGTTTCCGTTGACTTTGACGTTCGAAAAGACGGGCAACGAGGACGTGAGCGTTCCGATCGCTAAAGTTGGCGCCATGCAACATGGGGACGCGGGTTCGATGATCCACGATCACGGCGACGTAAACAAGAAATGAGTGAATGCAAGCCGGCGAGCGCACGAACCAAATGAACGAACAGATGACGGATTTGCAGAAGCACCGCAATTTGAAAGTTGTCGCGTCGTGCGCTGTCGTTATCGGCATCATGGTCGGTCTTACCGCCTATTCGCCGACACTGTACCGGCTGTTCTGTGCCGCAACTGGGTTCGGCGGAACGCCACAGAGGGCGAACGCAGATTCGGGTACAGCATCCGAGCAAACCATTAAGGTACGGTTCGACAGCAACGTTGGGCCGGGCCTGCCGTGGCGATTTGAACCGGTGCAGCGCGAGGTGAAGGTCCACCTCGGGGAGCAACAGCTCGCGTTCTTCACGGCCGAGAATCTCAGCGATCAGGTGGTTGCCGGGCGTGCGACATTTAATGTAACGCCGGAGACGAGCGGCATCTATTTCAACAAGATCCAGTGTTTTTGCTTCGATGAGGAGCGTCTCGACGGTCATCAGAAAATCGACATGCCTCTTGTCTTCTTTGTCGATTCGGCGCTGGCCAACGATCCGGAAATACGCGGCCTCGATACGATCACGCTCTCGTACACATTCTTCCGCTCTGGAAATCTCGAAAAGGCCAAGGACCTCTCTCGCTTCCTGGCGACCGCAGAGCCGGATGCTGCCCATGGCGGGGAGCTTTTTGGCGAGCGGTGCGCTGCCTGTCATGCCATCCAGACCAACAAGACCGGACCGATGCTCGGCGGTTTGGTCGGCCGAAAGGCCGGCTCAGCGCCGGGGTACAAGTATTCGCCAGCGTTAAGCAGCGCCGATCTGATCTGGTCTCCAGACAATCTCGACCGGTGGCTGACCGATCCCCGTAAGTTTATTCCCGACGCCAGAATGCCGGCTCGGGTTCTCGACGCATCGGCTCGTAGAGACATTATTGCCTATCTGAAGAAAGAGACCCGCGACGCGGATGACCAAATCAAACCCAGACCGGTTGCGCAAAGCCTGGAGAACTAAGCCTTTGGAACGGGCGCCGGTCAGCGCAGGAGAGGGACAAATGAATGATCAAAGCCACCCGCGGAGCTACCCGAAAATCTTCAGCTGGATTCTTTTGCCGCTGATCCTACTCGCGCTGGCGGGCATCGGGCTCGCTTCGGAGCGCCGCGTTCAGCACCTCCCGAAGTCTGCCAGAGTCGTGGCACAAATGCCGCAGGACGAGTTCGAGCAGCGCGTGCGCAGCTATCTGCTTGAGCATCCTGAGGTCATCAAAGAAGCGATCGATCGACTGGAGGCCCGCCAGGTCGAACTGGACGCCGCGCAAGTGGCGGCCGTACTGAAAGAGCACGCCGACGACATATTTCGCGATCCCGACAGTCCGGTCGGCGGCAACCCCAAGGGCGACGTGACCTTGGTTGAGTTCTTCGATTACAACTGCCCCTATTGCCGTCAAATGGCGCCGCTGATGACCCAGGCCGCGGCCGAAGATCCGCAACTGAGGATCGTCTACAAGGAATTTCCGATCCTCGGACCAAACTCCGTGGTGGCAGCCAAAGCAGCGCTCGCGGCTAACAAACAGGACAAGTACGTCGCCTTCCACCGCGCGCTTTATCAGATCCGTGGGCCGGTCGAAGAGGGCAAGGTGCTCGAAGCCGCGGCGACGGCGGGACTCGATGTCGACCGCCTGAAAGCGGACATGCAGAATCCGAGCCTTCAGGGCCTCTTGGACAGAAACATACAACTTGCGCAGGCGCTCCGGATCACGGGTACGCCCGGTTTCGTCGCCGGCGATCAGATTCTTGTGGGCGCCACCGATTTGAAGACGCTTCAGGCCGTGTTGCAAACCATAAGGGGCAAGCAGCAAGCGACCAAGTAGGAGCACGCGATCACGGTCGTCACGGAGGGCTTTTGGATGAGTGCCAAGTATCGGAGCCACGGCTGGAAAATGCTTCGGCTCAAAATAGACGGGATGCACTGTGCGAATTGTGAAGTCCTGATCGAGCGCAGGTTCAAGAAAATTGCTGGCGTTCGTCGCGTTAAAGTTAGCAGCGCCACCGGCATGGCGGAGATCAATTGCTACGGCGACATCGACATTGTCACGCTGCAACGCGCGATAGCGGACGATGGCTACACTGCCTGGCTGCTGCACGAGCGCACCAACACGCCGACCGATTCCGGGAACGCAAAAAACACTAGCCGCGACTACGTCGAGATCGGCGCCGTGTTTCTCGTGCTTGTCGGACTGTACGTCGTATTGAGCGAGCTCAACGTGCTGCCGGAACGTCTCGCGGTACCCAACACCATCAGCTACGGCCTCGCATTCGTGATCGGCGTGGTCGCCTCAATGTCCACCTGCATTGCGGTGACGGGCGGCCTGTTGGTGGCGGTCGCCGCAAAGTACAACGCCGTCGGCGGAAGTTTGAGCGGCGTCCAAAGGTTCAAACCGCACATTTATTTCAAGGGCGGCCGGGTCGTGTCGTACACGATTCTGGGAGGCGCCATCGGAGCATTGGGATCGACATTCACGCTCTCCGCTGATGCGAACGGCCTCCTGATCATTTTCGCCAGCGCCGTGATGATTGTGCTTGGGCTACAGATGCTCAATCTGTTCCCGCCACTGAAGCTGCTTGCGCCCAGAATGCCGAAATTCATCGCGCATAAGATTCACGATCTTTCGGAGAAGGAAGCGAAAGGCGGCGCGTTCATTCTGGGCGCTTCTACCTTCTTCCTGCCCTGCGGCTTCACCCAAGCGCTTCAGCTCTACGTGCTGGCCAAGGGCAGCTTCATGACCGGCGCACTGATCATGTTGGCGTTCTCCCTTGGGACGCTGCCGGCCCTGGTTTCCCTCTCGGCTTTATCGAGTTTTGCGAAAGGCTCCTTCCAAAGATATTTCCTGAAGGCCGCGGGTGTCGCCGTCGTCATCCTCGGGCTCTTCAACATTCAAAGCGGCCTGACGCTGACCGCAATCGGCACCGAGAATTCGGCGCGGGCCGCTAATGGAGGGCCGGTCGCTGTCGGGACAAAGCAGGCTGTCCCGGCAACCGAGCAGCCGGTGCCGATTGTTGACGGCAAGCAGATCGTCGATATGAAGATCCTCGGCTACCGGTATGAGCCAAACCGCTTCGCCGTGGTGCAGGGAATGCCGGTCGAGTGGCGGATTGATGCCAGCGCAGCCGCCGGGTGCGGCCGCATCATCATTGCCCCGAAAGCCGGCGTCCGCAGACTCCTTCCATACGGCACGACCGTCATTACCTTTACGCCTCAAGTGCCTGGTGACATCAATTTCAATTGCAGCATGGGCATGATGACGCGCGGCTCCAGGATCACGGTGCTGCCCAACACGATCGACAAAGCGGCGGCCTTGACACCGGCGAACGCACCTCCAGCGGACGCCGCACCTGCGGCGAAGGCTGCACCTGCAGCGCAAGCATTTTCCGCGAATCAGCGTGGCGAGATCGAACGCATTACTAAGGAATACATCATCCAGCATGCTGAGGTGCTGCAGGAAGCGATTGCCGCGCTGGAGAAGCGCGACCAGGCGCTGGACGCGGCGGCACATCAGGCGGCCATCAAGGAGAATGCCGCGACCCTGTTCGGCTCAGTGCACCAGGTCGCGCTCGGCAATCCGCAGGGCGATGTCACCATGGTCGAGTTCTTCGACTACAATTGCGCATACTGCAAACGCGCGCTCTCCGACATGGTCGACCTCCTGAAGACCGATCCCAAGCTCAGGATCGTGCTCAAGGAGTTTCCGGTGCTCGGCGAGGGATCAACGGAGGCGGCGCAGGTCGCAGTCGCTGTGCGCATGCAGGATACGACCGGAAAGAAATACGTGGAATTCCACCAGAAGCTTCTGGGCGGCCGCGGTCAAGCCAACCGTGTTCGCGCACTCGCAGTAGCCAAAGAGATCGGTCTCGACATGGCACAACTTGAGAAAGACATGGGGAGTGACGAGGTGAAGGCCACGATCGCAGAAAGCATGAAGCTGGCCGAAGCCCTCGGCGTCAATGGCACGCCCAGCTACGTGGTTGGTTCGAACGTGGTGGTCGGCGCCGTCGGGCTCGACGCCCTGAAGGAGAAGGTCAGCGCGGCGCGACGGTGACGTTGTAGCGCGCCGAGCGTGCGTTTGGGCGCGGCGCCGGCGAAAGGAGACGGGATATGACAAAGGTAGATCACGAGGAACTCGTTGATATCTGCTATCGCTTGTTCGCTGGCCGACAAAAGCCAGACCCCCGTAGAGGCTTTCGTTGGGTACCGGGCCAGCGGGACATAAATGGACTTCTGGTCTCCGTCGAGGACGCTGCGGTGCTCAAACAGGTAACCCGCGATCAGATCCAAGCGCCTGCCAGAGAGGCTGTGGTCAAAGTGCTCGGCCATGGAGGCCAACCAGACGAGAACGACTTCAAGTGGGATGTTTGGTTTGTTGATCGGCTGGAATATTGGTTGGAGAGCAGGCGATCAGAGAAAGAGATCATAGCAGCCTATAAGGAGATGTTCGAGCAGGTCTGGTACTGCCGATCTCACCCCAACAACGATGTCTCGATCGACTCCGTTGAGGGGCGCCGACCTGATTCTGAACTCGGCAGGCAGGCCAGCAAACGTATCGAGGACAAATACGGTTGCGATGAACTGCAAGAGCTTATGTCCTCGCCCTACGAGTATGGTCGATTGTGTGGGAGGGTGGAAGCGCTTGGCTGGGTGATGAGTTATGGCGAGTGGGGAGACAAGCACCTGCTCGATAGCTAACGCCAGTATGACGTCCTGGGAGTAATTCCATGAAAACCGCAACGTTCAACATTTCCGGAATGCACTGCGCTTCGTGCGCAGCGCGCAACGAACGGACGCTCAAGAAGCTTGCAGGCGTTCTTGATGCGAGCGTCAATTTTGCCACGCATGGCGCCCGTGTGGTGTTTGACGACTCCGTTCTATCGGTTGGCGCGCTCTATGATGTGGTCGTCGACAACGGCTACCAGGTGCTTAAGCCCGAATTCGCCCGCGATCACAAGGAGCAGGCGAAGCGAGACCTTCAATGGGCACGGCAGCGGGCGTTCCTGGCCCTGCTGCTTGCCATCCCGACGGCGGCGCTGGCGATGCTCGATATCGAGCTGCCTTGGGCGCTTTTCAATCACAATGCGAGCGTCTGGATCGAGGCCATATTGAGCGCCGTCGTCATTCTCGGCCTCGGCTGGCAGTTTCATGCCGGCATGCTGCGGCAGGCCCGCAACGGAGCGGCCAATATGGATACGCTCATTTCGCTGGGGACGCTGGCTGCGCTCTTCTACAGCGCCTGGGCGATGTATGCCGGCACGCACCATCTGTACTTTGAAACCGGTGCCGTTATCGCCGCCCTCATTCTACTCGGGAGATACTTCGAAGCCAGAAGCCGCGGTCAAGCCAGCGAAGCCATAGAAAAGCTCGTTGAACTGGGAGCCAAGACAGCGCACGTCATCAGGGGTGGCGAGGATCAAGACGTTCCCATTGACGACGTCAAGGTCGGCGACGTCCTTCTGGTCAAGCCCGGCGAGAAGGTCCCGGTAGACGGAATGATCATCGATGGCACGTCCAGCATCGATGAGTCGATGCTCACGGGCGAAAGCATGCCGGTAAACAAGGCAAAGGGAGACGACGTATTTGGCGCAACCATCAATGTTGGCGGCGCATTTCAAATGCAGGCGACAAAGGTAGGTCAGGACACCACGCTCGCCCAAATCGTCAAGATGGTCGCCGAAGCGCAAGTGAACAAAGCGCCGATCCAAAAGCTCGCTGATAGAATTTCTGGCGTGTTTGTGCCGATCGTGCTCGGAATTGCGATCATCACGGCCGTCGCCTGGTATTTCGTCACGGGCGATATCTACCAGAGCTTCGTGCCGGCTGTAGCGGTGCTCGTGATTGCTTGCCCCTGCTCCCTTGGTCTTGCAACGCCGACAGCTATCATGGTCGGCACCGGTTTGGGAGCACGACGCGGAATCCTGATCAAGAACGGAGAGGCCCTGGAGAGAGGCAAGAAGATCGACGTGGTGGTCTTCGACAAGACCGGCACGCTGACGGAGGGCAAGCCCAAAGTCGTCGATGTTCTGGCCTGCACGGGGTCAGCGAGCGCCGACGAAGTGCTCGCTTTGGCGGCGAGCATCGAAAGACTTTCTGAGCATCCCCTGGCGCAGGCGATCGTGCTTGCGGCACGGGAGAGGAATTTGCCGTTGAAGGAAGTCCACGATTTCGTGAATGTCCCAGGGAAAGGCGTACGAGCGAGACTTGGTGACTCGACAGTGACAGTGGGAAGCATACGACTGTTGCTGGAGCATGGAGTGCCGCTCACGCGCCATTGCGACAGGATCGACAAGCACGAGGCTGATGCAAAGACAATTATTGCCGTGGCCTACGATCGTGAGCTGCTGGGCGTGATTGCCGTTGCGGACAGTTTGAAGGAGGGCGCCAGAGCCGCGATCGAACGCTTGCGCGCCGAACGCATCGAGACGGTGATGATCACCGGCGACAATCGGACCACAGCAGAAGCAATAGCCAAAGAGATCGGCATCGATCGCGTATTTGCGGAGGTCCTGCCGCAAGACAAGGCGAAACACGTAGGCGAACTTCAGAAGAAAGGTCAGCGCGTCGCCTTTGTCGGCGATGGTATCAACGATGCGCCTGCCCTCGTGCAGGCGGATCTTGGCATCGCGATCGGCACCGGGACGGACATCGCCATCGAAGCCGGAAATATCGTGCTTGTCAAAGGTCACCCGCTGAAAGTCATCGAAGCGCTCAGGCTATCCCGGCTGACGTTCAAGACAATCAAGCAGAATATGTTCTGGGCCTTTTTCTATAACGTGGCCGCGATTCCTCTGGCGGCACTTGGGCTCTTGAACCCGATGATTGCTGCTGCCGCGATGGCGGGCTCGAGCCTGACTGTCGTCGGCAACAGCTTGCGAATCAAAAGGCAGAAGCTCTCGTAACCTCGCAATCACTCGTGATGAGAAGGATTGGGTCACGATGATCAACGTCTTCAGAGGTGGACTGACGTCGACAATGCGCAATGGAGGAGATTTGCCATGAACCGTCGAGCGACCTTGATGCTCGTTATCGGAGGCGTCGCAGGTATCGCCTCTCCCTCGACCGGAGCCGAGCTCCATAAAAAGAAAGGCGATGGGCGGACGCCAACCGCTACCCCGAACAATGTCGGTGGCGCGAGAGACATGAGGACGGGATTGGCGCCGCAGCTTCAAAATCTCAAGGAGGTCGGGCCGGACCGTCAGGTGGTGGCCATCCGCTACCACCGAGATACCTACAAGGTAACAACGGCCGGCGGTCGAAGCGCCGACTTTTGGGAGGGCAACCTTCGTTTCAAGATCGATTCGAGCAACACCGGCCCGCTGGCCGGCAAGCCGGTCATCTTGCCCACCGGCATGATGGGTGACCGCGTAACGGTGTTTTTCGCGTCGCCAGCAGAGATGAGCGCCTTGATCAAACATCAGGGCTGATACAGCGACTCCATTGGCGGCCTTGGCCCTTAAACCCGATCACGGCTGCCGCCGCTATGGCGGTTCCGATCAAAACGCAGAAACTGCCGGTGACGCTGCCTTTGCAAATCACTGTGGCTGCGCGCGGCGAAGAAAATCGGTGATCATGGAAACGGGCGAGCTCATACAGCTTCTGGCCGAAGGCTGTGAGCCCGTTCGGCCGCTGCCGGGCCCGTGGACCAGAACAGCTGAATGGCTTGTAGCTGCTCTTCTCTATGTGGCTCTCGTCGTGTTTGTTGTGTCGCCGCGCTCCGACCTCGCCGCAAAGATTTTCGATTGGCATTTCGTCGTCGAACAAGTCCTCGCGTTGGCGACCGGCATTGCCGCCGCCTTCGCTGCCCTTGCGACGATCATCCCGGGTTACAGTCGTAAACTTCTGGCCCTACCCTTACTATCGCTCTCCATCTGGTTCGCAAGCTTCGGCCAGGCCTATGTTCAAGACAATTTGCCGGACCGGGTACGGCCTGATCCCGATGCATTAGCGCTGCATCCGGTTTGGTATTGCTTCCCGGCGATCGTGCTCGTCGGCCTGGTTCCAGCGATCGCGATGACCATGATGCTTCGTCGTGGTGCTCCGCTGAGATTGCATCTGACGGCGGCTCTCGGCGGGCTGGCAGCGGCTGCGATTGGAGGCTTTGGCTTGCGCTTCTTTTGTCCTCAGGACGCAAGTTTGATGGTGCTGGTTTGGCAGTTCGGCATTGTCTGCTTGCTTTCAGCGCTTGCTGGCTGCGTAGGTCACCATGTGTTGAAGGGCGTACCAAGAGCACTCGCAGCATGATCGACATCTTGCAGACGGGCATAATCGCGGCTTTTGTGGCCGGGATCATTTCATTTCTGTCGCCATGCGTGCTGCCGCTGGTGCCGGGTTACGTTTCATTTATCGCCGGCCAGTCGATCGCGAGTCGGGCGACCCCGAAATCCGCGACGGTGCGGTTTCAGGCGATCGCGTTGAGCCTCTGCTTCGTTCTCGGCTTTACAACGATCTTCGTGATCCTCGGGGCCGGCGCGACCGCTCTTGGCCAGTTGCTCATTTCATACCGCTACGAACTGAATCTCGTAGGTGGTGCGGTCGTGATCGGCTTCGGCCTCTTCACGCTCGGCGTGTTACAGCCTTCTTGGCTCCATCGCGAGCTACGCTTTGATGCAGCGAGTGCAGGGGGACGTCCGGGCGGCGCCTATCTTCTCGGAATGGCATTCGCGTTCGGCTGGAGTCCCTGCATAGGTCCCATCCTTGGTACTATCCTCACGGTGGGCGCCGCTTCGGCGACGGTCGGCAAGGGGGTGGCACTGCTGGCGACCTATTCGCTGGGGCTTGGCCTGCCGTTCGTGGTCGCGGCGGCATTCACCGATGGTCTTTTGGCGAAGCTGAAAACAATCGGCCGCGCGGGCCGTGGCCTTCGTCTGTTTGCCGGCAGCGTCATGATTCTCATGGGCGGCGCGATGCTCACGGGACAGCTGTCCACTTTTTCGTACTGGCTCCTGGACACGTTCCCTCTGCTCGCAAAGATCGGATGAGCCCGAGGGTGCCATGGTACGGAAGATGATGAAGGCAATCCTTGATCCGATACGTCAGCTCACATAGATGGAGACGATGATGCACCGCCTTTTTCACACTGCGTTTGCGGCCCTCATTGTGTCGACGGTGCTTTCGCCGGCATCGGCGGCGAACGGAGACGCTGGCCGCGGCCAGCGCGTCTTCAATGCGTGTGCGGCATGCCATTCCCTGGAGCCAAATCGGAACATGACGGGACCGAGCCTGGCGCAGCTTTGGAATCGCAAGGCTGGCGGATTGCCGAGCTTCGAGCGCTACTCGGCCGTTCTGAAGTCATCCGGCATTATCTGGGACGACAAGACGCTGGACCAATGGATCACCGATCCGCAGCATCTCATCCCCGGTAACGAGATGATCTTTCAGGGCCTCAAGAACCCGCAGCCACGCGCGGACCTGCTGGCGTTCCTGAAGGGAGCAACACAGCCGGGGCGAACACCGTCCGCTCAATCGGCGCAACAAGGCGGGCAAATGGGCGGCGGCGATCCCAATCTCAAAGCACTCGATCCGGAGGGTCGTGTTCAAACCATCAGCTATTGCCACGATACGTATCGCGTGACCACCGCCGACGGCAAGACGCACGCCTTTTGGGAGCGCAATCTTCGGCTCAAGACCGACAGCAGCGGCAACGGTCCCCAGAAGGGCGCCCCTGCACTTATTGGCGCCGGAATGATGGGCGACCGTGCCGACGTCATCTTCGCTGCACCTGAGGAAATCAGCGGATTTATCAAGCCGCAGTGTTGATGCCGCGACGGTTATCCGACGCCGCTACCGCGGCCAAACG